>FWPU01006767.1_pt1 | contig 22303 bp, 19 predicted proteins | sample 2228361 | NCBI WGS metagenome assembly FWPU01 (sample SAMEA103939777, study PRJEB20133) | metagenome
GTCTTGCCCACCCGGGGCGGGCCGGTGAACAGGTAGGCGTGGCTGATGCGACCGGAGGCCAGCTCCCGCTGCAAAAGCCGGACCACCTGATCGTGCCCTATGACCGGCCAGCCATCCGGGGTGCTCCGCTTCAACTCCATGCGGGAATTTTACGCCGATTTGGGCCGAATGGCAAAGTGACCCCGGCTCGAGTCGGCTTTTCGATGCCCACTCAACCCTCTCATCCCCCTACCCCCTTCTCCCCCGCACGGGGGAGAAGGGGGTGATGAAAGGGGTGTGCACATCATGCTGCACACCCCCTTGTGATTCACCAACACCCTGTGGCCGGCTCAGGCCTCGCCGCAGAGCTTAAGAAGCCGTCCCCAACGCCGGTCTACATCCTCCTGAATCAGGTCAATCATGTAGCGGTTCTGAGGCTCGAACAGGTGGCGGAAGCGCCCCTCGGTCTTGAGCCACTCCTCGACGGGCAGCTTGTTCCGGGGCTTGTAGCTCAGTTTCCACTCCCCGTTCTCCACCTCGAACAGAGGCCAGGCGCAAGTCTCCACCGCCAGGCGGGCCGACTCCAGCGCCTCATCGGTGTCCGTGCGCCAACCCCGGTTGCACGGCGCCAGCACGTTGAGGAAGGCCGGGCCATCGGCGGCAGCCCCTTTCCGCGCCTTGGTCATCAGGTCCTTCCACCGATGGGGCGACGCCTGGGCCACGTAGGGGATGTTGTGAGCCACCATGATGGCGGTCAGGTCCTTGGGCGACTGGAGCTTACCGGGGATCTTGGTGCCGGCCGGCGAGGTGGTGGTAGCCGCGCCCATAGGGGTGGCGCTGGAACGCTGGATGCCCGTGTTCATGTAGGCGCCGTTGTCGTAGCACACGTACATGAATCGGTGACCACGCTCAGCTGCGCCGGACAGGGCCTGCAGCCCGATGTCGTAAGTGCCGCCGTCACCGCCGAAAGCGACGAAGCGGATGTTGCGGTCCTCCATCTTGCCCTGGCGCACGAGGGCGCGATACATGGCCTCGGCGCCGGCCGCTGTGGCCGCCGCGTTCTCGAACGCGCTGTGCATCCACGGCACGCGCCACGCGGTGTACGGATAGATCGTGGTGGCCACCTCCAGGCAACCGGTGGCGTTGAACACCACCACCGGCTCCTCGATGGCGTTCAGGATCTGGCGCACCACGATGGGGGCGCCGCAGCCGGCGCACATACGATGCCCCGGCCCCAGGCGATCCGGTCTCTGGGCAATATCCTTGAGTTTCAGTCCCACTGCCATCTATCTATCTCCTTACCCTCACGCGACCTTCACCGCGGCGCGCCCATCGCCGTAGAAGACATAGTCGGTCTCTTGGCCGCGCACTCCCAGATAAGTCACAGGCCGGCGTATCTTGCCGGTCTCCAGGATCTCGTAGAGGTCACGGTAAACGGTCTGGATTTCACGCGGGTTGATGTCCCGCCCACCCAGGCCGAACACGTAGTCCACGATGGGCCGGTCGAGGCCGTGCAGCGCAGCGGCCGCCATCAGCTCCAGCCACAGGGGGCCGCCATTGTCCATGGCTCCGAAGGAGATGCTGCGGTCCATGACGGCGATGGCCTGCACGTGTCGCAGGGCATCCACCAACTCCTTGCCCGGGAAGGGGCGGAAGACGCGCGGTTTCAGCAGGCCCACCTTCAGGCCCTCGGCCCGCAGGGCGTCCACGGCTACCCGGGCTGTGCCGGCCGTGCTGGACAGGACCACGATGGCGACCTCCGCATCGTCCAGGTGGTAGGTCTCGAAGTACCCGTAGCGCCGACCGAAGCGGGCCTCGAACTCGTCGGCCACCTCCAGGATGACCCGCTTAGCGTGGCGCATGGCCTCCACCTGCTGACGCTTGTGCTCGAAGTAGTAGTCGTAGAAGTCGAGGGGCCCGTAGGTGACCGGGTGGTCAACGTCCAGCAACGGGTACAGCGGGGTGTATGTCCCCAGGAAGTCACGCACTTCGTCGTCATCGTAGATTTCCACGCGCTCCAGGGCGTGGCTGGTAATGAAGCCATCCTGCATGACCATGACGGGCAGCAGGACATCCGGATGCTCGGCGATGCGCACGGCCTGAAGCACGTTTTCATAGGCTTCCTGACCGTTCTCAGAGAAAAGCTGGATCCACCCGGCATCCCGTGCGCCCATGCTGTCCGAGTGATCGCAGTGGATGTTGATGGGCCCGGACAGGGCGCGGTTGACCACGGCCATGATGATGGGCAACCGCATGGATGCAGCGATGTACAGCATCTCCCACATCAACGCCAGGCCGTTAGCCGAGGTGGCTGTCATCACCCGGCCGCCGGCTGCCGCCGCCCCGATGCACGCGCTCATGGCGCTGTGCTCGCTCTCCACAGGGATGAACTCGGTGTCCACCTCCCCGTCTGCCACGAACTGGGCGAAGGTCTGGGGGATGGCGGTGGAGGGCGTGATGGGATAGGCAGCCACCACGTCGGGGTTGATCTGCCGCATGGCCTCGGCGACGGCTGCGTTGCCTTCCAGGGCGAGTATCTTGCTCATGGCATCCCTCTCCAATCAACCGCTGGACGGCTGGCCAGCAAGGACAGGTTCACCGGCCGGTACGGGCTCTTCTTCCAGGAACTTGCCTTCTTCCACCATCTCGATGCACTTGACCGGGCACACCCGGGCGCAAATGCCACACCCCTTGCAGTGATCCAGGTCCACGCCGGTGAACTTGCCGTCCCGGGTGGTCATGGAGGCGTCCGGGCAGTACAGCCAGCACATCAAGCAGTGGGTACAGCGGTCCATGTCCACCACCGGCCTGAAGGCTCGCCAGCCGCCCGTCTTGTACTCGATGGCGTTGCCGGCTTCCACAATCAGTCCGCCGATGGGGATCTCGTCCCAGCCTTTCAGTCTCTCCATGGTTCAACTCCTCTCCGATCGGCATGGCTCTCAAGGTCGCCACGCCGTGCACCTTCTAGCCTTCCTGCACCTCTCGCGCGGCACGCTCGATGGCGCGGACATTGGCTTCCACCAGGCTCGGTGAGAGCTTGTCTTGGAACTTGTGCCGCGTCTCGGCGACGATGTCTTCTACGGCGAAGAGGCCCGTCGCGCGAGCGAGGGCACCCAACATGGGCGTGTTGGTGATCTCCCGCCCCAGCTCTTCGATGGCGATGTGGCTGGCGTCCACCGTGAACACCTTGCCTTCCCAGAAGCCCAGCTTCTGGCGGATGGCCTCCGGGGGTTCGGGGGTGTTGACCACCAGGATGCCGTCCTCTTTGAGGCCCTCGGTCACGTTGACTGCACCCAGGATGGTGGGGTCCAGCACCACGACCACATCTGGCTCCTCGATCTGGCTGTGGATGACGATAGGCTTCTTGCTAAGGCGCGTGTAGGCGCGGATGGGCGCACCGCTGCGCTCCGGACCGTAGTCCGGGAAGGCCTGAACATACATATCGGCCCCGAGGGCAGTTTCGGCCAGCACTTCGCTGGCTGTGACCACTCCCTGGCCCCCGCGACCGTGCCAGCGAATCTCGACGAGTTCCTTCATTGGACACCTCACACGCAAGATAAGTTGCGCTTCCCCAACAGATTGGCTTCAGCGGGACTGCCGTTGGGTCCACGCAACTTGGCATAGTGCCCAGCAGGGCGATAATCCGCTTTCCGGGCGCCTGCGCAAGCTCGACCGCAGCAGTCCTACCCTGGCGCAGGCTGGCAAGTAAATGATAGCACCAATAGGTCGTTTCTGGGTCCAAAACAGGTCCAAATTCGGTCCTAGAAGGAGGGGGTCATCCTTGGGAAGCCGTCAGGTGATAGATGACCCCATCGTTGTAGCCTACCATGTAAAGCTCTCCCGCCGCGTCCTCACCGAAGGAACTGATGTTGACCCCGACCTGGAGCAACTCCGCTATCCGCCATGCTCCGGAAGCCTCACGCCTCAGCCCCCATACCCGACCCGAGCAGTAGTCACCGAAGAAGTACACGCCAGCCATCTGCGGATAGCGGGTGCCCCGGTACACGTATCCGCCGGTGATCGAACAGCCCAGGCTGTGGTCGTACTCAGCTACAGGCAGCACCAGCCCGCCGGTGTCGCAGCCGGCGGCCGGCTCGAAGCAATGCTTCCCCTCCATCACGTCCCAGCCGTAGTTCTCGCCGCCCCTGCTGTCCGCCGGCTGGAAATCCACCTCCTCCCAACGGTTCTGACCCACATCGGCGATGTATAGATCGCCCGTGGCCCGGTCGAAGCTGAAACGCCATGGGTTACGCAGCCCCAACGCCCAGATCTCCGGGCGCGCACCGGATTGTCCAACGAAGGGGTTGTCCGACGGCACGGCGTAGGGCTCCTGCCCCGCAACGTCAATCCGCAGCAGCTTGCCCAGCAGGACCCCTGGGTTCTGGGCGTTGCCCCAGGGGTCGCCGGCCCGGCCGCCGTCACCCATGCCGATGTACAAGTAGCCGTCGGGGCCGAACTGGAGCTGGCCACCGTTGTGGTTGGCGGCCGGCTGGTCAATCTTCAGGATAACCTGCTCGCTGGCCGGGTCGGCCCGGCGAGGATCGCCCTGCAGTAGCCTGTAGCGGGCGACCACCGTGTCACCGCGCAGGTCGGTGTAGTTCACGTAAAAGACACCGCTCGTGGCGAAGTCCAGCGGAAACGCGACGCTCAACAGCCCTTGCTCGCTGCCCCGGGAACCTACCCGGTCGGTGATGTCCAGGAAGGACGCCGATTGCACCACACCCTTCTCTATCAGGCGTATGCGACCGGCTTTCTCCACCACGAACAGCCAGGCCGGGTCGCCGGCGTGGGTCAGGTAAACCGGGGCCTGGAAGCCGGTGAAGGCGGGCTCCACGGCGACGGCCGGCGGGAAGCTGACCGGCATGGGCGAGGCCGCAAGCTCAGGGACGACCGTCATTGTCGGCTGGACCCCGGGATAGACGCTGGAGGTCGGCGGTGCCAGAGCCTCCACGATGGCTGACACGTCGTAGCGCATGAGGGCCAAGTAGCTGTCGGCCGGGCCGCCCGGCTGGCTCAGGGAGTCGGTGTACAGCGAGACCACCCGGGCGCCCGTATCCTCGGCAATCCGCTGTGCCAGGCCGGGGTTGATGGTGGTGCCGACGAAGATGGCCGGCACCTGCAACTCGCGGATGGCGTCCACCAGCCCGGCCAATTCCCGGGCCGAGGGCTCGGCCTCGCTGGAGGAGCCTGGGATGAGCGCCCCTACCTGCTCAAACCCGTAACGGTCGACGAAGTAGCCCAAGAGGGCATGATCGGTGACTAGCTTGCGGCGCTCTGGGGGCACCTGGGCAACCTGCGCCGTGATCCACGCATCCAGCTCTCGGAGAGCGGTCTCGTACCGGCGGGCGTTGGTCCTATAGGTGTCGGCGTTGGCCGGGTCACGGGCAGTAAGGGCCTGCTCGATGTTCCGCGTCCAGATGACCACGTTGAGGGGGTCGAACCACACGTGTGGGTCAACCTCGTCGCCCGGCAGCCGCCGCAGCTCGACGCCGTCCGACGCAGAGATCACCTTCTGTTGCTGGATGGCGTCACGCAGCAGGCGACCGAGGAAGGCGTCCAGCCCGGCGCCGTTGATGAACACTAGGTCGGCATCGGCCAGCGCCGCCGCGTCTCGCGGGGTGGGTTCGAAGGTGTGGGGGTCGGCGCCGGGTGGCAGGAGCACGGCCAGTTCGATGGCCTCGCCACCCACCGCGCGGACAACGTCTCCCACGACGGTGGTCGTTGCCACCACGCGGAGCCTCACGCCCTGGGCCGGTGGAGCGGTAGCCGGGACAGAGGTCGGTTGCGCCGCCGGCGGCTGCGTCTCCAACGCCGTCCGGCAGGCCGCTGCCGCAGCCGCCACGACCAACAGCACCATCGCTGTTGCTGTCAGCCCATTGGTCAGCCATCTCATCACGCGCATCTAAGCAACTTGCCAAAAGTTCTTTGCACTTTCCTCTCGCATCAAAACGGCTATCAAGGGGCGTCCTGGCCCCGTCCGGTGGTTGTTTGACCCTGAAAACGGGGCGAGGACGCCCCTTTGTAGCAAAATCTGAGAAACCCGGTTTCTGATCACCGGCAAATCTTGACTACGCGAACAAGTCCTTGAGGGCCAGTTTGAAGCCAGGCACCACCTCTTCCCCCTCCAGCGCGTCGCCTTCCCGCAGCAACCGGGCTGTGCCATCCGGCCGGTAGACGGTCACCGTGCGCTGCTCAGGTCGTACAACCCACACCAGCCGGGTTCCGTGGGCCAGGTAATCCATCACTTTGTCCTGCACATCGCTGTCCTTCTCGCCGGGGGAGACGATCTCCACAGCCAGGTCAGGGGCGCCGGACACGAACCCTTCGTGATCTTCAGGTGGTAGGCGCTCGGTGGAGAGAAAGGAGACATCGGGGGCGCGCACGGTATCGGGCTGGCATTCCAGGCAGAAGCCGGTTTCAACCATGGTTTCGCCTAGCTTTTGAGCATCAACGTAACTCCCAAGAGCCGATCCAAGCTTCAGAGCAATTCGACCGTGACGTCGGCCCACGGGCGTCATTTCCACCAGTTCCCCCTTCACCAGTTGGTAGCGCCGGCCGTCCCTGGGCATGCGCCACAGGTCCTCAGCGGTCAGTAGCGTCTTTTGCGGCGCCTCGGATTGAGGCATGGCCGTGGCTGCAGTCATCTCAACACACCCCCGCGCATGTCACAGCAAGGACCCTTCCCATCACCTGACTCAATTTTATCACGAGGATCTAGACGGGTCAAGGGGGCAGGGTGACTACTCCGCGTTGGGAACAAAGTCAACCAGGTCACGTAGCTTGCAGGTGGCCAGGCCGATGACGTGGTCGCCGCCGTAGTAGACGTAGTCCGCATCAGGCCAGGCGCGCAGGTCGTGGCTGTCCGCGAGCCACACGTGTGGACGCCGGCGGTGTAAGGCCACGTAGCGATCCCCGATGCGGCGCGGGAACAGCACATGGTCCTTGTTGTCCTCGCCCCGGACGAGGGGGCCCAGGACCTCCCAGGTGATCAGGTTGTGGCTGCGAGCGATCATAGGGGTGATGCCACCGCCGGAGTGGGTCGGCCGCCCACGACGGTGGAACTCGCGCCCGTAAGCCGTGTAGCACATGTAGAACACGCCGTCAATCTCCGTCACCCAGGGGTCCTCCACACCCCGGGAGTCGGGACCGTCCACAGTCTCCAGGACCGGGCGCCGCAGGCGGTTCCAATACACTGTCCGCGCTGTCCGTGCCCATCTGACCAGCGCCGCGTCCAGGAATCCCCGGCTGGGGCACTTGTCCCTCCCCGAATAACAAGGCCGCCTGTACATCCTGCGGCACTGGGTTTCTCACACCCCCTTGAGGCCGGTGAAAGTCACCCCTTCTACGAAGTAGCGCTGGAAGATGAAAAAGAGGAGAATGATGGGCAGGCTGTTGAAAAGGGAGCCGGCCAGCACGTAGGAGTAAAGGGAGTAGTACTCGAAGCGGAACATGGCTAGACCCAGGGGCAGGGTGAAGTTTTGGGGGGTCTGCAGGACAATCAGCGGCCACATGAAAGCGTTCCACTCCCCTTGGAAGGTCAGCAGGCCCAGAGCTAGAAGAGCTGGTTTGCTGAGGGGTAACACAATGCGAAAGAAGATGGTGAACCGGCTGGCTCCATCAATCAGGGCGGCTTCTTCCAACTCTTTGGGAATCCCTTTGAAGAATTGGGTCATCATGAAGACCCCAAAGGCTGTGGCCAGCCCTGGCACGATCACCGCCCACAGAGTATCCACCAGCTTGAATACCCGTACGATGAGCCAGTAATTGGGGACCAAGGTCACCTGGCCGGGGATCATCATGGAGCCAATCGCCAGGAGGAAGAGGAGATTCTTAGCCGGGAACTCCATGCGAGCGAAGGCGTAGCCGGCCATAGCACAGAGGAGCACTCGTAGCGGCGTGACGACGGCAGCAACGAAGGTACTGTTTTTGAGCCACAGGGGGAAGTCTTTGAAGGCCGTCAGGACGGCCTGGTAATTCTCCAGCGTGAAGGGCTGCGGCCACAGCCTGGGAGGCGCGTAGATCAACTCTTTGGGCATAAACGAATAGACCACGGTCAGCCAGAAGGGCAGGACGGAGATGACGGCCCATGCCAACAGGATTCCGTAGAAGAGGGGTTGCTTGATTCGATCCCATACCGGCATTTCCTCGGCGACCCGAGGGATAGGGCGGGCTTCAGTGATCGCTTCTTGCACCATGATTTCCTCCTATTCTGTCTCCAGGAATCGCCGCTGCACCATGGTGACGACAAAGATCATAGCCGCCAGGATGAAGGCCGCAGCCGAAGCCCGTCCCATGTGCGGCGTCACCGCCTGGAAGGCCCACTTGTACACCAGATAAGCCATGGTTAGGGTAGAGTTCAGTGGCCCGCCCTGAGTCATCACATAAATCTGGTCAAAGACCTGGAAACAGCCGATCAGGCCAACGGTCACCACGAAGAAGATCACTGGCCGCAGCAGCGGCACGGTGATGTGGCGGAAAATCTGAGGCCGCGTTGCCCCATCTATCATCGCCTGCTCATACAGTTCATGGGGGATGTCCTGCAACCCGGCCAGGAAAATCAGCATCAGGGTGCCGATGGTTGACCAGATGTTGACCATCATGATGGTAGGTAGAGCGGTAGTGGTGCTCACGAGCCAGTTGGTATCGCTAGGCAAACGGAGCATGGCGAGGATCTGATTAATGACGCCGGTCTTGGCGAAGAGCCAGATGAAGATGATGGAGATCACCACCGAGGAGGTCACTGACGGCACGTAGAAGAAGGTGCGGAAGAAGTTGCGGCCACGGATCTTCTGGTCCAGGGCGAAGGCCACAATCAAAGCGAGGACCGTCTGCACGGGAACCACCACAGCCACGTACTTTAAGGTGTTGGGCACCGCGTATCTCACGAAATCCTTGTTCTGCAAGATGAAAAGGTAATTCTTCAGGCCCACCCACTCGGGCGGGCTGAACAGGTTGAAGTTGGTGAAAGAGAGATAAAAGGCATAGCCCACAGCGAAGGGGACGAAGATACCCCAGATGATGAGAAACGGGGCAAGGAACGCATAGGCCGTAGCGTACTCCACCAGCCGTCGCCGTAAAGTCATCACCATATCTGCACACCTCCTGCTGTGCCGTCAAGACACAAAAAGGAGGGGGAGGTGGGCTGTACCCACCAGCGCGCTTGTTCGCCTGGCTTCTGGCTCAACCAGACTCCCTGTGGGAGGGCGAGCAAGCGCGCTGCCTCCCCCAGCTACGGCTACTCCTTCAGCGCCTCCCGGATGGCCTCGGCGGCCTCCTTCAGGGCGACCTCGGCAGAGACGCCCTCCAGGTAAATTCGCTCCAGAGCCTGCGACATCTTCTCGTTGACCACATCGCCCCGCAAGCCCCACATGAAGGGCGTGGCCCCCTCGGCTCCGGCGAAGATGGTGGCGCTCACCGGGTTCTCCTCGAAGAAGGGGTCATCCTTCAGGGCTACCCGCGATGGCAAGGCGAAGCCGGTGCGCAGCACTGTCGTCTGGCTCTCCAGGCTGGTCAGGCAGTTAAGGGCCTGGAAGGCTGCCTCGGGGTTCTTGGAGTTCTTGGAGATGACGTAGGCCACGGTGAAGATCAGGTTGCCATAGCCCTTAGGCCCCTTAGGTGGCTTCACGGCGCCGAACTCCAGGTCGGGGAAGTTGGCCTTGAGATAGGGCACCAGCCAGCCGCCTTCCAGGACCATGGCGAACTGCCCCTTGCCGAAGGCCTCACCCTGCCAGCCCACGCCCACGTCAGCCGGGATGGCCCCGCTGCCATCGGCGCGGAAGCCGGTGTAGAACTCGGCCGCCGCGATGGCCTCTGGGGAATCCAGCAGCGTGTCGCTGAAGTCCTCGCTCATGATCCGGCCGCCGTTCTGGAAGACGAAGATGGGGAACCGGCCCGCGTCGGGCGGGACGCCGAAGCCGTAGATGCCTTGATCAGGCTTGGAGAGGGCCTTGGCTGCCGCCTTCAAGTCATCCCAGGTCCAGTCGTCGGTGGGGTGATCCAGGCCCGCCTCATCGAAGAGCTTCTTGTTGTAGAAGAGGGCCAGGGTGTTAAAGTCCTTGGGGATGCCGTAGGTCTTGCCCTCGAAGGTGAAGGCATCAATGAGAGAGGCGACGAATTCCTCTCGCTTCACCCCGTACTTGGTCATGTAGTCGTCAATGGGCACCATCACCCCTTGCTGGGCGAAGAAGGGAGCCTGGAAGATGTCCATGTAGTAGATGTCCGGCTCCGTGGCCGAGGCAACCATGGTCTTGATTTTGGGCCAGTAGTCGGCGGGGATGGGCTCATACTTCACCAGCACCTCAGGGACGGCCACGCTACACTCATAAAGCAGGGAGCGGAGCAGGCGCTCCTCCTCCGGGCTGGCCGTCCAGCCGGAGAGTCGGACCTCAGGACGTGGCTTCTCGACCTCCTTGACGACCTCCTTTGTGACCTCTTTCTCGACTACGACCGTCTCCTTGACGACCTTCTCCACCGGCTTCTCCACGATCTTCTCCACCACCTGGGGCGTAGGGGTCGCGCAGGCGACGATCAGCAGTCCCACGATGGCCAAGGCCACCACCAGTAGCGCAAAGTTTTTGGTCTTCATGGTTGTCCTCCTTCGTGATTGATGTTCTGAGGGCCCAACTTGTGGGGTGTACCGTTGCTTTCGATAAGCTCTCACCTCCCTCCTCAATGTGTTGCCCGCCTGTCAGCAAACGGGCGTGGTGCGTGTTCCATTTCCACGCGACAGGAGATACGCTTTACGTCCCTTTTCCGCAACCTCCGTGAGCCGTGCCCGCAGGTCAGCCCAGCGCACCCCCTCCAGGCTGGCCAGCACCACGTGGGCGGCGCCCACGCGCTCCACCGGTCCCAGCCCCACCGCCCACATGCCGCCCGCCAGAGCCGCCTCCACACCTGCCTCTGCGTCTTCAATGACCACACACTGCTCCGGCGCCAGGCCCAGTTGCGCCGCTGCATGCAAGAAGAGATCGGGCGCCGGCTTCTGCCGCTCCACGCTGTAGCCATCGGCCACAGCGTCCATCCGGTCGCCGATCCCCAGTCTCTCGATCACCGCCCGCGCGTTCTTGCTGGCCGATGCGATGCCGATCTTGATCCCGGCGGCCCTCAGCTCTTCCAACAGGTCCGCCACACCCGGCAGTAAGTTAGCCGGGGTCACACTTTCGAGCAACTCCTGATAATAGCGGTTCTTGCGCGCCATCATCTCCTGGATCTGCTCCTCGGTGGCAGGGCGATCGCCCAGGATGCGCAGCAGTGACTCGCGCCGGGGGATGCCACGCAGGGCCTCGTTGGCCTGCCGGTCGAAGGGAATGCCTTCCTCGTCTGCCAGGCGCTTCCACGCCTGGTAGTGGAATTCGGAGGTGTCGGTCAGCACGCCGTCCAGGTCGAAGATGACACCCCGGATGTCGGGAGCATCAGGCGCTTCGTGTTGCGTCTTCCGGGCTGTGGGCCGGAGGTCGAAGCCGTACCAGCGCCCTCGGTATTGAAGGCGGAACTTGAGGCGGGTCCAGCCCGGTGGCAGGCGAGGGCTGGCCACCGGCTGTCCCTCCGTGAGGCGGACGCCGCCAAAGCCGAAAACCACCGCTTGCCAAACCCCGCCGGCCGAGGCGGCATGAATCCCGTCGGCCGCATTGCCCCGTAGGTCCTCCAGGTCCACCAGCGCCGCCCGCATGAAGTGCTCGTAAGCCTCCTCGGGTTTGTCTAGCTCACAGGCCAGGATGGCATGGACTGCCGGGCCCAGGGAGGACCCGTAACTGTGGTCGGTGCGGGGTGCGTAGTAGTCCCAGTTGACCTGCAACGTCTGACGGTCGTAGCGGTCGCGCAGCAGGTACAGGAACATGAGCACGTCGGGTTGCTTGAGCACCTGGCGGCGATTGATGACCTCGTCGCCCAAGATGGCTTGCATGGACCGGCTCCGGGGCTCGTACTCGGCCAGGTTCACGTCCTCCAGGTCGAAGAACCCCTCGAACTGCTCGATGAGCCCGCTCTCCGGATCGTGGGGCACGAACATGGCTTCCACGATGTCAGCCCAGCGCCTGAGCCGGTCGGACGTCAGCCCCAGGCGCACCTCCAGCTCAGCCGCCCGGTCAGGATGCTCCCGGCGCAGCCAGTCCAGCACCTTCAAAGCCGTCTCCAGGTGCCATTGGATCATGCGGTTGGTGAAGGCATTGTTGTCCACGTGTTCGTGGTACTCGTCGGGGCCGATGACCCCGTGCACCTCGTACCGCCCGCGAGCCTCGTTCCACTCCACCCGGCTGCCCCAGAAGACAGCCGTGTCCAAGATGATCTCGGCCCCGTAGCGCTCCATCCACTCGTCGTCGCCGGTGGCCTGCCAGTATGCCCACACGGCATAAGCCACGTCAGAGCTGATGTGCAGTTCGATGTCACCGGGCCAGATGCGCCGCAGGTCGTGGCCGCCGGCATCGGGCACCCACCGGGGAGTGACTTCGTCGCCGGTATCGGCGCTCTCCCAGGCAAACATGGCGCCTTCGTAGCCGGCAGCCCGAGCCTTACGCCGAGCGCCAGGCAAGGTGTGATAGCGATAGAGCAACAGGTTGCGGGCCAGGTCCGGCTGGGTGAAGGTCAGGAAGGGGACGATGAAGATGTCCGTATCCCAGAAGACATGGCCGTGATAGCCGAAGCCCGACAGGGTTTTTGCCGGGATGCTGGCCCGGTCGTCGCCCCGGGGCGCTGCGGCCAGGAGATGGAACAGGTTGAAGCGCACGGCGAGCTGGGCTCTCGGGTCGCCTTCGATGAGCACGTCGCTGTCCTTCCAAGCGTCGGCCCATGCGGCGGTGTGGGATGCCAGCAAATCTTCGTAGGTCGCGCGGCGCTCCAGAAGCTCATCCAGCTCGGCACGCGCTGCCTCCGCCACGTTGGTGTGGCTCTCGTCGAGATCGCGCGAGGTGTAGATGCTCACCAGCTTGGTGAGGGTGACGGTTTCTCCGCGCCGGGCGTCGTAGGTGGCGCCCAGCGTCGGCACGCCTGGGCAGTCCATCACCCAGCGGCGCACAGCCCCACTGCCCTCAATCAGCAGCCGGGTGGCCATGCCCAATTCGATGCCCGTGTGCCGGGTGCGCATCTGCAGCCAGGCCAGGTTGCCGGCTCCCCCTTGGTTCAGCCGGTACCAGTGCATCAACCCCAGGTTGTCGGGGTAGCCGTTGAAGGCGGCGTGGACCTGGACCGGACCGTCGAAATCCAGTGGCGTGATGTGGCAGCGCAGGACGGCCAAGTGGGGGCTGGCTAAGCTGACGAAACGCTCAAAGTGGAGGTCCACGATGTGCCCGGAAGGGCTGCGCCAGCGCACCCCCCTGGTGAGCAGCCCCCGGCGCAGGTCAAGCTCACGCCGGTAATTCAGCACCTGGCCCTGGTCCAGGCGGAAGGGCTGGCCGGCCACGACGATGGTGAGGGCCAGCCAATCCGGGCAGTTGGCCAGCTCGGTGTAGACGATGGGCGCGTCGTCGTACACGCCGTGGATGAAGGTGGCCGGCCAGGCCCCGGGGTAGCCCTCCTCGAAGGTCCCCCGCGTGCCAATGTAGCCGTTCCCCAGGCTGAACACGGTCTCCTGGTGATGGAGGCGGGCGGGATCAAATTGGGTTTCGACGAGGGTCCAGCCACTGGCGCTCATTTTCCCTACCGCGTACTGGGTACTCCGCGACCTGTCGCGATAGTCGTGTCGAGTCGCGCACGATCAACTGCGGTTTCAGCAGCACCTGGGACGGCTCGGGTTTCTCACCGTGAACCAGGTCTATCAACATGCTCACGGCCAGCTCACCCACCTCGGCGATGGGCTGGCGCAGGCTGGTGAGGGGTGGGCGTAGGTAGCCGGTGATAGGAGCATCGTCAAAGCCCACCACGGCCAGGTCAGGGCCAACCCGCAGGCCGGCATCGGCGGCCGCGTTCATCACCCCGATGGCCATGAGGTCGGTCAGGGCAACGACGGCCGTGGGGCGGCGCTCCGGCGGCAGCGCCAGCCAGGACTGGGCTGCCCGGTAGGCTTGGCGGTAGTCGTTCTCGATGCGCATGACCCAGGCCGGGTCCACCTCCAGACCGGCTGCGGTCATGGCCGTGTGGTAGCCGGACAGCCGGTACTGCCCGCTGAGGGAGCTTTCCGGCCAGGCCAGGCAGGCGATGCGCCGGTGACCCAACTCCAGCAGGTGGTTCACCGCTTGCTGCACCCCATCGGCGCCGTCCACATCCACCCAGGCGAAGTCCCACTCCGGGTTAGCCCGCCCGAAGGCCACAAAAGGAAACCCCATATCCAGCAGGTAGCGGATGCGGGGATCGTTGAGGGTGGTGTTCGAGAGGATGAATCCGTCCACGCGCCCGGTCTCGATCATCTCCTCGTATGCGGCCACCTCCTGGGAGATGGTGGGGCTGGGGAAGGTGAGGACGTGATAGTCGTGGCGCTCGGCAGCCTCGGCCATGCTGTGGATGAACTTCTCCAGAATGGGGTTGAACTGATCAGGGGGCAGGGGGCGCCACGAGTAGCCGATCATGCGGCTTTCCTGCGCCTGGAGGCCCCTGGCGATGACACTGGGCCGGTAGCCCAGCTTGCGTACGGCCTCCAGCACCCGTTGGCGCGTGGCTTCACTCACCGAGCCGGTGTTGTTGAGGACGTAGGATACCGTGGCGATGGAGACGCCGGCTTCTCTGGCAACATCCTTGATGGTAGCCATCGGAATGTGGTTAAACGTTTCAAGAAAGAGCCAAAAAGAAACGGCTGCGCTGCGCCGCTCAACTTAAGCGTTTAAATTTTAGCACGCCTTCCCTGATCTGTCAAGTCGTCCGCCCCCGCCAGGGCCTTTCGCTTGTGTAACGAAGATGGACTTCCCAAGTCGCCCATGGGGCTGCTTGCCCCCGGAACGTGCGTGCATGGCGCACGACCCCCTCATCCCCCTACCCCCTTCTCTCTTGCCTGCGGGGCAGAGGTCTCAGAGGTGACTGTGAGCTCCTCTAGCTACCGAGCACTTTCTTCCAAGGCAAGGTAAAAGTCCCTCTCAATAGAGGGGCGTCCACGCCCCGTTACGCGCCGGACTAGACGTGGCGAGGTCGCCACTTTGTAGAGAAAAAGGACTGCTGGATAAAGTGTCGGGTGGCTAGTCAGCTCCTGAGATTTCCCCCAGCTCCAGTGAGGTGGTGATGGCGATGCTGCCGCCGATGGAGCGGGCCACCGGGCAATAGTCGGCATGAAAGCCGTGGACCCAGGTCGCCACCTCACGGTGCTCGGGCGCCACCTTCAGGTGATAGGTGACGTGGATGCGGCGCACGATGAGCACCTTGTTGTGTGCCTCGACTTCGCCGACGGCCTCGGCCGTCAGCCGGCCATCGCCGGCCGGCACCCCGCGCGCTTCCAGCGCGCCACCGAAGGTGCCGGTCAGTCAGCCGGCTGCCGCCGCCACCAGGTAGTCCAGGGTGGTGGCGTGGGGTGCGTGGAGCTTGGAGTCCACCCCGTAATGTTCGGCCACCTCGGAGTGGACGCCGAAGAGGACCGGCTGAGGCTCCACCGGCAGGTAGGCGCGGCGTAGTGGCCCTTTCACCCGCTCGATGCGTACACGGGAACGGTACACGACGGGGCTGTTCATGGATGGCCTCCTTGCTTGTGGGCTGGTTGGGGTTATCCGGGCAGCGGGACGCGCACTGTGACGCGAGTGCCTGCGCCTGGATTGCTAGCCACAGTCAGCTTACCACCGATGCTCCTGGCCCGCTCGCGCATGCTGCTCAGGCCGATGCCCCGCCTGCCCTGCGGGAGCCTGGGGTCGAAGCCGTGCCCGTCATCGGCCACCGTGAGCTCAAGGTGATCATCCACCCGGATAAGCTGCACCTGCACGTGGCGTGCCTGAGCGTGGCGCCGCACGTTGGCCAGGGCCTCCTGGGCAATGCGCAAAAGCTGCAGCGTTACCTCCGGGGCCAGCGCCCCCACATCCTCGGGACCGGTGTACTTGATCTCCAGCCCGGTGCGCCGCTCGAAGTCCTCCAGATGCGCACACAGGGCCTTGATCAGTCCCCCTGGCTCATCAACGCTCAAACGCAGCCCGTCAATGGCTTCGCGTACCTCCTGGTAAGCCTCGGCGATGGCCTGTCGCAACTCGGTCAACTCGGCCCGCAGCGACTCGGTGCGACCCTCGGTCAGCAACCTCTCCAGACGTTCGGCTTGCAAGCCCAGGTAACCGAGTGTTTGGGCCACCCCATCATGCATCTCGCGTGAGAGACGATAACGTTCTTCCAGCATGGCCATCTCCCGCAGGCGCGAGTAGAGCTGCACGTGGCGCACGGCCAGGGCGATCTGGTGAGCGATGGCCTTGAGCAGGTCTTGCTGGGCGGTGACAAAGGTTCCCGATCGAGCAGATCCCAGGAACAGGGCTCCGAGAGTCTCCCCGCTGGCCTGCAGGGGAACCACGGCCATGGAGGCCGGGAAGTCATCGCCAGCCTGCTCCTCCACAATTAGGGGTTGAGGGGTGGCTCGCACCCGGTCAGCCATTCTCAGGGCCAGTTGAAAACCCGGAGCCTGCAAGTCGTCCCCCAACCCCTTGTGAGCACGAATGACCCAGGCACCATCCTCACCTTCAGTGAACAGGAGGATGGCCCCTGCTTCCGCGCTCCATCCGGCCAAGATCGTGTCCAACACGCGCTCCAGCAGGCTGTCTAGGTTCCGCTGTTCCTGAGTGATGCGATCAACAGCATAGAAGGTGGCCATCTGGGAGGCGCGCCTCTGGAACCCCTCCAGCGCAGTTGTGATCTCTGTCGTCAGCGTCCTGACCAGGTTCAGTTGCCTGGGGGAGGGAGAGGTCTGGGCGTCTACGTAAGCCGCAATCACCCCAACGCGTTCCTCTCCACGTTCCAGAGGTAGACAGATGATCCGGTTGACATCGTCGGCACAACCCTCTGCCTGGAGCGGGGTCAAGAGGGGACAGTCTTCATCCCGGCGCGCCGTCAGAGGACGACAGGTGATACAGCGTTCAATGGGGAAGTCAGCCTCCACATGACGTCGCAGCGCGCTGACTGCCCTATCATCAAGGCCCCGGGTGGTTTCCAGATGGGCACGAGCTTTCTCGCGGTCAAAGGTGACCACACCGGCACCCCGGGCTCCCAGCAATTCCGTGGGCACCTGCGCAGCGATTTCCAGCAGTTCTTGCACATCGGCAGCACTGGTGACCCGGCGCCCTACCTCCTGGATGAGGCGCAATTGTTGCTGAGCGCGTTCCAGGTCGGTGTAAGCCTGCCGTAGACGCGCCTCCGCCTCCTCCCGGCGAGCTACCACGCCGGCCATCCAGGTCAGCCCCAGCCAGGCCGCGATGCCCCCCGTCAGGCCGTAGACCCCCAGCTCGAGAAGGCTGTGCCAGCCCAGGGCCGCGCGTTTGAGCAATGCCTGCAGGAGAAGCTGATGGAGGACAACCAGGAGCAGCACTGCCGGCGGGGCAGCCCAACGCAAGTAAGAGATCCGTCGGTGCAAGGAGGTGCTCTCACCATTCATCGCAGGGAAAATTATAGCACCTAACCCTGAGAAGCGCCAAAACCGTTACTCGAGATCACAACCTGTCCCGCACAGCGTGGCGGGAGAGGGCTTCGGTGCCCAGCGCCCTCACAGGCCCGAATTCCATTCGTCGGCCTCAGATGGGCGCCAGAGAGCATCAACCGCGGGTTTAATGTTCGGAGGAAGTTGTGCTATAATTTATATGGTTACCCGGATCAATTTTTGTTCATGCCCGTGCTACACAACAGCGCCCTGTAAGATGGGGGGGCAAACACCCCCTTGAGGCCCGGAAACCCCGTCTTGTGGGGGCGCTGTGGTGTAGCCCGCCGATGAATCCGCGGGAGGGGCTCGACAAACCGGTATTCTCATGCGAGGGTTTGAGTGAGCTCATGGAGAAGCCGAGAGTAAAGGTCCTCATCGCCGATGATCACACCCTGTTCCGCCAGGGGTTAAGGCGCATCCTCCAGGATTACGATGACCTGGCCGTGGTAGGCGAAGCCGCTGACGGTGAGGAGGCTCTGGCCCTGGTGGAGCGTCTGAAGCCTGACGTGGTGCTCATGGATGTGAACATGCCGGACGCCTCCGGCCCGGAGGCCACCCGGCGCCTTCGCGAGGCCCACCCCCAGACTCAGGTCATCATGCTGACCGTGTCTGACAAGGATGAGGACCTGTTCGCCTCCATTAAAGCCGGCGCCCGGGGCTACTTGTTGAAGAACGTGGAGACGGACGAGCTGATCCAGGCCATCCGGCGGGTGCACGCCGGTGAGGCCATGATTGCCCCTACCATGGCCGTGCGGCTGCTGGAAGAGTTTGGGGCACTGGCCCGTCGGACTCCTGATGGGCCTGCATCCGATCCCACCACCGATGAGCTCACCCCGAGGGAGGTGGAGGTGCTCCAGCTTGTTGCTCAGGGCCTGGGCAACAAGGAGATCGCCGCCGAGCTCAACCTTTCGGAGCACACGGTTAAGACTCACCTGCGCAACATCCTGGACAAGCTGCACCTGCGTAGCCGGGCCCATGCCGCTGCCTACGCTGTCCAGGCTGGGCTGGTCAAACGGGTGCGCTCAGGAGCGTAGCTCCCTTCAATTGGAAAGGCCCTGGACCAGCATCCCTCAAAAGGGTGATCCGCGGATCACCCTTTTTCGCTACCCCAAATCCGTCAGCTGGCTGGTGACAAATAGAGGTCTTTCGGGTACAATAGAAGATAACATTGCCCCCATGCGGGCGCACAGGCCTATCACAACTGGTCTGCCCCAGGGGATAACACCAAGGGAAGAGGGTTCGTGGACTCAGATCGTGTGCTCATCGTTTCACCCCATCCCCTGTTCAGGGAAGGGATCATCAGGCTGCTAGGTGAGCAGGCAGAGGTGGTGGGTGTGGTGAGGGATTGGGCGCAGGCCCAGGAGGTGATCCGGGATCTTCGCCCCCAGACCATCATCGTGGATCACCAGCACACCGAGCTCAAAGCAACTGACCTGACCCCCTTGCTGTGGCCGGAGGCGGAAGCTCTCAAGGTGATCTACGTGACCTTGGCGGGCAATCAGATGATCGTCCACCAGCGTAGGCGCATCACCGGCGCCACCGAGGACGATTTGCTGCGGGCTCTGGAAACTGACGATGAGGAAGAGCTACACAGGACCGCCCAAAAGATCAGCGGCCGTGAGGAGTCAGTCCCGCATGGTCGTGCAAATGGAGGCAACCGGATGAGGAAAATCTTGATCCCCGTGCTCATCACCATCGCCCTTGGGGCGTCGCTGGTAGCTGTCCTGGGGCGCATGAACCTTACCCCGCTCCTGGGCAGCATCCAAGCTCAACGCATTGACAACCTGTTTACGATGCTCTTCGCCCTGGCAGCGATAATTTTCGCCCTGGTGATAGCCTTTTTCGCTTATTCTTTGATGGCCTTTCGTCGTCGGCCCGACGATCTGGAGGATGCAGCTCCGGTTCAAGGCTCCACATCGCTGGAAATCGCCTGGACAGTGATCCCCCTCATCATTGTCCTTGGTCTGGGGGCCTACAGTGCCGGGATCCTCTTCGACATTTCCAAAGCGGCCACCCCCGCACCAGAGCTGGAGGTGAAGGTCACGGGATTCCAGTGGGGCTGGAGCTTTGAGTACCCGGAATTCGGCGTCGTCTCTGGCGAGCTGGTGCTGCCGGTCAACCAACCTGTGCTCTTCAAGCTCTACGCCACCGACGTGATCCACTCATTCTACGTGCCCGAGTTCAGGGTGAAAATGGATGCCATTCCCGGGATCGAGAACCATATCCGCATCACACCCACTCGGGTTGGGGAATACCGAGTGCGCTGCGCGGAGATGTGCGGGACCGGACACGCGTACATGGTGGCACCCGTCAGGGTTGTGGAGGCAGGGGATTTCCAGGAATGGGTGGCGGCGCAGGAGGCACCGGCAGTGCCCGCGGAGGTTGCGCCGGCTGCAGTTGAAGCTGGCAAGAGGTACGCTCAACAGTACGGGTGTGTGGCCTGCCACTCGGCCGATGGTACCGCCCGGGTGGGCCCCACCTGGAAGGGCCTGTTCGGCAGTCAGGTAACCATGGAGGATGGCACCACCGTGGAGGCCGACGAAGACTACATCCGCCGGTCCATCGTAGACCCTGGTGCGCAAGTGGTGCAGGGCTTCCCCAACATTATGCCAGCCACCTACCGCGATCAACTGCCAGAAGCCGAACTTGACGCCCTGATTGAGTACATCAAGAGCCTGAGGTAAAGGAGTGATTTATGGAATTCAAACCGGATTCTCTAGGACTGATCCGGGGGCTCATCACCGGGGTCATCGGGGCGCTCGTGGCCATGGCCCTCACCATGCTCGTGCGCGTCATGGTGAGCCTGCCTTTCTGGAGCGCTGGGCCGGTGACGGCCATCGGGGCCATTGGTGGCGCCCTGGCCTTTCTCCTGGGGGTGGGCGCTTTCGACGATTGGTGGCGCTGGGCTCAAGGCGCAAAGGCCGGGGACCCTCACCACCCTGGCCCGGATGTGCCCCATTGGACCCGTTACCTAAACTTTGACACCAACCACAAGATCATCGGTGTCCAGTACGCCGTGACCTCGGTGCTGCTCATCCTGGTGGCCGGGTTGCTGGCCCTGATGATGCGGCTGGAGTTGGCCCGCTCCGGGATGCAGTTCATGAGCTCCGACATGTACAACCACATCATGGGGGTACACGGCATCGTGATGATCGCCGCCATCCTGTTAGGGGTGGCCGGCATGGCCAACTACCTGGTACCCTTGATGATCGGGGCGCCGGACATGGCCTTCCCGCGCCTCAACGCCCTGTCCTACTGGCTCACGCCACCTGGCGCCCTCATGGTGCTCACCAGTCTGGTCACTGGCGGCTTCAGCACGGGCTGGACAGGATATCCTCCCCTGGGAGTTCAAGACCCCCTGGGAGCCCAATTCTTTTACCTGGGTGTGTTCCTCATCGGCTTCTCGTCCATCCTGGGCTCGGTTAACTTCATCACCACTATCTTTAAGATGCGGGCGCCGGGCATGAGCCTGTTCCGGATGCCCATCTTCGTGTGGGGCATCCTGGCCACGGCGTTCATTCAGCTCATCGCTACCCAGTTCATCGGCATGGCTTTCCTGATGGTGGTGCTGGAGCGGGTGGTGGGGATCGGTTTCTTCAACCCTGCCAGAGGTGGTGACCCGATCCTGTTCCAGCACATTTTCTGGTTCTACTCCCACCCGGCTGTGTACATCTTCGTGCTGCCCGGCCTGGGCGTGATCAGCGAGCTGTTGCCCGTTTTCGCCCGCAAACCCCTCTTCGGCTACAAGGCTGTGGCCATGGCCAGCATGGGCATCGCCTTTGTGGGCTTCCTGGTGTGGGCGCATCACATGTTCACCGTGGGGCTGGGGAACGTGCTGAATGTGGGCTTCATGTTCAGCACCTTGCTGGTAGCCGTACCCACAGGGGTCAAGTTCTTCAACTGGCTGGGGACCCTGTGGGGCGGGAAGCTCAGTTTCGAGACGCCCATGCTGTTCGTCCTGGGAGCGTTTCTGATCTTCCTGATCGGCGGGCTCACCGGCCCTTTTCTGGGCTCGGTGCCCACTGACCTGCACCTCCACGACACCTACTTCGTGGTGGCCCACTTCCATCACACCATGTTCGGGGGCTTCGTCTTCCCCTTCCTGGCAGCCATCTACTACTGGTTCCCCAAGGTGGCGGGGCGCATGTATAGCGAGAAGCTGGGGAAGCTGCACTTCTGGCTGATGTTCCTCGGCTTCTTCCACGTGAGCATCCCCATGTATCGCGTAGGTTTGCTGGGGATGCGCCGACGCATCGCCGATTACGACCCGGCCCTGGGCTTCGAGCCATGGCAGATGGTGACCACCATCGGCGGCTTTATGGTGGGGTTTGCCATGCTGGTGGGCGTCATCAACATAATACAGGGCATTCGGTCCGGGGCCACGGCGCCGGCCAACCCCTGGCGGTCCCGCTCCCTCGAATGGCAGATCCCCTCGCCACCGCCGGAGGAGAACTACCCTGCTCCGCCCATCGTGGTGGGCAGACCGTACGATTACGGGGTGCCTGGGACGGTCTACGTGCGGTTTGGTGCAGCAGGGGCGGGCGAGGCGCCGGGCGACAAATCGCTCAACGAAGGAGGAAGTCCATGAAAGCTAAAGCTGCAAAACTGCGTTTGGGGTGGATGGTCATCGCCGGCCTGGGGGTGTTGACGGCGGTAGAATACTGGATCGCCGTGTCGGTCCACAGCAGTCCCCTGCCTTACCTGACCATTGTCGCCTTGATTAAGGCCTGGCTCATCCTGCAGTACTTCATGCACGTGCGCCAACTGTGGGGCGAGGAGGAGGGAGGCTCATGAAGGCCGTGGCTGCGGCGC
>FWPU01003591.1_pt1 | contig 22301 bp, 20 predicted proteins | sample 2228361 | NCBI WGS metagenome assembly FWPU01 (sample SAMEA103939777, study PRJEB20133) | metagenome
TTAATGTAAATGCCCCCAGCCTTGCCATGCGGGCCGGAGGGCGCAGCGATGCGGCCCCCCGACGGGGGCCAATTGTGGACAGGGCGGCTGGACTACAATACACTATGCCTGCTCCTGTTGCCGCCCGACGGCGAGCTATCAACCGCAGGCTGTGGATCGGCTGCCTTACCAACCGTAGCTACCCGCCATGACCGAGATCACCGACCGACTGTATTATGATGACTCCTATACAACCGAGTTCTCGGCGCGCATCGTAGAACGGATGCGCGTCGGCGACCGCCCCGCCGTCATCCTCGATCGTACCTATTTCTATCCGACCGGCGGCGGACAGCCCCACGACACCGGGCATATCGACGAAGTCAGGGTCGTTGAGGTCCTTCCGCGTGAGGCGGATGGGGCAGTGCTGCACATCCTGTCCGATGAGATGGTAGCAGGTGGGGAAGTCCTCTGCCGCATCGACTGGGAACGGCGTTTTGATCACATGCAGCATCACACCGGCCAGCACATCCTGACCCAGGCATTCGTCGAGGCAGCCGGGGCGGACACGGTCGGTTTTCACCTCAGCCCCGACAGCGTGACGATTGACCTGGACAGAGCGGACCTCGCACCTGAGGTCGTCGCCGAGGCCGAGGACCTGGCAAACCGGATCGTTTACGAGAACCGCCCCGTCAAGGCCCGGTTGGTTCGTCCGGAGGAGGCCGCCAGCGTCCGGGTGCGGATGATGCCCGATCACCTGCTGACGGAAGGGCTGCGCGTCATCGAGGTGGAGGGGTTTGACGCGACAGCCTGCGGGGGCACGCACGTGGCCCACACAGGGGAGATCGGCCTGATCAAGGTGCTGAAGCTGGCGAACCATCGCGGCGGCAGCCGCGTCGAGTTCCGCTGCGGGTGGCGCGCGCTGCGAGACTACAGGGACAAGAACAGCATCCTCAACCAGCTCTCCGCCGATCTCACGGTGGGTTACTGGGAGGTGGGCGATGCGCTGGCCCGTCTGCGCGGTGAGCTTCAGGACGCGCAGCGCGCCCTGAAAGCGGCCACCAGGCAATTGCTTGAGTATGAGGCAGACAGCCTTCTGGCGAGCGCCCCTGTCCGGTCGGGGGTCCGGGTGGTGAAGGTCGCTTTCGAGGGTCGGAGCGCTGACGAAGTCCGGGCGCTGGCTGGCCGGTTGACCCAGGGGAAAGCCACTCTTGTGATGCTTGGCGCTTCCGGCGAGAAGGCACAGATCATCCTGGCCTGCAGCGCCGACCTGTCCCTCGACCTGAACCAGCCGCTCCAGGCTGCGCTGCTGGCATTGGGCGGCGGGCGAGGAGGCGGGAGGCCAGAATTCTGCCAGGGGGGTGGGGTTCCGGCTGGCGCGGCACAAGTGGAACTGGCCCTCGATGAGGCCGAACGGGCCATCTTGGCAGGCAATGGGCTTCCCTGAGAGCTGCCCCCAAGTGACTTTGAGACAAACGCGCCAGCCCGCTGCCCAGTTAACGTACCATCGCGCCGGCTGAGGCTGTGCGTATTCCTTAATCGGGTGACTTTCCGCTGCCAAATGGATGAGATCGCGCCAAACGTCTATGTCGAAACGGGATATCCGCCGGTTACTGTCGGGGCTGTCCTGACAGAAGCAGGATGGGTGTGCATCGACGCACCGCCGCGTAGCCGGGAGGTACACGCCTGGCTGCTGGCGCTTAAAACCATCAGTGGGAAGCCCGTTCGCTACCTGATCAACACCGACTACCAGCGTGACCGGGTGCTTGGCAATGGGTGGTTCGGCGCGCCGGTCGTCGCCCACGAAGTGACGGCTCGACGCATGCTGAGCCTGAATGCTGCCCAGGCCTCGCAAGTGGACGGGGAGATAAGCCCCGGGGCTGGCGACGTGCTCCGGCCTGCCAGCCCGAAGCTGGCGCCGCCTCAGATCTCCTTCAGCGATTCGCTCACCCTGTTCTGCGGCGAACGCGAGATCGAGCTGGTCAGCCAACCAAGCGCCACGCGCGGCAGTCTGTGGGTTATTCTGAGGGAGGCGCAGGTCATCTTTGCGGGAGACACAGTCTGCCGGGCGCAGCATCCCTATATCAGCGAGGGGGTGTCCAGACGGTGGCTGGAAGCGCTGCGCCTGCTACGCACGGAGCAATATGCAGGCTGGACGCTCGTCTCGGGCCGGGAAGGGGTGGTGAAGCAGTCGGAAATCGAGGCCCTGTCCGAATACCTGCGGGCGGCCCGGCGGAGGGTCGCTGACCTGCATCGCTCCGGCGGTCAGCAGTCCGAGGTGGCCCAGCTGGTGCCGGAGTTTTTGACGTTCTTCCCCTACGACGAGGACCGGCGCGATGAGGTCCAGCGCCGCGTCAGAGTGGGCCTTGAGGCCATTTACGAAGAACTTCGGGCCAGTGGGGATGAGGCAGAGGTGCCACCAGCCGAGTCCGCATGAAAGCGCCCGGCGCTGCGCGGAGGGGCGGTTTCGCGTTGCAAAAAACTCAGGTACAATGCGGAGCAGGCGTTTCCCAGGCGCGTCGGATGCGCCTGGTGAAGCCCCCAGCAGCGCTGACGAGCCGTCTTCAGATTGAGAGAAATGACAGCAACGGACACTGAACTTGAGGCCCTGGTTGGCCACCTTTTTGTTGTAGGTGGGCGAACAATCAGCGCGGCGTCCCCTGGTGCGATTGCTACCCCCCCGCCGCGCCGCGTGGCGCGTGGCCGCGACGCTGACACCCTGTTCGGGCTGCTTTCCCTGGGGCCGGGCGAACACCAGCCCGCTTCCTTCTATGAGAAGCTGGCGGAGGAGATCACAACCACCTACTTTAACACGAGCGGAGCATCAACCTCGGCTCTGCGCGAGGCGATCAACGCCGCAAATTCCCAGGTTCGGCAGGTCAGCACCGATCCCATCACGGTGGGGCTTTCGTGCGCCATTCTGCGCCACCATGAAGTCTACATCGCTGTGACCGGACCTTCCCGGTGCTTCCTCATCCGCGAGGGGTTTGTTGAAAGGCTGCCTGCCGAGGACGAGAGTCGCCAAGGCTCCACCGGCCTGGGGGCTTATTCTGAGCCTGACGTGCGCTTCTACCGCCGTGAGATCCGGGCCGGCGACTTCCTTATCCTTGCCGATGCGTCCTTCGACCGCCTGACGGATATTGCTCTTCGCCACGCTGTCGAGAGCGGGGAGGTTGGCGACGCGCTGAGCAATCTGGCAAGTGTGGCGGGGGATTTCAGCGTGGCGGAAGTCATTAAGTTTGTCACGCCGCTCATCGAAGGCGAAATCGACCGCATCCCGGCCATCCGACCGCGCCGGGTTCCCTCGCTGCCGTTTTTCGGTTCACCGGGCGGAAAACCATCGCCAGCCGGTGATATCCCCGGTACTCCCGCTTCAGCGGTGGCAGCCGGCGAGGCCGATGAGCGAGCGGCTGTGCCACGGCCGGCCAGAAGGGAGGGCGGCGGTGTCTTCCAGCAGGCCCGGTACAACACCGTGCTGAAACTGGCCCAGGCTGCTGAGGGCGCCCGGACTCTGGTGGAGCACATGCTGCCGGACGAGGAGGCCGGAGGGTCGCTTGCCCAGCGTTTGCAGCTCTCAACCACCATGCAGATCGGGGTAGCGCTGGCGGTAGCCGTGATCGTGGCTCTCATCACGACGGCAGTGTACCGGTTCCGGGGCCAGACCTCCCAGTATGCGCAGTTGGTGCGCGAGGCGCAGAGCGAGATCGAAGCGGCCCGGGCGGGGGGTGACAACCAGGCCGAGGCTCGCCCGCATTGGGAGACGGCCATTTTTCTTCTCGACCGAGCCGCCGAGATTCGCAGTCCCGGTCAGGCCATAGCAGATTTGAGGGCCGAGGCGCTGGCCGCCCTCGATGCCTATGACCATGTGACGCGGGTCATCCCCATTCTGCTGCGTTCCTACGAACCGGGCGCTTACCTGCGCGGCCCCATTGTGCAGGGGCTTAACCTGTATGTGATCGACACCACCCAGGATATCCTGTACCGCGAGGACCTGGACGAAGGGGGGACCCGCCTCATAAACCGTGAACCCCAGATCGTCACCCGGCAGGGCGATCTGCTCGGAAACCAGGTGGTAGGGGGGCTGATCGATCTCGCCTGGATGGAAGATGGGGGTGTGCCGCAGCGCAATGTCTTGGCTGTGCTATCCCGCAACGGCCTGCTGATCACCTACTCACCAAGTTGGGACGTCACCGCCGCCGTGCTGCCCGGTTTTGAAGCCTGGCAGGACCCGCGCGCGATTGCTATCTATGACCGGGACCTCTACATTCTTGACGCCGGGGCAAACGAGATCTGGCGCTACGAGGCAGGCCCGGACTCGTATGCCAACGCTCCCCAGCGCTACTTCACCGATGTCACACCGAGCCTGTCTGATGCCGTTGACATGGAGATTGACACCAACGGAAACGTGTACGTCCTGCACGCCAGCGGACAGATCACCAAATATTTCTTCGGGCGGCCTGACACCTTCCGCTTCGAAGGGCTACCGCAGCCGCTGACCCGGCCAACGGCTCTCTTCCTGAACCTCAGCCTTTACGACCGCACCCTGTTCATCGCCGACCCCGGCGGCGGGCGGCTATACACGGCGGCCCTAAACGGCACCTTCCTGGCGAACTACAAAGACTCCGCTGACCAAGTCTTTGATGCGCTTTCCGGGGTTTACAACCAGGATCAGCCGCCCTACGTCTACGTCACCGCCGGGAATCAGCTCTACTATTTTTCGCGCCCCCAGTAAGGCCATGCTATAATCCCGCCGCAAAATGCCTTGGTTGGTCTCGCTGGGAGTGAGACTCGACGAGGTTTCCCTAGTTTCAGGGAAACGCCGTGTAGTGCCTATTTGATCCCTAGCTCATGAGCCCCGTTATGCGCTCCCCACAAACCCAGCACGTTCGCCGCCGCCGATGGGGTGTTGCCCTGCCGGGCTGGTCGATGTATGTCCTGCCGGTCGTATTCGTGGCCGTTGTGGTTGGGCTGGCGTACCTCACCTTCAACGGGGTCAAGAAGCTGGTATCGGAGGCCCCACTCGGCGTGGAGGCGCCCGAAGCGTCTGCTCAGGTCGCTGCTCAACTGGCCACCGCCCAGGCCGAGACGCAGACGGCGGGCGCGGAAGAGCCGATCCGGTCGCAGGGGCGGGTGACAGTGCTGGTCATGGGCATCGATGAGCGCCAGTCGGAAACGGGACCGTGGCGCACCGATACCATGATCGTGCTGACTATAGACCCAGCCAGCAAAACCGCCGGGATGATCTCCATCCCACGCGACCTGTGGGTCGAGATTCCCGACTACGGCGTCTACGACCGTATCAACACGGCCTTTTTCAAGGGCGACGCTGACAACTACCCTGGAGGAGGCGGCCCGGCCCTGGCGATGAAGACCGTGCAGCAAAACCTCGGTATCACGGTGAACTACTACGTAACCGTGAACTTCAATGCCTTCGTCACGCTGGTCGATCAGATCGGGTGCATCCCCATTACCGTCACGGAGACCATTGACGACCCCGACTACCCAGCGGCGGAGGGCTACGGTTACGATCCGTTCTACATCGAGGCAGGCGACTACTGCATGGAGGGCGAGACGCTGCTCAAGTACGCCCGCACACGTGCCACCTTTGGCTCGGACTTTGACCGCGCCCGGCGGCAGCAGCAAGTCTTGTACGCTATCCGTGATCATGTGCTGAGCACCAACCAGCTTCCCACCCTGATCGGTAAAGCCCCGGAGTTATACGCAACGCTCCAGGACAACATCCGCACCAACCTGACCGAAGGGCAAATCATCGAACTGGCGCGGCTGGCTGCCGAGATACCGAGGGAGAATATCTGTTCGGCTGTGATCAGCGGGGATTACATCGACCGACTGGAGACCCTCCCCGACGGCACCCAGGTTGTCATCCCTAACCGTATCAAGGTTCGCCAGCTCATCCTTGACATTTTCGCCGGAACGGGACGGTGTGACCCGGCAGCCCATGATTATGAGGCTGAGGCGCTGGCCGAGAATGCGACAGTGGCTGTTTTCAACGGCACACGGCAGGAAGGGCGCGCTACAGACACGGGCGACCGGCTGACCGCAGCGGGCCTGAACGTGATCACTATCGGCAACGCTGACCGCTTCGACTATGAGGCCACGATCATCTACAACTACAGTGGAAAGAATGCCACGGCCCAGTACATCGCTGCCATACTGGACGTACCGCCGTCAGCCATCGTCGAGGTGGACAATCCCGGCAGCCTGTACGATATCGAGGTTGTGCTGGGCAACAACGGCGCCCAGCCCTAAGCGCAAGACAGGCCCGGCTCGTTTTTCTAAACGGGATGGAGACGGGACCCGGTTATCGGGCGGCCACGCCGTTCACCCGCTCGATTTCCTCATCTAGAAAAAACACTTCGTCTTTCCCCGCCAGCTTTTGCTGGACTTTTTCCATGATCAGGTCAAGGTGCGTGCCATGCGCGACAAAGTCCAGGTCGTCAGCGGGTACGATCAGCACCGGGCTGAGCGAGAAGGCATCGATCCATTCTTCGTACAGCGTGTTCAGCTGGTGTAGATAGGCCGGATCGATGTCCTGCTCGAACTCGCGCCCCCGGAGGCGGATGCGCTCCAGCAGGGTGTTGACCGAAGCCCGCAGATACACCACCACATCGGGCGGCGGCAAGAACTGGATCATCGTCTCATACAGGTCGCGGTAGGTACGGTAGTCGCGCTCCACGATATGGCCCTGCCGGTACAGGTTCTTGGCGAAGATCTCGGCATCCTCGTAGACGCTCCGATCCTGGACGACCGAGGCAGGGTAGTCAAGCAGCTGGCGATGGTGATACAGCCGCCGGGAGAGGAAGAAAATCTGCGAGTGAAAGCTCCAGGCCCGCATGTCGCGGTAGAAGTCGGCCAGATAGGGGTTCTCATCGACCGCTTCATAGAACGGCTCCCAGCCGAGCCGCTGCGCGATCAGGCGTGTGAGAGTGCTCTTGCCGACCCCCACGTTCCCCGCAATCGCGATGAACTTCTTGGTTGTGATCATTCCTTTTCTCCCTCAACGCGGCCATCTTGCCAGTTGCGATCGGCATTCAGGGCCATCTTGTCCAGGTAGGCCTGCTCGAGGTCAATTCCCGCGTAGTTGCTGAGCTTCAGGAGGTAGGCCAGCGTATCGGCCAGCTCTTCCTGGATTCTATCGCGGTAGCCAGCCAGCGCTTCTTGGCGGGCTTCGGCAGCAGAGCGGCCCGCCTCCCGCAGCTCGGTCTGCTTGAGCCATACACGCTTGAACGCCCGCGCCAGCTCCCCGATTTCTTCGCTCATGGCAATGAAGTTTATAAAGGGATCGGGGTCAAAGCCCTTCTCGGCGTCAAGCGAGAGGTGAAACTGCTGGAAGTCCGCCAAGCGATGAGGGCCGGCCTCCAGTTCCTCTAGCATGACACGAGGCCTTAAACCCGGCAGGAGGCCCACACCGGGCAACTGCGCTTGGTAGGTTCCATATTCCAGGCTGCTCTTGATACGGCGAACAACCGAGGCTAGGTCATCCGGATTCTGCACAATGTTCAGGTCGTTTGTATCGACGAACAGCACCGGTGAGGCGCTGTAGTTGGCGACAAATTCCTCGTAGGCGAGGCGCAGTTGTTCGATATAATCGGGGTCCATGTTACGCTCGTAGGGCCGGTCCCGCGCTGCGATGCGTGCCATCAGCACCTCCAGATCGGCCCGCAGGAACACAAGCAAGTCGGGGCTTGGAATCTTTTCATTCAGGGCGTCGTAAACGCGCTCGTACATCGCCAGTTCGTCACCCTTCAGGTTCAGGTGTGCGAACAGGCTGTCCTTGGCGAAGGTATAATCGGCAATCACAGGGCCTCGTCGCAGCGCCGGGCGGAGCTTGGTGATCTGCTGGCGGTAGCGGCTCAATAGAAAGAAGATCTGCGTCTGGAATGCGTAGCGTTCCCGGTCGGCGTAAAAATCGGAGAGAAAGGGGTTCTCCTCGAATTCTTCCAGCAGGACCTCGCCGCCGAGTTCGGGCTTCAGCAGGCGGGCAAGGGTGGTCTTGCCAACCCCAATTACTCCCTCAATGGCAATGTAGGGATGACGAGTCATGGTCACCTGTTCCGCTGTTTCAGCTATATATGCGGGGGCCATCCCTGTGAGCGGCCGTCGCCCGGAGGACGCCCACTGAGAGGGCAACAACTACCTGGACAGTAGCTCGTGTGTAGGATACACAAGGCCTTTCGGGGGCGCAACCCGGATCGTTTGTTATTCGTTTGGTCACGGCCGACATGCCAGGCCAAAGGAGGCCCCGGAGGGAGGAGCGATGGGATGACGCGCTGGCCGCCGGCGCGAGGCGATTGCCCTTCAGGAGCGCCTGGCTGACGAGGTCGGGATGGCTTATACCTGGTACAATCTAGCGGACATGTAGTGGCGGCACCAGCAGGCCGGGGCCGCGCGTGCTGTGCTCCGACAGGCGCGCATCTTTGCCGAGCGTCTGGGGTTGTTGACCCTTCAGAGCCGCATCGAGGAGCACCCGGCCTACCGGTTCGATGACCAGCCATAGCTGCTTTTGTGATTGAGGGCGCCACAGACGCCCTTTCAGGGAAACAGAGGCAAACCATGACCCATCCTGCACCACCCAGCCGATCCCCGGCGTGGCAAACTCCCGCTCTTGATGTTTCGGCTATCCGTCGATATTTCCCGGCCCTTCAGCGGGAGGTGAACGGGATTTGCCCCATTTACTTCGACAACCCCGGCGGGACACAGGTGCCGCAGCAGGTCATTGACGCGATGCAGCGCTACCTGATCGAGGCCAACGCCAACACGCACGGCGCATTCCATACCTCCCGTCTCACGGATCAGGTGCTGGCTGAGGCGCGCGCCGCGATGGCCGACCTGCTCAACGCTGCCTCGCCCGACGAAATTGTCTTCGGCCCGAACATGACGACGCTGACGTTTCACATCAGCCGGGCCATCGGGCGGACGCTCAGCCGGGGAGATGAGATTGTGGTGACCCGGATGGATCACGACGCCAACATCGCCCCCTGGCTGCTGCTGGCCCGCGACCATGACCTCACCGTCCGCTGGGTAGACTTCGACGTTGAGACGGGGCTGCTCAACCTGGAGCAAATGGCGCGTTCCATCACCAGCAGGACAAAGGTTGTAGCCTGCGTGTATGCCTCCAACGCGCTGGGGACGATCAATGATGTGGCGCAGGTCGTCAGGCTGGCGCACGGCGTGGGGGCGCTGGCCTACATCGATGCGGTGCAGTACGTGCCGCACGGCGCAGTAGACGTGCAGGCGCTGGACTGCGACTTTCTGGCCTGCTCGGCTTACAAGTTTTTTGGCCCCCATGTTGGCATTGTCTATGGCAAGTACGAGCACTTAGCCAGCTTGCCCGCCTACAAGATACGCCCGGCACCCGATCAGGTGCCCGACCGTTGGGAAACCGGCACGCAGAATCATGAGGGGCTGGCCGGCGTGGCAGCCGCCGTCGAGTATCTGGCGCATATAGGGGAGCAGTTTGGCGGGGCATTTGAAGCCGAGCTTTCGGGCTACACAGGCCGCCGACGCACGCTCAAGCAGGCCATGCAGGCGATCAAGCAATACGAGCTGACGCTCAGCCGTGCCCTCCTGGAGGGGTTGGACGCCATCGGCGGCCTTGAGATCAGAGGCATTACAGACCCAGAACAGCTTGAGCATCGCGTCCCGACGGTCGTCTTTAACGTCCCCGGCAGGGACCCCCATGCCATCGCGCAGGCCCTCAATGCAGCCGGAATCTACGTCTGGGATGGCAACTACTACGCGCTGGCCGTGATGGAACACCTCGGGTATGAAGGGCGCGGGGGTCTGGTACGTGTTGGCCCGGTGCACTATAACACTCACGCCGAGGTTGAACGCTTCCTGACCGAGCTGGAGCGGATTGTACGCGCAGGTTGAGGTCGACAGCAAAGGAGCCTCCCTTGGGCGCAGATGCGCGTGGCGGCCACGTGCCCGGCTCAACCACCAGTCTGCTGGCAGTTGCCCTGCTCTCAACGGCGATGCTGTCTTTCGAACTGACGCTGACGCGCCTGTTCGCCGTCGCGCAGTTCTACCACTTCGCCTTCATGGTTATCAGCCTGGCCCTGCTCGGCTCCGGCGCGTCCGGCTCGCTGCTCAGCGTGTGGCCGCGCCTGCTCGGCCATCCGGCCCGCTGGGCTGCAGGCTTTGCCCTGTCCGCGTTGGGCAGCTACGCGATCCTTAATCTGGTACCCTTTGACTCCTATGCCATCGCCTGGGATCGCCGTCAAGTGCTCTTTCTCGTGCTGACCTTCCTGAGCGCGGCGGTCCCGTTCATTTTCAGCGGGCTGGCTGTCGGCGGCCTGCTCGCTGCCGACGCCCAGCGTCTGCACCGCATTTACGCGGCCAATCTGGCCGGCTCTGCGCTCGGATCGGTAGCCGTCCTGCCCCTGCTCAAGTGGGTGGGCGGTGAGGGCGCCCTGTTCGTCAGCGCAGCGCTGGCGCTGCTGGCCGCTGCACTGTTCGGGCCTCCGACGCGGTGGGCACTGGTAGCCATCCAGATCGTCAGCCTTGTTGCTGGCGCGGCTCTGCTGGTGACGCTGGCCATTGTGCGGCCCGGGTGGGCCTTGCTGCAGCTCTCGCCCTACAAAGCGCTGACACAGGCACTCCTCGCGCCTGACGCCCGCCACACCTTCTCTGAGTGGGGGATCCAGGCCCGGGTGGATGTGGTTGAGAGCAGGAGTATCCACAGCTTCCCCGGCCTCAGCCAGAACGCGCCCCTTGCCGAGCCTCCCCTCCAGGCCGGGATGACCCTCGACGGTGATAACCTGCGCCCGCTGACAGCGCTTTCGCCCGCCGATGACCTGGCCCGTGTGCTCGCCGATAACGTCCCGCAGGCCGTCGCCCGTGACCTGCGCCCTGAGGCCAGGCGCTACCTGATCCTTGAGCCGGGCGGCGGCTGGAGTCCGCTCCTGACCCTTGCCAGCGGAGTGCCCTCTCTCACGCTCGTCGAAGCTGACCCGCTGGTTGTCAGCGTCCTCCGGAACGAGTACGCAGGCTTTACACGCAACCTTTACAACGACCCGCGTGTACAGGTGATCGTGATTGGGCCGCGGACGTATGTTCGCCGCTCCACCGAACGGTTTGACGTGGTGCTCATTGACCTGAGCGACTCGTTCCACCCGGTCACGTCGGGGGCATACAGCCTAAGTGAAGACTACCGCTACACGGTCGAAGCGCTCGGCGACTATCTGGACCGCCTTGCACCGGACGGCCTGCTCGTCCTGACCCGCTGGCTCCAGATGCCCCCCACCGAATCGCTGCGCACACTCGCCGCAGTGGAGGCTGCCCTCCGCACACGCCACGCTGTCCCTCCGGCTGAGCACATCGCTGCCTTCCGTTCGATGCGTACCATGACTTTTGTCGTCACAAACGAGCGCTTCACGCCCGCCGATCTCGCCGCGATCCGGGCGTTTGTGGCAGCGCGCGGCTATGACCTTGTCTGGCTGCCTACCATCTCGCCGAACGAGGTCAACCTGCACAACCGCCTGCCTGAGCCGGTCTACTACCGGGCTTTCTCGGCGCTGCTCGAAGACCCTGCCGGGTTCATCCGTGCCTATGAGTATGACATCCGCCCGGCCACCGACGACCGCCCGTTCTTCTTTCACACCTTTCGCTGGCGGCAGACCCCCCAGATTGTCGCCACGCTGGGCGTGATGTGGCAGCCATTCGGTGGAAGCGGCTATCTGGTGTTAGTTGCGCTGCTGGCGCTTGTCGTGCTGCTGGCCACTGTGCTGATCTTTGGGCCGCTGCTCATCCGGCCTGCGGGCAGGCCGCCCGTTCCTGCCCCGCCGCCGGTGCGCTTCCGTGCCCTGATCTACTTCCTGATGCTCGGTCTGGCCTTTCTATTCGTGGAGATTCCGCTGGCCCAACGCTTCATCCTGTTCGTTGGGCAGCCGGTCACCGCCCTGGCCGCCGTTCTGTTTGCCGTGCTGCTCTTTTCCGGTCTGGGCAGCCTGACCGCCCCGCGCTGGCCGCTGCGCGGGGCACTGGCGGCGCTGGTGGCTGTGGCACTACTGACGCCGCTCGCCCTGCGTGGTCTTTTCGCGCTGGCGCTCGGCTGGCCGCTGGTCGCACGGGTCATTCTCTCGATCCTCAGTCTGGCTCCCCTCGGCCTGCTGATGGGGGTTCCCTTTGCACGCGGCACCGCCCTCCTGGAGCAAGCCGCCCCCGGCCTGATTCCCTGGGCGTGGGCCATCAACGGCAGCGCCTCGGTGATCAGCGGCGTGCTGGCCATGATGGCTGCGCTGAGCTGGGGATTCACCGTCGTGCTGTGGCTAGGAGCCGCCGCCTACGCGCTCGCCCTGGCCGCGATCTGGCCGCTGCCCGGCACAACCCCGCCCGTCCCCGGCTGAAAGCAAAAACAAAGAGGCCCTCTGATTCCCGGGGCCTCTTCCAATGGCGCCAGCGGGTGTATGGTGACGGAATACAGGGCGGGTCTGAGCCTATCCTGCTGTCAGCACGTCACGTGCAGGATGGCGTAGACCTCCCTGTCCTTGAGGTCGCGCAGCATTCGGCATGCCTTCTCAGTTTTAACCGCCACGACCTCGACGCCCCGCCGCTCGGCTTCCTCGTACACCTCCGGCATGATCGGCAGGCTCCCGTAGAAGCCCGTCCCGATGATGATCCGCTCACCACCCCAGGGGATCGGCTCCTCTGCCGAGAGCGGCGTATGCCCGTACCGGTCGCGGTACACCTTCGACGCTTTCTTCTGGCGTTTGCTGATTTTCCCGCCCTCGATCACGAGGTCGTAGTCATACCGCTGCCCGTTAACTTCGATTTCTCCGAATCTGACCAGCTTCGCCTTCATCTGCCACCTTCCTACCGTCATTTTGCGCCTGGCCAGTCGCCCCTGTCACTCATCCCGCACTTCCCGCGTGAACGGGACAAACTGGACGCCGCCCTCGCTCGTTGCGGTAAACTCATCACCGTGCCGCTCGATCAGCCACAGCTCCTGATATCCTCCCGGCGGCCCGACCGGGATGACCATCCGCCCGCCATCGGCAAGCTGGCTGCGCAGCGGCGGCGGTACGTGATCCGGCGCCGCCGTGACGATGATCGCATCGAAGGGCGCCTCTTCCTCCCACCCGAAGTACCCATCTGCGTGCCTGATGTGGACATTATCATAGCCCAGCGCCTGAAGGCGCTCGGCAGCCTGCTCGGCCAGCGCACCAATGATCTCGATGGTGTACACCTCGTCCACGATCTCGGCCAGCACCGCCGCCTGGTAGCCCGACCCGGTCCCGATCTCCAGCACTTTGTCGCCCGGCTCCAGGTCAAGCAGCTCGGTCATCACCGCCACAATATATGGCTGCGAGATGCTCTGCCCATAGCCGATAGGTAACGCGTGGTTGGCATACGCCAGGTCAAGATACTCTGCAGGCACGAACTTATGCCGGGGCACGGTTCGCATGGCCTCGATCACCGCCGGGTCGCTGACCCCGAAGCGGATGATCCCCTCCTCCACGAGGCGCATCCGCTGCTCGGTGAAACGTTCCTCGGCTGCCGGGTCGCCTTCGGTAGGGACGGCGGTTTCTTCGGTTACCGGTTGGGTAACTACTACCAGCGGGGACTCGACATCTTGCCCGGCAGGCGCAGCCGCCGGTTGTGGCTGGCAGGCTCCAAGCAGCAAGCCGCCTGCCAGCAGAAAGCCAATCAATCGTTGCACCGCGTTCCCTCCGGCTTTGCACACGGCTTTCATGGTCATTATAGCACCATCAGTACTATGCTCAGCCGAACGGCTCCAGGTTCTCCCCAAAATCGTGCTTGACAGAATAGCGCGACAAAGTGGGAGTATGAATAAACTGGTATTGGACAGGAGGATACCAGGGATGGACGAGAAGAGGCGGCGAGATCAGAAGTGGGGAGAACTGGAAGAGTACATTAGGGACGAGCTGAAAAAGGCGAGACAACGGACGCGGCTGGCGGATAGTTTGGATGAGATGGAAGAGATGGTGGTGGAGGTCGGCCCGGGGTGCATTTCAGTTTTGAGGATCAGGGCCATTATCACGCGGAGCCTCACCCCAGATTGAAATGCACCCCAGACACACACAATCCTTGACCGGATGGTTAATTTTGTGTTATAATTTGGGCGCCGCTGAGGAGGTAGCAGCAAAGAGACGGACCCCATAACGGACACGGACGACGAAGAGCCAGTCGTCCTTTATCGTATTTAGGCTCCCCCTTGTTATTGTCCGGCCAACTGGACTTGGCATTATCGTGACTAACCCGACTACGCTCAACAGCCGCCTACTTCGGATCAACGTCGGATTCCTGCTCAAGCAAGGAGCAGGCTACTGCCGCGAGATCATCTTCGATCAATCTGGCACGGTCCGAGCGGAAGACACCCTCATCAGCGACTTGCAGGGCCGACTGCGCCTGACCAGGACACCCCAGGGCGTGTTAGCCCAGGGAAGGCTCCACGCCTTCACATCAATAGAGTGCGTGCGCTGTCTGTCTCCGTTCAGTCTGCCCTATGAGTTTGAGATTTCAGAACTGTTCATTCCCGCCGAGATAATAGCGATACAGGCGTTGGATGTGCCTGAAGCAAACATCATCTCGGAAGGGGGATTCATCGACCTGACGTCTATCGTGCGCGAGGAGACCATCCTCGCCATTCCAATCCAAGCCCTATGCTCACCCACATGCAAGGGACTATGCTCTCAGTGTGGTCAAAACCTGAATGAAGGGACATGCGATTGCCATGCCGATCGCATTGACCCCCGCCTGGCCTCACTGCGCACCCTGCTGGAGGAACTCGACGAGTAAAAATGCAACACCGGCCACAGGTCGGTGTTGTATGTTATAGTTTGGAATATCGAAGACGTTTTTCTTCCAATCTTGCTGCTATCTTTTGTGTTGGGTTTTGGGAATGGAGACTATTGATGGAATACAGTGACGATAGAGATATTGAGCTGATGGCTGAACTCCTCGAGCGGGCCGAGGAGCAGGGCTACCTTACCATGGACGACGTCCTTGAGATCCTACCGGATGTGGGCGAAGAGAACTTCGACCAGGCCGAGGAGATGCTAATCGCGCTGGTGGCGGCTGGGGTCAAGATTTACGAGGACAAGGACGATATTCCGGATGATCCAGGCCGCTCGCTGATGGGCGCTATTGAGAACGACGATGAGGACGAGGACGATCTGGGGGTTGACTACAGCGAACTGGTTGACCTATCTGAGGAAGATGCTTCATTTGACCTTTCGGGGATTGCCTCGGATGATACGGTTGGCCTGTATTTGAAAGAGATGGCTCAGGTCCCGCTCCTGACTAACGAGGAGGAGATCGATCTGGCTCGTCGGCTTGAAGAGGGCAACGCCGCTGCGGAGCGCCTCCTCGCCGGGATCGAACTGCTCTCGCCCGTTGAAACTGAGGAACTGTATGCCCTGGTGGAAGATGGCCGGGCGGCGCGCGATCACCTGATCCGGGCCAACACCCGCCTTGTGGTTAGCATCGCGAAGAAGTACATCGGACGCGGCGTGCCTTTCCTCGACCTGATCCAGGAAGGAAACCTGGGTCTGATGAAAGCGGTCGAGAAATTTGATTACCGCCGGGGCTACCGCTTCAGCACTTACGCGACGTGGTGGATCCGGCAGACGATCACACGCGCCATTGCCGATCAGGGCCGCACTATCCGCGTGCCGGTGCATATGTCTGACCGCATCCGGCGGCTCTACAAAGCAGCTCGCCAGCTTGAACAGGCCAACGGGCGTAAGCCGACTCCCGAGGAGATCGCTGATGTCCTTGACCTGGAGCCGCGCAAAGTCCAGTGGATGCTCCGGGTAAGCTGGCAGCCGCTCTCGCTGGAACACCCCGTTGGCGAGGAAGAGGACAGCGAGCTTGGCTCATTCATTGAGGACGACACCACGCCCACCCCGACGCAGAGCGTTCAGGACAACCTGCTGCGTGAGAAGGTCGAGGAACTGCTGGCGACGCTCTCCCCGCGCGAAGCGCGGATCCTTCGCCTGCGCTTTGGCCTCCAGAACGGGCGCAGCTACACGCTTGAAGAGGTGGGACAAAAATTCGGGCTGACGCGAGAGCGTATCCGCCAGATCGAGGGCAAGGCGCTCCGGCGCCTGCGGCATCCACGCCGCTCCCGCCAGCTTCGCGATTATCTTTTTTAAGCATCTAGAACCCTCTCTAACCTCACTTCCCTGCAGGCAGGCCATGTTGCTTGAGGCGGGCGCGGCTTAGGGAGGGTTCAAATTACAAAGGCCCTGTTCGCCGGGCGCGAAGGGCTGGGTTTGCTGTTAGGGGCCGGGCAGGTTGTTGGTTGAACGTTCGATCTCGAGATGGGATTCAGTCAGGGGAGATCAGATGAGTGAGTCGTTTCTGCGATGGGTCATTATTGTTGCGACGGTGGTCACGGCTGCGGTTCACATGGTGCTTGGGATAAGCGGCATCCTGAACGCCGATGCGTTCTTTGGTATCGTCTTCCCGCTCAACAGTCTGGGTTATCTGGCCCTGCTGGCCGCCCTCTTCCTCAACATCCCCTTTCTTACGGAGCGCCGCGGCCTCATCGGCTATGCGATGATCGCCTACACTGCTCTGACGTTCGTCCTTTACTTTGTGTTTAACGGCTTCACGTTCGGCCCGGCGGCGATTGTCGCCAAGCTGGCTGAGCTGATCCTGATCGTCGCGCTCCTTGCATACTTACCGGCGCGCAGCCGCGCAGCCTGAGCGCCACTCGGAGGAGAGAGGGGATGCTGGCGGCTGGAAAGCAGCCGCCAGCCGCTTTTTATCCGCTTCAGGGGGAGGCATCGATGGGCAAGAAGATTCTGCAAGCGATCATTGTCATCACCACGGCTGTGACCGCTACCGTTCATCTGGTGCTGGGTGCCGGTGGCTTATCGGGCACTGACACGCGCTTTGGCGTGATGTTTATCCTCAACGGGCTGGCTTACCTGGCTCTGCTGGCTGCCCTCTTCCTCGACATTCGCTTCCTCGCTGACCGGCGCACACTCGTGCTCTGGGTATTTGCCGTCTACACAACCCTGACCTTTATCCTCTACTTTGTGTTCAACGGATTCACCTTCGGCGCAGCGGCAATCGTCGCCAAACTGGCCGAGCTGCTGCTTGGCGTCTCGCTGCTGCTGTACATGCCTCAGAAGCGTTGGGCGGACTGAGGGCCTGGGTTGGCTCCTGATCCCCCTGGCTGGCGTGGCCGGATACCCACCTGATCGGCAGCACCCCTGTCGGGATGCTGCTTTCGGCCATCTTCGGCTGGCCCGATCCCCGCACGCATGGCAGCAGACATACTGGCACGCTCAATATCAGCCGCGCGGGCGGCGCGGGGGCGCGGGGGCTGGCAACCAGCATGGGGCTGTCGCTAGCCAGTACCCGCTCGCCGTATTGATCGTGGCCACGCTGCTGGGCCTTTTTCAACTGATCCGGCGTCACACGCCGCGCGCGACGATTGCTGCTTCCCTGTGCATGCCCCCGACGCTCTGACCGCTGCCGATCACGCTGCCTGTCTTCTGGTTTGGCACGCTGGCCGCCCTGCTGGTCGCCTTTCGCCATCTGGGCGACTAGGGACCGTGTCTATAGGTAGCTGGAAATAGGGTACAATCAGGCTGCTCATACTTTGCGCCTATCAGGAGATGGTCCATTCTCATGCCGTCAGTGCTGCTTCTGGATGTGGACAGCGTGCTGATAGCCCCGCGCGGCTACCGCGTGGCGCTCCGTGCGACGATTGACCACTTTGCTCTGGCAATGGGCCAGCCGCCCTTCGCGCTGACCGAAGAGGAGAACGTGGATTTTGAGGCCCTTGGTATCGGCTGCGAGTGGGACTCCGCCCCGATGTGTGTCGGTGCCTTACTGGCCGAGGCCCTTGCCCGCCGCCCCGACCTGGCACGCCCGACCGTTGCGGCCACGTTGGACGCCATCCGAGGGGCAGGACTCTTGCTCCCGCGACCTGATCCGGTCGAGCTGGCCCGCGCCGTCAGCCAGGCCGTGCCTGACGGCGCCCAGCCGACCGAGACGATCCGCACGGTGCTCAAGAGCCGCACGCCTGAAGTGGCCCATCACCTTCTCGATGAGCTGTTAAACGACAACTTCACCATCAAGTCGCCGACGACCTATGTCTTCCAGCACTTTGTCCTCGGCAGCCAGCGATTTGCCGATCTCTACGCTCGGCCTGCCGGGTTCGAAACCGAGAGCGCGCTGGTCGTCCACGACCGCCCCCTGCTCGCACCGGCGGTCCGGGACCGCCTCCTGGCACGCACCGCAGCGGGCGATATCGGCGCCGCCATCTTCACCGCCCGCCCGAGTTTGCCACCCACCGACCTGCCGGACGGCGCGTGTGATTTCCCGGGCTGCTCCCCGGACGCCGACTTGGCTGCCGAGATGCTGGGCCTGGACGGGCGTCTGCCCTTGATCGCCATTGGGCGGCTGGCCTGGGCCGCCGAACAGCGCGGGCGCGATGTAGCCGAGTACGTCAAGCCTTCTCCCGTGCAGGCGCTAGCAGCTATTGGCGCTGCATTTGCGGGTCAGGAGACCGCTGCCGTGCAGGCAGCCGCCACCCTGTACGAGACGGGACGGCTGTCCGGCCCCCTGGCCGCGATGGCGAACCAGCCGGTCCGGGTTGCCGTTTTCGAGGATACGGCCAGCGGTATCCGGGCCGTCCAGGCAGCAGTTGAGCTGCTTCGCCGGTCCGGGCTAACGGTCACCCTTGAAGCAAACGGTATTGCCCCCGAGGCATCCAAGCGCCGGCAGCTTGCGCTCATCGCCGACCGGGTGGTTGACGACATCAATCAGGCGCTTGAGCCGTACCTCGCAGCGTAGGTCAAAAGTCCCGTCCAGCCTGCGAACCTGAGGCACCTGGATACTGATTCCACCTTCCGCGCTGCGGATGCGCAACGGCTCGTAGCCGTCGCGCCGTCCTTGCTGCCCCTCTTCTCGCCGCTCATAGCGTTCTCGTCCCAATACGTCCCCCACCTCCTTCTCAACCGCCTCTTGGACTATCTTCTGGGCGGCCAGCCGGATCAGATGGCTCACCGGCTGCTCTTCCGTCTCCAGTCCGCCATTCAGCAATTGTTCGATAGCTTGTTCCATTCGCTCGCTTGGTGCTATCCTTGGCATGGCGTGAGTCACCCCTTTGCCCCTCGAGGGCCTTGTGGGTGTTGGCTCCTGTAGGGTACTCCGCCGCTTGTCTTTTACACGATTCTATGGACATTACGTGCCATTGACAGACAGCCGATTCTCATCATAATAATTCGCTACTGACAAATGCTATCTCCATAGACATATGCTTGAGCCATGATGTCTCAGTGATTCGGGCCAACCCTGCACTTGTCCACCCACTTTGCAGCGGATGCTATCTTTCCGTTTGGGTATCTTCCTGTCGCGAGCGTTATTGTCGGCGGCTGTGTGCTTACCTCAACATCTTCGTTGCGCGCTGGCCGATGTGCCGTACCAGGACAAGGTTGCCGAGAGACCTGACGGCTACGAGTGAGGTGCTCAATGCATGAGGATATGTCCGACGAGCGGCTTCAACTGCTCTCTGATATCGCCGAGATGTACTATCTGGGCGGGCTTTCCCAGCAGGAGATCGCCAAACGGGTGAACCTGTCCCGTCCTTCGATCTCGCGCCTCTTGCTGGACGCCCGGTCGCTGGGCATCGTCGAGATCAGGGTCAACCGGCCAATCCCCACCCTGCCGTCGCTTGAGCGGGAACTGCAGAGCCGGTTTTCACTCCCAGAGGTGCGCGTATTGGAGCGGAAGACCGCCAGTGACGAAGAGACCCTGCGCCTGCTTGGCCGTCTGGGTGCCACCGTCTTGAATGGCAAGCTGAAGGACGGCATGATTCTGGGGCTTTCGTGGGGAACGACCGTCCATGCCGTTATTGAGGCGCTCCGGCCCCGCAGGCTGCCCAGACTCAAAGTTGTGCAGCTTATTGGAGGTGTGGGTGCCCCTCATCGCAGCATCGATGGGCCGGAGCAGTGCCGACGCGCCGGCGAGATGTTTGGCGCCCAGCATTACTACCTGAATGCCCCGATGCGGGTCGATAGTCCCGAAGTTGCTGCTGCCCTGCGCGACGACCACTCAATCCGGGAAGTTCTCGAACTTGCCCAGCGGGCTGACATCGCCCTGGTCGGGATCGGCTCGATCGTACCGGAGATCTCGACCCAGTATCATTCTGGATATCTTTCCTACGAAGACCTGCGGCAGCTTGATAAGCTGGGCGCTGTCGGAGCGATGTGTACATCCTTCTTCGACATTCAGGGTAACTACCTGCCTGTCCCCTGGATCGACGATTGTGTAATCGGTGTCTCCTGGGAAGATATCACTAACTTCGGGATGACGATCGCCATCGCAGCCGGCAGGCGCAAGGCGCCTGCCATCCTGGGCGCGGTCCGGACCGGGGTGGTGGATGTGCTCATCGTCGATGACGCGGCGGTCATCGAAATGCTGGAGTTGGCAGAGCACACTTCTTAACCCATAACCGCACACACCACCCTCTTGATCTGTGCCCCGAAGAGGATGTCGGGCAGCAAGCGGCCTCCACCGGTGGGCGTGACGGGCCAGTTAGGTGGGCCTCGCCCTCGGAGGCGGCGCGCCCCAACGGCAGACCTCCCTTTGTATGGGACACAACAGATGAAGTATAACTGGGTCGGTGCTGCGGAACAGCACCCCTGATTCCAGCCGCACTGTCAGCCCGATTTATGAATCCCGCCGCGCCCGTTGGAGGGGCAGAAGACAGGTATGCCATGAATACCTCACCTTCTGATGCCAGAACGTATCTTATTGACATGGAGCCGGTAGGACGCCGGATCGAAGTTGAGCCGGGCACAACGTTGCTGGAAGCGGCTCAAGCGGCGGGCGTAGGGCTGGTGTCGCTGTGTGGCGGCGAAGGATGGTGCGAGAGCTGCCTCATCCGGCTGGCGAGCGGTACGCTGACCCCACCGACAGTTGCGGAAGAGGAGGCCCTTAGCGAGGATCTGATCGAGCAGGGATACCGTCTGGCCTGCCAGGCCATGCCGCTGAGCAACGTCAAGATCGACATCCCGCCTGAGTCGCTGACCACGCCGCAGCGGCTCCAGATCGAAGGGCAGGATATATCTGTGGCGCTCGATCCGCTTATCAAGGTCGTCGATGTCAGCCTGGCCCCGCCAACCCTCCACGATCTGCGCCCGGACGCGACACGTCTGGAGGACGCGCTGGCAGATAACGGACATGCGCCGCTCCACTTCAGCCTGAGCGTGTTGGCTGACCTCTCAGATAAACTGCGGGCCTATGGATGGTCGGCCCGCGTGGCCCTGCGCCAGGACGAGGTGGTGGCTGTGCTGCCCCCAGAAAGCCGATGTCTTGGGCTGGCGGTTGACATTGGCACAACGAAGCTGGCGGCTTACCTACTTGACATGGAAACAGGAGAGGTCATCGCCAAAATGGGGGCAATGAATCCCCAGATTGCCTATGGTGAGGATGTCATCAGCCGGATTGCCTACACCGATCAGCACGATGGGGGGCGGCGGCTGCTCCAGAAGAGACTCGTCGAGGCGCTGAATGAGATGATCGCTGCCATGGGCGCAGAAACCGATCTGTCGCCTGAGCAAATCGTCCAAGCCGTTGTGGTCGGTAACACAGCCATGCACCACCTGTTTGCCGGGCTGCCGGTCCGGCAACTGGCCCTGTCCCCCTATGTGGCAGCGGTCGGGAAGGCCCTGGCTTTCGGGGCGCACGAGATCGGCCTTAGCACAGCCCCCGGCGCCCATGTGCAGTTGCTGCCCAACATCGCCGGTTACGTTGGCGCCGATCACGTGGCCGTTATCCTTTCGACGGGCATCTGGCAGACGGCACGCACCGTCATCGCCGTCGATGTGGGCACTAACACCGAGATCACGCTGGCGGTCGGCGGTCGGCTGCTGAGCTGCTCGTGTGCCTCAGGCCCGGCCTTTGAGGGGGCGCACATCCGCGATGGCATGCGCGCCGCGCCGGGTGCCATTGAGCACCTCCAGATCGTTGACGGTGAGGTGCGCTTCTTCACCATAGGCAACGAGCCGCCTGTTGGAATATGCGGTTCGGGCATCCTTGATGCAGTGGCGGAGATGCGCGCAGCAGGTATCCTGGATGACAAAGGTGCACTCCAGGCCAGCCATCCTTATGTTCGTATCGGCGACAGGAAGCAGCCCGAGTTTGTGCTGGTACCTTCTAACCGGGCAGGGCACGGACGGGACATCATCCTGAGCCGCCAAGATGTGAACGAGATCCAGCTTGCTAAAGGGGCCATCCGGGCCGGGATCGAGATTCTGATGGCTGAGGCTGGCATCGTCGCGGATGACATCGAGGAGTTTATTGTGGCGGGTGCTTTT
>FWPU01006768.1_pt1 | contig 22300 bp, 35 predicted proteins | sample 2228361 | NCBI WGS metagenome assembly FWPU01 (sample SAMEA103939777, study PRJEB20133) | metagenome
GAGCTCCTTTCTCCCATTCTGCCTCTGTTGGCAATCGCTTGCCTGCCCATCTGCAGTAGGCATCTGCATCATTTTAGGAAACACAGTTTATTGGGTGATTATCCCTGCCCGATACACCCCAGTTGCAAGCACCACCTGTCCCTGGCTCATTGCAGACACCTGCGTCCACGCATTTTTTATACTCTGCTACCGTCACCTCATGCTTATCTATGTAATACACATCAAGATAAACCTTATGTTATGGTTTCTCGTAACTTCTGTAGTTTGTTATCTTTGCTGCTATCCCGCGAATGTCATCTGAAAGAACCCCAATCTGCTCCTTTGTCAGTTCCTTGCCACTGAATGTTATCTCCAGGACTGCAAGGTCTCCCTCCCTCTGCTGGGCAGAAATCATTCCTGTTAGAATTATAAAAATCAAAAGCATCCTAAAACACATAAATCCCACTCACCTCAGGACTCAAATTTACTCCTCGGGACTCCTGATTATCTGATAATGGAATGAAGAGTTCCAATCCGTATCTCATCGTGGTCTGGAATCGGAACAGTTATAGTTCCATTAGATAATTTCTTTTGCATTATAATATGGCTCCCTCTGCGTCTAACCTCAACAAAACCGTGTTTAGCAAGTATAGTACACACATCCTTGCCGGAAAGAACAAGCAATTTACCCAAATGCAACCTCAACCTGGGTTATAAAAACTTCACCATGGAGTCGATGTTTCACCTCCTCCGGTGATGCAGTTTCAAAGAATAATTCCAGTGCCTCCTGAAGATTGTCCCTTGCTTCTTCAATGGTCTTACCCTGACTTGCTATATCCAGTTCAGGACACAAAGCAACATATCCATCTCCTTCACGCTCAATAATTGCTGTTAGTTTCATTCATGATCTCCTTATATATGTTATGTAATCGTTCCTGTTAAACTTTTTAAAATTTTACCATGCTTGTAAAAAATATCAACATAAGGTTTTGTAATTCTCCTATGATTTGCCTCTTCAATGTGCAGTCACCTTTTATTATAAATGTCCTCGGCAACCCATAAACACCAAAATCCTTTGCCATTTCCCCATACTTGACTCCCGCACAAATCCGTTGAGTAATGGAGAACACCATTGTAATCCCTGGGCGAAAATTCCTTGATTTTCTCACCCCCCCTTTATGGCAAAAACAGTGGAGTTGAATAGAAAGACGAAGAGCGCTATTTTGCAGAATGATTTAACAAATAACCCTTGATATTGTGTCATGACTTAAAATTATATCATAAATTTCAAAGTCCAACCCTATTCTTTCTCAAGAAGCATCTTTAACTTCGCAATGCAAGAAAGGTCTGCACATCCAAGTCTTTTTTCCATTGCATATCATGCATATTTGCCTTAAAATTGATTTTACACGAGGATAAAATGTTTAAATTGCCACAAAATTTGATTCAGATGATAGATACATACAGGACTGCCCTAAAGGATTTTCTTGATGGTAAACTCACGCCAGCAAGGTTCAAGGGAATTCGGGTCCCAATGGGATTTTATTCCCAGCGGGGAGAAAAAGTGCTCATGGCACGAATCCGTATCCCAGGCGGATTTCTCACTCCTGAGCAGTTAAGGGCAATAGCAATCCTATCAGAGACCTTGAATGTAACTCCCCATATAACTGACAGACAGGATATCCAGTTACATGGAGTTAAATATGAGGACAGCATAAGGGTTCTGGAATTTTTAAAGGATTACAACCTCTCCACAATCGGTGGCGGAGGCAATACAGTAAGAAATATAACTGCATGCTATCTATCGGGAATATGCCCGGATGAACTATTTGATGTGCGAAAATACGCCATAGGGCTCTCCGAATACCTTCTCAAAGAGCCCTCGGCAACAGGAAAATTGCCAAGAAAATTTAAAATTGCCTTTTCGGGCTGTAGCACTGATTGTGCCTATGGGCTGGTCAATGATGTGGGTTTAATCGCAAGAACAAAGGATGGTGTAAAGGGCTTTCGCGTCTATTGCGGTGGAGGCATGGGTGCCTTTTCTGCAATCGGAAAAACTCTGGAGGACTTCATCGCCGAAGAGGATGTGCCATATGTCGTGAAGGCAGTGATGCTCGCCTACAATAAATACGGCGACCGGCTTAATCGTCATCACAATCGTCTGCGATTTCTCATTCAGGACAGGGGCTTTGATGTGTTCAGACAATGGTATGAAGAGGAATTAAAGAATCTTAAGGAATCAGAATACGCAGCGATGAGAGATATTGATTTTCCTGAGATCAAAGATACAGACAATGTGGACATTCATGGATTGAAGCATGAGGATAATGATTTCTCCTTATTCATAAAAAACTGTGTCTCAAAACAGAGGCAGAGGGGCTATTATTTCATTGAATTGAACATCCATAAAGGCGACATCAATCCTGATGTTCTTAGAAAACTTGCTGACCTTGATAGAATCCTCCCTCAGATTGAATTTCGCTCAAATCAGTTCCAGAATCTGCTGATATGCAATGTTCCTGGCAGGTTGCTATATGAAATTTACAGTAAACTAAAAGATGACTTTCAGGATAGAACCTTCCTTAATTCAGGTGCCCCCCTGAGGATGGTAATCTGCAAGGGTGCTGCAACATGCAATTTAGGTATATGTAATTCTCCAGGGCTTGCGGATGCAATAACGCGGGCGTTAAATGAGAATGTCGTCAATTACGATGCCCTGAGGGGGTTTAACCTAAAAATAAGCGGTTGTCCAAATAACTGCGGTCAGCATGTTCTTGGAGTTATTGGACTCCACGGACTGATGCGAAAGGTAAATCTAAGGCCGGTTCCTTTATATAAAATTCTCCTTGGAGGGCGCACAGGCGAATCAGGGACTGATTTTGCCGGGGAGATTGGAGTAGTCCCGGCCAGGATAGTCCCGAAATTGCTTGTAGAATATCTTAAGATAGCAGAAAAGAAGACCAATAATTACCAATCCGTCTACGAATTCCTTGAAAGTGAAGGGAAAGAACTGATGCGTTCACTTATTAAAAAATACTCCTACATCCCGGACTATGAGGAGAACCGCGAATATTACATTGACTGGGGAAAAACAGAGGAATTCTCCCTCGCAGGCATCGGACCAGGGGAGTGCGGAGCGGGTGTGATAGACCTGATTGAGGCAGACCTATCCGAGGCAGAGAGGATCCTGAATCTCGCCAGAGAAAAGGGGTACGATCGCGGATTGATCAAGGATGCACTCATATATTCTGCCCGCGCGCTGCAGGTTGTGAAAGGGCTTGAGCCGAAGACAGACAGGGATGTGGTGGAGAGCTTTGTGAAAGAATTTGTAATGAAGGGAATAGCAGACAGAAGGTTTGAAAAAATAAAGCAAACCTTTGAAATTCTCTCAGAAGGCAAGGACGCAAGCAAAGAACTCTTCAACGAGGTCTCGGAATTTTTTAGCGCAATCAAAACACTCTACAAGCAGATGGATCCGAACTTCAAATTTCCATCGGAGGTTCAGCAGGAGCAAAGACCAGCGGAGAGCGGATACTTCCTTGATCTGAAGGGCGTTGCCTGCCCCTTTAATTATGTGAAGGCAAAACTATTCATGGAACCGCTTGATAGGGGCAGTATGATCACAATGATTCTGGATGAGGGGGAACCAATAAGAAATGTCCCGCAGAGTTTGAAGAACGACGGACATGAAGTTCTGGAAATGACAAAGATTGACGAAAATCATTATAAGTTAGTGGTGAGGAAGGGGTAGCCAGAAAGTTTACATTACTGAAGTCAAGGCGAACCCCGTGACATTTTAAAATTCTGGTGCGTTTTCAGAAGATGCCAGGGGGCGATATAAAATCAGCATTCCAATTCCTCCACGGAGACGCCGGTGATATAGGCAATATATGATGGCACCAGTGGTAAGATGCAGGGCGAGAGAAATGCGAGGAGTCCCCCAAGAAATGCAATGCCAAAGGAGAGCCCGTGCTTTTCAAAGATACTCCTTTCTATTGAGACATCAGGCGCAAGCCCAAGCAATTGATTGTTAATCACTGTCAGGGAGTCAGTTAAAAGTAGAATACCAATAATAATCAGGGTTGCACCCGCGATTATCTCCACATATTTGATAACCCTCTTAAACCTCGTTAAAAACCTGAAAAAATAATTTATTGCGATTGCAGATAGAAAAAAGGGTACGCCGATTCCCAAAGAAAAAAAGACAAATAGGGTTACACTTTCCATTACATTATGTGCAGTGCCAGCAGCGAGCGCAAATATCCCTGTAAGAATGGGACCAATGCATGGCGTCCATCCAGCAGCAAAGCCAATTCCTACAAGAAAGGTTCTTATGTAACCACTGCTGTTTTTTTCAAGACCAATGCGATACTCCCTCTCAAGTGCAAAGATACGGAAAAACCCTGTAAGGTGAAGACCAAAAAATATAATAACAAGCCCGCCCGCGATTGAAAGAATCCTCCTGTATGAATAGAGAATATGTGGAAAAATTCCAGCAATTAACCCTAGTGATGTGAACACAAGAGAAAATCCAAGGATAAAAAGAAGGGGGTGGAGCATTGCTCTTGCGAGGGTTCTATCTTTTTTCTGTTCCTTCATTCATCTTATAATATCATAAAATTGAAATTTATTTCAAATAAGAAGGGAACAGAAATATTAATATATGGGAGGTAGCCACAAGCTTTAGCCTGCGAAAATAATTTAACTTACAAATGAAAAATTACAATTGTTTTTTCTAAAAATACGAATTATAATTTATTTGATGAAATTATTTTTCCACCCTATTATTCTAGTTTCTCTTTTTCTGTTTTCTGCCTGCGCTGAAAAAAATTCAAACATTATTGATTACGGGCCAATTGATGTCTACTCATCCCTTTATAACAACATCCACACCCACCTGATGGAAAAGGAACTGTGTGAGTCATGCGAAAATTATAATAACGGAGACCTGCTCAGCGATTTTGGCGATGGAACCGCCTATGGTCCTGCGCTATTTTATTCTCTCATGTCAGAAAATAGGGCTTCAGAAAGAGAGATTCAGGTGGCGTCAGAGATGACCTCACGAGAGATTGAACTTGTGAATAATATCCACGAAAATGGCATCTTTTCATTCATCGGGGAAGGACTCAGGGACCCTATAACAATATCAGAGGTCTTTGTTGGCATTACAGGAATATACATCGCCTACGAGGTAGAGAGCGATAAAAAATATGAAGAAACAGTAATAAAATATCTTGACGCCATGAGGTCCCTTATTGACCAGCCAGATTCACAATCATTTGAATTATTTCTGAAGATAAACATACCATGGTATGGTCCAGTGACACTGTTCGGCGGTCTCTCAGCATTTTATCTTCAGTATCCATTTACTTTTGGAACAAAATCAGAAAATGCTAAAACTTACTCTGATGTGGGCATCTTTATATTGAATAAACTCAATGAGCGTGTCTTTGACATACAGAGAAATAACTATAAGTATATGGACAATGAGACATGGACATTCATATACCAGTACTCTAATATTACTGTAATGCAGGGGCTTCTGAGAGTCTATCTGTACACAGGGGACGAAGCATATCTCAACAGAGCAAAGAATGTAATGGAAACGCTGGAATTTCTCTGGAGTGAAGAATATGGAGGGTATTTCTCTGCAGAGAACGACACAAAGTACTTTCCTCTCTATGAGGAGGCAGGCAATCCTCAATACAAAAATGAGTACATTCCGCTTTCCGGCTCCAACTACATGATTTATGCAAATCTGTTGATGTATCAGATAACCGGAGACGAGAAATACCATGAGCGTATAAAGAAGGTTCTGAAGTTTATAGAAAATAAACTTTATCGCAATGGAATTGCCTGGCATGACATACAGCATGGTCAGCTTGCAGACCGATACTGTTCTGGCTGCAATCTTCAGTTATTGTATAATATTTACCTCTATGACAGATTGCTCAAGGGCAAAAAAATTCTGGAGTTAAAATAAGTTCTGACTTATTGAGCCCCTCGAAGACGGGATTGAAATTTCATATGCAAAACCTCATTGAATTTCATCCTCATAACTCAAAAAATAAATTACGGTTTCCTGGTCTGCAAACTGATATTTGGCAGACCGAAAGACAAAAAAGATTCTTCCCCTGTCGTTATGTTTTACATTAAGGTTGTTGCTTGTCTGCCACAGAGATCGTAAAATATACAACTAATATATGCCTTATTTCTCCAGAATTCTATTAAAAAATTTAATGAATTCTTCATTCTTCCAGTCGCGGGGACCTATATATCTTTCAATAATTCTTCCATCCCTTCCAATCAGGAATGTCTCAGGCACCCCTGTTATTCCATATTTCCCGGCAGATACACTTGACTTCGGGTCAAGCAGGACTGTAAATTCTATTCCTTTTGATGTAGTAAATTCCTTTATATTATCCCTCCCCGTCTGGTCAATATTTACGGTAAGTATCACAAAATCATCTCTGTTGATTTTTTTACTCAATTCATTTATAGAAGGAATCTCTTCAATACATGGAGGACACCACGTTGCCCAGAAATTTAAAAAAACAATCTTCCCGCTGAATTGCGAAAGTTTGACTGTCTTACCGTTCAAATCCGGAAGCTGAAAGTCCGGTGCAAGATCGCCTTTCTTTATGGTTGGCTTTAATAAAATATAAACAGCGAGAAAAAAGATAATAAAAAATAGTGCGATGTGGAGGTATTTTTTACTTCTCTTATTTACTCTTCCTTCTTTATTTACTCTTCCTTCTTCCTCCACCAGAACCATCTCCTCTTCTTCTCTTCCTTTGGTGCCTCTTTTTTCTCCACCTTTTCAACCTTTGGTGGAGCAACCTCCTTTGCGCCCTTTTCTTCTGCCTTTACCTTCTTAACCTTGGGCGGCCTGTCTACGAGTTCTATAACAGAAATCTCAGCCCCGTCACCCTTCCTATACCGGAGTCGACTGATACGTGTATATCCGCCATTTCTATCTTTATATCTATTTGCAAGTTCCTCAAATAGTTTTTTTAATGCCTCCCTGCTTCTAAGATACCTCATAGCAAGGCGCTTGTGATGAAGCGAGCCCTTCTTACCATAGGTGATTATTTTTTCAGCAAATCTCTGCAACTCCTTCGCCCGTGCCACAGTGGTTTTGATACTTTCATAAATAATTAAAGAGGTAAGGAGATTTCTGAGTACTGCAAGACGATGCTCTGTTTTCATCCCGAGTTTTCTGTAATCAACCCTGTGTCTCATTTCTACATCCTATTTCTGCAATTGCGGTGGCAAATCATCCACCTTCATACCAAGTCGCAAACCCATCTCTGCCAGTATGTTTTTTATCTCCTGTAATGATTTTCTGCCAAAATTCTTGGTTTTCAACATCTCATTGTCGGTCTTTAAAACAAGGTCCCTTATTGTCTTAATGTTAGCATTTCTTAAGCAGTTCTGTGCCCTCACCGAAAGTTCAAGTTCATCCACACTCTTCATAAGATTCTCCACAAGCACATTTGTTCCTGCAGTGACTGCTGCAGTTTCTTCCTCTTCTTCCATAACCTCAAAATTAATAAAGATTGAGAGTTGGTCCTGGATAATTTTAGCCGCATATGCAATCGCATCCTCTGGTTTTACACTACCATCAGTCCATATTTCTATCGTCAGTTTATCATAATCCGTAAACTCGCCCTTTCTTGCCCTTCCCACTGAGTAGTTAACTTTCTTTATAGGTGTATAAATAGAATCTATTGGAATTGTCCCAACCGGCATGTTCTCAGACTTATTCATTTCAGCAGGAACATAGCCCTTCCCCATCTTCGCTGTCATCAACATATTTAATTCCCCTTCTTTGTTCAATGTTGCAATATGAAGGTCAGGGTTCAAAATCTGAACAGAGGAATCAGTTATTATATCCCCTGCCCTGACATTGCAGGGACCCTTTGCCTTAATCTGTAATTCCTTCACTTTATCCGTTTCCATCCTGAGCCGAACCTGTTTGAGATTCAATATAATTTCAGTAACATCCTCAATAACACCAGGAATTGATGAGAACTCGTGCAGGACGTTTTCTATCCTGACAGTCGTAATTGCAGCACCCTGAATTGATGATAACAAGACCCTTCTCAGTGCATTACCTATAGTTATCCCAAACCCTCTTTCAAGTGGCTCCGCAACAAACTTTCCGTATTCCGGACTCAATGAGTCCGTCTCAACATGCAAGCGCTCTGGTTTTATAAGTGACTTCCAGTTTTGTGTATTAATCATGTATCCTCCTCCTTACTACCTGGAATAAAACTCAACAATCAACTGTTCCTGAATCGGTAATATAATATCTGTTCTCAATGGTAAATTTTTAACCTCTCCTTTTACTTCGGTTATATTTCGTAAAAGCCATGCTGGAACAATGTGTTTATCTGCATTCTGGATTTTTTCAAGAACCTGGACAAGATTTTTGCTCTTCTCTCTTACGCTTATTACATCGCCCTTTTTAACAAGATATGATGGTATATTCACCTTTTTGTTGTTAACCAGTATATGCCCGTGATTGACCATCTGTCTTGCCTCTCTCAAATTACGGGCAAAACCAAGCCGATAAACAACATTATCTAAACGCCTCTCAAGAAGACACAGAAGATTCTCTCCTGTGTTACCCTTCATTCTTGAAGCAATGGAATAGTATCTTAAAAATTGCCTTTCCATAATGCCATAAGTCCTCTTAACTTTCTGTTTCTCCCTGAGGTGTAGTGCATAATCGGTTGGTTTTTTCTTGAGCGCACCATGCTGTCCAGGAGCATAAGCCCTTCTATCAAAGGCGCATTTATCTGTGAAACACCTTGATGCTTTGAGAAATAATTTTATTCCCTCTCTTCTACAAATTTTACATACTGAATCTGTGTATTTAGCCAAAGTCCATTCCTCCTGATTATTATACTCTTCTTCTCTTAGGTGGTCTGCATCCGTTATGGGGAATCGGGGTCACATCCTTTATCATTGAAATTTTTAGTCCAGCAACCTGAAGTGCACGAAGAGCGGTCTCTCTGCCTGGACCAGGACCCTTCACAAATACAGATATGGTCTTTATTCCCATTGAAAGCGCCTTTTTGGCCGCCTCCTCAGCAGCCATCTGAGCAGCATAGGGTGTTCCCTTTCGTGAACCCTTAAATCCCTTTGCTCCACCGCTTGACCAGGCAAGTGTATTTCCTGATTCATCAGAAATTGTGACAATTGTATTGTTAAAAGTTGAATGTATGTGGGCTATTGCATGAACAATCCCGTGTCCCGCTGTCTTTTTTGTCCTTGATTTTCTTGCCTTAACCATCTGTCTTTACCTCCTTCTCACGATGGCGATGGTGCCTTTACCTTTTTCCTGACGCCAACAACTGACTTCCTCGGACCTTTTCTTGTCCTCGCATTTGTCCTCGTCCTCTGACCACGGACTGGAAGGTGTCTCTGGTGTCTCAATCCACGATAGGTCCCTGCATCAATCAACCTCTTTATGTTCATGGCAATCTCTTTTCTGAGTTCTCCTTCCACCTTGTAATTTGACTCAATAATCTTACGAATTCGTGCCACCTCATCCTCATTAAGTTCAGAGACCTTCTTCTCTTTGTTGATCTTTGCTTCCTCAAGTATTTTATGCGCCGTTGGAACACCTATTCCGTATAAGTATGTAAGCGCAATCCAGATCTTTTTTGTCTTCGGTAAGTCAACGCCTGCAATTCTTGCCATCTTTATTCTCCTGTTTCATTTATTATCACTCCTCATCCCTGGCGCTGATTATGCTTTGGATTTTTGCAAACCACCCTCACCACTCCTTTCCGGGTAATAACTTTGCATTTACTGCAAATCTTCTTTACTGACGAACGAACCTTCATAGATCTATTTATTTCTGTAAAGAATTCTTCCTCGCGTAAGGTCATAGGGTGACAATTCAACTACAACCTTTTCACCTGGCAGCATCTTGATATACCTCATCCTCATCTTGCCAGAAACATGGGCGAGCACAATGTGCCCATTGTCAAGTTTAACCCTAAACATAGCATTCGGTAGTGTCTCCATAATTGTTCCTTCTACTTTAATCCCTTCTACTTTATCCATAAATTTTTAACTTTATCATAAAATTAAATTTTACTCAATAAAATTGCGCTATTATCTGTAACAGCAACACAGTGCTCAAAATGGGCTGATATGCTGTTATCCTTTGTAACAACAGTCCATCCATCATTAAGTACCTTAACCTCATAGCCACCGGCGTTTGTCATAGGCTCAATGGCAAGAACCATACCTGCAATAATCTCAATGCCCGTTTTCCTTCTCCCGAAGTTTGGAATCTGAGGATCCTCGTGCAATTCTCTTCCGATTCCATGCCCGACAAAGTCCCGCACAACGGAAAAACCGTTAGATTCCACATGCTCCTGAATTGCAGAGGATATATCGCCTATTCTATTACCAACTCTTACATTTTCAATACCTTTAAACAGGGATTCCTCAGTAACCTTGATTAATCTCTGCGACTCATCTGAAACCTTTCCCACGGGAACAGTTATTGCAGCATCACCATAATACCCATCATAAAATACGCCAAAATCAATACTCAGGACATCCCCCTCTTTTAAAATCTTCCCTTCTAACGGCATACCGTGAACGACCTCATTATTTAACGATGTACAAAGACAGTAGGGATAACCCTTATATCCCTTAAATGCGGGAACAGCTTTCTTTTTCTTAAGCAAACCTTCTGCAAGTTCTTCCAGTTCCATCGCCTTCACACCTGGCTTAATATGAGATTTTATCTCCATCAGAATTTCCATCACAATAGCACAACTCTTTCTTATCTTCTCTATCTCCCAATCCGACTTTAATACAATCATTGTACTTCCATCATTTGCCCAATACCTTCAGAATTTCGTTAAAAATATCCTGAATAGAGCCCTTCCCTGAAACAGTAAATAGCACCTTTTTTTTCTTATAATAGTCAATGAGAGGGGCTGTCTGATTCTTATAAATCTGGAGGCGCGCCTTTATTGTATCCTCGGTATCGTCGTCCCTCTGGTATAATTCTCCGCCACACATATCGCAGATTCCCTCATTCTTCGGTGGAGAATAGATTATATGGTAGTTTGCACCACATTTTCTGCAAACCCTCCTGCCCGAAAGCCGTTTTACAAGTTCAGATTCATCAACATTGATATTTATAACTCTGACATCGGGCGCATGGCTGTTTAATGCCTCTGCCTGCGGAATCGTCCTCGGAAAGCCATCAAGTATAAAACCATTTTTGCAATCTTCCATTGAAAGGCGCTCTTTAACAACATCAATAATAACATCATCCGGAACAAGTTTGCCTTTATCAAGATATGACTTTGCCTTTAACCCGAGAGTGGTTCTGTTCTTAACCGATTCCCGCAGAATGTCGCCCGTTGAGATGTGAGGAATATTATATTTCAGAGATAACTGTCTTGCCTGAGTCCCTTTTCCGGCACCTGGCGCTCCAAGCATAATAATATTTAATACCCCGTTGCTCATACTCTTCTTCCCTTAAAAGCACCGCCCTTCATGAAACCATCATAATTCCTGCTTAAAAGATGCATCTCTATCTGTTGGATAGTATCCATTGCCACACCTACTACAATCAGGAGTGATGTCCCTCCGAAATAAAATGGAACATTAAACACGTCAATCAGAAAATTCGGAAGAACACAAACTGCAGAGACATACAATGCCCCTGGAAGAGTAACCCTTGCAAGAATCCTGTCAATATAATCAGATGTGGGTTTACCAGGTCTGATTCCGGGCACATATCCACCATACTTCCTCAAATTTTCTGCCACATCCATCGGATTAAAGACGATTGCTGTGTAGAAGTAGCAAAAGAATATAATCATAATGACATAAAGTAAATTATATACTAATCCGGTGTTTGATAGATATTGGGTGACCACCTCTGCCCAGGGCTTATCAATAAAGTTTGATATCGTCATTGGAAAGACAAGGAGAGAAGAGGCAAATATAGGTGGAATAACCCCTGATGGATTGAGTTTTACCGGGAGGTGGGTCTGAACACCTCCGAGAACCCGCCTGCCTACAATCCTGCTTGCATACTGAATCGGGATTCTCCTGTGGGCTCTCTCAAAATATATTATCACACCTACAACAACCCCCATTAAGACCACCAGGAAGATAACCGTCAATAAAGCAAGTTCACCAACGAATAGTTGCTTTAACGTACTTGCAATGGCGTTGGGAAATCGGACAACAATACCAGCATAAATAATTACTGAACTGCCATTGCCAATGCCCCGCGCCGTAATTTCCTCTGCGAGCCACATTATAAACGATGTTCCTGCTGTAAGCGTTAGGGCGGTCATGAGCCTGAAGCCAATCCCTCCATGCATAACAATAGGAGTTCCAGAAGGGGAGCGTAAACTTTCCAGTCCATAACTTATCATAAATCCCTGCAAGAAACTGATAAAAACTGTGAGATATCTTGTATATTGTGTTATCTTTCGTCTGCCGTATTCGCCCTCTTTCTGAAGTCGCTCAATATATGGTATTACAGCGGTCATTAATTGCATTATAATTGACGCTGTGATGTATGGCATAATTCCGAGGGTGAAGACAGAAAACCTCTCAAGCGCACCGCCTGAAAACATATTAAACATTCCGAGGAGCGTTCCCTTTGCCTGATTGAAAAATTCAGTGAATGCCTCTTTATCAATTCCGGGAGTTGGAATTGCACATCCCAGGCGATAAATGGCAAGGAAAAGAAGGGTGTATAAAACCCTTCTTCTCAATTCAGGTATCTTCGGAATATTTACAACACCGCTGAGCGCCATTATATTACTTCTGCCCTTCCTCCAAGTGATTCAATCTTGTTCTTTGCTGAATTGCTGAATTTATTTGCCCTAACAATAAGTTTCTTTTTTAAATCACCATCGCCAAGGATCTTGATGAGATTGGCACTATTTTTGATAATGCCGTGTTCTTTCAATAAATTTATATCAACAACTGTCCCATCATCAAACTCATTCAAACGCTCAACATTAACAATAGAATATTCCTTCCTGAAAATACTGACAAATCCAAACTTGGGTAATCTTCTCACAAGGGGCATCTGCCCACCTTCAAAATGTGGACTGACTCCGCCTCCGCTTCTTGCATTTGCACCCTTATGACCCTTGGTCGCTGTTTTCCCATGTCCGGAGCCAGGACCCCGCCCTACTCTCTTTCTCTTTTTAGTTGAACCAACTGCTGGTGAAAGTTCATGTAACTTCATCTGCCTTCCTCCGGAGAAAGAAGTTCTCTCTTCTTTTTATGTTCTTCAGGGGTTTGTAGTTCAGATAATGCCTTCATCGTTGCCTTAAGGACATTATGAGGATTATTTGAACGTAAACTCTTCGTCAAGATGTTATTAACGCCTGCAAGTTCCATAACTGCACGGATAGCCCCTCCTGCAATTATACCTGTCCCGGATTTCGCTGGTTTTAAAATCACCTTTGATGCGCCATACTCACCAATTACTTCATGCGGGATGGTCCCATTTATTAGCGGCACCTTAATTATCTGTTTTTTAGCTCTTTCTACTGCCTTTCTTATTGCGTCAGGTATTTCATTTGCCTTACCTACAGAAAAGCCAACATTGCCATTCCCATCACCAACAACAACAATCACGCTAAAACTGAATCGTTTTCCACCCTTGACAACCTTTGCCACCCTGTTAATGCTTACTACCTTTTCTCTAAATTCTAAACCAGCGACTTCTTCCATCTCATCCTCACTAAAAATCAATTCCTCTGGACCTTACTGCATCAGCAAATGATTTCAATTTCCCGTGATATTTATATCCGCTTCTATCCAGAACGACCTTTTTGATTCCCTTCTCTTTCAGAATATCACCAAATTTTTCACCTAATTCTCTGGCAGCAGTCAAATTTTTCTTCCCCTTTAATTTTTCCCGCAATTCCTTTGAAAGCGTAGAAAGAGAAGCAATAGTTTTGCCCTGTGTATCATCAATTAACTGAGCATAAAGATTCTTTAAACTTTTATAAAAAGTTAACCGAGGTCTTACTGATGTCCCGAAAATTACACTCCGAATCCTCTTTTTTCTCCTGGCTCTTAATTTATGTTTCTTATTCTTAAACAATTTATTCCTCCATTATTTATTTTAACCTTTGGCTCCGCCACCCGCTCCAGCACCTGTTGCAGTAACTGCTTTGCCCGGCTTGAGTGTGATCTGCTCATCTATGTATCTGATCCCCTTACCCTTGTAACTATCCGGGGGTTTCAACCTCCTCAGTAATGCTGCCACCTCTCCCACCTGCTCTTTCACAATACCGCTCAAAATGATTCTTGTTCCCCTCTCCACCTTTGCATCTATTCCCTCTGGCAGGGGGAAATCAATGGAATGCGAGAATCCAAGGTTCAGCACCAGTTTTCTGCCACTTAAATCCGCTTTATATCCCACGCCCACTATGTCCAGCATCTTAACAAATGGATTAACTACACCGCTCACCATATTGTTTATCTTTGCCCGCGCAAGACCGTGTTTTGCTTTGACATCAGGTAGTTCACTCATCCTCTTGAGCACAATATTATTGTTCTCAATACTGCACTGTATCCCTGCTGGAATTTCCCAGGCAACCGTTCCATTCGGTCCAGTAATATTGATAACATTCCCATTCAGTGATACTTTTACATTGTTCGGAATTGGAATTGGTTTTTTCCCTATTCTTGACATATTTCTACCACACCGCAAATATAACTTCTCCGCCAAGTTTTTTACGCCTGGCATCCCTATCAGAGATAACGCCCCCAGGGGTCGTTAAAACAACCGTTGCCACACCGCTCCTCACCCTCGGTATATCTCTATAACCACAATAGACCCTTCTACCGGGAGTACTGAAAAATTTGAATCCTGAAATTATATGCTTCTTATTATTATCATACTTGAGGAAAATCCTGATAATACTCTTTCCTTCATCCTTCAGCACTCTGGAGTTTTTAATATACCCCTCTTCTTTTAAAACATTTAATATATTAAGCATAAAACTGGAGTAAGGAACATCAACATACTCTTTTTTTGCATTCCCACCATTCTTTATTTTTATTAACATATCTGTAACTGGATAGGTCCCCATAATTTACCTCTTTTTAATCCTACCAACTGGATTTTCTGATGCCCGGTATCTCCCCACGCAGGGCAAGTGTTCGAAAACATATTCTACACATTTGAAATCTCCTCAAAAAGCCACGGGGTCTTCCACATAATGGGCAACGGTTATATTTCCGCGCTTTAAATTTCGGCTCTCTTTTCTGTTTAATAATCAAACATTTCTTAGCCACTTTTCTTCTCCTTTTTCTCAAATGGCATACCAAAACCTTCAAGAAGCGCCATACACTCTTCGTCTGATTTTGCTGTGGTAACAAAACTTATATTCATTCCCTTTATCATCTCAATCTTATCAAGATTAACCTCCGGGAAAATAATCTCCTCTTTGATCCCAATTGTATAATTTCCTCGCCCGTCAAATCCTTTCATCGGTATTCCTTTAAAATCCCTTGACCTCGGAAGAGCTATATTAATAAACCTGTCAAGAAATTCATACATAATTTTATCCCTCAATGTCACCTTGCAACCAATCGGAACACCTGCCCTCAGTTTGAATGATGCTATTGCCTTTCGGGCTTTACAAACAACGGGCTTCTGTCCAGTAATTAACCCTAATTCATTAACTGCAGCATCTATAAGTTTAGGGTTGTCCTTAGCCGCACCAACCCCCATATTCACAACGATTTTGATCAAACGAGGCACCTGCATAGGATTCTTAAACTTGAACTTCTCCATTATCTGTGGAACAATTTGTTCTTTGTATAATTTTTTCAATCTGGGTAAATATCCCTTTGGAACTTCAACCTTCTTTTCTTTTGCAACTTTTTCCTTAACTTCTTTCTGTTTTGCAACTTCCGCAACCATTTTTAATCCATCCTTCTTCAATCTACACGTTCAGAAGCCAGACCATTCTGTCATCTGTTGTCTGTCCTCTGTCATCTGTTATTTATCAATTACCTCGCCACATTTCTTGCATATTCTTGCACGCGAACCATCGGCAAGCAATCGCTTACCAATCCGCGTTGGCTTTGAACATTTTGGACATATCAGCATCACATTTGCAATAGCAAGGGGCGACTCTTTTTCAATTATTCCACCCTGAGGTAACTTCTTTGTTGCTCTCGTGTGTTTCTTCACCATATTTATCTTCTCTATCAAAACCTTGCCAAGCGATGGTATTACTTTTAATACCTTGCCCTTTTTGCCTTTTTCCCTGCCCTTTATTACTATTACCTGGTCTTTTGCCTTTATTGCGAACTTAGGCATCGGTTAAATTACCTCCGGAGCAAGTGAAATAATCTTCATAAACTTTTTGTTCCGCAATTCCCTGGCGACAGGACCAAAGATTCTTGCGCCCAGGGGCTCTAAATTATCATTAAGAAGAACAGCGGAATTAGTATCAAATCTTACATAACTTCCGTCAGGCCTTGCTATTTCTTTTTTGGTTCTCACAATCACTGCCTTTGAAACATCTCCCTTCTTTATCTTTGAATTTGGAAGCGCATCCTTAACAGCAACAACTATAATATCTCCAATTGTTCCATACTTTCTCTTGGAACCACCAAGAACTCTTATACAGGCCACCTTCTTCGCACCAGAATTATCAGCGACATCAAGAATTGTTCTCGTTTGAATCATTAATTTCTGCCTCCTCTGCAATCCTTCTGCCTTTTACAACGGAGATTACCCGCCATCGCTTGTGCCGGCTCAACGGTCTTGATTCAACCATAGTAACTATATCTCCGATCTTGCACCCATTCTTTTCATCATGCGCCATATATCTACGTTTTATCTTTCTATACTTTCCATAAAGAGGATGTTTTTTGAGATAAGTCACTTCCACGACGACCGATTTTTGCATCCTGTCACTAACCACTCTTCCTGTCAATACCTTCTTTGGCATATTACTCCTCTACTTTTTTCCTATTTTCTGCCTTTTGAATGTCTTAATCCTTGCAATATCTTTTCTCAAATTTCTCAACACAGAGGTATTCTCAAGTTGTCCAACCTTTGCTTTTATCTTCATTTTGAAGTACGCCTCGGTGAGCTCTTTCTCCTTTAACTCAAGTTCATCAATCGTCATCTCTCGCAATTCCTTCGGCTTCATCAAATTAACTCCATATCTCTTCTGGATACAAATCTTGTTTTTACTGGCAATTTAAAACCAGCCAGCCGCATGCATTCCCTTGCAAATGTCTCATCCATCCCTCCAAGTTCGTATAGTATCCTGCCTTTTTTTACTGGCGCAACCCAGCCCTCAACATTACCCTTACCTTTTCCCATTCTTGTTTCAGCCGGCTTCTTAGTAATTGGCTTATCCGGGAAAATCCTTATCCAGAGTTTACCACCCTTTTTAATAGCCCTCATTATGGTCACCCTTGCTGATTCAATCTGTCTCGCTGTAATGAGCCCTGTTTCAAGCGCCTGTAATCCATATTCTCCAAATGCAAGGGTACATCCACTTGTGGCTTTTCCCCTAACTCTTCCCTTCTGTTGTTTTCTATATTTTACCCGACTAGGCATTAACATAGTAATTTACCTCATACAATCTCTTCATGCTGTACTTCTGTCTCTGGTTGAATATTTCTATCAAGTATGTCGCCTTTGTATATCCATACCTTGACGCCAATTGTCCCATAAACTGTATGGGCTGTTACCGAACCGTAATCAATATCTGCCCTCAGTGTATGCAATGGAACCCTGCCTTCTCTATACCACTCATACCTTGCAATTTCAGCACCAGCCAGACGGCCAGAACATGCAACCTTTACGCCCTTTGCTCCAAATTTTAATGCAGTAACAATTGCTCGCTTCATCGCCCTTTTGTAGGAGATCCTTTTCTCCAATTGAAGCGCTATGTTCTCTGCTACAAGTTGAGCATCTAACCCGGGCTTGCGTATATCTATAATATTCACAAAAACTTCACTGTTCGTAATCTTCATAATTTCATTTTTAAATGTATTTATTTCTGTTCCTTTCTTTCCTATTATTATCCCAGGCCTTGCTGTATGAATACTCACACGAATCTTTTTTGCCGCTCTTTCAATTTCAATCTTTGAAATTCCCGCCTGGAACAATTTTGTTTTAATATACTCCCTGATCTTAATGTCCTCATGAAGCATCTTCGCATAGTCCTTATCAGCATACCATTTTGAACTCCATGTCTTTACTATTCCCAATCTTAATCCAACTGGATGTGTCTTCTGCCCCATTTTTCCTCCCTACCTTACATCCAGCTCAACCCTTAAATGGCTTGTCCTTTTTCTAATCATGGTTCCTCTACCCATTGATGCTGCCCTGTATCTCTTCATAATTGGACCAGGGTCAACTATAATCTTTTTTATGAATAATTTATCAAGGTCAACTGTCCCCTTCTGAACAGTGTTATTCACAGCAGACATCAATGTCTTTTCAACAAATTTTGCGCCACGTTTCTTGCAGAAATTAAGTATATTAAGTGCATCCTGAACACTTTTTTTCCGTAGCGGATCAATAACAAGACGAAGTTTTCTCGGTGAAATTCTGATAAATCTGGAAATAGCCCTGCTCACCATATTTTATCAACCCTTCCCTTCAGTCGGTTTGCTCTCAGCCGGTTTGGCTGCAGGTGCGGGAGGAGCAATCCTGGCTGCTGTCCGCGCCTCTTTCTCTGCCTGCCTCTGACCTGAATGGGCAGTGAAGGTGCGCGTTGGAGCAAATTCGCCCAGTTTATATCCGACCATGTTCTCTGTCACATAGACAGGAATAAACTTCCGTCCATTATGCACCGCAAAGGTCAATCCAACCATCTCAGGAATAATTGTGGAGCGTCTGGACCATGTTTTAATTATTTTCTTTGTCTTATCCTGCATTGTCTGGTGAATTTTCTTCATTAATTTTTCGTCCACGAATGGACCCTTTTTTACTGACCTTGCCATATTCTATCCCCTTCTCTTCACAATAAATTTACTTGAATATTTTTTTATTCGTCTGGTTTTGTATCCCTTGGTCAACATTCCCCATGGGGAAACAGGATGAGGATTGCCCTGCCCGGCCTTTCCCTCTCCACCACCATGTGGATGGTCAACGGGATTCATTGATGCACCACGATTGTGGGGCCTTCTTCCCATCCATCTCATACGCCCCGCCTTACCAATAGATATATTTTCATGGTCAAGATTTCCAACCTGACCAACTGTAGCCATACATTTCTCATTAACCTTTCTGAGTTCACCTGAAGGAAGTTTAATCAGGGCATAACCGCCCTCTTTTGCCATCAACTGCCCTGCCATTCCTGCTGATCTAATTAACTTTCCTCCGCCTCCGGGATTTAATTCTACATTATGTATAAGAGTGCCCAATGGCATAAATTTTAACGGCATAGCATTACCAGGCAGAACATCAACTGGATTTGTATATGAGGAAATAACCGTGGAGCCAACTTTAAGTCCCAGTGGAGCAAGAATATATCTTTTTTCTCCATCTACATAGTTAAGGAGTGCTATATTTCCACTCCTGTTCGGATCATATTCAATGGCAGTAACCTTTGCCGGGATATCCGGCTTATCCCTGCGAAAATCAATAATCCGGTAAAATCTCTTATTTCCACCACCACGGAATCGGGCTGTTATTCTACCAGTGTTATTACGCCCACCAGTACTCTTTTTTATAACCACAAGTTGTTTCTCGGGCTTTGACTTCGTTATTTCATCAAATGTTGATACAGTGTAAAATCGCCTTCCTGGAGTAACTGGTCTGAAAACTCTTATTCCCATAAATTATGTCCTTTCAAATATATCAATATGTTCGCCCTCTTTTAAGGTAACAATTGCCTTCTTCCAATTTGGCTTCTTACTTAAAGTTCTACCGATATAACGCGTCTTGCCACGAACAATCATGATTCTCACTTCAATGGGCGTAACATTAAATAATTTTTTAACTGCCTCTTTTATCTGTTTCTTTGTTGCCCTCATGTCAACCTCAAAAAAGAACCTATTTCTCTGAACTCTCTCTACTGTGCTTTTTTCGGTCAAGAGGGGCCTCTTAATTATTGAATACATATTAATCATTGTGCAAGCACCTTTTCTATTCTTTCAATACCCGATTTTGTACATACAAGATAATTATATTTAAGTATTTCGTAAGCATTTATTGACTCTAATGGCAATACCATGAAATCAGGAATATTTCGTATTGACTTTACTGTTTTTTCGTCCTTTTTATCAAGAATGATAAGGGCATTGTCAAGTCCAAATCTCGCCAGCACTTCCTTAGCGCGTTTTGTTTTCATTTCCGGGAAAGTTATATCCTCAAGAACCAGGAGTTTCTTCTCCCTTAATTTCGCAGAGAGCACAGCACACATAGCTTTTCTTTTTATTTTCTTTGGAATGGTGAATAACCACTCTTTCGGGCGAGGGCCAAAAATTGTGCCTCCGCCCTTCCATAATGGAGAACGGATGCTCCCCACCCTTGCTCTGCCAGTATGCTTTTGCCTCCAAGGTTTGATACCTCCACCACTGACCTCACCACGGGTCTTTGTTGATGCGTTACCAGCCCTTTTATTAAGTAACTGCATACGAATAACAGAATGCACAAGACCTGGATCTGGCTCACAGTTAAATACCTTATCGGAAAGATTTATCTCTCCTGTTTTAACCTTCTCCATATTATATACATCAATTACAGGCATGTTACCTCTCCTGATTTTATGCTGCGTCACCTATTTTTTCGATTATTATCAAGCCACCAGGTGCACCGGGTACAGCACCATTTATTAAAATCAAATTCTTATCTTCTAAAATACTGTGGACCTTCAAGTTTTTAACAGTAACACGTTTATTACCCATATGCCCTGGCAGTTTCTTGTTTTTCAAAACTCTGCCAGGAAATGTATTTGTTCCAATTGAACCGGGCCTTCTGTGTGCCATTGAACCGTGGGAGGCGGGACCGCCATGAAAATGATGTCTTTTTACCCCACCGGCAAATCCCTTTCCCTTACTTATTCCTATTACATTAACTTTTTCTCCCGGCTTAAAAATAGATACTCTCAATTCATCTCCAACCTTAATACCCTCTATTTGTTCTGTTCTGATCTCTCTGATGTATCTGAAGCCCTCTTCAAATCCATTTTTTTTCATATAGCCCTGCATTGGCTTGTTTAATTTACTAAACTTAATTTTTTCAAACGCAAGTTGAATTGCATTATAACCGTCTTTTTCCTTATTTTTTATGTTAATAACTCTACAGGGACCTGCCTCAAGCACTGTTACAGGAACTATCTCGCCATTCTCTTTAAAAACCCTGGTCATTCCAATCTTTTTCGCAAGAATTCCTTTCATAAATATTCCTTAAAACGATTTAATTTCAACATCAACTCCTGCAGAAAGGTCAAGTCGCATAAGGGCATCAACGGTCTGTGAAGTGGGTTCTACAATCTCCACCAATCGCCTGTGAGTTCTGATCTCAAACTGCTCTCTTGACTTTTTGTCAACATGAGGAGAACGCAGAACGGTAAATCTCTCTATCCTGGTAGGAAGAGGAATAGGTCCTCTGATTCTTGCACCCGTCCTCTTCGCTGTTTCCACAATCTCCTTTACCGATTCATCTAACAATCTGTAATCAAATGATTTCAATTTTATTCTTATCCTCTGGTTTTCCATGCTTTATCTCGCTTTTACCTTTCTGTTCTCTCTCCTCTATCTTCTGTTAATATCACTTTACCTCTTTATGTAAGGTATGCTTTCTGCACCATTTGCAATATTTTTTAAGTTGCAATCGGTCTGGCGTATTTTTCTTATTCTTATTCGTTGTATAATCTCTTCTTTTACAAACATCACATGCCAATGTTATTATCTCACGCATATATTAAATCCTTCGCTTTTTTAGGCAATTCAGCGAATCCACCTTACCGGACAGACGCAGAAGGCCTGCCACTACAATTTCTGTGAGGGTGGTGTCCCGAACACTGCCAGCAATGAAACCCAAATAATTGCCTCCGCTTCTCAAGCACCTATGCTCGCAGGCATTCCCATAACCTTGCTCTTCTACTTCTGAAGGTCCAGGGTTTGCTCTTAAGTGAGGGATGCCACCCCACACATAATTTTGCACTTTGCATTCTGTAATCTGCCAGGTCACCATTTCACCTACTCACTCTATTATCTCCGTCACAACCCCTGCCCCAACTGTCTTCCCCCCCTCTCGTATCGCAAACCTCAATTCCTTCTCCATCGCTATAGGCGTGATTAACTCTAC
>FWPU01004996.1_pt1 | contig 22281 bp, 21 predicted proteins | sample 2228361 | NCBI WGS metagenome assembly FWPU01 (sample SAMEA103939777, study PRJEB20133) | metagenome
TTGGTACATATTTTATATATAAAAAATATATAAAAATAAAATATGTAAAATAGGTAAAATATAAAATATATAAAAAAATATATAAAATAGCACTGGAACTTGCAAAACTTCACACTGAGATGGGTAATTTTCAACTGGCAAAGGAATACATAGAGACAGCAGAAGATGATATAAAACTCTATAAAGACATAATATGGGAATTTAAAATTAAAGAAAATAAGTTTAAACTTTATATTAAGATAGGGAATTTTCAGAAAATAGTTAACGAAATCAATGTTGTTATAAATAAGGCAAAATTCTTAGAAAACCAATATTATCAATTTGTATTTACTGTCACAAAGGCACTTGCCAGTGCCTATTTAAGAAACAGAAATATAGCTAAGAAATCTTTGTCTGAAGCTCTGAAAATGTCACGAAATTTTCTGAGCACTTATGATGCTTTCCTGAATATAGCAAAGACAATGCATTTTATAGGTGAGGAAGAATACCTCTTGAAATTTCTGAATAACTTACATCAGATGCAGGAAAACTTCTCAAAATCATTGCTAATTGAGTTCTATATCATTCTCGCAAAAATTTCAGATTCCCACCCAGAACACTTTCTGGAAAAAGCTTTTGAGATTTCAAAAAATCTGCCTTCCCCCTATCTGCACCTTTTAATTTTTACAAGCTTTGTAGAACTTTATAAAAAGATGGATATAAAGGACAAAACAGCTTATTATTTCCGAAAAGCCAATTATCTTCTAAAAGAGCTTGCCAAAAAGTTCAAGGATGAGGACACTAAAAATATATTCCTTCTCCACCCTGATTTTGAAATTTTAAGAACTGTATCATTTTTTACCTTCTGATTGACTTTTTCGTCTCTGTATCATAAAATTTTAGATTAAAATGTTAAAATTACTTGTGTGTAAAATCGGGGATTTAAAAGTAGGTATAGAAAATAATAAAATTATGGAGATTGTAGAAAGGCGAAGTATTACGGAATTACCTTTAAAATCAAGGGTTTTAAAGGGTATTTTTAACTTAAGGGGTAATATTATACCCTTTTTTGATATAAGTGAGGTATTTACAAATGCTCTTTTGAAAGAAAACTTCAACTATTTTATAATCATAGAATCACAAAAGAAAAAAATAGGCGGTATAGGGGTTCAGGAAATTGTAGAAAGCATAAAAGTTCAGGAAATAAATTCAAAGATTGCACCGGGTAAAGTGCGTGAAGAAATTGAAAAAAGTTTTTTAAAGGGTGTTCTAAAACAAAAGAACGATTTAATCTTTATACTTGATGTGGATAATTTAATTGAGAAAGAGGAGGTTATATGAATCCAAGAATTTTGATTGTTGATGATGCCAAATTTATGAGAAAACTTCTGGGCGATATCCTTAAAAAGGGAGGATATGAAATATGCGGAGAAGCATCAACAGGAGCAGAATCTATAAAATTGTATAAAGAGTTGAAACCGGACCTGGTAACTATGGACATCATAATGCCCGATATGAGCGGAATAGATGCAGTAAGAGAAATATTAAAAACTGACCCTGAAGCAAAAATACTAATGGTTTCAGCGATGGGTCAGCAAACTCTTGTCCTTGAGTCTCTTCAGGCAGGTGCAAAAGATTATATTGTAAAACCTTTTCAACCTGCAAGAGTTTTGGAAGCAGTTGAAAGAATGATTAAAAAATGATAAAAGAAATAGAAAAATACAGAAGTATATTTGAATCTGAAGCAAAAGAAATTATTCAAAAGTCAGAGGAAATACTTTTAAAAATAGAAAAAGATGGTGTAAGCCCTGAATTGTTAAATGAGCTTTTCAGGCATATCCATACATTAAAAGGGGCTTCTGCCTCAGTAGGAGAAAAAGAAATAGAAGAGATCTCACATATGCTCGAAGATAAATTAGAAAAAATAAGAAAAACTAAAAAACTCCGTCTGGATGTGGAGGAAATTTTCAATTCCATAGATAGGATTAAAAGCCTTTTAAAAGGTCAAAAGCCAGACCTGTATAATTTGGAAATATTTCTTCATCCTGATATACCTTTAAAAGGTGCAAGAGCATTCGTAATAATCAATAATATAAAGAAATACGCAGAAATAAAAGGAAGTGAACCTGATATGGAAGATATCCAGAATGGTGAATTCAACATCTCATTTAATCTTTTAATAATATCTGATGAAGACAATCTAAAAAAAGTCAAAGAACTAATAGATTCTTTTTCAGATGTAGAGTACTTTAAAGTTAAACCTTTTATAGAAGAGATTAAACAAGAAGAAATAAAAGAACAGGAAATAACAGAGATAAAAATAAAAGCAGAAAGAATAGATAAAATAATTAACTACATGGGGGAAATACTTATAGAAAAGGATAGATTAAAACCTTTGATCCAGAAAAGCGAAGAAAAAAATTTAAAGGTCTCCTTTGAAAACTTTGGGAGTATGCTATCCTTGCTTCAGGACGAGATAGTAAACCTCCGACTGGTCCCTGTAAAAGTCATATTAGGATTTTTGCCCAGATATATAAGAGACAAGGCAAAAAAACTGGGTAAAAACATAGGAATTGAGATAGAAGGAGAGGACATAGAGGTTGATAGAATAATATTGGAAAAGATTAAAGATCCTCTTTTGCACCTGATAAGAAATTCAATAGGGCATGGTATAGAAAACCCTGAAGAAAGAAAGAGAAAGGGCAAAGATCCAGAAGGTAAAATATCCATAATTGTCAAAAAAGAAAAAGGAACCATTTTTATAAATGTAAAAGATGACGGTGCAGGTATAAAAAAAGAAAAGGTTATTAAAAAGGCTATGGAATTAGAAATTTTAAAGGAAGAAGAAATTCCAGGTCTTGATGAAGAAAGAATAATGGAGATACTAACCTCTCCTTCCTTTACAACCAGGTTAGAAGCAGATGAACTCTCAGGCCGGGGTATAGGTCTGAATGCTGTAAGGGAAACGCTCATAAAACTGGGTGGAGATCTTCGTATTCATTCAGAGGAAGGGAAGGGAACAGAAATAACAATCCGAATACCTGTCTCTCTTGCAATTATAAAGGCTGTTATATTAAAAGGCGGGAAAGAAAATTACATATTACCCTTAAACTATGTTCAGGGTATTTATAATGTCAAAAATATAAAGATGTTTTATTTAAAAAAAAGGAGATTTATTGTATTGGGTAAAAAGCTTTATCCTGTGTTTGAATTTAATGATTTGCTGGGATTTAAGAAAAATGGTGAAGTGCTAAAAGAAGTCCTGGTTATAGAAGGAGAAAATAAAAATTTTGCAATACTATGTGAAAAGGTAGCCTCTCAGCAGGATGTTTTTGTAAAAAACCTGGATGAAACCATTATGAAAATACCTTATGTAACAGGGGGAACAATTTTAGAAGATGGCAAACCTTATCTTATAATAGACCCAATCTCAATTGTAACAAAAGGAGAAAAGTGAAATTATCAGAGCTAAACCCATTTCATATAGACGGTTTAAAAGAAGTAGTAAACATAGGTTCAGGACATGCTGCCACCGCTCTTTCACAAATGGTCAGTAGGAAAATATTTATGGAACCTCCTGATGTATTTTGGGGCAGGTCAGAAGAGGTATTTAATGAAATTCTAAAAACTGATTATCCTTCTGTAGGAATACTACAATACTTTCTTGGAGATCTAACGGGATTGACTCTGCTACTTGTATCTGAAAAAGAAGCCAAAGAAATACTCTCCCTTTTAATGGAAGAAAAAGTTTTAGAAATAGGAGAAGATGAAGAATCAGCATTAAAGGAAATAACAAACATAGTAACAGGCTCCTATATGACATCTCTTTCTGAATTCTTAAAGCTACTCGCCCTACCTTCTGTTCCCTTTCTCAAAGTGGATATGGCTAAAAGCTTAGTCACCTCTGCACTTTTAAGCATAGAGTCATACGAAGAATTTGCATTATGTATAAGGACTACTTTTTTTGTTGAAAATGGTCCCCAAATCACCCTGAATTTCTTTTTTCTACCCGATGAGAGCACAATAACAATTTTAACCGGTAAACTTGAAGAAATGCTAAGATGAAAATATCTGAGGAAGAGATAAAAATACTGAAGCAATTCTCAGAAAAAATAGACCCAAAAGATCCATCTTCTCATAATAATCTCGCGATAGTATTTTTTAACAGAGGACTTGTGGAAGAAGCTATTCAGGAATTAAAAAAAGCCATTGAGATAAACCCTGATTTTAAAATTGCACAGAGAAATTTAATAATAATATTGAAAAGAACCGGTAAAATAGAGGATTATATAGAAAAGCCTTTGAGAGAAGTAACACAAAATCCTACAAATATAGAAGCCAGGCTAAAATTAGCTGAATCCTACTATCACATAGGTAAACTTATGGAATCAGCAATAGAGTATAAAAATATTCTGGTCAATGACCCGAGTAATCTTAAAGCACTTAAAGGGCTGGGTATAACCAAGAAAAAAATGGGTTTGCTTCAGGAAGCTCTTGCAACTTTTAAAAAGGCTATTAAACTTTACTCCAAGGATGAAGAAATACTACGTAATATGGGGGAAATATACTACAACATGGGTTTATATGAAATGGCTATCAAATATCTTAAAAACTCCATAAAGATTAATCCTGATTCTGCAGAATCCCATTTACTGCTTTCCTTTGCACTTGGAGAAATAGGACTTATAGAAGACGCACTCGATGAAGCAATAAAAGCAAAGGAATTAAACCCCTATCTTGCCGAGGTCCCAAATATAATAGGACTTGAGGATGAAAAAATTTCTGCGGAAGAAGAATTAAGAGAAGCAATGGGTATTAAAGCACAAATAAAAATAGACACTTTCCAATCAAGGCTTGAACTCGCTCAGGTTTATAAAAATAAATCCTTGTTAAATGATGCAATAAGAGAACTACAAAAAGCCCTTGAAGAAAAACCTGAATCAAGAGAAGCATTAAAACTCAAAGCAGAGATAGAAATTCTTCAAAATAATTATGACGAAGCTATTATAACATTGGGAAGAATTAATCCAAAGGATTTCCATACATGGAATATGACAGCCTGTGTTTTTCTGCTAAAGGGTTTCAAAGAAAAAGCTAAAAAAATATGGGAAGGAATAAAAAACTATCCCTATGCTCTCAACAACTATGCCTTGCTATTTATTGCGGAAAACAAAGAAGAAACAGAAAAAATACTAAGAACAGCTTATGAAAGTGAAGAAGGTTTTATGATTCCTCTTTACAATTTATTTTTCCTGAAATTTATAGAGGGTAAAAAGGAAGAGAGTGAGGATATAATCAGGGAAATAGTGGACCTTTACCCCACTGATCCTATTATCGTGTACAATTATGCCCGAATTCTTATTGAAAAGGGAGAAATTCAGAAGGCAGAAAAAACAATTAAAAACGCTCTTGAATTCTTCCCTGAAAATTATCTTTTGCTTAACTTACTTAAAAAGATTTATATTCAAGAAGGAAAAGAAGATAAAATACTTGAAATAAATAGAGTTGAAACTAAAAAGGTTGAAAAGGGAGATGTTTTTTTACTGGCAATTGCGGGTTCTCCTCGCGGAGTTCCCTACATTCCTCCGGAATTAACAAGAAGAGAAAAACTTAAAGATTTTAAAGTTATGCTGGATAAGGCAAGACAGGCAGTCAATGAAGACGACTATGAAGACGCAGAAAAAATTCTCCAGGAACTAAGAAAATCATTTCCAGAAGACTTTGAAGTTAATTATCTGCTCGCAGAAATGTACTATAAAATGGGCTTCTATGAAGCTGCTGAAAATGTGTTTATAAATTTAAAAAAATCAACTCGTGACCCCCGAATAATATTCAGGCTTGCAGAAATATACACAAATACAGGCAGGCTTAACGAAGCAGAAAAAGAAATAAAGTATATAGAACATAATGTAAATTTCAGAAATGATGCAATGTTATTACTTTCCGAGATAAAAGAGAAAAAAGGAAATTACGGCGAGGCTCTACGGATTATGGGAGAACTTCTGGATTATAAAAAAGAAGATACAAAAGCACTTCTGAGGTTTGGTATACTTTTAACAAGAATGGCGAGATTTGAAGACGCAAAAAAGACATTTTTAAAAATACTTAAAAAAGAACCTCAAAATACAATGGCAAAATATTATCTTGCAAAATCTTATCTTCACACCAAAGAAGGTGTGAAATCAAAAGAAATTGCTGAGAAACTCTACCAGGAAAATGAACAAAACCCCTATGCACACCTTTTAAAGGCAGAAATTTTAATAAAAGAAAGAAAATACGAGGATGCCTTTACCTATCTTCAGAATGCCATAAACATCAATTTCTGGCTCTCGATGGCACACTATTATATTGGAATTCTATACGCGCTAAAAGGAGACCATACAAAAGCTACATCGCACTGGGAAAAGGTGGTAAAAATAGAGCCCCACACAAAAATAGGTAAAAAAGCAGGGGAATATATAAAAACAACCTTACATTTCCTAAATCTTTTAAAAAAGGAGATGGAATAAATGCCAATAGAGGGAAATCTGAAAGAACTTTCACTGGTTGATTTTCTCCAAATTATATATATGAATAGAAAATCAGGAATAATAGAACTAAGAAGTGGTAACAGTATCTCAAAAATTCTCATAAAAAATGGTAACATAAAATTTATAGTGGATCAGAAAAATCCTTTTCTTTATGAAGAGATAAAAAAGACAGGGTTAATAAATCCTCAGCTTGAAAAAATTATAGAATCTTTAAAGAAAGACGAAGAAAAAGTGTTAAATGTTATTTTGAAACAAAATATCAATAAAGATGTAATAAAGAAAGTTGTAATGAAATTGGTAAATGAACGCATGTTTGAACTCCTGCAAATAAAAGAAGGAGAGTTTAGATTCAAAGAACTCTCTGAAGAAAAAATACCCGAGACCTTTTTAGATTTAAGTACGCAGGACATAATCCTTGAAAGCTCAAGAAGAATAGACGAATGGATAGAGGTAACAAAAAAGATACCTGATTTTTCCTATGTTGTAATGCTTTCTGATGAATGGATTAAAAAAGGCACAGGTTCATTGCAGCTTGATGCAATTGAATGGAAAGTGCTCTCGATGGTTGATGGACAGAAAAACATATCTCAAATAATATCTCTTATCAAGGAAAATGCATTAGAGGTTGCAAGGAAAATCTGCGGACTTGTGGAGAGAGGAATCCTGCAGATTAAAGAGGTGAAAAAGTTTGAACTGGAGTTAAAAAAGAAAAAATCTGAGGAACTTTTTATAAAAGCCAGAGATTTTCTAAAAAAAAATCAACACACAGAAGCAGAAACCTTTCTTTTACGAGCAATTTCCCTAAACCCTGATTTTCTTATGGCACACCTGCTCCTCGGCGACCTTTATTATATTGAAAAACAATTCCGGCTTGCAGCACAGGAATACTACGAGGTTATAAGAAGAGACCCTGAAAACCCACTGGGATATTATAATCTCGGTTTTGTAAGAGTAAAACTGGGAGATTTAATGGGTGCCCTTGAGATATGGGAAAAGGGATTTGACAATGCTTCAGGCAAGATGAAAGAAGAACTTGAAACACTTGTATCTGTCACAAGAAAACTTTTAATAACAGTGGATTCAAAAAGGAGTTTATTCTGATGGAAGAAAGTTTAACATATGATCCGAAGTCCCCTTTAATCCTTGACCTTGTTGAAGAATACATAACTCATTATCTATACGAAGAAGCAGAGACTCTTTTAAAGGATTATCTAAGGGAAAATCCGATAACAAAAAAAGCCATTGAACTCTGGATGAAAATAGCAGAAGCCCAGGATGATAAGGAAAAACTCGAAAAATTAAAAGAAAAATTTGGGAAAATTGAAAAAATATATTTTGAAGAAAAGATAAAGATTAAAGAAAAAGAATTTTTGCAGGAAAGAAAAGAAATAGAAGAAATAACCCAGAGAAACAATTTCCCCTTTGAAGAAATAGAAGAAAGCTTATATCCTCTTTTGAAAAGCTTTGGACTGGGGAAAATCCAGAGGATAATTATGGAGGACTCCACAATATTCCTCTACATAGCCAAAGATAGCAAATGGACTGAGATAAAATTCAAATCAGCCACAAAGTTTCCACAGGTCACATGGATTATGAAAAGTCTGGAGAAAATAAAATGAAGCAATTTGATTATCTACAATCAGTCATGAAAGTTCATGGAGTGAGAGCACTCTATGTTTTTGATGAGAACGGTAATGAGGTCTTTAGAGAATCAACCTTCTCAAAAGACAGGGAGTAGGATAAAAATCTTGTTGAATATTATTCAAAAAACAGGAGCAAAATTCCAAAACTGTTTTACATGTTTACAGACACCCACCTTGTAATACTTGCCCAGAATCCTGATGCATTTAAAGGATTTGTTCTCTGTATTTCCTTTAAAGATACAAACCTCGGTCTTTTAAGAATAAACATAAAAAAATTCCTTAAATTAGATTAAAAATAGAATTTTATTTCTTTCTTCCTTATAATCAAAATCTATAAACATTCTTGCAACTTCAACAGCAGTTACAAAATGTCCGGTCAACCTGTTAATTAAAATTTTTCCTCCTGCAAGCGAAAGCCAAAATACAAGATTATCAGAGAGATGATAATCAACAGAATTAGATGAAATAACATTCAGGAATTCAGAAACCGCTTTTTTACCCACCTCTTCAGCAGGTATCCCCTTCTTGCATAAAATATCGTGCCCTATAATGGTATTTTTATCAAATTCTCCCCACAGTGTAAAACTGCATCCGGGTGATTGAGATCCTTGATAAATAAATTTAAAAGAAAACTCCTTTATCCCTTTTTTTAGCAAAAAATCCTCTGCAGATTTTTTTATCCTCTCACAAACCTTTCTATCTTTTAAAAAATCAGAAGATGCTATAACTCCCTTAATTTTTAAAAGTTTACCTTTTTCAAAGTCAAGGTTAAGTTCTTGTTTAAGGGTTTTTCTCATTTCAAAAATATTTTTAAAATCTTCAATTGAATATTTTCCCTTTACAAAAATCTTAACCTCCCCTTTTCCCTTTGGATAATACCCCCTTTTTAAAACCATCAAATCAAATTCAGTCATCAAAGGTCTTAAAGGTCTTAAAATAACATTTTTAAAGTAGTCTATTGTGGGACTTCCCGGGACATCTGTTCCTCCCCTCAGGTGAAGATAAACAGAATTCTTTGAAAAAACCGAGACAGGGAAAATTGTTTGAAGAAAAAGTGGGATACTTCCTGCAGTTTTAAAATCAAGAAACACATTTCCCCCTTTAATTTTCCCAGGAATAAATTCAACCTCAAGTGAACCAATCTCATCGCCTCTGATATCTGAATTAGTTATAATTTTTAAAGTTTTCAATATATTCAAATGCTGGGCTTTTAACCCAGGTTTGGGTCTTCTCTTTCTTATGTTGTAAATTTTAAAAGACTTACCTGTAATAATAGAATAAATAAGAGCATATCTTAAAATCTGACCTCCACCTTCGCCAAAGGAACCATCTATTTGTATCATAGTAATTTAATTTTTGTCAATTAAAAGAACACTCTTAACCTATAAAGTGAGTTAAAAAATTTTCATTAAATAACAGTTGAAGCGAGATTGATCCATGTTCTTATTGCCCTGAACGCCTCCATTATATCTTCTGCTTTGTAAAAAAGTGTTCTTGCGCCCTTTCTTTTAGTTCCCGGCATTACCTCAGCAATATCTGCCATACCTGAATTGAGAAAATCAACTTCAAGGTTTAAATTTTTCCCGACTTTTAGCGGTTTTATTCTTTTCTCCTTAAATTTTTCAACTGCCTTTACAACTTTTCTGCTAACTTGTTTTTCAAGATATTTAAGAGAAAAATTCTCTGCAGAAAATCTACCTCTTCTCAGTTTTGTCAAAACTGTTTCAATTCCAGGAATCATGGCTTTTGCTTCTTTTATAACTTCATTATCACCACTCACCAGAATAACAGGAACATTAAAGTATCCTGCAAGCATCCCATTTAAACCAAATTCACCATAAACCTTTCCATTAATTCTCACATTATAAACAACTTTTCCAAAATAAGTATGATCAAGCACACCAAAGCTGCCCGCCTTTGAATGATAACCCAGGAAAAAAGCGGCATCACATTCATCCACACCTTCAACCATTGAAAGTTTTTTGGGGGAGCCCGTTATAAATCTTACATTTTCAGTAATATCATCAAGTAAAAGGTTTATCATGTTTCCGTGAGAATCATTGACAAGAATTTCAGAAATTCCCTTTTGTCCAATGACCTTTATAAAATTCATAAGATGTTCTGTCATCCATTTTCTTGCTCTTTCATACTCCTTCCCATCCCGTCTTATATGTTCAAGAGATACAACCCATGGAATACCTTCTATATCAATTGATATAAAAATTCTCACTTCTTATAATAGAGGTAAAACCACAATTCTGTCTTATAAACACCGTCAGATGTCCCAAGTGTTTCATTACCGAGTATATCAACTATAGCCCAGTGGTAGCCCATAACATCAGAAGAATCCACAATATTTTTTTCATAAATACCAGGAAATACCTCATCCATAATCAGGCGATAATGTTTATTGTCAGGACCAATTATGTGGAAATAAGGATAATTAACCGGCTGATTAACATAAACAGTTATACCCACTGTGTCATACTTTTGAACTGTATCAAGTTCTGAGAGCCTCTGAAATGAAAGTGGGTCTTTTACCGTAACAGTTTTACCGCCAATCTTTACCCTAATTGAATCTATTTTAAAATCAGGAGAGTTGTATCTTGACAGAGTGTGGATACCTGTTATGCTCCAGAGTTCCCATCCTTTCTTGGGGTCATCCGGACTTCCTGTTCTTTTAAAACTCCCCTGCATATAGGAAATATCAGCAAAATCCTTCTGGTAGTATTTTACTTTGTTAGAATCAGCATTCCATGCCCACAGGTGCAAAATCCCTTCATCATAACCAGTATAATCAACAAAGGCAGAATCTCCTATAATATAAATATCAACATTAGGTGCAGGCAGATTGGTTATTTCCCTTCCCCAAAAGAGCGGGGATAAACTATCTCTTAAAAACACATAGGCAGAATCCTGACCTGTTGGAGCTTTTTGATTAAAAAGAGAAGAACCCCTAACAAGTTCCAGTATTGCATCCTCATCAGTGTATTTTTCCTCTTTTTTGCATCCTGAAAGAACCAGAATGCATATCACTCCTATAATTACTATTTTTTTCATATTAATTACCTCCTTTTAAAAGAAAAATTTTCATTTTTTTCATATAATTTTTAGACTTCAAATGAATAAAATAGGTTCCTGATTTTAAATTCCATAAATCAAAGATTGTTCTTTGTTTTTTAAAGTTAAAATTTAAGGTTTTAATCTTTTTCCCTGAAATTTCATAAATATCAATCTTAAAATTGCACGGCTCTGAGAGGTTAAAAACCAGACTTGATTTTGAAAAATAAATTTCTGGATTATTTCCTTTTTCCTTTTCAACAATTTCAACAATAGATTGTATTTCAAAGGCAAGATATCCTGTTTGAGGAAAATATGTTTTATTAAAAGCACCGTCTATTGCAAGGATTTTATAAAAAACAGAATCTCCAACATTAACATTACCTGAAAATTGCACCTGGAAAGAGTCGGTCCCGGTTATGTCAAACATTCTTAAATTAGTAGAGTCAAGGTGATTAATATTGTATATCAAATATACTCTGTGCACTTTCAGATTATCAAAAACCTCTGAGTAAACTGTAAGAGGCCAGTAGGATATTGATGTATCCTGTAAGGGTGTATGCACAATCTGAGGAGGTGTAAAATCATAGGGGACAAATCCCATTGTAACACAGTGAACAGCACCACCCGAACCAACCATATCCTGGCAATTAATTCCCACAACTTCATAATTAGGAAGCACATTCTGGTATGTCTGAAGTGCTTCTGGGTCCTGAGATAAATTATAAATCGGCACTAAGATTTTTCCATTCACAAAAAGGGAATTTAAATATGTTGCACCTGTATTGTTCCATGGAGAAAAAGACTCGGGCATGATTATCCTCACTACTTTAAAATATTTTCCATCTAAATTCTGAACTTGGGATATCGAATCTGCAATTTCATTTAATCTTGCATAGTTGGGGTCATTAGGGTCATCATACTCTCCCACCATTACAAGGGTGTCATTCAAAATCTTAGCAAATATATCTATATGTCCTGTGTATTCATAATAAATTTTAGGAACAGTCACAAATTGTTCAAGACCAAAATAATTTTTCATAATCTGCTGAATTTCTTGAGGGGTTAAATTATTTTCTTCATATATTAAATCAGTAGAAAATCCTGTTCCATTACCATCAACCATAAAATTCCCACCCGGATGGATAAGGTCAGGTAAATAAACATCTAAATTCCACATCTGTCCAAGTTTTGAGGGGAAGGTATCATCCTGTGGTCTGGGTCTATTGTATACCAAGTCAACAATTGAGAGGGTATCATTTTCCACATATATATTCCATGGACCATAATCCCTTATCCATACTGAATTTGTTGAAGTTATCAAAAATCTTACAGAATCCGTATTCACTCCACCCTGCTGAAGATAGGATTTTATAGAAGAGGTATCAGAAGCATAGTTGGTTATGATATAGGCTTTTGCCACTTCACAGACTTCTCTTATCATCTCTCTCCATATGGAATTCCATGAACTGTAAGACCATCTAAAAAACACACACTGAACTTTCTCATACTCAGCAGGTGTCCTGACAGGAAACTGGGGAGGTGGACCTTTTGGAAGATATTTGCCTATTTCGTTTATTTTAGACCTTTCTTCAGGTGCGAGGAATCTGGGCAATAGTTTTTCATTTCTCACAATTTTCCCTGATGAAGAATTTATAAAAAAAATCAATAATAAAAATTTCATGAACACCTCCCTTTTTAGATAGGATTAAAATTAAATTTTATAACAGTCACAAAACTCTTTTCAAAGAAATCAAAGGTTATGTTCAGGTTATTATTCCTTTTTGAAAACATTTTTCCTGAAAAATATCCTATAAATGCTCCCACAAACACATCAGAAAGCCAGTGTTCATCCTCTGTTATTCTTGAAAGACCCGCGAGTGTGGCAAGGGAATAGAGAAAAGGAGTAATAAATTTTTTGTCCCCATAATATTCTGAAAGAACTGATGCCCATGTAAAGGCAAGAGCTGTATGCCCTGATGGAAAAGCATCAAAATAGGGCATTTTGCCCTTTCTATATCTTGAAAAGTCAAGAGGACGATAAAATAAAAGCCATCTATCTTTACCATCTACAACTCCAGGTCTTGGTCTGCCTGTAAAATGTTTTCCTATTAAAACCAGGGAACCTGTAAAAAGAGATGCTTTTATTCCTGATATACAAACATTTTTTTCTTTCTCTTTATTAAAGATAACTCCGTAAGTACCAAATAAAAGAAATGATACCAAAACAAAATTTCCACCCAGATCTGTTATAACAGGACTTACTTTATCAACAAGTTTATTTTTACTCTGAAAATTTTTTATCTCCCTGTAAATATCTTCATCCATACTTATAAAAATTGCTGTGGACGCTATAAAAGCAGAAACAGCAGGAATTTTTTTCTCAAAGTCGGAAAAATTTAAAAAGGAAACTACCAAGATCAAATTAAGCACTAAAAAATTATAAAGATTTGTTATTCATAAATCAAAATCGGTTATAATAATAGTGTGAAAGCAATAAAGGGTAAATTGATAGAAAGAATGAACAGATTCACATGTAAAGTAAAAATAGGTAGGAAAGAAGAAAAGGCATACCTTGCAAATTCAGGAAGATTAAGGGAGTTACTTGAAAAACAGAGTGATGTAATTTTAATCAGCAAAGAAGGGAAATTACCTTATAAAATTACAGGAGTTAAAAAAGATAAAATATGGGTTTCAACAGATGCCCATCTTGTAAACAAATTTTTTGAAAGAGAAATTTTAAATAACAGGATACCATTTTTCAAGAACTGGACCATAGAAAGCAAAGAGGAAAAAATAAGTAATTCAAGAATAGATTTTATCTTAAAAAAGAATAATAAAAAGATGTTTTGCGAGATAAAATCCTGCACCCTTGTTTTAAACAATATCGCAATGTTCCCGGATGCACCCACTGTAAGAGGAGTAAAACACATAAAAACCCTTATAGAAAAGAAAAAGGAAGGACACGAATCATCTATTGTATTTGTGGTTCAGAGAGAAGATGCAAAAGGCTTTGCACCAAACTCCTTGACACATTTAGATTTTTCAAAAGCACTCTATAACGCAATTTCAGCACAGGTGAAAGTTTACTTAATTGTAACAAAATTTGACCCCTACAAAATCTGCTTGAAACCCAGATTATATAAAAAATTAAATTTGCTTGATATCTTAAAAGAGGAATATCATATATGGAGATATCCTGAGGTATTTATTAATAAATTAGAAAATATAAAAGACAAAATTTATATTGAGCTAAAAGGCACGGCATGTTTTCACTGCTCTTTTGAAGAGAATTTATTTGACTTTATCGAATTTGCAAGAGAAAGAGGGGTAAACTTTAAAATAGATAATATAAAAAGTGAAATAGGTAAGGTGAAAGCAAAATTTTTATGGAGGTTGTAATATGTTAAAATTATTGGTGATTTATATGGTTATCTCTCAAGGTCCTGATACAGCATGGACAAAGACATTTGGAGGTGCAAACATAGATAACAGCTGGTCTGTAAAAGAGGACAGTGAGCACAACTTTATAATAGCAGGATGGACTATGTCCTATGGAGCAGGGATTTTTGATGGATATGTAATAAAAACAGATTCAATGGGAAATATGCTCTGGCACAAAACTTTTGGAGGTGCTTTAAACGATGTATTTTTTGATGTTGAAACAACAACTGATGGAGGATATATATTTGCAGGTTATACAAGGTCCTACGGGTCAGGAGAAGCAGATTTTTATGTTATAAAAACCGACATTGACGGCAATCAAATATGGAGTAAAACATATGGAGGTGCGAATAGTGAATATGCCTATTCTATCAAAGAAACTCAGGATGGCGGATATATAATTGTGGGCTACTCAAATTCTTTTGCTCCCTATTATGATGTTTATATCATAAAAACATATTCAAACGGAGATATAGTATGGACAAAGACAATTGGAGGAGATTTTGAAGATTATGGGAGAGATGTGATAGAGGTATCAGATGGTTATGTTTTGTGTGGATATACTCAAAGTTTTGGTTCAGGTAATGATGACCTTTATATAGTAAAAATCAACTTGAATGGTGATTCATTGTGGGCTAAATTCTATGGCGGAACTGATTATGATGCAGGATATTCAATTGTCGAAAATTCTAACAATGAACTTATAATTACTGGTTATACCCATTCTTATGGAGCAGGTTTTGAGGATGTATATCTTGTCAAAACAGATTCTTATGGTAACATTATATGGCAAAAAGAATATGGGGGAGCTGACAATGAAAGGGGGTGGAAACTTGTTAACTCTTCTGGAGGTGGATATACAATCACGGGCTATACAACATCCTATGGCATGGGCGGTAATGATGTTTACCTCATAAGAACTGATGAAGATGGAAATGAACTCTGGTATAAAACATACGGAGGTGCTGACAATGACTATGGGTACTCTATTGACATTACACATGATACAGGCTATATAGTTTCAGGCGGGACATGGTCATTCGGTTCAGGAAATACAGATGTTTATCTATTAAGACTATTATCAGAAGATATTGAAGAAAAAAGCAGTTTTCCGATAAATAAGGATGCAAAGATTATTTTTAATCCCTCACTGGATAAATTTTATATAAATTATACCTCAAAAAAAGAATGTGAAGTAGAACTGGGGCTTTTTAATCTTACCGGAAGTTATGTAAAAACTCTCTGGAAGGGAAAAGTTTCAAAGGGCAAAAACTACTTTACATCTTCTTTAAAATCAGGCGGGATCTATATAATTATGTTAAAAGAGAAAAATAAATTAAAGTGGTTCAAACTTATATATTTAAAATAATTTTTAAATAAAATTGTTTTAAGATTAAAAAATTCTTTAAAATTTAAATCTCTTAATGGGAGAAAACTATGAAGGAAATAACAATTTTGGCAGGTGGTCAGGCTGGTGATGGCATAAAACAGTTAGGAAATGTAACTGCGAGGCTTTTGAACAGATACGGATATTTTATATTTGTATATGAAGATTATCCGTCACTTATAAGAGGTGGACACAATTTTGCAGTGGTCAGAGCATCTTGTGAAAAAGTCCTTTCTCATGAAAATGAAATTGATATACTCGTGGCTTTAAATCAGGAAACCATTGATAAACATAGAGAAAACCTCAGAAAAAGTTCAATAATTATATCTGATTCTGACAAAACCCAAATTAAAGAGGTTTTAAATAAAATTGAAATTCCGATGACCAAAATAGTAAGAGAAAAGGGATTACCCCAGATATCAAGGAACAACATTGCCTTTGGAACACTTGCAGGAGTTATAGACTCTGATTTTGAAAAGGTTCAGGATATAATTAGAAAAACTATTAAAAAAGAAATTGAAAAGAATATAGAGCTTGCAAGAATGGGATTTGAAGCAGGAAAAAATTTTAACAGTAAACTAAAAATTAAAAAAAATTCAGAATCTCTTAAGCCACTTTTAACAGGGAACGAGGCAATTGCTCTGGGACTTGTAAAAGGTGGTATGAAACTCTATGTGGCATATCCAATGACACCTTCTTCAAGCATATTACACTATCTTGCGAGTAATGAGGATGCCCTTTTTATAAGAACAGTGCATCCTGAAACAGAAATTGCGGTGATAGGTATAGCACAGGGAGCTGCTTATGCGGGAATAAGAAGTGCTGTTGGTACCTCAGGAGGGGGGTTTGCTCTTATGGCAGAGCATCTCAGCTTAGCAGGGCAAGCTGAAATACCTATTGTAATTGTTCTTGCACAGAGACCTGGACCTGCAACTGGTGTTCCAACATATACAGAACAGGGGGAGCTTTTCTTTTCAATTTTTGCAGGCCATGGAGAATTTCCAAGAATTGTAATTGCACCAGGGGATGCGGAGGAAGCCTTTTTTATTTCAGCAACTGCAATGAATCTGGCATGGAAATTCCAGGTCCCTGTAATAATCCTTAGTGATAAACATTTAAGTGAAAGCACATTTTCCTTCACAGTAGAGGAAGAAAAAACAAAAATTGAATCTCCTTTACTTTGGGATGGCAAGGGCGAATACAGGAGATACTTGTATAGGGAAAATGGTATATCGCCCCTGGCATTTCCTGGAAATAGAAAGGCAATAGTAAAATTAAACAGTTATGAACACGATGAGTTTGGCATAACAACTGAAGAACCTGATATTATTTCAAAAGGGCATGAAAAAAGGTTAAAAAAGATGGAAACAATCAGAGAATATTTTAAAAATATTGAAACCTTTAAAACTTACGGGAACAAAGATTCTAAAAACTGCATAATAACATGGGGTTCTACAAAGGGAGCTGTGCTTGAAATTGCTGAAAAAATGGGACTAAAAGTTATTCAACCTGTTTACCTATATCCTTTACTTTGGGAAAAAATAAAAGAGGAATTAAAAAATTGTGAAAACATAATTTCTGTTGAGGTTAACTCCACTGGTCAGCTTGCCACATGGCTTTCCTATCACGGGATAAATATTCATAAAAGAATACTCAAATATAATGGAAGACCCTTTACCCCAAGGGAGCTGGAGGTAAAATTAAAGGAGGAGTTAAGATGAATTTAAAGGAACTTTATACATACGCAGAAAACAACTGGTGCCCAGGGTGCGGTGACTTTGCGATAGAAAAGATGTTTAAGCAGGCAATTTTGGAACTTGAAGAAGAAGGTAAGTTGGAAAGGCATAAGGTAGTTGTTCTCTCAGGTATAGGCTGTCATGGTAAAATGAGTGATTATACAAACCTAAACTCTTTTTATTCTCTTCACGGAAGGGTTATTCCTCCTGCAACAGGTATAAAACTGGCAAATCCTGACCTTTTTGTGATAGGTTTTGCAGGAGACGGAGATGCTTATGGAGAGGGTCTTGAACATTTAATTTTTGCAGCAAAAAGAAATGTTGATATAACAATGATAATCCACAATAACCATGTGTATGGTTTAACAACAGGGCAGTTCACACCCACATCCCCATCTGGATTTAAAGGAAAATCAACACCAAAAGGCTCACCTGAAAAACCTATAAATCCTATAGAAATAATGCTTGCGAGTAGAGCAAGTTTTGTGGCAAGAGCCTTTTCAGGAAACATAAATAACTTAAAAGAAATTATAAAACAGGCAATAATCCATAAAGGATTTTCCATAGTTGATGTTCTTCAGCCCTGTGTTACCTTTTACAATACATATCCCTTTTACAGGGAGAGAATTTATAATCTACAGGATGAAGGGCACAGTCCTGAAGACTGGAATATGGCAATGAATAAAGCAAGAGAATGGGATTATGAAGCAAAAGACAAAAAAATCGCAATTGGTGTTTTTTATAAAGAACAAAGAGAAACCTTTGAAGACAGAATTTTAAGGGGAGAAAATTTATCAGAACTTGCTCTACCTGAAATAAGAGAATTGCTTTTAAAAAGCATATAGTATTATAATTTAATCTATTTTTTAAATTTAAAAGGAGGTTATTTCAATGACAAGTTTATTGTGTGTAATTATCACAGGTTATTCCTTTTTCCTGCCTGTTTCAAGAAGTGAAATAGAAAACTCTCTTGTAAGACATTTGCATGCTCAAAAGGTTGGAAATTTCTGGATTGTAAAAGGAAATATAAATAAAAATATAGAAGAATACATAATTCCTGAGTACCCTGATAAAGTGCATAAAAAAATATGGAAAGATTTAAAATTTCAATCAAAAATAGAGATAAAAGATTTTAAGAGAGGCAGTGAAATAATCATACAATCAGACATAAAAGTTCTGGGATGGCCTGATAAAGTATTTATTCCACCTTTCTATGAGAAAAGGAAATCAAATGGAAAATTAGAAAAGGAAATTTTTGAGGCAATAAAAAATAAAAAATTCTACAAAACAAAAATTCATTTTAGGAATAACTATGAGCTTGACCCACCTTTTGAACAGAATATAGACCTGGTAACCACTCCACCTGCTGATGAAGTAACCCAGAACGAGCTTTCATGCGAAATAAAAGGGGCAAAAATTGTCGCAGGATGGAATGACCGGAGAGGGACAGGTGGAGGAGCCGGGTATACTGTGGGAATGTCATATTCCACTGATTCAGGAGTCACATGGTCACAGAATCAATTTCCAGCAAATGGACTCTGGTATCCTGAACAGGGTGACCCTGTTTTAACATGGGGCAAAGGAGACACAGTCTATTTTGCATTTATAAGTTTTGACAGAAATGCATGGCAAGGGGATATAGGGCTTTTAATCTCACCTGATGGTGGTGTAACATGGACAGATTCCGTAAATATCACAAATGACTTAAATTTCGATGACAAACCATGGATAAATGCTTATGGAGATACAGTTCTTCTGAGTTATGCAGGTGGTTCAGGGTTTTATATCTATTTCAGAAAATCAGTTGATGGGGGTTTGACATTCTCTTCTCCTGTATATATAAACAGTGGTGGGAACGGTTCAATGCCCAAGATGGGACCCAATGGAGAAATATATGTAATGTGGGGACTTGACTCCCCGCAGAACTGGCAGTATGATGAAGGAATATGGATAAGAAAATCAACTGACGGTGGAAATTCCTTTGGTTCCACTGTTCATGTCGCAGACCTCTATGATAGCCAATCCCTCTTGCCATGGAGATGTTATGCAATTCCATCAATGGATGTGGATATGAATACAGGTTATGTTTATATTACCTATCAGTCAACTGATGCAGGGCACACACACTGGGACGCTTATATTGCAAGGTCAATAGATGGTGGAAATTCATTTGAAGCACCTGTAAGGATAAACGATGTAATAACAGGACATCAGTTTTTCCCATGGGTTTCAGTTGATGAATACAGCAGGGTTCATGTTATATGGTATGACACAAGAGCAGGTGGATATAACCTTGATATATACTATGCTTATTCAGATGACTATGGACAGACTTTTTCTCCAAATATGCGGGTAACAGATGTAACAAAGCCACCGGTAGGTCAAACATTCATAGGAGACTACATAGCAGTTGACGCAAGAAATGGGATTGTGGGTGCTGCCTGGTGTCATCCAAAACAGGACAACTCAAGCGATGACGCATGGTTCGCAAGAATGACATATACATCTGTTTCTGAAAAACCTTTTACCAGAACAGAAATAAACTTTTCTACAATAGACCCTGATTTTAAAAAAATTTTAAAGTTAAAAGGAGCTAAAGTCCTGGATACAAGAGGCAGAACAATCAAATCTTACAGAAGTTTAAAAAATGGTATTTATTTTATAAACTTAAATGGATATAAGATAAAAATATTAAGGTTAAAACATAAATTTTAATTGAGAATCACCTATTAAATTCTTTATAATATTTAAAAATGAAGAAAAAAATATTTCTAATTTTTTTATTATCTATTACTTTTTATCGGTGTAAAGGTGTAAAACCTGTTCCAACAATTTCCCATGTAGATGAAGAAGTAATTAATAACGGCTCAAAAATTATCTTAAAATGGGACAGGGTAAAAGACATTGACGGTTACAATATTTATTTTGACGGCAGTCTTGTCCCTGAACATATTCTCGACCCTGAAAATGATTCTTTTTTACTTTCAGAGCCAAAAACAAAAGTAGAAATAACAGTATTCAGAGAAGATGTGGAATCAGACCCATATGTTCTTAACTACAAGGTATATGTGGATACATTTATATTCTATCCTTACAGGCTCGGAGATAGTATAAAACCTTCGGGGTTTTACTTTGACTCACTGAATTATATACACAGGGTAAATGCAAGGGATACATTTATAAAGAAATGTGATTTTGTTTTTGAGGAAGTTTTATCGGATAGTGATACTGCTCTTTATCTATACGGTCCACAGGGATGGAGTGCACCCTGGAATGAAAAAAATAATAAAGTTTCAATTCTGTTCTTTGATTCAAGCATAGCAAAATGTGATACTGCCTTCTATTCGGGGTATGCAGATGTTGTGCCCATAACAATGGGAAAAACATACTTTTTATGGTTCACTCAAGATACCTTATTTGATAAAGAGGACCATTTTGCAAAAATTTATATAACCCTGAAAGACGATTCCTTAAGGGAATACTATGTTCAAATAGGTTATCAGAGAAAAAGTGGTATAAGATGGTTAAGAAGTGAATGAAAAAATCCTTTTTTTTACTCCTCTTTGTTATTCTGATAAAAATTCCTGTAATTTTAAATACCCGGCTGGTAGAAGATGAAGCTTATTACTGGGTATGGTCTAAAAATTTAAATCTTTCCTATTACGACCACCCTCCTGCTGTCGCATACCTTATAAAAATATCCACAACTATTTTTGGAAACAACGAAATAGGTATAAGGTTCTTCGCAATATTTCTATCCTTTTTAACAGGCTTATTTCTGATATTAACAGGGAAAGAACTTAAAGACCATGAAACATCGTTCAATATAATCCTGCTTCTGTCAGCAGGTATAATATTTTCTGTGGGAAGTGTTATTATAACTCCTGATACACCTTTAATATTCTTTTCTGTGCTTTCCTATTACTTTCTTTTAAAATGTTACAGTAACAAAAATTTTCTATATCTATCAGCCCTATTCTTTGGATTTGCTCTCTTATCAAAATATACAGCCTTTTTACTTGCTCCATCATTTTTATATTTTTTTTACAGGGAAAAAACATTTTTCAAAAAGGAAAAATTTCTGTTTGTTCTAATTGCTCTCCTTGTATTTTCACCTGTTATAGTATGGAATTTTCAGAATGGCTTTACATCTTTCAAATTCCAGCTTTCTCATGGTTTGCCCCAAAATAGTATAAATATATTAAACACATTGAAATACCTGAGAGATGCAATTCTTGTGCTTTCTTTTCCACTCTCTCTGATAATATTTTATTACTCTTTTAAAGGGCTTTTAAAAGAAAAATTAACATTTTTAACTCTCTCTTCATTTGTCCCTTTTTTATTTTTCTTTATTACATCCTTTAAGTTCCGTCCTGAAGCAAATTGGCCTGTGGTGGGCTATATATTTATGTTAATTCTTGCAGGAATTTATTTAAAAAGGAATAAAATTTTCTGGACATTTTTCTGTTTAAGTTTTTTGTTAAATATTTTTGTTCATATTC
>FWPU01006775.1_pt1 | contig 22279 bp, 19 predicted proteins | sample 2228361 | NCBI WGS metagenome assembly FWPU01 (sample SAMEA103939777, study PRJEB20133) | metagenome
GTCCGGCGGGGACTGCGCCGCGTTCGCCGCCGTCCCTCGATCGGCCGCGGTTTCCTCTGCTACACGGGCCTTTTCTGACCCAGTGTGTCACCCTATTATGAAAAACTTATTAGAGGAGTCTTTCGGGAACGATACGTCTCTTATTGATGAGGACAGCCTGCACCCAACGCCGGCCGGCAAGGAACGCATAGCCTCTGTGATCGCGAATATCGTGGACTGAATGGCGAAGTAACCGGAACGGTACGGCCGCACCCCCACCAACCCGCCCGAGTTAGAATTAGAATCGGATAACCAGACCGAATCCGAGTCCGATCGCATCGAGGGAGGTTGCGCCAATATCATGGCCAAGGTGGGTCTGGCTGGGACGCAGCAGGTCCTTTTGAAAACCGATCTCCCCCCGGAACGAAATTTCTTCGGCGATCTCACCTTCCACGCTCAGACCGATCCTTCCAACAACCGTATCGTCAACGATAATGGCGTCCCGGTACCAATCGTCCCCGTGCGCGTCCAGAAGGTGTGTTTCGACCCTGATATCCGAGCGGCAGAAGACATAGCGCAGGCCCGCCTCAAGAATCACGAAGGTGAACGGACCCGCCGGCCACCGCCGGAGTACGGAAACTCCCATGGGAGTCGCCAGCAGTTCCCCCTCCACGGTCATGGAGAAATAGCCTTCCGCATCGCGCTCCTCATAAAATTCCCGCTTGGCCTTCCACTCCTCTACGCCGGCCGACAACGCCACAGCAAAACCCGGTTCCTTCCAAAAGCGGAGCTGCACGTCCACACCGCCTGCGCCGGACCAATCGCCCGCCTTAAGCGGGAGAAGCCCGCGACCATTCACCACCAGATCAACGTCCGGCTGGGCTGCGGGAAGAAGATGCGCCAGTCCCACCACGATGAACGCAACTATTCCGAGCCTTTTCATGAGACACCCCTTTCCCTTATGTCTGTCCGCCTGGACCTCCGCCTTTCACCGCACCCCGCGTTCGAGATACAGCCGTCGAACCTGACGTACGCGCGAACCGCTTGTTGCGGCGCCGGATGCAGACGCCGCTGAGGCCGCGGGGACCGAAAGCCGTTGGACAATCCCTCGAACACGGGATCCCGCCGAGGAGGTCGCGGGACGACCGGTTGCCGGCGCGCGGGACAGGATACCTTCGATGCGGCCTCCGGACGCGAGCACGTTCGACCGATCCGTCCCTTCGAGAATCCGGGCAACCCTTCCGCCGGCCGAACGTTCCCACCGCGTTCCTGTCCTCGGGGACAGCGAAGGGGACGATTCCGAGGGCGTCGCGCGATAGGGGGTCGAAGGGGTCCTCACCACGGTGGTATTCTGGACGACCGTCACCTGGGTCAGCGCGGGCGCAGGCCACTCATAGAACTCCGGCGCATGAAATCGGGAAACGGATACGAATACGTAGGTTTCTGGCGGGAGGGCAAAGCCGCATCCCCTTCGGGGCGGAAGGGGGGCCCAACCCCAAAAGCTCGGGTACCGACGCCAGGCGACCCAGGCAGGCGCCCAGACATAGCCCGGCACCCACACCCACCCGTGCGGTTGAAGGATCACCCAACGACCGTAGTGGAACACAATCCCGCCCCACGGATAGTGGGAATACCAATACCAACCGTACCGCGACCAAACCCATCGGCCGCCGTGACAGTACGGACGCCAACGCGGCTCCTGCCGGATGATCCGCGGCTGCCACACCCATCCGTGGACATCTGTTTCCATCCATACCCCGTACGCGTCTAGTTCCAGGCGTATTCTTTCCCACGTGAGAGGATACCCGGCGGAGACGACCACGGTCTCCGTTGCTCCATCGGGAGGCGGAGGCTCTCCATCCATTCCCTGGCCAGCACCGCGCAGAGCGGAAACCGCCAGGACGGCGGCCACAAGTCTTCCATCTGTTTTCATGTTTCACCTCCACAGGTGCGAACGCGTGACTGTCTGACGCTCTGACGAATCCCGCTTGCCTTTTATTCATGCCGCGGTAGGCTGCCAAAAAAGCCCACAAAAGCCGTGAATAGATCGCCCGACACAACGTCTAATCCTGCGGATGCCCATACGCGAGAATTCCTCGATCGGGCGCGTCGGGGCGACATGGACGCCTTTGCGGAGCTCTTTGAACCTTTGCGCAAAACGCTCCATGCCGTGGCGCATCGGCTGGTGGGACCGGACGACGCGGAGGACATCGTTATGGAGGTTTTCCTTAAGGCCTGGCAGGCTCTTCCGCGTTTTGACGGGAGATCCTCGCTCGCCACCTGGTTGTACCGCATTGCACATAACTGCGCCATGGACTGGCTGCGAAACCGCCAGCGACGTCGAGAAGACGTGGCTCCCCTTGCGGGCGACGCTTCGGAAGACGCCTGGCATCGTATGGCCGATCCGGCCCAACAGACTCCGAGCCTCTATCTTATCCAAACCGAATCGGCCCGCGCCGTGGCGCACGCGCTGGAGCGGCTTCCGCCGGAACATCGCATGACCCTGCTGCTCCGGTATGCCGACGGTCTCTCATACGCCGAGATTGCCGCCTCAACCGGCGTTTCCATCGGAACCGTGATGTCTCGACTGTTTTACGGCAAACGCAAACTTCGCGCGCTCCTGGAAGGAGAGATAGCCGGCCCATGAATGCCCATCCCTTAAAAAATTGGCGCGACGCTTTGGCCTCGCTGAAACCGTCGAAAGCCCCGGTCCCGGCAGAGGCTTTCTGGACGGAGTTCCGTCGCCGCGCCTCCCGAGTCGAACAAGCGCTCGCGTTGTCTGCGCCACGGCACCCTCTTCCGCGATGGGGGCTTGCCGCCGCCTGCGCCTTGGTCCTGCTGGCCGCGGCGCTTCCCGTCTGGAGACGGACGGGGGATCGCGCGGAAACAAGCGTCATTCATTCCGTGGAAGTGATTGCGTCGCACCGGGCCGTTCTGATAATGAAGGACGACGTGCACCGCGCCGCCATCCTCTGGGTGGTGGGATTGAACGAGACAGCCGAAAACCGAACGCTCCCATGAAAGCCTTGCGTGTTGCCACAGGTCTCCTCCTTCTGTTCAGCGTCTGGTCGGCACAGGCCGCCGACTCGGTTCTGATCCGCCTGGTCGAGGCGGTCCAGGAGGGTCCGTCGGATACCTCCGGCATCGAGGATGTTGTTCGCCTCCTGAAGGAAACTCTCGGCGTCACCCACTATCGCCTCCGAGCGCAGACGTCCATGGCGCTACCGGCGGAGAACGTCACCCGATCGCTTTCCGAATATGCCGTCACGTGCACCAGCGGGCAGGACAAAAGCCGTCTTGCCGTGACCGTGCGATACGGTGGACGTGAGCTCCTCACCACCGAGATTTCCCTCAAAAGCAACTCGCCGGTAGTCCTTGTGCTGAGTTCAGGAAAGAAGCGGAGCATGGTTCTCGTCCTGACGCTTCCATGACTCGCAAACACGAGATACCCTCTCCCCGCCCCGGCGTGTCGCATATCGTGACATCGGTGTGTGCAACCGGCGCGGCACGGCGCCGCGCGCGCCTGCCGCAGACCCTTCCCCGGCGTGTGCCTCTCGCGCCGCCGCAGAAGCCCGCTGCGTCTTCTGCTCCCGCTCCAACGGTAGGACTGATTAGCCTCGGTTGCGCCAAAAACCTTGTGGATACTCAAACCCTGGCGGGATTCCTTCTCACCGCCGGATTCCGGCTCGCTCGACGACCCGAGGAAGCCGACGCGGTGCTGGTAAACACCTGCGCGTTCGTCCATGACGCGCGACGCGAAGCGTGGAGTATGATCCGCAAGGCCTGTCGGCTGAAGGCCTCCGGGTCCTGCCGCGCCGTTGTCGTCGCCGGGTGCCTTCCGCAGCGTGAACGCGGAAGGATCAAGCAAGCGGCCCCCGGCGTGGATGCCGTGGTGGGTCCGGACGAACTCGACCGTATCCCGCACGTGATGACCCAGGCTCTCGCCGGAAAGCAACCGGCGCACCGCCTCACGGCTCTCCCATACCGACTCTTTGAGCCGCCACTTCCCGGCCTGGTGCTCACCGGAGGTCCGTATGCCTACCTGAAAATTGCCGACGGCTGCAATCACCGCTGCTCGTTCTGTACCATACCGGCGATTCGCGGGCGCTACCGTTCCCGTCCGCTTTCCTCCGTCGTTCAGGAAGCCGAGACACTTCTCGTGTACGGCTTCCGTGAACTCAACCTTGTGGCCCAAGATACCGCTCGCTACGGAAGCGACAGTCCTCATCGCTCCGGAAGCGATTTACCAGCCCTGATCCGGGCACTCGGACGCCTCGGAGGAACCTTCTGGATCCGCGTCCTGTATGGCCATCCAGCCGGGGTCTCCGACGCATTGCTCGAAGCCATGGCGGAGACACCCCAGGTCTGCCGATACCTGGACATCCCTATTCAACACGCGGATCCGGATATCCTCCGCGCCATGGGACGCGCCGACACCATCCGTTCCTTGCCCTCACTTTTCCCCCGCATCCGGCACGCGCTGCCGGGTGTGACGCTGCGGACAACCTGTCTGGTTGGGTTCCCGGGGGAATCCGAAGACCACTTCCAACGCCTCGTGGATTTTATCCAAGAGATCGCGTTTGACCACCTGGGCGTTTTTGTTTATTCTCCGGAACCTGGAACCGCTGCCGCCGCTTTTCCGAATCGTCCTTCCCGTCGGACAGCCGAAGAACGACGCATCCGTCTCCTCCAGGTGCAACGCCCTATCGTGACCCGGCGTCATCGTCAGTGGATCGGAACAACCGACACCGTCTTGCTAGAACGCCCCACCCGCGGCCCGCAGACCGGATGCTGGATAGCGCGTTCCGAACGGCAGGCGCCGGAGGTGGATGGAACGACACGCGTTCGGGGTGTGCCAGCCGATCACAAAGCCGGAGATTTCATCCGAATTCGCTATACCGGACACGCCGGGTACGATCCGCGTGCTGTCTTTCTCCGCGACGTACCGAATAATCCCTTTTCTGGGGATTCTGCTCGCCCTGCTTGCTTCCGTACACACCGCCATGCATAGTCTTCCTCGCGTCTGGAGTCCGCTGGCCACACAGGAGCCGTCAGCCGCAAATGGCCCCTTGCGGTTTCGATCCCCATGGATCTTCGCATGACCCTCCGGAAGGCACACGACGTGATGATCACAGAAAGGAGCCTTAAGATTGCCTGGAGCACCGATGAACCGTTGCGGGAGGAGAGACGTTTTCTTGACCGATAAACCGTATGCCGTACTGGCCCCACAAGGGCCGCAGAAGGGCAGAACAGGAAGCTCTATTATGAAACGTCTCCGCATGATAACACTGGGAGTATCTCTGACGGCCGCCTTTCTCCACAGCGGGGAAGCCCCCGGCGTCGCATCGCAACAGCTAGACGATCTGGTCGTCACCGCCACCCGAACCGCAAGAGTTTTGAGCGAGGTGCCTGCCAGCGTGACTATCCTCGATACCAACGCGTTGCGTGCCGTCAATCCGGTCACGGTGGACGAGCTTTTTCAGACGGTCGTCGGCGTGGATATCCAAGGGAGTGGTGTCCCAGGGACAAGCGTGCGAGTGAATCTCCGGGGATTGACGACCGGGTACCAGACCGAACGCGTACTCGTGCTGGTGGACGGCCGCCGCGTGAACGACGCCTACGTTGGAAACGCTGAATTCGCCCTCCTGCCAGCTGACGCCATCGAGCGGATAGAAATACTCAAAGGACCTTCCTCCGTCTTCTACGGATCCAATGCCGAGGGCGGTGTAATCAATATTATGACCCGTCGCGGCCGTTCGACCCCCTGTTTCTGGGTGCGGGCAGCAGGCGGCAGCTACCACACCCAGCACTACCAGTTCACCCATGGCTGGAAAATCGGTCCGGTGGACTATTTCCTCGCGGCCAGCCATGTGGAGACAGACGGCTACCTGAGAAGCGTGGACGGAACACGACGCGACTGGCGCGCGGATCATGTGTCGGGCCGGTTTGGCTGGACCTTCGGTCCAAACGCTGATCTTCAACTCACGCTGGGCGGCTATCAGGCCGAGGGAACCGACGCCGTTTCCGATCGCGAGACAGAGAAGACGTACCAGATGGCAACCTACGAGCGGACCTGGGACGAGCAGCGCGATGCCCACCTTTCCGCCCGCATCTATCGAAACAGCGAACATACAATCTACGCGTGGAAATTTTCGCGCGCCAGCATCTACGATATGGAAACGCTGGCCGGAGAACTCCAGCAGTCGGTCGGGTGTGGCAACAACCATCGCTTGATGATGGGCGCTGAGTTTCGGCGCGACTTCGTGGATATCGAGGAACTCGCTGGGCCGATTCGCGAACAGAGCGACATCATCGGCGTTTTCCTGCACGATGAGATGACACTGGGTGACGGCCTGCAGGCCACTCTGGGCGTGCGCAACGATTCGTCCACAGACTATCGCGACGAATGGTCTCCTCGGGTCGCCCTGCTGTGGCAACCCACTCCTGCATGGAATCTTTTCGGATCCGTTGCGCGGGCTTTTCGGGCGCCCAGTCTGTCCGATCGCTTTGTTCATGTTTCCTTCGCCGGCATGGAGTTCGTTGGCAATCCCGACTTGAAACCGGAAACGGTGACGTCCTGGGAACTCGGCATGCGGACGCGTCGGGGAGACTGGCGCCTCGAGGCCGCAGTGTTTCTCAACGATATGGACGACACCTTTGATTTTCTACTGGATCCAGCTGATGGGGTTTTCCGAAGCCAAAACATCACACGGATGCGCGTGTACGGCATCGAATGGAGTACGGAGTATGCGTGGAGCGAGACGCTTGCGTGTTTCGCGAACTATTCCTACACCGAAGGACAATATGAGACGTTCGAGGCGGATCCCTCCGTGGAAGGCAACACGCCCGCTCACCTGGCTCCCCATAAGGCAGCAGCGGGTATTGCGTATCGCTGTCCGTTTGGCATCCGCCACACCCTAACGGTCCGCTACGTCAGCGCCCGCCACGGGGATCCCCAGAACAGCCCGCACAATAAAATGGAACAGTATGTGGTTGCCGACTGGCGCCTCAGGCGACCGTTCGGTGACCGACTGGATGTAACACTCGATCTCAAAAATCTTTTGGACGCACAATATGAAGAACTTCCCCAGATCAAGCAGCCCGGGCGCACGGTCCTGCTCGGAATGGAGGCCCGCTTTTAATCCCTTCCCGCCTCCGTTTCCGAGATCGACCTTTCTGGCGTTTCGGGCTGCGATTCCCCGAATGCCTTTTTGCGCGAAAACGTAGGTGGCGCCGATTCCTCGTCCGACAGGTGGCACACCTTACGCGGTCAGCAGACGATCCAAATCGCATTCGAGTTGTGCCTACGTGCACCCGCTGCACACAAACCGCGTAGTCACCAGACGCCGATGTTGGCGACGCCGTCGAGCCGTCTCCCAATGGAGCCGGAGAAAATAGTCGAGCAGGGGACCTTGCTGTCCCAATGAAATGGGCGAAAATGGAGAGTGGATGGGCATGATGCCGTGTCGCAAAAGCCAGTCCGTGCCTTCCAGATTGCGGTCCAGCGCCTGAGCCGGTGTGCACGAGCCGAGCCCCCACGGTGGCGTGAGCTCGGCACCAGCAACAAAAGCCGAAAACACCGATCCCGAGCCAAAGACATCCACGGCGTCCAAGAGACTCTGGATCCAGTCGTCGTAGCCAATGAACCGGGCCTTTCCCTGGCACAACGTGGACCATCGTTTGTCCCCCCAAACCTCCAGGTTGACGCATGCATATCCAACCCCCGCTTCGTGCAATCGGCGGCACCAGTCCCGCGGTAGAGCCTGCGAGCCGCACCCGATACATCCCCAGTAACCGGGTTCGGCCGCGATGGCGGCATTGGCAATCGGAAAATAACGCTCGCCTTCGGCATCGCGATGGCACAGGAAGCCGCCGACCATGTAGAGAGGCTTAGTCTCTACCCGAGATGTTGGAAGAGCGTCGCGAAATTCCTGCAGCGTTTCGGACGCCACCGTGGGGACCCCACGTTCCTGCGCCAGGTTTCTCGAACGTTCCGAGACGGCCCCATAACCACAGAACAGACAGCGATAGGACGGTTCGTCCGACCGCGAGGGCCAGTAATCACATGCCGGAGTAAGATTGGCCACCAGCATGTCTCCGTGCGGGCTCAGCCCGCTAAGGGCCCGCCGATGCCCGCGCTGCTCCGCCTCAAGGTACCACACCGGCTTCGGATGAAGGCGCACGGCAAGGAGTCGGTTTCGCCCGGGCGGACAAACGCCTCATTGACCCGCACGCCGGAAAAAACAAGGTCCGCCTTAAGAAGGACAGAAGCAGGAATTTCGGGAAACTTCTTCTCCCATGTGCTCCATCGAGTCATGACGGTACTCCAGCCCATCTCCTTCGGTTTGTTCACACCCCTTAGGGGAATTCGCGCACACGCGGCCTACGTATGAAATCGTCGTTCAGCACGAGAAGTCCTCCCAAGAGTTGGCCCAAACGTTTCCGGCACACTCCACGCTATTCACGTCTTTTCTCCGGACCAGCGTCAGGTGAGAACTTTTTTCCAGGTGACAGATCCACGACACGGCCCCGGGCGTCGAACGTCACGATCTCAAAGGGAACGCGGCGATTTCTTTTCCGCGATCTCGGCCGTCGACACGCGGCCGGCGGCAAAACGAGTATGGGGCGGAGCGTAGAGAAATTGCCATCGGGTCACCGCTCGTGCTATGACTCAGGGAGCACGAATCCTCGATCTCAAGCCATGTCGTCCCTTACGCCGATAGGACGATCCCCTATGAGCCATCGTTCCCGAGACCGTTTTGATTTTGGATCCGGGCTGGCCTTACTGGGCGCCTTGGTGGGGTGGAGTGTAGGTCCGATTTTCATCAAATATCTGACCACCGACTTTGACGCGTGGTCCCAGAATTTTTATCGATACCTTGCCGCATCACTGGTGTGGCTGCCTTGGCTCCTGGTCACGGAACGGCGCGGGACACTGGACCCAACCGTTTGGAAACGCGCCCGTACACCGGCTCTCTGTAATGTGGTCATGCAGTGCGCCTGGGCACAGGCCTACTACTACGTTGACCCGGGCTTTATGGCCATCCTCATGAAGACGTCCGTGATCTGGATTATCGTTTTTTCCATGATTTTTCTTCCCGAAGAACGCAGGCTGCTGCACCGCTGGCCCATCCGTGTTGGGTGCACGCTCGCTGGCGCCGGAGTGCTCGGCGTGTTGCTCCAAGGAAACACACTGCGGATCCCGACGTCTCACGCGGGAATCGGCTTGATCCTGATCGCGTCGATCGCCTGGGCGCTCTATGTTGTTTCCGCCCGCATGGCCTTCCGTCACACGGACTCCCGTCTCGGGTTTGCTGTGACATCCCTTTACACGCTGCTCGGCTTGGGACTCGTATACGTTCCGCTCGCCCAACCGTTGAACACCCTGCCCCGAACTTTCTGGCCCTGGGTATGTGTCGTCCTTTCGGGCGTTACCGCCATTGCCATTGCCCACGTCTGTTACTACGCCGCGATGCGACGCATCGGACCGACCATACCGGCTGTCGCTGTCCTTTCCACTCCCTTCGTCATTCTTACCCTCTCGCACATCGTGTTTGGAGAGACTTTGACACCCGCCCAGTGCGGGTGGGGTATGGTTCTCTTGGCCGGAGCCGGCGTGGCCACATGGGCCCAACGGGACCTGGACGCACCACCCCAGGAAAAAGCGCTAAGCCCTCATTGACACCATGGGACCTCCTCTTTGTGCGCCCATGAAAACCTCTTGCGTATCCCCTACGTCGGTTGGCGAATCGGCACGGGAAAATCTCGACGTGCTTTCCCCTTGACCCCTGTCCCCCATCATACGAGTATGTCTCCGGCGCTGTCATCCGCTAGGTCCATGCTCCCGACACGGCGCATGGAGATTCCCATGATCACCGGACGTGCGAGCCGCCCCGAAATGTATCAACTCCGAATCGTCTTACACGGAAGTCATCCCTGCATCTGGCGCCGTGTTTTAGTGCCCGCCGCGTATACTCTCGGCGACCTGCATCGCATTATTCAGGCGGTGATGCCCTGGCACGATTGCCATATGCATGCCTTTTGCGTGGGCCGCATGCGGTACGGTGTCCGCACCGGCGCATACGGCATACAGGTGGAGGAAGAGGAAGAGATAGACCTACGTAAAGCCTTCGACGACTCTCCTCCCGCCTTCCAGTACGTCTACCACCTTGGCGCCAACTTGATCCATCGCGTCGAAAAGGAGGCCGATCTGGACCGAGATCCTTCCCGCGACTATCCCTGTTGTCTCGACGGCGCCCATACCTGTCCGCCAGAAGACGACGGTTTTCTTTATACGTCCGACGAAAACTGCCGCGTCCCTGCCAACCCCACCGATCCCCAGCATGACCACCTCGGCGCAGGGTTATTGCCGGGATTTCACCCCTCACCTTTCACTGTCGAGAAAGCGAACATCCTTCTGCGCCTTCTTCTGGATGAGGACGATACCGACTGGAGCGACTCTCCTCATGCACTCTTCGACACCACACGCTTCCGCTCCACGTGCGGGTGGTGTCATCGGGAAATCCACGACAGCGCGTCCGTCATCGCCCGCGGCCTACCAGCGCCCCCCGGTATGGATGTTGCCAATCGCTTGAGTGATTTCATCACCCTTATCCTCGGCATCCCCCCACGCCAAGTCCACGCCCGCGTGGCAGCCATCGGCTCTGAAGCCAAAAACAGAGGGGCGGATTTCGTCATTCAAATCTGCAGCCGCCCATGCGCGGATGCATTAAACCATGCTCTCCCCTCTGCCTCCGACGCCCAGCACCCGCTGTAAGTCCTGCCTCTTTTCCCCACTGCCCCTACCCGTTCCGTGCTCATGCGCAGCCCCCCTTCCTCACAGAAGGAGCCCTATCGTGAACGATTGTCGCCTGTTCGCAAAAGTCTTGCGACCGCCGCTTTCTTCTAGGGCATTCTCCGCCCCTTCCATTTCCGCCACCGCGTCCCCCGGCGCTTCTTTATCGCTCTGCCTGTGACGATCACATCCTCATCCCGCACGCTGCCATCGCTCGCGAGTCTATCCTCAACTATTCCCGTCCCTCCCGTGCCCATGCCATCACGTTCTGCATGGGTCTCAGCTATGCCGCCCCTCCTAACCACCTCCGGCGTGCTTCGGTAGCCCACCCCGTCCGTCTGGCTCGATGAGTACGGCGACTCAACCGTCTTCTATCGCGTCACGTATTTTGTCGCCGTCTCTCGGACCGAACGACTTTTTGGACAACATACGCCTTCTCACCGGACACCGCCCTCGCCGGGCGCATCGCCAGCGCGAAGCCCTCGCCCTCTGCGTCACTGAGGCATTACATCACGAACCTTTTTACCCTTCCGCCGCTACAGCCCCTGTGCTACCGTTTTTCCGACCTCTTCGACGAAACAGACGGCACTGATGGACGTTTTATGGCTCGATTCATCATTCGGGGCGGTCATCCCATCCGCGGCACACATCGGCCTTGCGGCAACAAAAACGCGGCGCTTCCTATGCTTGCAGCCGCGCTACTCACCGATGAGCCCGTGTGCCTCTCCGGTCTCCCGCGCATTGACGATGTTGATGGCATGCTCGAAATTCTACACGATCTGGGCGCTCATGTAGAACGGCGTGGCCACACGGTCGAAATCCAGGCCCGCTCGTTACGGAAGACCCGCCTGCGGGACGATCTCTGCAAAAAGATGCGTAGCTCCATTCTTTTTGCCGGTCCGCTCGTGGCCCGATACGGAACCGCCACGCTCTTCCCTCCCGGCGGCGATGTCATCGGACGACGTCGCCTGGATACACACTTCCAAGCCCTAGCCTGTCTTGGCGTGCAGATCCGGGGCAATCACCGATTCGCTCTTCGCCGCACGCGCCTTACGGCCGCGGACATTCTGCTCGATGAAGCCAGCGTCACGGCCACGGAAAACGCCATCATGGCGGCCGTCCTTGCTCCGGGAATGACCACTATTCGGAACGCCGCCTGTGAACCCCACGTGCAGGCCCTTTGCCATTTCCTCAACCGGATGGGCGCTCGCATCCGGGGCATCGGCACCAATCAACTCCGCATCCGCGGTGTGAACACCCTCCACGGCACACGCGCGAGAATCCCCCCTGACCACATTGATGTCGGAACCTTTATCGCGGCAGCCGCCGTCACGAGAGGCTCCCTTCATATTCCGGAAATCCCCGCGGATTTGCTCCGCATCGCGGCACCGACATTCAAAAAACTCGGCGTCCGCTGGCGGACACGCCCCCGCGGCCTCTATCTGCCGGCCCGTCAGAAACTTGTCATCCAACCCGATTTCGGGGGAGCGATTCCTAAGATCGAGGATGGCGTATGGCCCGCGTTTCCCTCTGATCTGATGAGCCTCGCCCTTGTCCTAGCCACACAATGCACGGGGACCGTTCTTTTTTTTGAGAAACTTTTCGAAAGCCGCCTCTACTTCGTGGATCGCTTAATCGCTATGGGAGCGCGCATTGTGCTCTGCGATCCGCATCGAGCCATTGTGACCGGCCCCTCCGTCCTGCGTGCTATTCATATGGCTAGCCCTGATATTCGCGCTGGCGCTGCTCTGGTTGTCGCAGCACTTGCCGCACGCGGGGTGAGCGTCATCGAAAACGCCGACAGCATTGACCGCGGCTACGAACGCCTGGATGAGGAACTCCGCCGTCTTGGAGCGGATATCGAACGGGTGTCGTGAACAGGTCGCTCTTGCGCACGGCGAGGCTGCCTGGAGGTTCCCATCCCGCCTCTGCCCCTCACGGGTTTTCTTCTGGAGAGCCACGGCCGTTGTACCTACCTCCGTCTGCGCCCCAGAATGGGCGCTTCACCCCTTCCGTCCTTTCCCGTCCCTCCTTGCGATGCAACAGTCCCCAGCGCTTCAGCCATTCCCCCCTCCGTTTCGGATCTCCAGCTGACTCCCGCATTTTCTCGCGCAGGTTCCGCAGCTTCTTTTGTTGTTCCTCCTTTAACGTCCGCTTCAACGTCAACAGCTCCTTCATCTTCAGCTTCGCCAGATCGGTGCGCAGGGAACCTGCTTTTTCAACCGCCTGCATCACGGCTGTCTCGTCTACGGTCGGCGCGGCCAACAGCCTAGCCTGCAAAAGAGCGGCATCCTTCAGCTGCTCGGTCAAGCGCAAGGCCGCAATTTTTAATTCTTCGGCTGCTTGGCGAAGTAACCGAAGCTGTTCATCCGTCAATTCCAACTCCTCGATGAGGACTTTGTTTTCCAAAAGCCGCTTCAGTGAGACTCCCGCCCAGGGTCGTGGAGCGCCACCGGGGTAATCCTCCCGGAACAAGCGCATGTCACGCACGCCCTCGGCGTTCCTATCCTCTCTGACGTGAACATCGCCTTCCGTACCCGCCTCACGACTCACTCCCCATAGGCAGAGCAAAGCGCGGGTGGCTAAGCATAGCAGAACAGTCCTCATGTCCTTAACCTCGCGTTAGGACCGACAAAGTTCTGTCTAAAAGAATGGGCGTTCCGCCTCAACCAACGATGATCATTTCCTGATATTGCATCATCCCGATGGTTTTTATTTAAAGGACCTTTCTTGTCTATCTTTTAGAACTCGTTGCCTTTCAAAGGTAAAGCAATCTGTCCCCGCTACTCTATCACATCTCAAACGGGCGTTCACACGGAGCCAAATACTTCCACCCCTTTTCCGTCACCGCCACGAGGTCCTCGACTCGTACCCCCCCTATTTCTGGGTAGTAAAGACCTGGCTCTATTGTCACCACATGCCCTGCCTCGAGGCGATGATCATTCGCCGCAATCGCAGGATACTCGTGGACGGCAAGGCCAACTCCATGCCCCGTTCCGTGGATGACTCCAACAAGCGATCCATCCTCGCGTACCTCTCGCCGGAATCCCCTCTTCGCCAATTCATTAACAGCCACGCGATGTACGCGCTTAGCAGAAACACCTGCCCGCAACATGGCGAGAGCGGCGTTGTGTGCCGCCACAACGGCTCGATACATCCTTCGAATTGGGGGGGAGGCTCTCCCACGCACGACGGTACGCGTCAAATCGCCCCAGTACCCGTGCTCTGTATGCTGCGGGAAGATGTCCACAATGATGGGCTTGCCTGCATACAGTCTTCCGGTTCCCTTTTCGTGGGGATCCGCAGAAGACCTTCCTCCTGATACGATCACATTCGGACACACACACTCATGTTCCACGAGAATCCGAGCCACTTCTTTCCGCAACAGCTCGCTTGTTAAGGGACAACCCTCCAACAGAAGACCCCCTGCCGAATCAATGTCCGAGCGCTTGATGAGGGAAAACACCCGCCTCATCGCAATGACAGCCACTTGCTGGCATTCTCGAATTCGGCCAAGTTCTTCAGGCGACTTCCGCGCCCGTTCCGGAAAAAGCGCCCCCTGTGGAACCTGAAGGAGAATACCCTCCTTTTCCAGCCTCTTCGCAAACCCCAACGGAAAAGAGGAAGGAACGGTAACACGGGAAACACCTCGTGTGCGTAAGAGAACGACGACCGTTCGGGCTAGACCGTCCGTGCCTACCCTATCGCCTACAATGTGTTGAGGCGTCACGACCGTAATGCCATATGGTGCAGCCGCTCGGCGGGCACGCCTGAATTCCAACGGCCATACAATCAAAAACGACTCTCCCTTTATCTGGAGGTACACAACGTCGTCCGGAGCACTAAAACCTGTCTTGTACAGGATATCCGGGGCGTTTCCCGCGTTTCCGACAATAAGCTGGGCTATCGGACTGGATCGGTTGGCCTTCTTGGTCACCATCATTGAGGCATGAAACATTCCTTACACGGCAGTTAATAAACTGTCGATAACCTGTGAAGACCTTTTCCCTTTTTTTCCTTGTCATCGTCAACTCCTTTTTGTGGATTATTCCCGTCTTCGCTTTATTGGGTGCTTAGCGACCATATCGAGAGCCTAAAGCGAATATGAATCCAACAAACCGTCCCGCCACCCCCATAGAAGTTTGGACACGCGCCAGCCGTCAATTGCGAAGCCTGCTCCGTCCTGATGTGTTTTCCCGATGGATTGCCGTCATCGAACCTGTAGACCTTACGGAAAACTGCCTCACGCTGGCTGTCGATAATGATTTCTATCAGAGTTGGCTCGAAGAGAATTACCTTCCCCTGATCAAAGACGCGTTAGCGGCAGTTACGGGTCAAAACCTTGAGATTCGGTTTGCCATCCGAGCCCGTTTTTCAGAACTCCCCCTTACTAAAGCCACTACGCCCCGCACTCCCACTCGTCCGCCGCCTCGATCTTCGCCTTCGGTGTCAACCCTGAACCCTACGTTCACCTTTAATGACTTTATTGTAGGACCGTCAAACAGCTTTGCTCACGCCGCTGCCTTAGCGGTAGCACAGGCCCCTGCTAAGGCTTACAACCCCCTCTTTATTTACGGAGGGACGGGACTGGGTAAAACCCACCTCATGCAAGCGATTGGCCATCATATTCTGGCAACGTCCCGTGCTTCCGTCTCTTATCTCTCGTCCGAAACACTTCTTAATGAGTACATTGATTCCTTACAGCACCAGAGCATTGTTCAATTCCGGCGCCGGTATCGAGGCGTCGATATTCTCCTTGTTGATGACATTCATTTCCTCGGCGGCAAGGAAAGAATTCAGGAGGAATTCTTCCACACGTTTAATGCTCTCTTTGACGCGCGAAAACAAATCGTCATGACGAGTGACCGGCCTGCTAGCGAAATACGAGGCCTTGAACAGCGTCTTGTCTCTCGTTTTGAATGGGGCCTTGTCGCTGAGTTGGAACATCCGGATTTAGAAACGCGAATCGCCATCCTTCGTCATAAACGGGATAAAGCCAACATCTTTATTTCGGACGATATTCTTTTATGGATTGCTCGAAATATTCGTTCCAATGTTCGCGCGCTAGAAGGTTCTTTGATTCGTATTGCGGGTTATGCATCGCTTACAGGAAGGGAGCTGACGCCGGAAACCCTTCAGGCGCTTCTAAGGGACAAGCTTGAAGCCGAGGCGGATCCACGCGTTACGATCGATTCCATACAACGGGCCGTGGCTGAGCATTATGATCTCCGGCTGGCTGATCTTACAAGTAAACGTCGGCCTAGCGCTATTGCTGGACCTCGACAAATTGCTATGTTTCTCTCAAGAAAAGTCACACAGGCTTCTCTTCCCGAGATTGCTGCTTCCTTTGGTAAAACCCATGCTACTGTTCTTCATGCCTGCCGAACTATACATGCACGGATCAGAGAGGACGCCCTGCTTCGAAAAAATGTTTCTATGATTCTTGAAAAACTTGGATTCGACCCCTCGTTGCTCCATAACGATGAGACGTCTAATTAAATGCGTAATAATTTACCGCTTTTAAAAGTTTCTAAACACGTTATTTGCATGTTTTTTAGCGTCTGCCTTGCCTCTTTTTGTGAGATGTCTTAGAAAATTTTTTTATCTACAGTTCTGAATATGATTACGATTACAATTTCTTTTCTTAATATGAATTACTCGAAATAATTTTAAAAGGAGACACTAATGAAATTAAAAGTGCAGAAGGACGCCTTATTAAAAGCCCTACAAACCGTTACGACCGTAATGGGTATTCGGACAACTCTCCCGGTCTTAAATAATATCCGTCTCGACGCAGAAAAAGGCAGGCTTTGTTTAACAGCAACAGACCTTTTGATGTATCTCCAACTTTATTGTCCCGCAGAAGTTACAACCCCCGGCGCGACGACGCTGCCGGGAAAGACCCTGTTGAATATTGTCCGCGAACTTACCGAATCAACACTGGAGCTTGATATAAACGAAAAGCATATCGCGAGTCTTGTCGCAGGATCGTCTTCTTATGATCTCATCGGAATGAGTGAAGAAGATTTTCCTCCCCTCGAAAAGCATGAGACGAAATACACATATTGCCTACCACAACCTACGCTCCGTGCGTTGATCAGACGTACTCTTTACGCCGCGTCAGACGATGAACAGAGAGCTCTCCTTCACTCGGTTCTCCTTAGCTTCAAGAAAGGGCATTTAAGTGTCGTTGCCACAGACGGGAAGCGTCTTGCCTTAGCAGAATGTGAAGTGGAACACTTGGAAAACGCAGAGGGCGATTACATTCTTCCTGCACGGGCCGCCTCCATTATGGAAACGGTTCTCAGCGACGACGGCGATGTGAAGCTCTTGGCATCTAAAAAAGGTGTCGTGTTGCAAACCGAGAACGACACCCTTGGTACGAAACTCGTTGAAGGTACCTATCCGAATTACAGGCAGGTCATTCCTGGTGAGAGTGCAGAACGTGTTATAGTGGAACGAGAGCTTCTCTTAGGGGCACTACGAAGAAGCGCGCTTTTTGTCGGAACACGAGATGTGCCGACAAAAGTGACCTTAACGACGAACCGATTGACGTTAGTCACGACGTGTCCGGACGTTGGCGAGGCGCGCGAGGTCATTCCTGTTCGATATTCCGGTCGGGATCTCTCTATCGCGTTCAACCCACACTATCTTATGGATCCATTGAAAGTGCTGGATCGCGATGAAGTTTCCATCGAACTGACGGATTCGCTTAGCCCTGGCGTCATCCGGTGTGATGAACCGTTCCTATATGTTTTGATGCCCGTTCGACTTCCGTAGAAATTCACGATGCCGGATGGTGTAATGGTAGCACAGCAGACTCTGGATCTGTTTGTCTAGGTTCGAATCCTAGTCCGGCAGCCCAAAGAGCGGCAGAAGGAGAAGTATGCGGACGTACAAGATTGCCGTTATACCAGGAGATGGCACAGGGCCTGAGGTGACGCGTGAGGCGGAGAAAGTACTTCAGGCAGCGGCTATGGCCGGAGACTTTCGTCTCGCCACAACGAAATACGATTTTGGAGGCGAACGTTACCTCCGGACTGGCGAGACGCTTCCTGACGGGGCTATTGATGAGCTACGGCAGCACGATGCCATTCTTCTGGGGGCGATTGGTCATCCGTCTGTTAAGCCCGGGATACTCGAAAAAGGTATCCTTCTGCGGATTCGTTTTGAACTTGATCAATATATCAACCTTCGACCCGTCCAGCTCTTCCCCGGTGTGGACGGCCCCATCAAGGGGAAAGGCCCTAAAGATATCGATTATGTGGTCGTCCGGGAGAATTCCGGCGACCTCTACACGGGAGTCGGTGGAGTCAGCATGAAAGGGACGCCGCACGAGGTGGCCATGCAGACTTCCGTCTATACGCGGTTTCAAGTTGACCGATGCCTTCACTACGCGTTCGAGCTTGCTCGGCGACGCGGGCGAAAGCGCACGTTAGCCTTGTGCGGCAAGACCAACGTGTTAACTTACGTGTATGACCTCTGGGAACGCGCGTTCCATGAGATGGGGGCGCGCGACTATCCGGACGTTAAGCGCGAATATTACCACGTGGACGCGATCTGCATGTGGATGATCAAAAACCCGGAGTGGTTCGACGTGATCGTGACAGGAAATATGTTCGGGGACATTATTACGGATCTAGGAGCGATAACGCAGGGTGGAATGGGAATAGCGGCGGGAGGGAATATCAACCCTGACGGAGTCAGTATGTTTGAGCCGATCGGTGGATCGGCTCCCAAGTACACAGGGAAAAACGTCATCAATCCCTTAGCCGCCATCTGCGCGACAGCGATGATGCTGGAGACGCTAGGAGAGTCGGAGGCTGCCGCCCGGATCGAAAGGGCCGTGAGGGACGTGACCGCAACGAAGCTCAAGAGTTTGACCGCAGGACAAATGGGCTACTCGACAACAGAAGTCGGCGACATGGTCGCTCTGCGAGTGGCCGACCCGTCCCTGTGTCGAGCTGATACAGCCGGACGTCAAGGGGAGAAATAAGTGCCGTGCGATCGTATAATGTATGCGTGGTAGGCATAGGAGCCGTCGGGACAGAATTGGTCCGACTGCTCAAACGGCGTCGTTTCCCTATTCGGAACTTCGTCATTCTGGCCCGGACGGCGCGGACGGAGCGGATTGATGGAGAGACGTACGACGTGCGCCCTGTAGGACCGGAGGCGTTTGACGGTATGGACTACGCGTTTTTTGCCGGAACCGAGGGGGAGAAGGGGGCTTCCCAGATATGGGGATGGGAGGCGGTCAGGCGCGGCTGCGTGGTTATAGACAATGGAGATGATTTTCGGATGGATCCGCGGGTACCTCTCGTCATTCCGGAGGTGAATGGAGAGGCGTTGAAACGCCATGCGGGGTTTATCGCAAACCCTAATTGCAGCACGATTATTGCTTTGATGGCTCTCGCTCCTCTGCACCGCGCGGTGCGGCTGCGACGTTTTGTCGCCTGCACGTACCAGGCCGTTTCCGGTTCCGGCAGCGCCGCCATCGCGGAGTTGAGGAACCAGACGCAGGCCTGGGCGCGGGGCGAGGAGCAGAAGGCCGAAGTGTATCCCTGTCCTATCGCCTTCAATGTGATTCCGAAGATAGGGGCGATGGTGGACGAGGAGCCAGGTTGGACCACCGAGGAGATTAAATTGCGGCGGGAAACGCACAAAATCCTGGATGATTCCAGCATCCGAGTGAGCGCCACGACCGTGCGGGTGCCGGTCTTCAATGGGCACAGCGTGGCACTTCATGCGGCGTTTGAGTCGGAGTTAACGGTGGAAGAGGCCCGTCGGATTCTCGGCGCCGCTCCCGGTGTTCGCCTGGTGGACGATGTGGCGCATAACCGGTTTCCCATTCCTCTCGAAGCGTCAGGTCAAGAAGACGTGCTCGTCGGAAGGATTCGGAAAGATGATAGTCTGAGAAAGGGTCTGGCGCTCTTTGTGTCGGGCGATAACCTTTGGAAAGGGGCGGCACAAAACGCCATTCAGATTGCAGAACGATTGATAACGTAAGCGGGGAACGGTAATAGCGGGGGTGGATTCCGGATTCAAGAAAGGGAGGTGGCGGCCTGACTTTTTTGGAAATTCTGGTTGCGATTAGGGCCGATTTGGTCTATGTTCCTACAAACATAGTGGGGTTAGGCATATGGGCAAATTACTTCGAGCATTGGTCATTGTGATCTTCTTTCTGAGCGCGGGCGTGTTGGTTCTGGGGAGCATGCTGTTTTGGAAGCGCGAGTTGTTGAAAGGGCGGACGCAAATGCTCGAGCGGCATGTGATCGCCCTGACGGAAGCGTATATCGAAGACAAACAGGCCGAGAAGATGGAGAATGCGTTTCCGGGAAAGGACATTGAGGAGTGCACGCCGAACGTTGTGGAGAATCCAAAACTGTCCACATTTTGGGACACCTATAAGCTTCATCTGGAAAAGACGGACCTCGAAAAGACGAAGGTGTCACCGCGCAAAAAAGAGTTAATGACCTACTATAAGTTGGATCCCGTGAAGACCCATATGATTACCGGGCAACCGCTGATTGAACGTGATGAGTTCGGTCAGCGCAAAACGGAGGGGCCAGGCACCATGCATGATCTGCTGCAGGAGATCATGAACAAAGCAGCGGCCCAGTATCAGGTTCTCAACGAGACACGCACGCATTTGCGTGAAGTGCGCGAGGAATTGGTCAGAACGATCGAAGAGCTGAACGGACGCAAGAAGGAATTGCGACTGCGCTTGGCAGAGATCGTGCAGCTAAAGAAGGAGATAGAGGATCTTAAGGCGAAAATTCGCGAACTCGAAGCCAAGATCAGAGATTTGGAGGAACAGAAGCGGGCCCTTGAGGAGAAGGTGGCGGAACAGGAGAAGCAGATTAAGGAACTGGAGGAACAGAAGGCGGAGCTCCTCATCCAGGTCGAGGAGCTGAAGAAGGAGATCAAAAGGCTGAAAGAGTTCTCCGGTGTGTCTCCCGTCGAGATGGTTCGCTGGCGGTTTGAGCCCGGGACAAAGGGACGCGTCGCAGCGGTGAACCCGAACTGGAATTTTGTCGTGATTGAATTGACGGATCAGTTCCTTGAGGAGCTTGCGCAGTATAAAGGAGCGACCCCCTTGGAGCCGGAATTGATGGTCAAACGTGTGGGCAGGGAAGGGGAGGAATTCATCACGAAGATCAAAGTGACGCAAATCAAGAAAAGCCGCAAACTGGCCATCGCCGATATCCTGACGGATTGGCAGCAAAAGCCGGTGCAGCCGGGAGACATGGTGGCGTTCTAAGGGAGGGGTGTCATCCGGCCATGGGACCACGGACGGCGGATCGCGAAGGGAGGGTCTTCCTTATATGCCGGATCGAGGGTTCAGATGGGGAGCTGTGCTTCCAGGGCTGATGGCCATGGCGTGGACCGAAGTGGGCTGTTCCCGAGCCGAGGAAGAGGGTGGGGGCTTGGACAGGCAGGAACAACGTTGGGCGGAAAAGCGGCAGGCGATGGTCGAGCAACTCCGCTCAGAATACCGAATCCGCGACGAGGCGGTCTTGAGGGCCATGCAGAAGGTCAGACGCCATGTTTTTATTCCGGAGGCTTTTCGCAGGGATGATGCATACGGCGATCATCCCTGTCCTATCGGGTACGGGCAAACCATTTCGCAGCCGTATATCGTTGCCTACATGACAGAGGCCATGCGCATTCGACCGGGCGAGAAGGTGTTGGAAATCGGTACAGGCTCCGGGTATCAGGCAGCGATTCTGGCTGAAATGGGAGCGATCGTTTATTCCATTGAGATCGTTCCAGAACTGGCGGAGCATGCGCGAACGGTCCTTCGCACGGAAGGGTATGGTGACGTTAAGGTCCTGACCGGCGATGGCTACAAAGGCTGGCCGCAGGAAGCGCCGTTCGACGTGATTGTGGTGACCTGCGCACCGGAAGACATCCCCTCCGCATTGGTGGAACAGCTGAAAGAGGAAGGAAGAATGATCCTTCCGTTGGGGACCGGTATTCAACGGCTGGTCATCGTGCGGAAGAAAGGGGGAACGGTACATCGGGAGGAAGATATTCCCGTACGGTTTGTTCCCATGGTGCGAGGCACCCAGGACGGCGATTCCGAGACGAGGAAGCATACCCCATGAGCGTATGGAAAGGCACAGCCCACCGGCGGTCGGATTTCTGAAGACCTCTTGAGTGTTTGCGCGGAGAGGGGGGAGCGAACAGAGAATCCGCGCATCTCCCGCCAAGACGGACGCGCGGACGCGAGGAAGGGAGGAACCCTCGTTGAGGACACGAAGGAGGAATGGGGGACGTCCGTACGACGCCCGGTGTTTTCGATAACAACGGGGTGCTCCCAAAGTTAGTCGGGTTGGCCCGACACCTTCTCTCTGCGGATCGTTAAGAAGGGTTGAACCCATATGCGTTTGGAGGTGTTGTCCGGAATCTCTGAATATCCGTGTGACGGACTGCTCCGGGTGCGACGAAAAGGCCCCTGTCCCCCCCCCCCCGCCAGGGTCCGAAACCAAACCCCCGACCCGA
>FWPU01006776.1_pt1 | contig 22275 bp, 20 predicted proteins | sample 2228361 | NCBI WGS metagenome assembly FWPU01 (sample SAMEA103939777, study PRJEB20133) | metagenome
AAGTTGATAGATATCCAACACATATCAACATTGATAGAAATTGGAGTCATATCAAGTTGATAGAAATTGGAGTCGTATCAACTTGATAGAAATTGGAGTCATATCAAGTTGATAGATTGGAGTCGTATCAACTTGATAGATATCCAACACATATCAAGTTGATAGATATCCAACACATATCAACATTGATAGAAATTGGAGTCATATCAACTTGATAGAAAGTGGAATCGTATCAACATTGATAGATATCCAAAAATATCAAGTTGATAGAAATTGGAGTCGTATAAACATTGATAGAAATGAGAGTTCTATCAAGTTGATAGATTGGAGTCGTATCAACATTGATAGAAATGAGAGTTCTATCAAGTTGATAGAAATTGGAGTCGTATCAACTTGATAGATATTCAAAACATATCAACTTGATAGATATCCAAGACATATTCACTTGATAGAAAGAGTTCTATCAACACGAATAAATATCCAAAGCATATTCACTTGATAGAAATGAGAGTTCTATCAACACGAATAGACATCCGAAATATATCAGTGTTAATAAATATCCAAAATCTTTCAGTGTTGATAGAATTCGGAGTTCTATTCGGAGAAATAAATATCTCAAACATATTCACTTGATAGAAATGAGAGTTCTATCAGCGTTGATAAATATCCAGCATATTCACTTGATAGAAATGAGAGTTCTATCAACACGAATAGACATCCGAAATATATCAGTGCTGATAAATATCCAAAATCTATCAGCTTTGATAGAAATGAGAGTTCTATCAACACGAATAGACATCCGAAACATATCAGAGTTGATAGAATTTGGAGTCAGTCATATCAGTGTTGATAATATCAAAACTATCAAGTTGATAGATTGGAGTTCTATCAATGTTGATAAATATCCAAAACATATTCGTGGAAATAAATATCTCAGACATATTCAGTTGATAGAAATAAGAGTTCTATTCGGAGAAATAAATATCTCAAATCTATTCGTGTGAATAGATATCTAAAATCTATTCGTGTGAATAAATATCCAATCTATCAGTGTTGATAGAATTGGAGCTATATCAGCGTTGATAGAAATTGGAGTTCTATCAGCGTTGATAAATACCAATTCTATTCGTGTTGATAAATATTCAAGATATATCAACACGAATAGACATCCGAAACGTATCAATGTTGATAAATATTCAAGATATATCAACACGAATAGACATCCGAAAAGTATCAATGTTGATAAATATTAAAGACATATTTCCAGAAATAGAATAGAGTCGTATCAACAGGAATAAATATCTGAAATCTATCAAGTTGATAGAAATGAGGATTCTATCGACACGAATAGACATCCGAAATATATTCGGAGAAATAAATATCTCAAATCTATTCGGAGAAATAGAAATGAGAGTCATATCAGTAATGATAGATATTCTCTGATTTTTTTTTCTCAGAGAAAGGCGATTGAGAATTAACTGTTGAACTATTATTTATGTCGATGGACGGTTTAGATTAATACATCGGAAGAGGGAAAACCTCAAGTGACTTTCCATTTTCCGTTGACTGGAAGAATTAACTCTTGAAAGTGGAACATCCGAAGTCAATCGGTGGATATGAAATCTTTAATCGCTAAGAGTTGTTTTCTTTCTATCAGTTAAGTTATTACTAAGATTAATTGTTAGTCTAGAGTTACGAGGAATACTTTAACATAGACGGCATATCGAGGGGATGAGATGAGATTTTAATAAGTGTTCGTCAGGGACCAATATCAACAGTTAAATCTTGACGATTAAGCATTGAGTTGCGGATGTGTTAATTTGCAACAATGCTGTTGAAATGACTTTCTGTTGTAGTTAAACGAGGTGTTTTCATTCTCGAAAGCAGAAATGTTATCTCCAGATTCGATTAAATATTGGAAAAGTCCAATCACAAGATAAACTATTGTAAAAAGTCTAATCATATTCCCTCGGATTATTCGAGAATTTACGAAGATCATTATTCTATCGAGAAGAGAGATGGAAGCCCCGGATTCGATTAAATATACCAATATCTCGAAATGACCGGAGCAGAAAGCAGTCCATAGAGCCAAATTGTCTCTCGATGACACATTTGCTCCGTGTTGGACTAAATATATCACCGTCTCGAGGGAACCTTTAGCCGCAGCACTCAAAAGAGCAATATCATCCATTGCAGACACATTCGCCCCATTTTCGACTAAATATACCACCGTCGAGAGCTGACCGTTAGCTGCCGCGATACAAAGAGCCCCATCTTCTCTCGCGGAGATATTTGCTCCTCTTTCAACTAAATATTTGACAATGTCGAGGTGTCCTTTTCCTGCCGCGGTATAAAGAGCCTCATCTTCTCTCGCGGAGATATTTGCTCCTCGTTCGACTAAATATATCACCGTTTCGAGAGAACCACTCGCTGCCGCTCGGCGAAGAGCTTCATCCTCTCTCGCTGAGATATTTGCGCCTCTTTCGACTAAATATTTGACAATGTCGAGGTGTCCTTTTGCTGCCGCGGTATGAAGAGCTTCATCTTCTCTCGCGGAGATATTTGCTCCTCTTTCGACTAAATATTTGACAATGTCGAGGTGTCCTTTTGCTGCCGCGGTATGAAGAGCTTCATCTTCTCTCGCGGAGATATTTGCTCCTCTTTCGACTAAATATTTGACAATGTCGAGGTATCCTTTTGCTGCCGCGGTCCGAAGAGCTTCATCTTCTCTCGCGGAGATATTTGCTCCTCTTTCGACTAAATATTTGACAATGTCGAGGTGTCCTTTTGCTGCCGAGGTGCGAAGAGCTTCATCCTCATTCGCGGAGATATTTGCTCCTCGTTCGACTAAATAGAAGACAATGTCAAGAGAACCTTGTTCTGCTGCATAACAAAGGGCCTTTTTATCTTTCCATAAAACGTTTGCTTTCCGTTCGAGGGCCTCTAAGACATAAAATAAGATTCCCTTTCGAGATCCTTCTCGAAGGAGTTCCTCTGGTGTCAATTCTTTCGCCTCTTTGACTCTCCAAGAAATTATCTCCCAAATCGGAGATTTCGAGGAATCCGGAAGTCGAGGAGAGACCCATTTTTTCCAGACTTTCTTCCAAAAGATCTCTCGGTTCCGAAGTCTTTTGAAGTCTTCGATTTTGGAAACTTTCGAGAGGATCTCTTTGGGAGGCAAAAGAAGGAGAAGTTCCTCTTGGAGATCGGAAGGGAGAATCGAAAGATAAGAGAGTTGAGATGAGAGGCGGAACATTCCTTTTATTCACATTAATTTAATGTAAGATATGAAGAAGAAGCAATCTCAAATCTTCAATATCTTCCAATATCTTCATATCTTAGAGAAGAGATGATTTAATCGAGAACTCGAGGATCCGCTCCCTTCGAGATTAGATAGTCGACGATATCTCGATGACCGTAAAATGAGGCTATCCGAAGAGCTTCATTATTTCTTGCAGATACATTCGCTCCCGATTCGACTAGATATCGGACTATTTCGATATGACCATATCTTGCTGCCCAACGCAGAGCCTTCTCCTCTCTCGCGGAGATATTTGCTCCTCGTTCGACTAAATATTAGACAATGTCGAAGTGACCATATATTGCAGCATGACGAAGAGCCTCATTCTCGTAAGCAGAGATGTTGGCCCCCTTTTCGACTAAATAACGGACGATGTCAAAGCGACCGTTCGATGCAGCACAACAAAGAGCATAATCTATGTTAACAGAGATATTCTCCCCGGATTCGACCAAATATTTGACGACGTCGAGATAACCCATGTATACAGCCCGAAGAAGAGCTTTATCTCTCGCGGACACATTCACCCCGGATTCGACTAAATATCGAACGATGTCGAGACGACCTTTAACCGCAGCCGAACAAAGAGCTTTATCCCTCGCAGATACATTCGCCCCGGATTCGACTAAATATTTGACGATGTCGAGAGAACCACTAGACGCAGCCCTTCGAAGAGCTTCATCCTCTCTTGCAGATACGTTTGCTCCTTGTTAGACTAAATATACCACCGTCGAGAGATAACCGAGTCCTGCAGCATTCCGAAGAGCCTCATCTTCTCTCGCCGAGATATTTGCTCCTCGTTCGACTAAATATTTGACAATGTCGAAATGACCCAAAAATGCAGCCTTCCGAAGAGCCTCATCTTCTCTCGCCGAGATATTTGCTCCTCGTTCGACTAAATATTTGACAATGTCGAGGTGTCCTTTGGATGCAGCCAAACGAAGAGCCTTGTCTTCTCTTGCAGATATCGAAGCTCCAGATTCGACTAAATAGAAGACAATGTCAAGAGAACCTTGTTCTACTGCATAATAAAGGGCATTATCATCTTCCCTTAAAACGTTTGCTTCCCGTGTGAGGGCCTCTATCACATAAAACAAAATTCCTTTTAAAGATCCTTCTTGAAGAAGTTGTTTTGGAGTTAATTCTTCTGCTTTTTTACACATCAAAGAAATCATCTCCCGAATCGGAAATTCGGAGGAATCCGGAAGTCGAGGAGAGACCCATTTTCTCCAGACTTTCTTCCAAAAGGTTTCTCTTTGTCCAATTCTTTCGAAGTCTTCGAGATCGGAAACTTTTGAGATTATCTCTTTCGGAGGTAGAAGAAGGAGAAGTTCCTCTTGGAGATCGGAAGGGAGAATCGAAAGATAAGAGAAGAGTTGAGATGAGAGGCGGAACATGCTTCAAATTTTAATCTAAGATATTAAGAAGAAGAATTAGTCATTTCTAATCAAATCTTAATATCTTAGATTTGGGAATGGGAATATTGTGTTAACCGAGAGCTTGAGGATCGGCCCCGACTTGATTAAATAGAAGACAATGTCGAAGTAACCGTTTCTTGCAGCTTCTGAAGAGCCTCATTTTTCTCGCAGACACATTACCCCCGGATTCGACTAAATATACCGACGCCGAGATTACCGTTGTGTGAAGCCTCTCGGAGAGCCTCGCCTTCTCTCGTAGAGATATTTATTATCCAAATAACAATTAGTTACTGCATTTCGAAGGGCCAGATCCTCTCCATAAGAAATGTTAGATCCCCGTTCGAGGGCCTCGATGATATAACAAAATTCCTTTCCGAGATCGAAAGATAAGAGAAAAGTTGAGAGAAGAAGAACATTCTTTTTATTCACATTAATTTAATCTAAGATAAGAAGAGAAGAAAGACTATTTAATCGAGAACACTCGGATTTGCTCCCGAGGCGATTAGATAGTTAACGACGTCTCGATGACCGTTAGCTGCAGCTTTCCGAAGAGCCTCGTTGTTTCTCGCCGAGACATTTGCTCCGGATTCGACTAAATATTTGACAACGGAGAAGCGACCGTTAGCCGCAGCTTCTCGAAGAGCCTCGTTGTCTCTCGCAAAGATATTGGCCCCATTTTTCACTAAATATTTCACGATCTCGAGATAACCTCTTGCTGCCGCCCAACGGAGAGCGTCATCCTCTCTCGCTGACACATCTGCTCCTCGTTCGACTAAATATTGGACAATCTTGAAACAACCGGAATATGCAGCTAGACGAAGAGCCTCATCCTCGTTAGCAGAGATATTGGCTCCATGTTCGACTAAATATGAAACAATGTTAAGATGACATTCGTCCGCAGCATTTCGAAGAGCCTCATCATCATTTGCGGACACATGAGCCCCCTTTTCAACTAGATATACCACCGTTGAGAGGTGACCATTTTTTGCCGCAACACGAAGAGCCTCATCATCTCTTGCGGATACATGAGCTCCCTGTTCGACGAGATATTGAACGACGTCGAGATGACCGTTTTCTGCAGCCAAACGAAGAGCTTCATCCTCTCTCGCGGACACATTTGCTCCTTGCTCAACTAAATATCGAACGATGTCGAGATGACCGTTGAATGCGGCCCAACGAAGAGCTTCATCCTCTCTTGCAGATACGTTTGCTCCTTGTTCGACTAAATATACCACCGTCGAGAGATGACCGAGTCCTGCAGCCTTCCGAAGAGCCTCATCCTCTCTCGCAGAGATATTCGCCCCTCGTTCGACTAAATATACCGCCGTCTCGAGATGACCGTTAGCCGCAGCTCCTCGAAGGGCATTCTCCTCTTCCGCAGAGATATTCGCTCCGGATTCGACTAAATATTTGACGATGTCGAGATAACCGTAAGCTGCAGCCAAACGAAGAGCCTCATCCTCTTGCGCCGAGATATTTGCTCCATTATTCACTAAATATTTCACAATCTGCAAATGACCGAAAAACGCCGCATTCCGAAGTGCCATATCGTTTCCAAAAGAGACATTTCCTCCCCGTTCGAGCGCCTCGATTATATAAAATAAGATTCCCCTCGATGATCCTTCTTCGAGGAGTTTCTCGGGTGTTAATTCTTTCGCCTCTTCTACCATCAAATATATCATCTCCCAAATCGAGACATCCCGGCGACTCGGAAGTCGAGGAGAGACCCATTTTAACCAGACTCTTTTCCAAAAGGTTTCTCGGAAACACACTCTTTTGAATTCCTCGACTTCGGAACATATCCGAAGAATTTCTTTCGGAGGAAGAACGAGAAGAATCTCCTCAAGGAGATCGGAAGGAAGAATCGAAGGATAAGTTAAGATCTGAGAGAAAGAGCGGGACATGCTTTTAATATGTCTCTCACCTTTTCTCTCGAAGATATTAATCGTCTTCTTTGGAACTCTTAATATCTTCGAGAGAAAAGGTGAGAGAAAAGATGACTTAATAATAGAGAACACTTGGATTCGCCCGTTTCGACAATAGATATTGGGCGACGTCAGAGAAACCATATTGGACAGCTAAACGAAGAGCTTCATCCTCTCTTGCGGACACATTTGCCCCCGATTCGACTAAATATACTACCGTCGAGAGGTGACCATTTCTTGCCGCGACACGAAGAGCTACATTCTCATTTGCTGACACATTTACCCCCTTTTCGACTAAATATCGAACAATGTCAAGGAAACCTTTCGATGCTGCAGTCAAAAGAGCTTCATTCTCTACCGCAGAGATATTCGCTCCCCGTTCTACGAGATATTTCACGATGTCAAGGGAACCTTTCGATACTGCAGCCAAAAGAGCTTCATTCTCTCTCGCTGAGATATTCGCTCCCCGTTCTGCGAGATATTTCACGATGTCAAGGTGTCCTTCTGATGCAGCCATCCGGAGAGCTTCATCTTCTTGAGCCGAGATATTCGCTCCCTTTTCAACTAAATATCGGACGATCTCGAAATGACCTTCGAGTGAAGCTAAAATAAGAGCGAAATCGTCTGAAGCAGACACATTCGCTCCGTGTTCGACGAGATATCGAACAATGTCGAGATGACCGTTGGCTGCAGCATCAGTAAGCGCTTCATCCTCGACCGCAGATATATTTGCCCCCGATTCGACGAGATAGCGAACGATGTCGAAATGACCATAGTAAGCAGCCTCTTGGAGGGCTTCATCCTCTTTCGCTGACACATTTGCTCCTCGTTCGACTAAATATATCACCGTCTCGAGAGAACCATTTTTGGCGGCTTTTCGAAGTGCCTCATCCTCTCTCGCCGAGATATTTGCCCCCGATTCAACGAGATATCGAACGATCTCCAAATAACCATTAGCTGCTGCATTTCGAAGGGCTAGATCCTCTCCATAAGAAACGTTTGCTCCACGTTCGAGGGCCTCGACGATATAAAACAAAATTCCTTTCCGAGATCCTTCGAGAAGAAGCTGTTCCGGTGTCAATTCTTCCGCCTCTGCGACTCTTCGATATAATACCTCACGAATCGGAAAATTCGAGGAATCCGGGAGTTGAGGAGAGACCCATTTTCTCCAGACTCTCTCCCAAAAGGTTTCTTGGTTCCGAACTCTTTTGAAGGTTTCGAGATCGGAAACTTTCGAGCTGATTTCTTTCGGAGGCAAAAGAAGGAGAAGTTCCTCTTGGAGTTCAGAAGGAAGAGTCGAAAGATAAGAGAAGAGATTGGATCGAACGGATAACATTCGATTAAAGTTAAAGATAACATAAGATATTAATTAAGAAATAGTCCTTCAGAATTTACATCATAATATCTGTTATCAGAGGGATAATTTCATCGAGAATTCGCGGATCGGCTCCTAACGAAATTAGATAGTCGACGACGTGGAAGTGACCTCTTTCTGCAGCCATCCGGAGAGCTGCATTATTTTTATCGAAAATGTTAGCTCCATGTTCGACTAAATATACCACCGTCTCGAGATGACCGCCTCTTGCAGCCCAACGAAGAGCCTTATTCTGTCTTGCAGAGATATTCGCTCCATGTTCGACTAAATATTTGACGATGTCGAGATGGCCTCTTGACGCAGCTTCCTGAAGAGCTTCGTCATCTAATGCAGAGATATTTGCTCCATTTTTCACTAAATATTTTACAATATGCAAATGACCGGCAAATGCCGCACGACGAAGAGCCGCATCATTTCCCATCGAAACATCCGCTCCTCGTTCGAGTGCCTCGATCACATAAAACAAGATCCCTTCTAAAGCTCCTTTATTTAGGAGGTAATACGGTATTAATCTTTCGGCTTCTTTAACCATTCGATATATTATCTCCCGAATTGAGGAATCTCGAACATCTGGGAGTTGAGGAGAGACCCATTTTAACCAAACTCTTTTCCAAAAGTTCTCTCGCGAGCACACTCTTTCGAATTCTTCGACTTCAAAACATTTCCGAAGGATTTCTCTCGGAGGAATAGCAAGAAGAATTTCCTCTCGGAGATCAGAAGGAACAGTCGAAAGATAAGACGAAAGTTGAGGGGGAAAGCGAGACATGCTTTTATTTATATGTCTCTAAGATATTAAAAAATCCGTCTTCTTTGGAACTTTAATATCTTAGAGATGAAAGTAGAGAAGAGAGAAGTTTTTCAAGGAGCTCAGAAGGGAGTTTCGAAAGATAAGATAACATAAGATATGACGATTGAAATAGTAAGAAATAGGTCTTTCTAATTATTTCAATCGTCATATCTTATGTTATCTTATGTTATCTTATGTTATCTTATGTTATCTTATGTTATCTTATGTCGGAGAGATAATTTCATCGAGAACTTGCGGATCGGCTCCCGACTCGATTAGATATCGAACAATCTCGAAATAACCTTTTTCTGCAGCCCAACGAAGAACCTCATTGTTTCGGGCAGAGATATTCGCTCCGGATTTAACTAAGTATTGGACAATGTCGAAATGACCTTCGAATGCGGCCCGGCGGAGAGCTGCATCCTCTCGAACAGATATATTTGCCCCTTTTTCAACTAAATATCGAACAATGTCGATATGACCATTAGCTGCAGCCGCTCGAAGAGCCTCATCCTCTCTTGCGGAGATATTCGCTCCCTTTTCGACTAAATATTTGACGATGTCGAGATGACCACAAAACGCAGCTCGACGAAGAGCCTCATCCCCTCTCGCGGAGATATTTGCCCCAATTTCGACTACATATCGGACGATGTCGAGAGAACCCTTTATTGCGGCCCCAATAAGAACACCGTCTTTCTCATTCAAATCCCGTTCCAGCGCCTCTCCAACATAAAATAAGATCTCTCTCGAGAATCCTTCACTTAGAAGTTGTTCCGGTGTCAATCTTTTTGCCTCTTCGACTCTCCAATATATCGCATCCCGAATTGATCGATTTCGGGAATCCGGAAGTCGAGAAGAGACCCATTTTCTCCAGACTCTCTCCCAAAAGGTTTCTTGGTTCCGAACTCTTTTGAAGGCTTCGATTTCGAAAACTTTCGAGACGATCTCTTTCGGAGGCAAAAGAAGAAGAAGGTTTTCTCGGAGCTCGAAAGGAAGTTTCGAAAGATAAGAGAGATTCGATCGAACGGATAACATTTAAAATTCCCACTTCTCTAAGATAGAAGAAATAGATCTTCTTAATTTTCATTTTTTTTAATCATCTGATATTGGAGAGTTAGTTTAACCGAGAACTTGAGGATCGGCCCCCTTCGAAATTAGATATCGGACGACATTCGAGGAACCATATTTTGCAGGCAAACGAAGAGCTTCATTATTTCGGGAAGAGATATTCGCCCCTTTTTCAACTAAATATCGAACAATGTCGAGATGACCGGAAGCTGCAGCTTCTCGAAGAACCGCATCCTCTTGAGCGGAGATATTCGCCCTTTTTTTCATCTAAATATTTCACAACGTCGAGAGAACCGTTAGCTGCAGCTGCAATAAAATCCTCATTCTCTTCCGCGGAGATATCCGCTCCATTATCGACTAAATATTTCACAATGTCGAGATGGCCTTTTTCTGCAGCCCAACGAAGAGCCTCGTCCTCTCCCGTGAACATATTCGCTCCTTGTTCGACTAAATATTTCACGACGTTCAGATGACCTTTTCTTGCCGCCAAACGGAAAGCTAAATCATCTCTCGAGGAGATATTTTCCCCCGATTCGACTAAATATTTGACGATGTCGAGATAACCGTTTCTTGCTGCCAAGATAAGAGCTTCATCCTCTTCTGCAGAGACATCTGCTCCCGATTCGACGAGATATATCACCGTCGAGAGATGACCGTTAGCGGCGGCGAGACGAAGAGCCTCATTGTCTCTCGCCGAGATATCCGCTCCCGATTCGACTAAATATACCACCGTCTCGAGATGACCGTTAGATGCAGCTTTTCGAAGAGCCTCATTGTCTCTTGCGGAGATATTCGCTCCCGATTTGACTAAATATACCACCGTCTCGAGATGACCGTTAGATGCAGCTTTTCGAAGAGCCTCATTGTCTCTTGCGGAGATATTCGCTCCCGATTTGACTAAATATTCGACAATATCTTGGTAACATTTTTCAGCGGCTATACGAAGAGCATAATCCTCTCTTGCGGACACATTCGCCCCATTTTCGACTAAATATCGAACAATCTCGAAATGACCGTTCGCTGCAGCCATTCGAAGGGCCTCATTCTCGTACGCAGAGATATTTGCTTCTCGTTCGACTAAATATTTGACGATGTCGAGATGACCGTTAGCTGCAGCTTTCCGAAGAGCCTCATCATTAAACGTAGAAATCTTTGCCCCGCGATCGCCTAAATATCGAACAATCTCGAAATGACCGTTCGCTGCAGCCATTCGAAGGGCCTCATTCTCGTACGCAGAGATATTTGCTTCTCGTTCGACTAAATATTTGACGATGTCGAGATGACCGTTAGCTGCAGCTTTCCGAAGAGCCTCATCATTAAACGTAGAAATCTTTGCCCCGCGATCGCCTAAATATCGAACAATCTCGAGAAAACCTTTTGCCGCTGCTTTTCGAAGGGCCAGATCAGTTAAATTCCAAACATCTCCTCCCCGTTCGAGCGCCTCGATAACATAAAACAAGATCCCCTCCTCCGATCCTTCTAATAGAAGATCCTCCGGTGTTCTTCTCTTTGCCTTTTCGAGGAGTCCATATAGAATTTCGAAATCGATCGATCTCGAAATTCGGGAAGTCGAGGTGGGACCCATTTTAACCAGACTCTTTCCCAAAAGGTCTCTTCCGAACATCCTCTTTGTAATTCTTTGACGGAAGAACATATCAAGACGATATCTTTTGGAGGAAGAGTCTCGGGATAAGAGAAAAGTTTAGAGAAAAAGCGGTACATACTTTTATTAGATATCTAAGATATTAATCCGTTTCGAAGAAAATCGGATTAATATCTGAGAGAAGAGAGATGACTTAATAACGATAGAGAACATTCGGATTCACTCCCTTCGAAATTAGATAATCCATGACCTCTTTATTACCATTGGCTGCAGCCATCCGGTAAGCTGCATTGTTTTTCGCGAAGACATTCGCTCCTGATTCGACTAAATACTTCACGACGTCGAGATAACCGTTAGTTGCAGCTCTAATAAGAGCCTCATCGCCTCTCGCGGACACATTCGCTCCCTTTTCGACTAAATATTTCACAACGTCGAGATGACCTTCAGCTGCAGCAAAAATAAGAGCTTCATTCTCATTCGCGAACACATTAGCTCCTCCTTCTTCGACTAAATATCGAACGACGTTGAGATGACCGTTAGCTGCAGCCAAAAACAGAGCCTCATTCTCTTCCGCAGACACATCTGCTCCAGATTCGACTAAATATTGAACGACATCGAGATGACCATTCTCTGCAGCCCAACGAAGAGCCGCGTCCCCTTCCGCGGACACATTCGCTCCATTTTCGACTAAATATTTCACAATCTCGAGATGACCGTTAGCCGCAGCTCGACGAAGAGCCTCATCCTCATTCGCCGACACATTCGCTCCATTATCGATTAAATATTTCACAATCTCGAGATGACCGTTAGCCGCAGCTCGACGAAGAGCCTCATCCTCATTCGCGAACACATTCGCCCCGGATGCGATTAAATATTGGACAATATTGAGATGACCATTAGCCGCGGATTCCCGAAGAGCCCAATTATCCCAGAAAGAAACTGTCGCTCCTCGTTCGAGGGCCTCGATTACATAAAACAGAATCCCTCTCTCAGATCCTTGTTTTAGGAGGTCCACTGGTGTCAATCTTTTTGCCTCCTCGACTCTTCGATGTATTTCCTCCTTAATCTCTTGATTACTCAAATTCGGAAGTCGAGACGACACCCATTTTCTCCAGACCCTTTTCCAAAAGATATCTTGGGAACATCCTCTTTCAAAAACTTTGACTTCGGAACATATCCGAAGAATTTCTTTCGGAGGAAGCTTGAGAAGAGTTTCTGCAAGGACATCGGAAGGAAGAGTCTCAGGATAAGAGAAAAGTTTAGGAAAAAAGCGGTACATACTTTTTATAGATCTCTAAGATAAAAATCCGTCTTTCGAAGATCTTAATATCTTAGAGAGAAAAGGAGAGAAGAAAGATGATTTAATAATCGAGAACACTTGGATCGGCTCCCATGAAAATTAGATATTCGACAATGTCGGTATAACCATATCTTACAGCTTCTCGAAGAGCTTCATTCCGTCTTGAAGAGACATTCGCTCCTCGTTCGACTAAATATACCACCGTCGAGAGATAACCATTAGCAGCAGCCCAACGAAGAGCCTCGTTGTCTCTCGCCGAGACATTGGCTCCATTTTCGACTAAATATTCGACGACGTCGAGAGAACCATTTCTTGCGGCTCGACGAAGAGCTTCATCCTCATTCGCAGAGACATTCGCCCCCTTTTCGACTAAGTATTTTACGACGTCGAGATAACCGTTCGCGGCCGCCTCCTGAAGAGCCTCACCCCCGTTTGCAGACACATTCGCCCCGGATTCGACTAAATATGAAACGATGTCGAGATACCCAGATTCTGCAGCTAAAAGAAGAGCCTCATTCTCTCGAGCAGAGATATTCGCTCCTCTTTCGACTAAATATACCAATGTTTCGAAAGAACCATTCGCGGCCGCTCGACGAAGAGCCTCATCCTCTCGCGCAGAGATATTCGCCCCTCGTTCGACTAAATATTTCACAATGTCGAAATAACCATGAGCTGCCGCCCAACAAAGAGCCTCATCCTCTCGAGCAGAGATATTCGCCCCTCGTTTACCCAAATATTCGACAATGTCGAGATAACCCCAGAATGCAGCATGACGAAGAGCCTCATCCTCTTTCTCAGATATGTTTGCTCCTCCTTCTTCGACTAAATATTTCACAATCTCAAAATAACCGTTTGCCGCTGCTAAACGAAAGGCCAGATTCTCCCTATACGAAATCTCCGCTCCTCGTTCGATCGCCTCTAGCACATAAAACAGAATCCCTTCTTTCGATCCTTGTATTAGGAGTTCCTCTGGTGTTCTTCCTTTCGCCTCTGCGACGAGCTCAGATATCGTCTCCCGAATCGATCGATTGAGTCGTTTCGAGAGTCGAGACGACACCCATTTTAACCAGACTTTCTCCCAAAAGGTCTCTTGGGAACATACTCTTTTCAATTCTTCGAAATTGGAATCTTTCGAAACGATCTCTTTTGGAGGCAAAAGAAGAAGAACTTCTGTAAGGAGTTCGGAAGGAAGAATCGAGAGATAAGATTGGACGGATAACATTTTTAAATTCCATTTATCTAAGATACTAGAGACTAAATCTTCTTCATCTCAAAAATCCTGATATCTTCGAGAGAAAAGGAGAGAAGAAAGATTATTTAATAACCGAGAACTCTCGAATCCGCTCCCTTCGAAATTAGATATTCGACAACGTCGAAATGACCGTTCGCTGCCGCCAAACAAAGAGCCTCATCCCCGTTTGCAGACACATTCGCTCCTCTTTCGACTAAATATTTCACAATGTCGAAAGAACCATGAGCTGCAGCCCAACGAAGAGCCTCATCCTCTCGAGCAGAGATATTCGCTCCTCGTTCGACTAAATATTTCACAATGTCGAAATAACCATGAGCTGCAGCCAAAATAAGAGCCTCATTCTCTCGAGCAGAGATATTAGCTCCGGATTCGACTAAATATACCACTGTCGAGAAAGAACCATTCGCTGCAGCTCTCCGAAGAGCCTCATCCTCTCGAGCAGAGATATTCGCCCCTCGTTCGACTAAATATTTAACGATCTCGAGAAAACTGTTAGCTGCAGCCCAACGAAGAGCCTCATCCTCTCGAGCAGAGATATTCGCTCCTCGTTTTCCCAAATATTTCACGATTTCGAGATAACCCCAGAATGCGGCAGCCCGAAGAGCCTCATCCTCATTCGCGGAGACGTTTGCTCCTCCTTCTTCGACTAAATATCGAACAACATTGCGATGACCTCTTTCTGCAGCCCAACGAAGAGCCTCATCCTCTCGAGCAGAGATATTCGCCCCTCGTTCGACTAAATATTCGACGACGTCGAGATAACCCCAGAATGCAGCATGACGAAGAGCCTCATCCTCTTCGGCAGAAATATTTGCTCCGAATTCGACTAAATATTTCACAATCTCAAAATAACCGTTTGCCGATGCTAAACGAAGGGCCAGATTCTCCCACATCGCAATCTCCGCTCCCCGTTCGAGGGCCTCGATAACATAAAACAGAATCCCCTTCGATGATCCTTGTATTAGAAGATCCTCTGGTGTTCTTCCTTTCGCCTTTTCGACGAGCTCAGATATCGTCTCCAGTATCATCTCCCGAATCGATCGATCGAGTTGTTTCGGGAGTCGAGGAGAGACCCATTTTCTCCAGACTCTCTCCCAAAAGGACTCTTCCGAACATACTCTTTGTAATTCTTCGAGATCGGAATCTTTTGATACAATCTCTTTTGGAGGCAAAAGAAGGAGAAGTTCCTTTCGGAGTTCGGAAGGAAGAATCGAGAGATAAGATCGGACGGATAACATTTGTAATTACACTTCTCTAAGATACTAGTAACTAGTTCTTCTTCATCTCAAAATCCTAATATCTTAGAGAGAAAGAGAAGAAAACTATTTAATAACCGAGAACTCTCGAATCCGCTCCCTTCGAAATTAGATAGTCGACGAAATATTCGACGATCTCGAGATGACCGTTAGCTGCATCTCGACGAAGTGCCTCGTTGTCTCTCGCAAAGAGATTCGCCCCAGAGTCGACTAAATATTTCACAACGTCGAGATGACCGTTAGCTGCAGCTCGACGAAGTGCCTCGTTGTCTCTCGCAAAGAGATTCGCCCCAGAGTCGACTAAATATTTCACAACGTCGAGATGACCGTTAGCTGCAGCTCGACGAAGTGCCTCGTTGTCTCTCGCAAAGAGATTCGCCCCAGAGTCGACTAAATATTTCACAACGTCGAGATGACCGTTAGTGCTGCTTCTCGAAGAGCCTCATTCTCTTTCGCGAAGATATTCGCCCCTCTTTCGACTAAATATCGGACTATTTCGAAAGAACCATTTGCTGCTGCCCAACGCAGAGCATAATTCTCTTTCGCAGAGATATTCGCCCCTCTTTCGACTAAATATACCAATGTTTCGAAATAACCGTTTCTTGCTGCCCAACGCAGAGCCTTCTCCTCTTTCGCAGAGATATTTCACCCTCTTTCGACTAAATATCGGACGATTTCGATATGACCGTGACTTGCTGCCCAACAAAGAGCCTTCTCCTCTTTCGCAGAGATATTTCACCCTCTTTCGACTAAATATCGGACGATTTCGATATGACCGTGACTTGCTGCCCAACAAAGAGCCTCCTCTTCTCTCGCGAAGATATTCTCCCCAGATTCGACTAAATATTGGACGATCTCGAAATAACCGTTTGCCGCTGCCCAACGAAGAGCATCATTCTCTCTCGCGAAGATATTCCCTCCCTTTTCGACTAAATATACCAACGTCGAGAGATGACCGTTGCTTGCTGCCCAACGCAGTGCTTCGTCCTCTCTCACTGAGATATCCGCTCTCCGTTCGACTAAATATCGGACGATTTCGATATGACCGTAATTTGCTGCCCAACGCAGAGCCTCCTCCTCTCGATCAGAGACATTCGCTCCACGTTCAACTAAATATTTAACGATCTCGTAATGACCATTAGCCGCTGCCTGTCGAAGGGCCAGATTCTCCCTCATCGAAATCTCCGCTCCCCGTTCCAGCGCCTCGATTACATAAAATAATATCCCATGCTTCGATCCTTGTATTAGGAGTTCCTCTGGTGTTCTTCCTTTCGCCTCTGCGACGAACTCAGATATCGACTCCCGAATCAATCGATCGAGTCGTTTCGGGAGTCGAGACGACACCCATTTTCTCCAGACTTTCTCCCAAAAGTTATCTTGCGAACATACTCTTTTCAATTCTTCGAAATTGGAATCTTTCGAAACGATCTCTTTTGGAGGCAAAAGAAGAAGAACTTCTGTAAGGAGTTCGGAAGGAAGAATCGAGAGATAAGATTGGACGGATAACATTTTTAAATTCCATTTATCTAAGATACTAGAGACTAAATCTTCTTCATCTCAAAAATCCTGATATCTTCGAGAGAAAAGGTGAGAAGAAAGATGATTTAATAATCGAGAACACTTGGATCGGCTCCCTTCGAAATTAGATATTCGACAATGTCGGTATAACCATATCTTGCAACTTCTCGAAGAGCCTCATTCTCTCTCGCGGAGATATTCGCCCCTCGATCGACTAAATATTCGACGACGTCTTGATGACCATTAGCTGCCGCGGAACGAAGAGCCTCATCCTCTCTCGCGGAGATATTCGCCCCTTTTTCGACTAAATATTCGACAACGTCGAGGTAACCTCTTGCTGCAGCACAACGAAGAGCCTCATCCTCTCTCGCGGAGATATCCGCTCCTCGTTCGACTAAATATCGAACAACGTCGACATAACCATTTTCTGCAGCCAAACGAAGAGCCTCATTTTCTCTCGCTGAGATATTCGCTCCCCGTTCGACTAAATATTTGACGACGTCTCGATAACTATTTCCTGCAGCCCAACGAAGAGCCTCATCCTCTCTCGCTGAGATATTCGCTCCTCGTTCGACTAAATATTTCACGATGTCGAGGTGACCGTTAGCTGCTGTCCAACGAAAAGCCTCATCCTCTCTCGCGGAGATATCCGCTCCAGATTCGACTAAATATTTGACGACGTCGAGATGACCATTTGCTGCAGCCCAACAAAGAGGCGCATTCTCATGAACAAAGATATTCGCCCCCTTTTCGACTAAATATTTCACAATCTCAAAATGACCGTAGTATGCAGCCAGACAAAGAGCTGCATTATCTGCCGACGATATCGAAGCTCCCTTCTCAACTAAATATTTCACAATCTCAAAATGACCTCTTTCTGCAGCCCAACGAAGAGCTGCATTATCTGCCGCTGATATCTTCGCTCCCGATTCGACTAAATATAAGACAATGTCTCGGAAACCTCCCACTGCAGCTAGATAAAGGGCGTAATCGTTTTCAAAATGTACATCTGCTCCCCGTTCGAGAGCCTCACTGACATAAAACAAGACCCCATGCATAGCTCCTTCGAGAAGGAGCTGTTCCGGTGTCATTCTTTTCGCATCTTCGACTCTCAGATATAATACCTCCCGAATCGATAGATCTCGCAATTCTGGAAGTCGAGGGGAGACCCATTTTCTCCAGACTCTTTTCCAAAAGGTCTCTCGGTTCCATATTCTTTCGAAAACTTCGATGTCGGAATCTTTCGAGACAATCTCTTTTGGAGGCAAAAGAAGAAGAATCTCCTCTCGGAGTTCGGAAGGAAGAATCGAAAGATAAGAGATAGAATTGGATCGTACAGATAACATTCCCTTATTCACTTCTAAATAGAAGATAGGTTTTCTTAACTTTCAAATTCTTCTATTTAGAGAAGAAAGATTATTAATCGAGAACTCAAGAATCGTCTCCCGAATCGTTCGATCTCGAAATTCGGGAAGTCAGGGTGAGATCCATTTTCTCCAGACTCTCTCCAAAAAGGTTTCTCTATTCCGAACTCTTTCGAAGTCTTTGATTTGGGAACATAGAAAGAGAATATCTTTTGGAGGAAGCTTGAGAAGAGTGTCTACAAGGAGTTCGGAAGGGAGGATCTCAGGATAAGAGAAAAGTTTAGAGAAAAAGCGATACATACTTTAATATATCTCTAAGATATTATCCGTTTTGATAATCATAATTTCTTAGAGAAAGATGATTTAATAATAAAGAATACTCGGATCGGCTCCCTTCGAAATTAGATATTCGACAATGTCGGTATAACCAATAGCTGCAGCTTTCCGAAGAGCCTCATTGTCATTCGCGGAGATATCCGCTCCATGCTCGACTAAATATTTCACGATGTCGAGGTGACCGTAATCTACAGCCGCTCGAAGTGCTTCATCCTCTCTCGCGGAGATATCCGCTCCATGCTCGACTAAATATTTGACGACGTCGAGGTGACCGTAAGCTGCGGCTAGACGAAGAGCCTCATCCTCTCTCGCGGAGATATCCGCTCCAGATTCGACTAAATATCGAACGACGTCGAGATGACCGTTAGCTGCGGCTAGACGAAGAGCCTCATTGTCTCTCGCGGAGATTTCCGCTCCTCGTTCGACTAAATATTCGACAACGTCGAGGTAACCGTTAACTGCGGCCCAACGCAGAGCCTCATTGTCATTCGCGGAGATATCCGCTCCATGCTCGACTAAATATTTCACGATGTCGAGGTGACCGTAATCTGCAGCCCAACGCAGAGCCTCATTGTCATTCGCTGAGATATCCGCTCCCCATTCGACTAAATATTTCACGATGTCCAGATGACCAAATCTTGCAGCAAAACGCAGTGCTGCATCCTCTCTCTCTGAAATATCCGCTCCTCGTTCCAGCGCCTCGATAACATAAAACAAAATCCCTATCTTCCATCCTTGTATTAGGAGTTCCTCTGATGTTAATCTTTTTGCCTCTTCGACGAGCTCAAATATCGTCTCCCGAATCTTTTGACCTCGCAATTCTGGAGGAAGTCGTTGAGACGAGACCCATTTTAACCAAACTCTCTCCCAAAAGGTCTCTCTCGAACATCCTCTTTTAAATTCTTTGACTTCGGAATCTTTCGAGACGATCTCTCCCGGAGGAAGCTTGAGAAGAATTTCTATGAGAAGTTCAGAAGGAAGAGTCGAGAGATAAGAGAAAAGATCAGATCGGACGGATAACATTTTTTTTAATTTCCACTTCTCTAAGATACTAGGAACTAGTTCTTCTTAATTTCAAAATCCTAATATCTTAGAGAGAAAAGGAGAGAAGAAAGATTATTTAATAACCGAGAACTCTCGAATCCGCTCCCTTCGAAATTAGATATTCGACGACATCTCGATGACCTTTAGCTGCAGCTCGACGAAGTGTCTCGTTGTCTCTCGAGAAGATATTTCGCTCCCAGAATCGACTAAATATACCACAGTCGAGAGAGAACCGTTAGCTGCTGCTTCTCGAAGAGCCTCTGAATCTTCTGCAGATACATTCGCCCCCGATTCGACTAAATATACCAATCTCGAAATTACCGTTACTCGCTGCATCAGTCAGTGCTAAATCGTTCCCAGCAGAAATATCCGTCCCCCGTTCGAGCGCCTCCATTCCAAAAAAACAAGATCTCCTTCGAAGATTCTTGTGTTAGGAGTACCCCTGGTGTCAATCTTTCCGCCTCTTCGACAAGCTCATATATCGTACCCTGAATCGTTCGTCCTCGCAATTCGAAAAGTCGAGGCGACACCCATTTTAACCAAACTCTCTCCCAAAAGGTATCTTGAGAACATCCTCTTTCCAATTCTTCGATCTCGGAATCTTTCGAGATGATCTCTCTCGGAGGAAGCGCAAGAAGAACTTCGAGAAGAAGTTCGGAAGGAAGAGTCGAGAGATAAGATAAACGTTGAGGGAAAGAACGGTACATTCTTATATGTCTCGAAGATATTAAAAAAAAATCTGTCTTCTTCGGAATTCGAATATCTTCGAGAGAAAAGGTGAGAGAAAAGATGACTTAATACTCGAGAACACTCGGATCCGCTCCGGATTCAACTAAATATTCGACAATGTCGTCATGACCGTTAGCTTCAGCTCTAATAAGAGCCTCATTATTTCTTGCAGATATATCCGCTCCGGATTCGGCTAAATATTTCACAACGTCGAGAAAACCGTTAGCTGCTGCTTCAATAAGAGCCTCCTCTTTCGCGAAATTATTCGCCCCCTTTTCGACGAAATATTTCACGACGGCAAGATGACCGTTAGCCGCAGCTTCAATAAGAGCCTCCTCTTTCGCGAAATTATTCGCCCCCTTTTCGACGAAATATTTCACGACGGCAAGATGACCGTTAGCCGCAGCTTCAATAAGAGCTTCAGCCCCATTCTCAGAAATATTTGCTCCCGATTTGACTAAATATTCGACGACGTCCAGGAAACCGTTAGCGGCAGCAGCACGAAGAGCCTCATCCTCTCGCGCGGACACATCCGCCCCCTTTCCGACTAAATATTTCACGATCTCGAGGAAACCGTTAGCTGCAGCGAAACGAAGAGCCTCATCCTCTCTTGCAGAGATATTGGCACCCTTTCCGACTAAATATTTCACAATCTCGAGGAAACCGTTAGCGGCAGCGAAACGAAGAGCCTCATCCTCTCTTGCATTGACATTGGCTCCCGATTCGACTAAATATCGAACGATCTCAAGATGACCGTTAGCCGCTGCTAGACGAAGAGCCTCATCCTCTCTCGCGGTCACATCCGCCCCCTTTTCGACTAAATATTCGACAATGTCTTGGTAACCCTTTGCCGCAGCTGTCCGGAGAGCCTTCTCCTCATTCGCTGACACATTCGTCCTCCGTTCGACTAAATATTCGACAATCTCCAAGTAACCGTTAGCTGCTGCTTCAATAAGAGCCTCCTCTCTCGCGAAGATATTCGCTCCCTTTTCGACAAAATATTTCACAATATCCAAGCGACCGTTGAATGCGGCCCAACGAAGAACCATCTCCTCTCTCTCTAACACATCCCCTCCAAATTCGACTAAATATCTAACAACGTCGAGATGACCGTTAGCCACAGCTTTCCAAAGAGCCTCATCCTCGTTTGCAGACACATCTGCTCCCTTTTCAACTAAATATCTAACGATGTCGAAATGACCGTATGTCGCTGCTTTCCGAAGAGCCTCGTTATTTCTCGCAGCTATATTCGCCCCTCGTTCAACTAAATATTTAACGATCTCGAAATGACCGTTTGCCGCTGCTTGTCGAAGGGACCAATTATCCCCTAAAGAAACTTTCGCTCCCCGTTCGAGCGCCTCAATAACATAAAACAAAATCCCCTTCGAAGATCCTTCAAACAGGAGATCCTCTGGTCTCATTCTTTTCGCCTTCTCGACGAACCCATATATCGTCTCCCGAATCGTTCGTCCTCGAAATTCGGGAAGTCGAGGCGACACCCATTTTCTCCAAACTCTCTCCCAAAAGGTCTCTTCCAAACATACTCTTTTCAATTCTTCGATGTCGGAACATTTCGAGACGATCTCTCTCGGAGGAAGCGCAAGAAGAACTTCGAGAAGAAGTTCGAAAGGAAGAGTCGAGAGATAAGAAATACGTTGAGAGTAAGAACGGTACATTCTTTATATGTCTCGAAAATATTAAAATCCGTCTTCTTCGAAAATTCGAATATCTTTGAGATAAAAGGTGAAAAGAAAGATAATTTAATAATCGAAAACTTCCGGATTCTCTCCCTTCGACATTAGATAGTCGAAGACGTCGAGAGAACCGTAAACTGCAGCTCGACGAAGAGCCTTCTCCTCTCTCGCCGAGATATCCGCTCCCGATTCAGATTCCCGTTGCTTGCTGTCAAAATAATAACCTCATTCTCTCTCGAAAGATATTCGCTCCCTTTTCGACTAAATATACCAATCTCAGGTACCGTTAGCTACCGCGAAATGAAGGA
>FWPU01004846.1_pt1 | contig 22268 bp, 12 predicted proteins | sample 2228361 | NCBI WGS metagenome assembly FWPU01 (sample SAMEA103939777, study PRJEB20133) | metagenome
ACATAAGGCAGACCTCCTTGATGGTAAGGATTCATCTGTCTATGTTGCCCCAACCAGCTCATTTAGGCAAGGGATTTATGCACACCCCTCAACTAACTTGAAAGTCTATTGTCCGCTAATTTCCCACGATGGAAATCATGGGCGACGGGGACAAAGTCCGATGAATTGGACTAAAAACGCGGTCATCCCGAGGCATCGGGATTTGTCAAACGTCGCCCAGAGTTTGAGCTCTGGGACTTTTCAAACATGCTCTAATTAGAGCCTATCCCAAAAATGTTCGTAGTCAGCCACGCAGCGCAGCGGAGTGGCGTCCCAACGTCACTCCACTCCGTTCCGTGCCTGACTACAAACGAATTTTGGGATAGGCTCTTAGGGCAGGTTCTGTCATTCTGAGCGCAGCGAAGAATCTCAGGGGTAGAGCCTGATAACGGCGAGATTTCCCGACTCGTCGAGGATCCCGATGTATCGGGACTTCGCTGCGCTCAGAATGACAAGCATTTTTAGGATAGGCTCTTAATCCGTTACCGAAATGCGCTGACCAATTGCGCGACTATGCCGGGAGCCTGATGGTCACGTCCGCTGGCGTCCGTCTCGCGCTCCATTCTCCTTCCCCTCATCCGTCAACCGCACGCTGACGAGTTTGCTGACGCCGTGTTCTTCCATCGTCACGCCATAGAGGGCGTCGGCGGCTTCCATGGTGCCTTTGTTGTGGGTGATGACGATGAATTGGGAGGTGTCGGCGAACTCGTGGAGGAGTTCGGTGAAGCGTCCGACGTTGGTTTCGTCGAGGGGGGCGTCGACTTCGTCGAGGACGACGAAGGGGCTGGGTTTGACGCGCAGCAGGGCGAGCATGAGCGCGAGGGCAGTTAAGGCTCTTTCGCCGCCGGAGAGGAGCATCAAGTCCTGTTCGGCTTTGCCGGGGGGTTGCACGCGCACGTCAATGCCGGTTTCGAGGAGATTGTCGGGGTCCGTTAGCGACAGCCGCGTTTTGCCGCCGTCGAAGATGCGCTTGAACAGCACGTCAAATTCGCTGGCGACGGCGTTGAAGGTAATGATGAACTGGTCGCGGGTGCGCTGGTCAATATCGGCGATGATGTCTTCGAGGTCGGTTTTAGCGCGTTCGAGGTCGTCGCGCTGCGTGCGCAGAAAGTCGAGGCGTTCGGTGAGTTGTTGCTGCTGGCTGATGGCGCCGAGGTTGACCTCGCCCATCGCCGACATGTTTTCCTTGATGACGGCGATTTCGTCGAGTGCGAGTTGTTTGCTCTCAATGTCGTCCTTGCGCGGCAGGGCGTCTTCGGCGGTGGTGTTAAACTCCTCGCGGAAACGGCGCTGCATCTCCTCCATCTCGGTGTGCGTCTGCGTCTCGCGCAGTTCGATGCGGTGCATCTCCTCTTCAATCTGGTGAAGCGTCTGCCGCTGCTGGCGCAAACTCTGCGTCGTCTCCTCCAACTGCCGCAGGATGTCGTGTCTTTCGCGCCGCCACGACTCAAACGCTTGCTCTTTTTCCGTCTGTGTCTGCGTCAGTTGCGCGAGGCTTTGCTCATCAGCGGCGATTTGCTGCGCGAGCCGCGCCTCTTCTTCCAGCGCCCGCGCAATGCTGACGCGGCGGCTTTCCATCGTGTTCAAACGTTCTAACATTTCAACGTTCAAACGTTCAATGGTTTCCTGTACCGCCGCGCTCCGTTCCTGCACTGCCGCCTGATGCGCCCGAATTTCCGCCACCTGTCGTGCCAGTTCTTCACGCTGCCTCTGCTGCGCCGTCCACTGGTTCTGCAACGTCTCAATCTCGGCGTCAACCGATTGCGCCGTTTGCTCCAACGCGTTTAGCTCCATGCGCAGAGATTCCTCCTCGCGCTCACTCACACTCGCGGCTCGGTAAAGGCTTTCAATGTCGCTTTGAATCTGCTCGCACGTTCTCTCCAACCGCCGCCGCTCGCGGTCGAGGTGCTCCATCTCGCGCTCGTGTCGGGCGCACACGGCAAGGTGGTCGGTGCGGGCTTGTTCACAGGAGCGGAGTTGGGCTTGCGTGGCAACAACTTCGTCTTGCAGGGCGGCGAATTGCTCGCGCAACAATCTCTCCTGCTCACTGCTCACCGCTAACTGCTTACTAAGTTCCTCAATCTCGCGCTTGCGTTGCAGCAGCCCCGACGCTCGCTGTTTGCCCGTGCCGCCGGTGATGGCGCCAGCGGGCAGCACGAGTTCACCTTCGAGCGTGACGATGCGACAGCCCGTTTCGACTTGCCGTGAGAGCGTCATGGCAACGTCGAGGTTCTGCACGACGATGATGCGATTGAGCAAGTATTCAGCCGCCGGGCGATAGACTTCATCGAACTGCACGAGGTCAACGGCGACGCCGCACACCCCGGGACGCTGCACAACTTGTCGCGTCTGCGGGAGCAGCGACGACGGGCGCAGCAGCGGCAGCGGCAGGAACGTCGCCCGCCCGCTCTGCGTGGTTTTGAGGAAATGAATCGCGTCTTTGACCGATTGTTCGTCGTGGGCGATGATGTTCTGCAACGCGCTATTGAGCGCGACTTCGATGGCGGTCTCAAACTGCTGCGGCACGCGGAGAACATCGGCAACAAGGAAGAACTTGCCTTGCAGACGACCTTCTTGCTGCGCCTGCATCACGGCGCGAACGCCCGCGAACAATCCCTCAAACGACGCTTCCATCTCCTGCAACGCTCGCAGCCGCGACTGTGCCGCGCTCATCTGCTCACGCAGGGCGTTGCGCTCGTTGGAACGTTCCAACGTTTCCACGTTCAAACGTTCCAACCTCTCGCGGCACTGCCGCAGCGTTTGTTCAATGCCGTCCAACTCCTGCGTGAGTTCCGTCGCCGTTTGAGCCGCCAGCGTCAACGAGTGATTAACTTGCTCGCGTTCGACGTTGGTCGCCGCAAGCAGGTTTTGCAGAGCCGCGACGCGCTCCTGAAAATGGTGGCGGTGGGTGTGCGCTGCTGTCAGCGCGTTGCGCTTGTCCGACATCTGCGCCGCCAGCGTCAGGGCGTGTTTGCGCCGTTCTTCAAGCGCGGTGGCGATGTCAGCCAGTCGGGCGTTGGCTTCGGAGAGCAGGTTGGAACGTTCCAACGTTTCCGCGTTCAAACGTTCCAACGATTGTTGCAGCGTTTCCAACTCTTGCTGGTGCGCCCCAATTTGCTCGCGGGCGGCTTCGGCGCGTCCAGCGAGGATGCCGATTTCCTGCTGCTGGAACTCGCGCTGTTCCGACAGAGCGCGCAAGCGTTCGCGGGCGACGGCGATTTTACCTTCGGTGGCTTTGACGTTGGTGATGACCGTCGTCGTCTCGCGCTGCAACACCGCGATGGTTTCCTCCATCGCCCGCAGCCGCCCGTCCAGTTCTCGCTCGGTGTTTTCCTGTTCTGCGATGACGGCGTTGACTTGTTCCAATCCGGCAGCCACCTGTCGCCGCTGTTCCAGCAAAGTTTCCAGTCGGCGCAGGCGCACGTCGTAATCGTGAGCGAGCAAAGCGAGTTGCAGGAAGCGCAAGCGGTCGAGGTAGTTCTGATACTCGCGAGCGTATTCGGCTTGCACGCGCAGGGGTTCGAGTTGGTTCTCCAACTCGTACATGATGTCGCGCACGCGGGTGAGGTTTTGCTCGGTGCGCTCCAATTTGCGCTTGGCTTCGGCGCGTTTGAAGCGGTATTTTTGCACGCCCGCCACCTGCTCAAACAGTTCGCGGCGGTCTTCGGGCTTGGCGGACAGCAGGGAGTCAATCTCGCGCTGCGAGACGATGGCGTAGGTATCCGCGCCGATGCCGGTGTCGAGCAGCATTTCCTGAATGTCGCGCAGACGACAGGGGGTTTTGTTGATGAGATACTCGCTCTCGCCGTCGCGGAAAATGCGGCGGGTGATGGTGACTTCGGAGAACTGCACGGGCAGGCGATGGTCGTGATTGTCCAGGGTGAGGGAGACCTCCGCCAAGCCGGTGGGACGGCGCTCGCCATTGCCCGCGAAAATAACGTCGGTGGGCGCGTGGCTGCGCAGAGATTTCAGACTGCGCTCGCCCAGCGCCCACAGAATCCCGTCGACGATGTTGCTGTTGTGAACAATGATATTGTTGGCAACGAAATTGTGCGTCTCTGGAACGCAGAGGTCGTAAACCCACTTCCCCGATTCAATTCGTTCCACACTCACAATGTCATCCCAATAGATGTCAGAAGAGGCGAGGCGTTCAATATGTTCTATCAACGCTCCGACTCGTTCTGTATTGCCATGCCGTTGCACGATTTCCACCGCCTCCCGCAGTCCATGACGGCTGGCAAGGCAACGGTCGTGGCAATACGCCGCCACTTTCGCACTGAGGGGCTTGACCTGTTTAACGGGGATACCCGCCTCCTCCACAAGTTTCCGCACGAGGCGATTGACGCCTGGCACCAAATCATGATTGGGGTTTGATGAGCAATTAAGTTTTTTGAGCGCATCCAGTTTCTCCTGCTTTTGTCCGACGAAACGCAGGCACTGCGCCAGCCTCCGCAATTGCTCTGCGCCATAAATGTAGACCGAATAATATGTCCGTTGCCGTTGGGCAGTTGTATTCGTAGCGTGCTTGGTCTTAGGTCGCACGGAGGCGAAAAGGTTCAGCCGCAGCAGAAGGTTGGCGACTTGATACGCCAGAAGTGGGCTTGCTGTGGTGTACTCGACATAGGCATCACATTTCCCGTTGTTGCGGGGACAATGAAGGGAGCCATCTCCTTCGAAGAGAGCGGAGAGAAACTCTTGCACGATGTCCGTCGGAGCATTAAATATCTGGGGCGGCACACTCTTCTGAGCCGACCCTTCCCCCACCTTAATACCGAAGGCTTTGTCCAGCAGGCGACACAGGGCGTGGGAAAAGACGAGGGTGGCTTGCGTGCCTGCCTTATAGTGGAGTTCCTTGGGACGGATACCAAAGACGGTTTGGGTCACATCGCAAAAGTCGCGATTGACAGCAGGATCGGCATTGACAAACCAGACTTGGTTCGAAAGAGTATTGCGACCTTCCGAAACGATATAGCCCAGAAAGCGAGCCAGATGACGGTCTACGGTTGTGGGCAGAGTGATGTCGCCCGCCACACGCGACTTGATCGTCCCCACGGAGACATCAGGCAAGAAGCCTGCCGCTGTCAACTGACGAAGAGTCGCCACGCTCACGGCCTGCTTATCTTGGATAGACCGCCATTGTGTATGGCTCACACCGGCTGCCTCCGCCATCCTGCGCATCCCACCATGCTGCCGACTCGCCGACCCCAGTGTCTCAGCGAGGAGCGGCGAATAGGGGACGTAGAGAGAGTCAGTCTCATCACAGTCTGATAGAAGCGTCTGCCCATGCAGCAACGACTGAGAAGCCGTTATCTTCAAGCATCTCGGCAGAGCGATACGAATCCCCGGCTGAAGTTCTTCCGCTGTCAGGGTTTGCAGGGCTCCATTGACGAGGGTGAAAAAGGGATGGTAATGAGTTGTGACAATTTCCCGTCCTGTGCGCGTTCTGACCCGCAGCAAAAAAGGAGGCATCGTTCGTTTAACGAAGGCACCCACAGGACGCACTTCAAGGCGCAGAGTAGAAGGGTTGAGGGTGAAGACGGAAATACCTGAAGGGTTTTCGCATGTGACGACGCCGTCGTTCCAACGTTCAACGAAAGAGGACTGGCGCAGAGCGTCTTCGACGAGGGCTTCGATTTGCTCCAGCCTCCCGTCGGCTAAAGCAATCCACGTATCGCCTCTGACGCATTTTCCGCTCCCGTTCGGTCCAACGATGGCAGTGATGCCCTTCCCAAACTGCAACTGCGTGCGGTCGGCAAAGGTCTTAAAGCCGACAAGATTCAATCCCTTCAGATACATCCACGACCTCCGGCTGTTGGTGTGGTGATGGCGGCGTGCGGTGCTGCAACTTGGATTCATGGGTCAATGGGTTCATGGTTCATAGGTTCATTGACCCATTGACTCATTGACTTACTTTTTATCTGTCTTGGCTTCGAGTTTGGGCTTCTCGTCGTCGTCTAAATCGCTGGCTCCCTTTTTGAATTCGCGTATACCTTGACCCAAACCCCGCATGAGTTCGGGGATTTTGCTGCCGCCGAACAACAAGAGGACGATCACCAAAATGATGAGGATCTCCTGTAGTCCCAGTCCAAAAATCGCTGCTGGCATCACTGTCACCTCCTCCGCTTGCGTCGTGCGTTTCTTCTCTTCGACCCCCACACAACTGCGGCGTTGTGCGCTCACCTGTTAAGGTGAGTATAACGAAATAACGGGGGTTTGTCAACGAAGGGAAAAGTGATATTACATCACCCGCCCCACCGCGTCGTGCCAGCGTTGCCGCAGCGATTCGCGCTCGTCGTTGCTCATCTTCGGTTGAAACACGCGGTCGCTGTGCCGCGCGTCTTGAATGGCGTCAGCGTTTTCAAAGATGCCTGCGCCCAATCCGGCTAAAAAGGCTGCGCCTAACGCGGTGGTTTCCAACTGCTGCGCGCGATCCACCGGCACCCCCAGCACATCGGCTTGGAACTGCATGAGCAAGTTGTTGCGGCTCGCGCCGCCGTCCACGCGGAGGACGTCGAACGTCACACCGCTGTCGGATGTCATGGCTTCAATCACATCCATCGTCTGAAAGGCGATGGATCCCAGCGCGGCGCGGACGATGTGCGCGGGCGTCGTGCCGCGTGTGATGCCGAAGATCGCGCCGCGCGCGTTGGGCTTCCAGTGGGGCGCGCCCAGTCCCGTGAAGGCGGGGACGACGACCACGCCGCCGCTGTCGGGGACGCTGCGGGCGAGGGCTTCAGATTCGGCGGAGTTGGCGATGAACTTCATCTCGTCGCGCAGCCATTGAATGACCGCGCCTGCGATGAACACGCTGCCTTCCAAGGCGTAAGCGGGTTTGCCGCGCGCGTCGCAGGCAATCGTGGTCAGCAAGCCGTTTTGCGAGTGGCACGCCGTCGCCCCCGTGTTGAGCAACGCGAAGCATCCCGTTCCGTAGGTGTTTTTTGCGCCGCCCGCGTTGAAACCGGCTTGACCGAAGAGAGCGGCTTGCTGGTCGCCGGCAACGCCGAAAATGGAGAGTTTTGAGTTTTGAGTTTTGAGTTTTGAGTTTGAAACGACCTCGCCGAAGCAGTCGGTGGAGTGGCGCACTTCAGGCAGCAGGGCGCGAGGAATGTTGAGCGCATCGAGCAGCGTGTCATCCCACCGTTGCTCGTGAATGTTGTAGAGCATCGTGCGGGAGGCGTTGGTGGGGTCGGTGGCGTGGACGGCTCCGCCGGTGAGTTGGTAGATGAGCCACGAGTCCACCGTTCCAAACGCCAGTTCGCCGCGTTCGGCACGGCTCTGGGCGTCGGGAACGTGGTCGAGCAGCCAGCGGATTTTCGTCGCGCTGAAGTAGGGGTCAATGACCAGCCCGGTGCGCCGCTGCACCTCGTCGCTGAGTCCATCCGATTTGAGCCGTTCGCACAGTGCCGTGGTGCGGCGACACTGCCAGACGATGGCGTTGTGAATCGGCGCGCCCGTCGCGCGCTCCCAAATCAGCGTCGTCTCGCGCTGGTTGGTGATACCGACGGTGGCAACGTCCGACGGCGCAACGTTGGACATCACTTTGCCGATGACGGTTTGCACGTCCTCCCAAATCTCCAGCGGGTCATGTTCGACCCAGCCGGGGTGAGGATAAATCTGCGGCAGCGGCTGATAGGCTTCGCTGCGAATGACGCCCGCTTCGTCCACGAGCAGGGCGCGGCTGCCGGTGGTCCCCTGGTCAATCGCCAGAATCAGCGGCATACGTCACCTCTTCGTCTGAGCGTTCCATCCAGTGAGAGAAATTCTGCGACTCTTTGCGGTTTCCTTCTATTCGCTACAATGTGAGGAGAAAGGTGTAATAAGGAATAGATAGGGCGAACAATCCGTTGAGTGAACGGGTGGTGAACACGGTGGCTCACCGACAGCGACTGTTTTTACGGAAGCGTCAGGTGAGCCTATTTTTTTGTGATGCTTGAAAGGAGCAGAACATGAGAGATTCCGTCGTTTGTGGCGCAAGGCGATGCTGGCGTTTCTTTGCGGTAGTCGTTGCGGTGGGGTTGCACGGGGCATTTATCACTCCGGCGCACGCCCTCATGCTGACGGGAAGTCTGAGCGATTTCGGCGTAAACCGAGGGGGAGTGCCCGGGCAAATTTACACAGGGGTGGGAAACGATTTCCCCAACCTCGCCCCGTTCGTGGACCATCACACGGACGGTCACGGCAATTTGCCCCTCTACCACGTCGGCGCTGGTTCAGACGTGAGTTACACGATTTGGGACACGCGCGGTCCGTTTGGCAGCAGTCGCATCCCGTCAGGCGGTCCAGACTATGACGCGCGAGCCATGTATATGACCAACGATCATCAGAATCTATACATCGGCATCGTGACCAGTTTCAACCCGGCGGGCGTGGGATCCTACCGAATCGGCGACATTGCCCTGAACCCCAATCCGAATCCGACGGGCGTTCTGAATCCGCCTCCAGCGGGGCTGTTTTTTGATTTTGACCAGTACGTGACCCAACCGTCGGGCTACAACACGCGGAGCAGCAATCCCAATCAAGTTCTCAATCAAGGCGCGGACTGGGGCATCCTGCTGCCGACGGCGGGGGCGGGTTCGTCGGGTTGGACGGACATCATTGCGGACGGCGATTGGAAGGTCACGCATCCCAGCGGTTCGGGCGGATTCAACCCGCCGCCTTACTCGGACGTCATCCCCACCAGCGGCACGAAAATCACCAACGGAGCGTTTTACCGCTATAGCCAACTGGATTTCTTCTACCAAAGACCGGGCGGTGGGACGGTTCCCGTGTATCTCATCGAAACCAGCGTGCCTCTGAATCTCCTCGCCGGTTTGACGCCTCAAGTCACAGCGGAATGGACGTTTAGTTGCACGAACGATTACATCGGCGTGCGCCATGCCGTGCCGGAACCGGGCATGATCGCTTTGGTCGGCGTCGGGTTGTGTGGGGTGTGGTGGGCGCACCGGCGGAAAAGGTTAAGGAACTCAAAGGTGTGAAAGAGTATCTAAGGCAGTGGTGACTCATGCCCCATGGAGGCAACGACTCTCGTGAAACTGTTTCAACGCCACGCCACGACCGACCGCCGGGCAGAATTTGAGCGACTGGCGCAGCCGCACCAGCGCGAGATTTTCAACGCCGCCCTGCGGATGACCGGCCACCGCGAGGACGCCGAGGATTTAGCCCAAGATGCGTTCGTGCGGGCATTCACCCACCTCGAGCAGTTCGAACCGGGAACTAACTTCCGCGCATGGTTGTTCCGAATACTGGTGACAACCTACATCAACCAGTATCGCAAAAAGAGCCGGATGCCGGAGATGCTGGCTCTGGAAGATTTGACGCCGAACGCGGAACACCTGATCCGGGTGGATAACCACAACGGTCTGGAGAATCCCGAAGAGGCGGTGTTGGCGACCATCACGGACGACGAGGTGCAGTCTGCCCTCAACAGCTTGCCGGACGAGTTCCGCGCGGTCGTGATTCTGTCCGATTTGCAGGAGTTATCGTATCAGGAAATTGCCGACGCCCTTCAAATTCCCATTGGCACGGTGCGTTCGCGGCTGTCCCGGGGGCGCAGCCAGTTGCGGCGGAAGTTGATGCGGTATGCGAAGGAGAGACGGTTAATTTAGTTGGAGTGAAGGAGTGTTGGAGTATTGGAGTATGGGAACAAGCATCGCTCCCATACCCCATCACTCCATCACTCCATCACTCCATGCCGTTATGCAGTGTGACCTCAACGAAGAACTCATCTGCGCGTTCGTGGACGGCGAGTTGCCTCCTGATGATCGCGCGCAATTAGCGGAGCACGTCCAACAGTGTGCCCGCTGTGCGCGACTGCGGGAGACGTTCGCCAGCACGAAAACCTTGCTACGTCAGCGCGTGCCGACGGAGGACCCGCCCGCGCACTTCTGGGCGCAGGTCTGCCGTCGACTCGATGCCGTCCACGCGCCCATTCCCTCACACGCCCGGACGTTCCGCTGGGCGTTCGCGCTGGCTGCCTGCCTTGCGGTTATTGCGTTGGGGAGCGTGGCGCTGCGGATGCGTCACCGCGCACAGCCGTTGATTCCCGCTGAACTCGTCCACATTTACGACACGCACCGCCAATCCCCTTGCGAGGAAGAGTGCGTCGTCCATGACCCCGCTCAAGGCGCGCGCTGGCTGACGCAGAACGTTGGCTACGAAGTGCCGGCGGTCAACTACACTGCGGCGGGATACGAACTCAGCCGCGTGACGTCTTGCGTTTGTTTCTCCGTGAACCGCAACGTTGCCGTGCCTGAAAAAGGCGCGTTGATGGCGTTTCGACGCGGACAATTGGACTGGCGCGTCTGCTTGTTCATTCACCGCGCTTCCGTTTTTGACGTGCCTATCGGTCAAATGGTGAGGGTCGGAGAACAGAGCGTCGTCGTAACGCAGGCGGGTGGCTGCAATATCATCTCGTGGAAATCGGGCGACCGCATTTTTTCCATCGTGTCAGATTTGCCCCAAAAGGAACTGCTGAAACTCAGCCATATCAAGCCGTGCGAACGCACACGATAAAACTTCCCCAGTGATTAAAATCGCGGGTTGCACCACATCGCTTACCACGAATACACGCACTATCTCCGTTCGCAGCGAGATTTCGCGCCGCTGGACGCCGCCGCCGACATGCCCGATGACCACGCCGCCCGCGAGTTGGGATCTGTGTTGCTTCGCCGCGCATTAGCGCAACTTTCTGACGAACACCGCGAGACGTTTCTCCTCTACCACGTTCAAGGACTGTCCGTGCCCGAAGTCGCCGCCGTGCTAGACGTGCCAGCGGACATATCGGGAAATTCTGAAGAGACTGTGACCGTTGGCTTACTTTGTGGGGTTGCAAAAGCGTTTTAGAAACTCCAAACTTTCTGGGTCGCCCGCGATCTCGCCCTTCTCGCCCAACCAGAAGACGTAAATGTCCATGCTCCGCAGAAAATCAACATGGTCAGCCTGAAAGGGTGCGCGGCTCAAGACGATGCCTTTCCGAACAGGTTTCCCCGCGCTGACGAAATGTGGTGCGTCAAAGTAACCGTAATAGTCCAGTTGACCTATGGCTTTCATTATCTGCTCGCGCTCGTTGCTTTCGTCAATTGTCTTCATCTCCAACAAGAGGGCTTCGATGGCTTGCTCTGTCAGTAAGTCGAAGTTGTCCTCATAGCAAGTCAGCCCGTGTTGTTGCAAGAGTTCAACGAACTTGGCAACCAGTTTTTCGTGTTCTGCTGTGCGTTCACGGATAACTTCAGAGTCAAATTCTACAACCGTCTTCCCTTTGGTGACTTCTGTCTCGGTTTTCCCATGCGCTTTGGCTGCTACGTCAATTTCGCGTCGTTGTGGAGCGCGTCTGCGGCGTGGACGACGTGCACGCTTGGAGACGACAATAGGCACGTGAGCCGCTGCCGCCTGCGCCAAATCCAGTTCGCCTTCTTCCCAATCCAGTTCTTCGAGCAGGTCAAGGAAGCCTTGCGACTGGCGCACTTCGGGCGGAATGTCTTGATAGAAGTCGAAGGAGAGAGGAACACCCAATGTCACGGTTTGTCCATCGTCGCTGTAAGGTATGCCTATCTGCTTGATGATTTTGAGCGATGGGTCAATTGGTAGCAGGCTTGGCGGCAAATCGCTTCTTGCCAGTGGCGCGACGTTGAGTAACAACAGCAGCGCCGCGACTTGCTGTCGTTGCTGGCTGTCAATGGCAGGAATATCATGGAACCAAACAGGCTGACATGGAAACATCCGCGCAAGGAAATCCTCGCCCGCCTTTTGCAGTTGATACACCCCTCCATGACGGGCGGCGTGTTGCAGATTGCAAGCGAAGGTGGGAAGTAGTTTCGTGTTGTTGTCGGCAGTGGTATGGGTCGCTCCTAACTGGCGTAACTGTGCGGCTAAGGCAGTGGGTTTGCCGTCAATCGCGGCTAAGACTTTGGCAGCAGCAGTGATGTCGGCAGCCGATTCCGTCTTGCAGGTGAAGGCGCTGATGAAGATTTCATCTCTGGTCAGTGGTCGCTCTTGAAGCATCCGAAGTATCATCAGGTAAGGGCGCACTTTGAAACTGTGGTCTTGGCGGCTTTCTTCGTCGTTGACTGAGTAAATTTTGAGGTTGGCAAGGGCATAAGTCCAAAGCGCAAGTTCCTCCGCCTGTGGGAAGTCCCCCTGCACCTCTCCCAACTTACTTCCACGCGGCGTAAGACGGTAGCGTCCGCGCAACCTTGCTATCCGCTCTACGAAACCCATCAGCGAGAGGAAGCGGTTGCACTCACGCGCGAAAGTCACCCACGGATTCAGGCTTTTATTCACGTTCTCATACCGCTGGCGATACTGCTTCAGCGGCGGGTTGCCTCGGGGCATGTAGAGTCCCGCGTCCAACAGCGCATCTCCCAGTTCCTCATCATTCCAGCCAGCCCCTTTGTCAATCTGCTGTCCGACGAGCAGAACTTGACGGAACTTCTCTGGGTCGTTCAGCGGACGGGGGAAGTTGATGAACTCGTTGATTGCCATGAGGCTTACCGCCTTCTGAGACAAAGGAATTGGTGGTGATGTGTTCCACCTCTGTCGGTGCGCCCATGATTCTCCAGCTGTCGCGTGTCCTCATAGACGATGCCCACGCACTCAAAGCCTGCCGCCTCAGCGTCAGGGCGAATTGCCTGCCCCATGTCTGTCTGCTTCACAACGCCCAGGTGCAAGATGCACTTCCCGTCGGGTTTGACCACTTTCGCCAATTCGTCAAAGATGCTTCGGTAGATTGTCAAGGCGTTTTGGTGTTCCAAGAACTCTTCTTTCATTTTCTCTTGGGTTGCGTAGTCCCAGCCACACAACCACAGACGCACGCGGTTCTGTCGAACGAAGTGAGTTGAACCCAGAAAAGGAGGAGACGTAATCACGTTGTCAACATATCCTACCAGTTCCGAAACGCCAAAAACGGAGGCGCGATATGCTTGTCCAGCGCAGAACGAGGTCGCAAGTGGTTCGCGCAGCGCTCGCTGCGCTTTGGTCTGCAAGCCCGCAAGGACAGGTTTATAGCGAAACTCACCTTTAGGCGGAATGGGAATGATGTTGTGCGAACGACGGCTCAGAGCGTAAGGACGGTTGCCGTGAAGGATGTGCGCGAGGCAGGCAAGCAAAAAGCACGCAGCAGAACGACGCTCGCGCTCCCCAGAGTGGCTGGCTTCTAACAACAGTCGCCGAACGCGGCATAGTTCAGACAGAGTGTCAGGGTGAAAGAACGGTCTGATTTCTTCCTCTACGCTCTCCACATTGCCTACAAAGGAGGACATGCGGCTTTCCATTTCTTGCAGTAAAGCATTGACGGATTGCTCTGAAGGCGGGCGAACTTTCGCGTGCGTGACGAAATAAGCCAACGGGTTCAAATCTGAGCCTATCCCCACGCGCCCTTGTTGGCAGGATTCAAAGGGAATCGTCCCCACACCGCAGAACGGGTCGAAGACGGTTTCCCCCTGCTGCGTGAACAGCCGAATCAGAAAGTAGGCAATAGCAGGTTTGATTTTGCTGGGGTAGGAGCAGAGGGAATGAAACTCGTGTCCCCAGTTGCGTTGGCAGTAAGGACGGGCGCGGTAAGGAAGGGCTTGCAGTCGCTCGATGCTTTGCTGATAAGTCGCACTATCAGGAGACAGAGCCATATCTTCAAAAGGCAGCCGCAGCGATGATGAGACGGTAGCAGTTGGCACGGCTACTTACCCTCCTTCTGAAAAATCAAAATGTATTGGTGGTGAATGTTAGAGACGAAGGCGTAAGGATAGCCGTAAGGGTAAAGTTTCTTATGGTTCTGAGCGAGAATGGTGATTCCCTTGAGTTCCCAACCGACAGGACTTAATGCGGCAATCAGGTCGGCATGATAAGGCACGAATTTCGCGCCGTGTCGAAAGTCGCTCACGACCACGCACATATAACGTCCGCGCCGCAGCACACGGCGGCACTCGGCAAACACTTTCACCAGTTCATGGATGAAGTCTTTGTAAGACGGGATATTCGCTAAGTCGCGCGCGTCCTCGCTGTAGCGTGTTGCCAGCCCATTTTTGACGCGCTCGTTGCGGACCTTATGGTCTGCCTTTTTGTTGAGGATGCCCCAATAAGGCGGACTGGTGACGATGAAATCGAAACTCTCATCACGAAAAGTTTTCATCACATCGCGGGCGTCTCCGCAGATGATTTGCTGACGCGAGGCGTCCTCTACTTCGCGGCTGAGGCGTTGCCTGCCCAGTTCAACCCACTGCTCCACCAGTTCAATCCCTACGCCTTTTCTATCTGTGACTGCCGCTCCTTTCAGAGTAGAGGCGACACCGCAGAACGGGTCAAGCACTCGCTCACCCTTCTTGGTGAAGAAAAGGATGAGGCGCGATACATCGGTAAAACTGAAGGGAGCGGGATGCTGTCGTTCAATTTCCGTGTCGGGATGGTCGCGCCCAAGCCCGCGCTGCATCCAGACACTTTTCGTGGACTGAATCCAGTCTTTGCCAGTCAGGTCATTCAGCGTGTTTTTGGGGTGGACTTTGGTTTCGGTGCCTGCTGCTTCTGTCTGCTCTCCATTGTGTTCAGGAGTCTGTGCGGGGTCAATAGGCGCAAGATCGGTAGCCACACTGGACTTAACCTTCTCGTCATCATCTAAGCGCAACCGCAACTGATGACCGAACCGTATCGCCGACAAACGCCCTTCCCGAATCCGCCGCCGCACGGTCTGTGGAGGCACTTTTAGTAGTTCGGCTGCTTCCTCTATGCTGTAATACTTGACTGTGCTCACGAGAATCACCTATGATGGGATTGCTGAATTGTGACCGCTCAGGATTATACACGATAACGCGGTTTTGGACAACTGTTCATGTCAAGCGTCGGTGAGAACTACCCCCGCCGCGTTGCGCCCGCACGCGCCGGTGACGCCGCCGCCGGGGTGCGCGCCGGAGCCGCAGAGATACAAGCCGCGCAGGGGCGTGCGATACTGCGCCCAGCCGGGAACGGGGCGCAGGAAGAAGAGTTGGTCGAGGCTCATGTTGCCGTGAAAGATGTTGCCGCCCGTCAGGGAGAATTCATTTTGTAGGTCGGCGGGACTGAGCGCGTGGATGTGTTCGATGCGACTGCGAAAGCCGGGCGCGTAGGTTTCCACCACGTCCAAAATGCGCTGCACGAACCTGTCTTTCTGAGTCTTTCCCAGATCGGCGCCGGTCTCCTGACCGCGCCGAAACGTCTGACCGAAGGTCTCCTGTTCTGGAGACCTTCGGTCACTGAATATGTCAGGGTCAGGAGACCCCTGACATATCGAGGGTTCCTCCCATCCGCCGTCTGCTGGGTCAAGCGGCGCGTATTGGGCGAAGATGGACATGATGTGTTTGCCCTCCGGGGCGAGCGTGGAGTCGGCGACGGTGGGCAGGCAGGCTTCGACCATCGGCGTCTGTGACGGGCGTCCGACGAGGTAGTCGGCGAACGCCCGCTCCACAGTGGCGAAGTCGGGGCAGAGGTGAATCGTCCCTTGATGTTGCGGTCCCGCCGTGTCGCCGGGCAGACAGGAGAACGAGGGCAACCCGTCCAGCGCGAGGTTGAGTTTGAACGCGGCGGCGTCCATGCGGAATCTTCGCACTTGCTCCACAAACTCATCGGGCAAACAGCCCGGCGGCGTCAACTGCAAAAACGTGCGTTTGGGGTCGGCGTTGGACAGCACGACGCGAGCGCGGATTTCCTCGCCGTCGGTAAGCGCGACGCCCACCGCGCGATCGCCCTCCACGATGAGTTGCGCGACTTCGCAGTGGCAACGAATCTCCGCCCCATGCGCCGTCGCGGAATCGGCGATGGCTTGCGACAGCGCGCCCATGCCGCTCTTGACATAGCCCCACACGCCGCGATGTCCGTCCGCCTGTCCCATGACGTGGTGCAGCAGCACGTAGCCCGTGCCCGGCTGCGACGGACTGAGCGCCGCGCCAATCACGCCGTCAGTCGCCAGCGTGATTTTCAGTTGCTCCGACTCAAACCATCCGTCCAGAAAATCCTGCGCGCTGCCGGTCATCAGTTGGATGAACGTGCGGCGGTCGCGCACGGACAGCGAGAAAAACGAGCGCAGCAAACGGAAGTAAGTCAGCGCATCGCGCCACTTCCACTCAGGAAACGACGGCGGCACAATGCTGAGAATCGGCTCGATGAAACGGCTGATGCGCTCCAGGCATTGTTCGTAATCCGCGAACGTCACCGCGTCGCGCGGCGAGAACTTGGCGATTTCGTCGGAGTTCAGTTGTGGGTCGGGACCGAGCAGCAGGTAACGCCCGTCGGGAAACGGCGTGAATGAACTGGGGTTGCGCAGCAGTAGCCGAAATCCATAGCGGGGCAGTTCCAGTTCGCGCACAACTTCGGGCAGCAGCAAACTGCATACGTAAGCCGCCGTCGAGACCTTGTAGCCCGCCCACACCTCCTCCGTCACGCACGCCCCGCCCACGACGGGACGCCGCTCCAGCACGCACACCTTCCACCCCGCCCGCGCCAAGTAAGCGGCGGCGACGAGACCGTTGTGACCGGCACCGATGATGAGGGCGTCGAAGTTGGTTGGCATATCCTTCTTGCCGCCGAGTCGAATTCGGCGTCTAAAACGGCTGAACGAAAGTCTGCTGAAGCAGACTCATTCCCTGATGTGGCATGGTCTCCTGACCATGCCACAGGGCTGACCGAAGGTCTCCACAAGTTGTCATTCTGAGCGCAGCGAAGCATGAAGAATCCAATCTGCTCAGGGTAAACTCCGTGAAGCATCTCAAACGACGAGATTGTTCGCTGCGCTCAGAATGACACGGGCTGAGGATGGACAACCACATTTTCCTCCACAAGTTGAACGTGGGCGAGGCGATGGCTTACGAGGAGTTGGGGCGCGGCGGTTTCATCGTCCCGTCTACCGCGTTGTGCTCCTACGATTCAATTCCTTCATCAACTCCTGCACCGCGACTTCGAGTTGCCTGTCGTAGCCTTTGAGGTTGTCTTCGGGCGTGTTCTCCACGAGAATGTCCGGCGGCACGCCGTAGTTTTCCATGTTTGTTTTCTTCGCGTCGGCGAGGAACACGCCGACGCCGGGCGTGCGCACGGTGGAGCCGTCAATCAGCGAGTAACTGCCCGTGCCGATGACCGCGCCCAACGTGGGCGTGCCGATGACTTTGCCCAGCCCCAACGCGCGGAAGCCAGCGGGGAACATTTCGGCGTTGGAGGCGGAACGCCAGTTTTGCAGCACGACCTTCGGTCCGAAGTAGCCCGCGAACGGGCGACCCGTCGGCTCCGTCCCACGCGGCTGCCAGATTTGATACTCGCGTTGAACGAGGATGGCGAGCAATTCCTGCTCGATGTTGCCGCCGCCGTTCCAGCGTTCGTCAATGATGAGCGCGTCCTTGTGGCGGTTCTCGCGCAACTCTTTCTCAAACTTGCGCAGCGAGGTCTGGTTCATGGACTGAATATGCAGGTAGCCGATGCGCCCGCCCGACAGTTTCTCCACCGTCTCACGCCGTTCCCTCACCCAGCGTTCGTAACGCAGTTGACTGTAAGCCGCCGTCGAAATCGGCTCAATCCGCGTCGTCCACGCGCCGTCGTCGGATGGCTTGTTGTTGAAGGTGACGGCGACTTTGCGGTTCAAGCGATGGTTGAGCGACTGCCAGTAGTTGTCGCCCGCCTTGATGGATTTGCCTTCAATGGCGATGAGAAAATCGCCGATGCTGACTTTCACCCAGTCCTTGTCGCAAGGTCCGTTCTCGTAAACGTGCGTGACGCGATAGCGACCGGCGGCTTCGTCCATTTCTAACTCGATGCCCAGATGCGCCGTCGAAACACCGCCCGTGCGACCCTGAAATCCCGGCGCGGCTCCCGTGTGCGAGGCGTTGAGTTCGCCAATCATCTCGTTGATGATGTTGAGCAACTCCTGTCGGTCTCCGACGAACTGCACGAGCGGCTGATACTTGGCGCGCGCCGCGTCCCAATCTTTTCCGTGCATCTGCGGGTCGTAGAAGCGATATTTCATGCACCGCCAGGCGTCATCGAACATCTGCGCCCACTGCGCCGACAAGTCAATCTTCACCTTCGCCGTGAAGTTGACGCGCCGCCGCGCGCCCTCGCCGCCGGCGCTTGCGGCTGATGAGAATCGGCTGCTCATGCCTCCGCCGGAGCCTGACGACATCGGCACGGAATAAACGCTGCCGCCTTCGCGGAAAAACAGCGTGCGTCCGTCGCGGGAGAAGTTGAGACCGCTGATGCCGCCAAATCCGCCGAACCCGCGCGGACGTTCATCGCCTTCGTCTCCTCCTGATGTCGCCCCCGACGTGATGCGCGTCAGTCGTCTGCCGTCCTCCTGAATCGAGTAGATGACAGGCGTGCTGCGCGTGCCGACGGTTTCGCTGACGACGAACACGACGGTGCGGCTGTCAGGAGAAATCGCGTAACTGAACACGGGATACGCCATGCGCGTCAGTTGCCGCGTGCGGCGTTTGAGTCCTGACCAGTCAATCTGGATTTCTTTGGGCGGCTCTCTGCGCTGACGGGAGGGTGAGGCTCCCGCCGAACCTTGTCGGGGGGGCGACGCTCCAGCGGAGTCGAGTTCGGCAGGAGCCTCCCCCTCCCGCTCTTCGGGTTCGCTGGGGTCGCGGGTCTCGCGTTCGAGCGCGACGGCGTGAATCTGCGATTGCGTCTGCACGCCGAATCCGCCGAAGCCTTCGACGCGCACGAAGTAAAGTTTCCGCCCGTCAGGGGAAAAGCGCGGGTTGGTGTCGCTGTAAGAATCGAACGTGACCTTCTTTTCCTCGCCGCCGCTGGCAGGGATGAGGTAGATGTCGCTCGTGCGCGTCCGCTCCGGTTTGGAGTAAGCAATCCATTTCCCGTCGGGCGACCAAACAGGCGTGCCGATGTTGCCATATTTCGATGAAGCCAACTCCGTCACCTGCGCCGTTTCCGCGTTGACTTTGCGCAACTTGTTGTCCGAGGCGGTGAACACAATCTCCTTCGAGTCGGGTGACCACGCGAACCCGGACTTGAGCGCGTCAATGTCGGTTAGTTTTTTCGCCTCGCCACTGCCGTCCGCTGCGACGACGTAAATCTCCTCGCGCCCGCTACGGTCGGAGACGAAGGCAATCCACTTCCCGTCGGGCGAGAACTGCGGGTTCACGTCGCGGGCGGGACCGTCGGTGATTTGCTTCAGGTCGCCCTCTTCAACAGGCGCAGTGAAGATTTCGCCGTGAATGGAGAACGCGATGCGCCGTCCGTTCGGCGCGAGGTCGTAGTCGTCCACCAGTGAGTTGAACTCGCGGACTTCTGTAAGACTCTCTTGCGTCTCCGCCGCGATGTCCAGTTTGATGGGCGTCACCTTCTTGCTGGATACGTCCAATTTCCAGATGCCGAAATCATGCTCAAACACAATGACCTTTCCATCGCTGCTCATAGCAGGGAAACGCACGTCGCCGCTTTTGAAATCGGTCACGCGCTCGGCTTTGCCGCCGCGTTCCGACACGCGATAGATGTTCGTCAACCCGCCGCCCTCGCGGTCACTGACGAAGTAGATGTGTCCATCCTGACTCCACATCGGGAACGAATCCATCCCGTCAAAATCAGTCAAATCTTTGAACTTCTTCTCGGCGATGTCTACGACCGTCACGTCGCTCTGATACGCGCCGCGATAGAACTTGCGCCAGTAGGACTGCGACTTGCGATTGATGGCAAGTTTCTTCCCGTCGGGCGAGAAGCAGCCGTAAACGCCCATGTCCGCGCCCGCGCTGCGCGGCATCCCGCCGTCCACGCTGACGACGTAAAGTTTGCCCATGAAGTCCTCGCCGCGATTGCTGGCGAACAGCACCGCCTTTCCATCGGGCGTCCAGCCCTGCACGGTGTCATCGGCGGAGTGAAACGTCAGTTGCTTCGCCAACCCGCCTTCGGATGGGATGATGAAAACGTCCATGTTCCCATTACGGTCACTGGAAAAAGCAATCCACTTTCCGTCGGGCGAAAAGCGCGGGAACACATCGCGGGCTTTGTGGACGGTGATGCGTTTGACGTTTTGACCGTTCTCGTCCGCCGTCCAGATGTCGGCAAGATAGGTGAAGGCAATGCGACCTTGATGATAGTGCGGGGAGCGAACTAACTTCGCCTCGCGGCTCTGTGCAGAAATGGGCGCGAGCAGAATGAAAGTGATGACGATGATACAGAGTTTTTTCATGGTGTCCCTCCTGTGGTTTTTGACACCGAGTAGAATTCGGTGTCTACAACACCTCAACGAAAGTCTGCTGAAGCAGACTCTTCCCGCAGCTTGCTTGCCGCAGGCTTTCTGTGCCGTCATAGACGCCGAATTCTACTCGGCGGTTCTACAACACCCCACCCCAAGCCTGCTCCAGCCGCCTACAATACGAGTCTGCTTCAGCAGACTTTCGTTCAGCCGTCATAGACGCCGAATTCTACTCGGCGGCGAAGGAAAGACGCCCCGGCAGGAAATCTCAGTCCCACTCCGTATGAAACGTCCCCTCTCTGTCCACCCGCTCGTAGGTGTGCGCGCCGAACAGGTCGCGCTGCGCCTGAATCAGGTTTGCGGGCAGACGCTCGCGGCGGTAGGCGTCGAAGTAGGCGAGCGACGCGCTCATCGCGGGGACGGGGAAGCCGAGTTCAACGGCGGCGCGGACGACGTTGCGCCACGCCTCTTCGCGGGCGAGGATTTCCTCGCGGAACTCGTCGTCCAGCAGCAGGTTTGGCAACTCCGGGTTGCGAGCAAACGCTTGCTTGATGCGGTCAAGAAAAACGGCGCGGATGATGCAGCCGCCCTTCCAGATGCGCGCAATTTCGCTGAAGTTGAGGTTGTAGCCGAACTCCTTTGACGCCGCCCGCAGCAGCGCGAAGCCTTGCGCGTAACTGCAAATTTTCGAGGCGTAGAGAGCGGCGCGGACTTGCTCAACAAAGAGATTCTTCGCTTCGCTCAGAATGACGCCGCCTCTGTCATTGTGAGCGAAGCGAAGAATCTCTGCGGCAGCGACGCGTTCGTCTTTGTGCGCCGACATGAACCGTGCGTCCACCGCCGCGCTGATGGTGGGAATGGGGATGCCCAAGTCCAGCGCGACTTGCGACGTCCATTTGCCCGTGCCTTTTTGTTCGGCTTTGTCCAAAATCACGTCCACCAGCGGCTTAGGTTGGTAGTCAGGCACGGAACGCAGTGGAGTGCCGTCTGACGCCACTCCGCTGTCGCTGCGTGGCTCACTACGAACAAGGGGGTCAGGGAAGTTGACGATGCGGGCGGTGATTTCAATGAGGAACGACTGCAACTCGCCGCGATTCCACTCAGCGAAAACGTCGTGCAATTCATCGGGCGACAGCCCGACGGCGTGACGCAGCAAATCGTAGGCTTCAGCGATGAGTTGCATGTCGCCGTATTCGATGCCGTTGTGCACCATCTTCACGAAATGCCCCGCGCCCTTCGCGCCGATGTAGGTCACGCACGCGCCGTCGTCCACCTGCGCCGCGATTTTGGTGAGGATGGGTTCGAGGTGCGCGTAGGCTTCGGGCGTCCCGCCGCCGGGCATGAGGCTGGGACCGTGCAGCGCGCCCTCCTCGCCCCCACTTACGCCCATCCCGAAGTAATGAATCCCTGCCTCCTTGCATCTCTCAATCCTTCGCTCCGTGTCCTTGAAAAACGAATTGCCGCCGTCAATCAGGATGTCGCCCGCTTCAAGGTGCGGCAGCAATTGAGTGATGAAAGCATCCACCGCCTCACCTGCTTTGACCATCAAAATAATCCGTCGCGGACGTTCCAGCGATTGGACGAACTCCTCAATCGAATAAGTCGCCGTCACGTTCTTCCCCGCCGCGCGCCCGTTGACGAACGCCGTCGTCTTCGCCGTCGTGCGGTTGAACACGGCGATGGGAAACCCTTTGCTCGCAATGTTAAGCGCCAAATTCTCGCCCATGACGGCGAGACCGATGAGACCGATGATGGGTTGGGGCATAGCATCCTCCAAGCTCTCCTATTCGTCGCTGTTGTTGCATTTTGGGCAAGTCAAGGTTATCACCCGTCTTCAAACAAAGGTTGAAAGACCTACGGTTGTTACTTCGGCGCAGTCAGAGACCCGCGCCGTAGAGCGATGATAAGCATATCGCAATCCCGCGCTGTTGGCAAGAGCGCGCAAGTCTGTATTGACAAGGGTAGCAGGGAATGGTAGTGTTCCGTCAAGGTAGGATTGACGGGTAGCCGCCCCGATAAATCGGGGCGCCCCATCGCAGGCGTAAAGCCTGCGGCTACGTTCAGATGAATCCCG
>FWPU01006778.1_pt1 | contig 22265 bp, 9 predicted proteins | sample 2228361 | NCBI WGS metagenome assembly FWPU01 (sample SAMEA103939777, study PRJEB20133) | metagenome
CGCCTGCTTGATGAAGCTTGCCTTGCCGCAAGCGCCGAGAAAACTTGACTCGTTTGTCAAGAATTCAGCTTATGAAGGTACCTAGTCTCACCCCTCTCCTCTCCTGACAGAGGTCAGGAGAGGAGAGGGGTGGGGACAGAGGGAGGGGTGAGGCTGAACAGATACGATACAAGGTAATAATCAGAGCATCACTCACAAGATGGCTCTTCGGATCAGGCAGCCGTGGGGAGGGGTTATGCGCCAGCCAGTTCGCATGTTGTTCATTGTCATGGTATTGAGTTTGCTGGTCGTGCCGGCAGCCAGCGCCCTCGTGTGGGGCCCAGGCGTACAGAGCGGCACCGGGGCAATCGCTGGCGTCGTGTTCTTCGACCGGGATGCCAGCGGCACGCGCGCAGCAAACGAGGGCGGTCTGGCGGGAGTGGTCGTGGAATTGCGCGATCTCCTGACGGGCGGCCAGGTCGTGCTCGTCTCGGCTCAGACGGCCGGCGATGGGACCTACGTTTTCTCCGGCCTGACCGATGGACAGTACACGGTCACCGTCGCAGTGACCGCACCGTTCACGGTGACCACCCTCACCTCGCTGATCGTCTCTACTTCCAGCGGGCCGGTCAACGGGATTGACTTCGGCGTCACGCTCATGCAGACGCTCACCGGCACCGAGTTCGACGATCTGAACCATGACGGTGCCAAGGGTCCGACAGAGCCGGGCCTTTCCGGCTGGCTGATTCAAGTTTTCGACGATCCCAACGGCAACGGTCTGGTAGATATGGGTGAGACGCTGTTGGGGTCGGCTGTTAGCGACTATCAGGGGAACTGGAAGGTGTCCGGCTTGCTGCCTGGCCGTCGCGTCATCGTGCGGAGGCCGCCGGCCGGCGCCGAAGCGATGACTGAACCGATCGTCATGGCGGCTGAAGAAGCCGGCAGTGCCGCGCCATTGCTCAACGGCCGGCGGCCCGGCCCGGCACCTGCGTTGACCGATGGCTCGGCAGCGTACGTGCCCGGTGAACTGCTGGTGGCCTTCCGGCCGGGCGTGTCCCTGGGGCGCGTCACGGAGCTGCTGACCGCTGCGGACGCGACGATCAAGCAGCCGCTGGGCGGCGAGATCTACCATGTGGCCGTGGACCCCGCCAACCTGGAGAGCGTATCCGCTGCTCTGGGGCAACGCTCCGAGGTGCGCTACGTCGAACGCAACGGCCTTGCCAGCGTCATGTTGCTCCCCCCCGACCCCGATTTCTACGATCCATTCTACGTCTTTGCCCCCCAGACGGTCAACGCGCCGACCGCCTGGAATTTCTCTACCGGCTCGCCGAGCGTGATCGTTGCCATCGTGGACACCGGCATCGCGCTGACGCACCCTGAATTCGCCGGTCGCCTGACCGCGGGGTGGGACTACGTCAACAGCGACAACGATCCCACCGACGATCAGGGACACGGTACGCATGTGGCCGGCATCGTCGCAGCTGCGATGGACGGCCAGGGCATGGTCGGCATCGCGCCCAACGTGCGGCTGATGCCCGTCAAAGTCCTCAACAATGCCAATCCGTCCACAGGCACCTGGGCGAACATCTCGCAGGGCATCCGGTATGCCGCCGATTACGGCGCGAGGGTCATCAACCTCAGCCTGGGCGGCACCTCCTTCTCCTCAGTGATGCAGGATGCAGTGCGTTACGCCGCCAGCAAAGGCGCGGTGGTCGTGGCTGCTGCCGGCAATCAGGGCTCCAGCACGCCGTTCTATCCGGCCTCCTACGAGGAGGCGATCGCGGTCGGCGCCACCAACGAGGATGATGAGTATTGGACTCTGTCGAATTACGGCGCATGGGTAGACGTGACCGCTCCCGGCGCCAGCATCTGGAGCACCTACTGGGATCGCAACACGGGGACGAACACTTACGGCTTCATGAGCGGCACCTCGATGGCGGCACCGCATGTCAGCGGCTTGGCGGCCCTGTTGCTCTCCTATCGGCCGACCCTCTCAGCGGCCGACGTGCGAGCCATCATCGAGCAGACTGCCGTAGACAAAGGTGTGACCGGTTTTGACATCTACTACGGCTGGGGCCGCATGGATGCGGGTGCCGCGTTGACGCTGGCGAGCAATTGGACGCCCTTCACGCCGACCCCAACCCTCTCGCCGACGGACACGGCTACCGCCATGCCGACGGCCACAGCCACGGCGACGGCCACGCCCACAGCGACGCCCACGCCGACGGCCACGGCGACGGCCACGCCCACGCCGACGGCCACGGCGACGGCCACGGCGACGGCCACGCCCACGCCGACGGCCACGGCGACGATGTCGTCCACTCCCACGCGCACACCGACCGCCAGCCCGACACCGGCGCCCTATCTGCGCCGGGTGAACGCCGCGGGCGTCACCTTCACGGACAGCCTGGGGCAGGAGTGGAGTCCCGATCAGGCGTATGCCAGCGGCGGCTGGGGCTACGTGAGCGGCTCGGCCAAGTCCTCGACGACAGGCGTCAGCGGCACGGTGGATGACCTGCTCTACCAGAAGTATCGCGAGGGGATGAGGGCGTACCAGTTCACCGTGCCGAACGGCGATTATCAGGTGACGCTCAGATTCGCCGAGTTCGTCGCCACCACATCGAAGCGCCGCATCATGAAGATCACGATCGAAGGCGTGGTCCTCGAGAATGCGCTCGAAGTGCTGGCGGTCGCCGGCAAGGCGACGGCGTATGACAAGACTTACACCGTGACAGTAGCAGATGGCCTGCTGAACATCGCCTTCGCCCAAAACGGCGGCAGCTACAAGCCAATGGTGTCGGCGATCGAGGTGAAGAGCGTCGGAGTGGAGCCGGGTGGTGCGGGCATCGTGCCGACGCCCACGGCCGTCAGCGTCCCGAGCACGCCGTTGCCGACTGCCACGCCGACGGCCACCCCCACGCCGACGGCCATCCCGACCCGGCCAGCCTATCTGTTGCGGGCGAACGCGGGCGGCCCTACCTTTACCGATAGCCAGGGGCGCACCTGGACGGCCGAGCAGCCCTTCGCCGTTGGCTCGTGGGGTTATGTGGATGGCACGCCTGCGTCGGTGACGACTCCGGTCGGCGCTACGAAGGACGACTTCCTGTATCAAAGGTATCGCGAGGGGGTCTCCGAGTTCAGATTTACGGTCCCCAATGGCCTCTTCGAGGTCGAGCTACGGTTCGCTGAGTTCGTCGCCACCGGCCCTGGCCAGCGCGTGATGCAGATCACGCTGGAAGGAGATGTGGTCGAAAGCGGGCTGGACATCTATGCGGTCGCCGGCAGCGCCACGGCGCTGAGCCGTACTTATCCAGTGTTGGTGAGCGATGGGGTCCTGAACATCGGCTTTGCCCAGGCCGGCGGCACCTTGCCGGCGGCCATCGCGGCCATTGCGGTGCAGTGAGCATGAAGCAGACGTGCCAGGCACCAGCGCGGGTGCCCGGCACGCGGGCCCGATTGCAGCGAGTCCCATCGTAATGTGGTTTGTAAGGTTTGCCGATATATCATAGTGGCAGGATAAAACCTTTGTGCACATGTTTTGCCTGCACTTGACCTGTGGTATACTGGTGCTCCAGAATCAGGCACATTGCATCTTCATGGCGACGCGCACGAGGAGCATGGATATGGATCACACCGGACGGATAGCAGGATGGCTGCTCGTAGGGCTGACGGCGTTCCTGGCGACAGCGGTCATTGCATTGGTGGTGACAGTGCCGGTTACGGCCAGCTCGTCGTCGGGCACCGGTGCCGTCTCTGGAGTCGTGTTCTTTGACGGTGACGGCGACGGGTTGCTGGCAGTTAACGGCTCGGAGCGGGGCATCCCTGCGGCCACCGTGCAGCTCATCGGTCCAGGCAATGCCTTCACGACCACCACCGACGCGAACGGCGTGTACACCTTCACGGCGCTGGCTCCGAGCGGCTACACAGTGGCGCTCCAGCCGCCGACCGGCTATGTGACGACCACGTCTGCCAGCGCTGCTGTCTCGGTCGGGAGCGGTCCGGTGGCTGGCCCCAATTTTGCCCTGGCCTATCCCATCTCGATCTACGGGACGGTGTGTCAGGATCTCAATGGCGATGGTCAGTGCGCGCTGCCGGCCGCCGAACCGCGCATCGCCGGCGCGCTCGTCCAGGTGTTCCATGATGCCAATCGCAATGGCCTGTTGGATCTCGGCGAGGCGTTGATTGGTAGCGCCACGTCTGACGCAAAAGGCCTGTATCTGATCTCCGCTCTGCGACCCGGCAGCCATATCGTAATCCTTCGCCTGCCCGGCGGCGCGGAGAGCAGCGTGCAGACCCTCTCGCTCCAGAGCGACGAAGCGGGCGCGGCAACCGTCTTGCAGAATTTCGCCGTCGGCCAGGCCGCGATCGAGGGTGTGGTCTTCCATGATGTGAACGGCAACGAGTTCCCGGACGCCGGTGAGACTCCGCTTCGCTCGGCGGTCGTCCAGCTCCTGGCGGCAGCGGGCGGCCAAGCGGTTTCGCCCGTGACGATCGTCGCCACTGCGACCACGGACATAGACGGGAGGTACGCCTTTGCGAAACTGCCGGTGGCCGCGTATCAGGTGCGGGTCATGGCACCGGTGCCTGTGGGCTGGCTGCAGAGCTCGGACCCATCGGCCCTGATCCCCTCGTTGCAGCCCAACATCGTCGCAACCGCGAACATCGGCTTCTTCGACCCTGCATCGGTGCCGCCGATGAGCCTGGCCGACTGGAAGCGCGAGCTACGCCAGTCGGACCAATGGGCCTATACGGCTGCAGAGCAACAAACGTTCGTCAACTCGGCGCAGACGGTATCGCGCGTTTTCTCGGAAACCGTCGCACTGCGCGATGCGCTGCTGCTCGGAGGCGCTACGACCTTCTCGACCGAGAAGTGGCGGGCATTGAAGGAACATGCTGCGTTGTTGCTGAACATCGCCAGCCTGCGCCTGCGACCGGAGACATTGGTCAAGTTGGGCACGCTCTCCGGCGCCATCACCGTGCGGCAGGCCAGGGATGAGATCGAAGCACTGTTGCTGAGCGCTATAGCTGCCGATCATATGCGAGCCCTTGCCATCGCGCAGGCACTCAATGCCGGTCAGGGCGTCGGGATCGGATTGACGGGGATTTCGGCTGTGACGGATGCGCTCTACCAGAATGCACAGGTGGCCTCTAAGCTCAAGCTGGGCGGTGACATCGTTGAAGTGAGGCTGTCGAACGCCCTGACCCTGCGCAAATGGAGCGCCGGCGCGTACAAGAGCACGACCAACGTGCTGAAGCCACAGCTACGCATCCGGGTGAAGTCGTTCAATCAGGGCGGCACCCTGGAGGTCACACAGCGCTTCCCGGACGGTCGCAGCATCAAGCTGGGGACGTTGCGCTCCAACATACAGAACAGAGATGTGAATCGGGTGTTTCTTCTGAATCTGTCACGGATCACGACCATCGCAGAGCTCACCCAGACGACGTTGATTCTGACGGTGCGCGACATTGATGGCGGCAAGCCGGCATCGGTTAAAATAGATAGTACAGAGATTAGTTTCTCGTATTGAAGCACGTCGGCCATTCACCTTTCACTGCTCTCTCACCAGGACGCCCACACTCCCGCAGCGCCGGATGTGGGCGTTTTTTGGTGTTTCGAACCAGACGTATCCGTATCCTGAATCGGTTTCATGACGTCTTTTATAATGTAGTTCGTCAGGCTGGATTCCACAGTTTGCGGCGTCTGTCCCCCCATCCCCGTCCCCTATCAGGGGCGGGGAGAATTCCAGAGAGGGTATGTCGGACGGCTTTGTTGGCCGACATACCCCTCAGAAAGGTGCCCCCCGCTTTCCCCTGCCAGGGGAGAACGGGGCAGGCGGTGAGAGGGGTCCAGCAGCGGAGAGCAGAATCCAGCCTCTCGGAGTAAGCGATGTGCAACGACATCCCTCTCTATTTGGGCGGGGCGAGGATCCATGACACCATGTGATGTGGACAGGGATATGCTGTCAGGCATGTGCTCATTGCCTGCACGGAGGTGAATCAGATGCAAAAGACACTGATCGCCTGGGTGCTGGCTGTCACCAGCCTGTTCGCTGCTGCGTTTCTCGTGCTTCTTTTGGCTCAGCGTGTCGAGGCTGCTGCCCTCCCTGCACCTGATGTGGTGCCAGCGCCGGTGGGCGCCATCGGCGATTTCGTCTGGTACGACGCAAACGGTGACGGCATTCAGAGCCTCGGCGAGCCCGGCATTCCGAATGTCCAGCTGGGCCTCTATCGAGATGACGATGCCAATGGCGTGGTCAGCCCCGGCGATACGCTGGTGATGACTACGACCACCGGCGCGGATGGCGGTTACCTGTTCGGCGGCCTGCCGGACGGCGTCTACCTGGTCAAAGTGCTCAGCGCAGGTGTGCCTGGCGGACCACTGGATGGCCTGTCGCCGGTGGTGGGCAACCAGGCGCAGCCGGAACCCACGGCACCGATCAATGTGAGTGCCGGTTACGTGTATCGAGACGCCGATTTCGGCTATCGTCGCATCCCTGCTGCCGGCCAGATGATCATCGGGGACCTGGTGTGGTATGACGGCAACGGCGATGGCGTGCGCCAGCCAGGCGAACCGGGCATGGCCGGGGTATCGGTGTGCGCGACCCCCAGCGGTGGCGGCACAACGGCCTGCGCTACCACCGACGCAGCTGGCCGCTATCTGCTGGCCCTGACCGCCGGCAGCTATGTTGTGGCGCCGGCCAGCGGTGTCCCGGCCGGCCTGACGCCCTCGACGATGAACCCGCGCATTGCGGTGGTGGCGGCCGGGCAGCAGGCATTGAACGTGGATTTCGGCTACCGGGATGCGTCGGGAACCCGGCTGGCCGCGATCGGGAACCTGGTGTTTTACGATGCGAACGCCGACGGCGTCTTCGGCGCCGGAGACTCGCCCCTGGCCGGCATCAGTGTGGACCTGATTCGCGACGTCAACGGCAACCACGCCTGGGATCCCGGCGAGCCGATCATCGCGACGGCGATCACGGGCAGCAGCCTGGATGCCGAGGGCGGCAACTATCGCTTCGTCGGTGTGCCGGCAGGCAATTATCTGGTGCACGTCAGTGCTGTTAACGCGCTATTGCTCGATTATCGGCAGGCGCCGTTGGGGACGCCCAACGCCGATGGCCACAATCAGGCTGACCCGTATCCGGTGACCCTGGCGGCCGGCGGCCGCGTGCTGACCGCTGATTTCGGCTACTTCCTGGCCGATCTGCCCGATAGCGGCATGATCGGCAACCAGCTATGGGTGGAGAGCGACGGCGACGCCGCGTTCGGCGGGGCCGATGTCGGCCAGGCCGGCGTGACCGTCGAGCTGAGCCAGGCCGGCGAGGTGATCGCCGCCACAACGAGCGGCGCCGGCGGCCAGTACAGCTTCGTCCATTTGCCCGCCGGAACCTACAACCTCCAGGTCTCCGACGATTTCGGCGTGCTCGCCGGCCTGACGCCGACGGCCATCGGCGCGGCCCCCGGCCAGGATAACAACAATCAGGCGCAGCCCTATACCGTGACCCTGGCGGTCAACCAGTACGATCCGACGGCCGATTTCGGTTATTTCAGGACAAATCGGCTGGCTGCGATCGGCGATTACATCTGGTACGACGCAGACGGCGACGGCGTCCAGGATCTGGGCGAGCCTGGGATGCCGAATGTGCGCGTTGCGGCCTATCTGGATACGAACAGCAATGGCGTCCTCGATGCGGCCGATGTCCTCTTTGCTTCTGCCGTGACCGACGCAGCGGGCGGCTATCTCTTGACCGGTCTGCCCGCGGGCGCCTACTTCGTAGATATCCTGGACGCGGCCAACCCCAACGGCGCGCTCGGCGGGCTGACCCACAGCGTGGGGATGCAGAGCCAGCCCGACCCGACGGCGCCGATCAATCTGGCGCCCGGCCAGATTTACAAAGATGCCGACTTCGGGTACGTCAAAGAGCCCGCGACGGGCAAAGCCATCGTGGGCGGGCTGGTGTGGTATGACGGCGACGGCGATGGAGTGCGCTGGCCGGGCGAGCCGGGCATCTCGAACGTGACGGTGGCGATCACCGACGTCAACGGGGCGCGCCTGGCGTCGGCGATCACCGATGTCGCGGGGGTCTATCGCCTCGAGGTCGTCGCGGGCAGCGGCTATGTCGTCGGGCCGGACCGATCGGCCAGCCCGGCCCTCGCCGGCCTGGTCGCCACGACGCCCGCGCCGGCCTTCGTGCCGCCGCTGGCGGCCGGCCAGCAGTGGCTGGAGGCGCGCTTCGGCATGGGCGAGGCGGCGGGGACCGCGGCCCAGAGCGTCCAGGGCTCGTTGCTAGGCGCGATCGGCAACCTGGTCTTCCTGGACGCCGATCGCAACGGCGTGTTCGGCGCAGGCGATGCGCCTCTGGCCGGCGTCGCCGTATCGCTGATCCGCGACCTGGATGGCAGTCGAACATGGGATCCCGGCGAGCCGATCATTGCCACGGCGGTCACGGCCGGCGCGTTGGACGCGCAGGGTGGCAACTATCGCTTCAACGGCGTGCCGGCGGGCAACTATCTGGTGCATGTGAGTGACACGGCCGGCGTGCTCGCCGACTACGCCCGCGGGCCGCTTGGCGGAGCAGGCGTGGACGGCCATAGCCAGGCCGATCCTTATCCGGTGACATTGGCGGCCGGCGCGACACATCTTGCCGCCGACTTCGGCTTCTATCGCGCCGCCGGGCTGATGGCGGGCGTCATCGGCAATCAGGTGTGGGGCGAGACGGACGGCAACGGCCTGTTTGAGCCGCTGGCCGGTGACGTGGGCGTGCCGGGGGTTACAGTAGCGCTTTTGCAGGCCGGCGATACGATTGCTGCGACGACTACTGGCCCCGATGGCGTCTATGCGTTCGTGGGCCGGGCCGCCGGTAGCTATCAGGTCGCAGTGAGCGATGACTTCGGCGTGCTGTCTGCCTACGCGCCGACCGGGCTGGGACCATCCCCCGGTCAGGACAACAACAATCAGGCGCAGCCGTATACGGTCACGCTGGGCAGCAATGTGGCCAACCTGACCGCAGACTTCGGCTATCGTATCGGGCCTGGCCCGAACGCGAATATCGCTGACTGCGCAGTGAGCGTTCGAGGCCCCACCATTGACCTGCGACCGGGACTCCTCATCTCGTTTACCGTTCGCATCACCAACACCGGTTCGGCCTGGATCACTTATCTGCCGCTCCAACTGGTTTACACGCCCACCTATCTCTCCTACGTCGGCGCGACACCGGCCAGCCAGGACAATGTGGATGACGGGCTGATCCGATGGCACAATCTGGCCGCCGCGTACAGCGCGTTGGCGCCGGGCGCCACGGTCCAGGTGATCGCCAGTTTTCGGACCGGGGCCGATACAACGCTCCTGCCGGGGGGGCGCACGCCTGTGGTGGCGACGGTGCAGGGCGCGTGGGCTAATCCGGACGGTCCGAGCCTGCTCGGCTCGCTGCTCTTGGTTCCCAATCGCAGTGGTTCGGCCAGCGTGCGCATCCTCCAGCCGACCGGCCTGACGGTGACCGACCTGGTCGCCAGGAGGACGCCGGCCGGCGTTGAGGTGACCTGGCGAACGGCCAACGAGGCGCGCATTCTGGGCTTCGAGGTGTTGCGTCGCTCGGTGAGCGGCGGCAACAGCGGCCCCTGGCGCGCCCTGACGCCAGAGCTCATCGTCGCCGAACATGCCGGTGCCAGCCAGGGCGGTGCTTACCGCTTCGACGATCGGGATGTTGAGCCGTCGGGGCTGTACGAGTACGGGTTGGCCGTGCACCTGCTGGATGGGCGCAAGGAGATATTCGGGCCGGCCGCTGTCCGGCCGTGATTTCGGTCCGACGCGCGCCTGTTGCCGGGGCCGCATACCTGTAATCTGTTTCGTAATATTCATCGGGTAAGATATCAGAGTAGAGCCATTAAACCCACCTCACCCGTGGGTAAGGCGCGGAGAGTGTCGAGTGGCTTACTGCGTTGTTGGGCGAAGTGTTGTAGAGATTGGTAATTGTTTGCCTGGTGGCTTCATCGGGGAGAGGAGATAAACATGAAAAGCGCAACTTTGGTCGCCATCATCGCGATCCTGGCGATGCTGATGCCGGTATTGCCGGCCGCGGCGCAGCCGGTAGCTCTGACGACAGCGGCTGCGCCGGTAAACCTGTTGGCCGGCGGCGAAACCTGCGTCGTCTTGCAGCCTACGCCGAGCACAGGTGTAGATGCTTACATCAAGAAGGAAAAGCCGGATGAGCGCCGGGGCACAGATCCGGAGTTGCGCGTCAAAGGCGAGGCCGCCAAGCTCAAGCGCGCGCTGTTGCGGTTTGATCTGTCTTCTCTCCCTAGCGATGCGATCGTCAGCAGCGCCACATTGTCGCTCTTTGTGAAAGGCGCTTCGGGCGGCGCGCTCACGATCAACGCGCACGGCCTGACGCGCGCCTGGAACGAGGCCGAGGTCACCTGGAAGGCGGCAGACAAGGCCGCCGGTGTGCTCTGGACGACCCAGGGCGGCGACTATGGGCCGACCGTCGCTTCGACCGTGCTGGACGATACCAGGAACGTCTGGCGCTCCTGGAACATTACCAGCCTGGTCACGGCTTGGCTTGCCAACCCATCCACCAATTACGGTGTGATCCTGGAAGGCAGCAGCTCGAACGCCGAGAAAATATTCAAGAGCAGCGACGACGGCACGACCAGCCAGCGGCCCAAGCTGGAGGTCTGCTTCAGCGCCGGACTGACCCTGACTCCGAACAACAGCGGCGAAGGGCTGGCCGGCCAGACCAAGACCTACGCGCACGTCGTGACGGTCGGCAATCTGACCACGGCAGTGAACCTGTCGGCGGTCTCAAATCGCGGCTGGGCTGTCCGCATCTACCAGGATGTGAACGGCAACGGCAGCAAGGATCCCGAAGATGCTGAGATCACGGCGACGCCGGTCATCGGACCGAATGTCAGCTTTCCGATCCTGGTGCAGGTGGACATCCCGATCGGCGCGGCGCTGGGGACGCTCGACACGACCACGGTGACGGCGACCGCGGTCACCGGCGGCAGGACGGCCAGCGCCACCGACGCGACGCGGGTCGGCCAGCTCCTGGCGGTGCAGCCGAACTACTCTCGCAACGCCGTGCCGGGGACGGTGCAGTTCTTCGGCCACGTGGTGTTCAACAACGGCTCGACGCAGGACTGCGTGACCCTCACGGCCAACTCCAGCGCGGGCTGGACCGTGCTGCTCTGGGAAGACCTGAACCGCAACGGCGTGCACGAGACGAGCAGCCCGAACGAGCCGGCCGTGAGCAATCCGGTCTGCATTGATCCGGGCAAGGCATTTTACCTGGTGGCCGAGGTGCGGGCGCCGGCCGGCGCAACGGTCGGAACCGTGGATCAGACGGTCATCCGCGCGGCATCGTCGGCCGTGCCAGGCAAGGCGAGCGCGGCCACCGATAAGACCACCGTGATCGCCAACACGCCGCCGGTGGTGGACGGCAAATACGATGAGATCTACAACGTCTCGCCCGACAGCCAGGTAGTGTGCTACAACGACGACCGGGGCGTGCTGTTCGGCAAGCTGGCGACCTTCTACCAGCCGACCACCAATGCGGTCTACATGACGCTGGCGATTGACAAGGACTTCGTAGACAACACCTACGGCGTCAATGCGGTCGGCTGGCCGAGCGGCCACACGTTCGGCAACCTGGACGGCTCAGATCATGCCCAGTTCCTGGGTTATAACGGCAACGGCGCGTTGGTGTTGGATATCAAGCAGGACTATATCGACGCGAAAACGGGCACGCCATCCGGCTACGATTCGCTGGGCGTGACCGGCGGCGAGGGCCGGGTCAACCTGGGCAGCGCGGCGCACATCCTGGAATGGGCCACGTCGCTGGACTACAACCTGAACAGCACCGGTTACTGCTCCGGCGGCGTCTGCTCGGCCGGCGGCACGAACCTGCTGGTGGACTCGCCGGCGACCGACGCGTTCTACACGCCCAACCCGACCTATCCGAACTGGATCTTCGACGTCATTTACGAGATCAAGATTGACGTGGCCGCCTTCGGTGCGGCCGGCTTTGGCTCGCTGGAGGTACCCTACATCCACGCTTCGCCGAGCAAACTGGGCGTCAACACGATCTACGCCGAGCCGGGCGTCTGCCCTGGCGAGATCGGCGATACGGTGTGGCACGACCTGAACCATGACGGCGTGCAGGATGTGGGCGAGCCGGGCCTGGCCGGCGTGCAGGTGAAGCTCTATCGCGACGACGGCGACCTGCTCTTCGATCTGGCCAAAGACACTGTGGTCGGGACGCAGACCACCAACGCCAACGGCAAGTACCTGTTCCAGAACGTGCCGCCCGGCGACTACTTCGCGGTCGTGGTGGACAGCACTGTGCCGGCCAACTTCATCATCACCACCAACAACAGCCCGACTCCGGTCTTCAACCTGCCGGAGGGCGGCGTTTACCTGGACGCCGACTTCGGCTATGCGCGGGCCTGGGGCGACTATCAGATCAGCAAGACGTTGACCAGCGGCAATCCGGCCGTGGTCGGCTCGGATGTCACCTACTCGATCCGCATCACCAACACCGGCGCGACGATCATCAACTACCTGCCGCTGCAAGACCTGTACGATCCGTCGAAGCTCCAATTCGTGAGCGCCGTCCCCGCGCCCAACAGCACGGGCGCCGGCGTGCTCAACTGGAGCGACCTGACGGCCAGCTTCGGCCATGACCTGGGGCCGGGTCAGGCGTTCGAGGTGCAATTGCGCTTCCTGGCCATCGGCGCCACGCGGACGACCGCGGCGATGGCGGCCGGGTTGAGCAGCGAGCCGGTGGTAGACGGCCTACTCGACAGCGGCTACGCCTATTTGGGCCGTTTTGACCCGCCGGCGGTAGACACGCCGGCCAGGCTCTACGGCTATGCCGGCGCCGACCTGTGTTACTGGGCGCTGGTCGTGGATCGCAGCTTCAACGACAACGTCTATGCCGAGACGCTGAACGCTTACCTGCAGCAAGACGGCTGGACGCAGGCGCACAAGTTCAGCAACCTGCTCGGCAGCGACAACGCGGTCTTCAACATCTCCTATTCCGGCGGCAGCTACATCGGCCTCACGCTGGACTATCTGAACGGGACGCCGGGCGCGTGGCAGTCGGGTCAGACATCGAGAGACGGCAGCAAGGCGCCGGGCACGCCGCCCATCGCCGACGCCATGACCTCGCTGCACTGGAATCTGGAGAACTCCGGCTGGACCGACCTGACGATCTCGCCGCCGTACAATTACAATGCGACCTCCGGCAAGTATTGGGAATGGGCCATGATCTACGAGTTCTCCATCCCCAAGAGCCGGATGAACGGCGCCTGCGGCACGGCGACCCTGGCTTCTGCGCATAATTCGCCGGCCAAGGAGAAGGGCCTGGCGAGCATCGGCGACACCGTGTACGGCGACGCCAACCGCAACGCCGCGCAGGACGCGGGCGAGACGGGCCTGCCGAATATCGTCGTGAACCTCTATCAGGGCAGCACCCTGGTGCGCACGACCACGACCGAGCCCGGCCCTAGCGGCTATTACATCTTCAACAACCTGGCCGCCGGGACGTACCGCGTGGACGTGGATGAGAGCACGTTGCCCACGAACTACGCCCTGACGAGCAACAACGAGCCGATGACGGTCACCCTGACGACGGGCCAGAAGTTCCTGGCGGCCGACTTCGGCTATTGGCTGCGCGGCACGGGGAGCATAGGCGACCGGGTCTTCTACGACCTGGACGGCAGCGGCCTGCCCGATGGCGGCGCAGAGCCGGGCATCAACGGCGTGAAGGTGAATCTCTATAGCGGCAGTTGCGCGGCCCCGGCCGGCCTGTGGGACGCGCAGGTCACGTCTGGCAACGGCAATTATAGCTTCACGCAGTTGCCGGCCGGCGCCTACTGCGTGGATGTGGACGAAAGCACGTTGCCTGCGGGCCTGGCGTTGACCACCGCTAACGAGCCGCGGACGGTCAACCTGGCCGACGGCCAGAACTTCACGACGGCCGATTTCGGCTACCGGCCGGTATGCCCTTCGGGCGTGCCCAACCTGGCGGTGACCGCCGGCGTGGTGGACGACACGGGCAGCGTGCTGCCGGGCAAGCAGAGCCTGGCGTGCGTGGAGATCGAGCCGCGGCCGGGGGCGATCGGGGACTATGTGTGGTACGATGCGGATGGCGACGGGATCGAGGACGTGGCCGAGCCGGGGATCGCCAACGTGACGCTGCGGCTGTACCGGGACGACGGCAACGGGGTCTTCGATCCGCTGGCGGACACAGTGGTGGCGACGACGACGAGCGATGCGGACGGCGGCTACCTGTTCAGCGGGCTGGCGGCGGGGACGTACTTTGTGCGGGTGACGGACGCCAATGGGGTGCTGGCCGGGCTGACGCACGTGGTGGGCGGGCAGAGCCAGCCGAGTCCGACGGGGGCGATCGTGCTGGGGCCGGGGCAGGTGTACAAGGATGCGGACTTTGGCTACTACCGGGTGCCGGGGCCTGGGCAGGCGCTGGTGGGCGACACGGTGTGGTACGATGCGAACGGGGACGGATTCCAGCAGCCTGGGGAGCCGGGGATTCCCGGGGTGACGGTGGTGGTGACGGACAGCCTGGGCGTGCGGCTGGGGAGTGCGGTGACGGACAGCAACGGCCGTTACTGGATCATTGTGCCGGCGGGGTCGGACTACGTGACGGGGCCGGACTTGAGCGAGGCGGGGACGGCGGCGGCGCTGGCGGGGCTGACGGCGACGACGGCGGCGCCGGCGGCGATTCCGCCGCTGGCGGCGGGGCAGCAGTACCTGGCGGCGGACTTTGGCTACCGGGACGACGGGACGCGGCTTGGGGTGATCGGGAACCTGGTGTTCTACGATGGGGATCGGAGCGGGACGTACAACGTCGGGGACACGGCGTTGGGCGGGGTGAGCGTGGACCTGATCCGGGACGGGAACGGGAACGGGGTGTGGGATGCGGGCGAGCCGATCATTGCGACGGTGACGAGTGCGACGGCGGTAGATGGGGAGACGGGGAACTACCAGTTCGTGGGCGTGCCGGGCGGCAAGTATCTGGTGCATGTCAGCGACACGAACGGGGTGCTGAACGACTACGAGCGGGGGCCGCTGGGGAGTGTTGGGGTAGACAACCACAGCCAGGCCGACCCCTATGCGATCGTGCTTCCGGCGGGGGGCCGCGTGTTGACGGCGGACTTCGGCTACGTGCGGGCGGCGCGGCCGGAGATTGGGGTGATCGGCAACCAGGTGTGGCTGGAGACGGATGGGGATGGCGTGTTCGACCCGGCGAATGGCGACCTGGGGGTGGCCGGGGTGACGGTGGCGCTGCTGGAGGGCGGTGCGGTGATCGCGACGACGACGACAGGCGCGAGCGGGGATTATGCGTTCGTAGGGCTGCCGGCGGGGACGTATGCGGTGACGGTGACGGACAGCTTCCAGGTGCTGGCGGGGTATGACGTGACGGTGTTGGGGCCGACGCCAGGGGCGGACAACAACAATCAGGCGCAGCCGTACACGGTGGTGTTGGGGGTGGACGAGGTCAACCTGACGGCGGACTTCGGTTACACGACGGGGCCGGACGAGCCGCAGGCGGGGCCGAACTACCGGATCACGAAGGTGCGGAACGGGGCGGCGGAGGTGCGGCCGGGGAGCGAGATCAGCTTCACGATTCGGATTCAGAACACGGGCGACAGTCCGCTCATCTACCTGCCGTTGCGGGACACGTATGATGCGAACTATCTGACGTATGGGTTTGGGGGCAAGTATGCGACGCCGGCCTCGGACGACATGGTGAACGACGGGGCGTTGCACTGGGCGAACGTGTTGGATCCGGCGGGCGGCGGGCCGGGGGTGCTGTTGCCGAACGAGTTCGTGACGGTGATCGTGTGGTTCACGGCGCGGGCGGACACGACGGCGCTGCCGGGCGGGAAGACGGTGAACGTGGCGACGGCGAGCGGGGTATGGGCGAAGACGGGGGTGATCGGGCCGAACGGGACGGATCTGGTGTTGTTGGGGGAGAAGTCGGCGCAGGACGTGGTGGGGGTGATCAACCCGACGGGGCTGGTGGTGACGGGGCTGACGGCGCGTGCGGTGGGCGCTGGGGTGGAGGTGAGTTGGGCGACGGCGAACGAGGCGCGCGTGGCGGGGTTCCGGGTGCTGCGGCGGCTGGTGGGCGGTGCGGCGTATGAGGCGGCGACGGCGGAGGTGATTGCAGCGGAGTATGCGGGAGCGAACCAGGGGGCGCGCTACCGGTATGTGGATGCGGCTGTTCCGGCGGGTGCGTGGGAGTACGCCCTGGAGGTGTTGCTGCTGGACGGCCGCACCGAGCAGGTCGGCCCGACGGCCGTTGTGAAGTAACGGTCGTTGCGGTCAGCGTCGTAATGTGATTTGTAACGTCGCTGTACGATAATATCTGTGGGTGCAGGTGGGGAATGTAAACTGCGGCGAGCGGATCAACCGCTCGCCGCAGCGATTTAAGGGGGTGCGGACCGCCTCACGATTGCTGGCGGCGGAGCGACCAGCTTCTGTGTTGCGCTTGCAGGAAGCGCAACATCACTCCGGCGAGCACGAACCCCATGAAGGCCGGTTTCCAGGGCCACGGCAATGCCAGGAACCCGCCTGCGGCAAACATGATGGCGTGATCGAGTGGCTGAGCCTGCGCGACCTTCTGCAAGATGTCCAGATACGGCAGGCGATGCTGCGTGGCCACCGCGCCGGCCACCAGCGAGCTATTGACCAGATAGAGAGCCGCGGCGCTCACCAGCGCGGCCACCGGCGCCGCCCATGCCCCTTTCACGAGCGCCAGCACGGCACAGATGGTTCCCCCGACAAATACGCCGACGACCGTGCTGGCGACGTTGAAAGCGGTCTCGTACCAGGGCCGTCGGTTGATGATCTGGGCGATGACCACGCTGATCAAAGCGATGCTCACTGCCGCGTTCACGGGCAGGATAATCACCGCAATGAATAGCGGAATGGTGTTCGGGCTGGTTTTCGCTCCGGAGAAGATATGACGGGGCAGGCTTTCGGCCACGATCAGCAGGGCCAACAGCCCGATGAGCAAGGGCCAGACAACAGGCCGCGGATCGAATTGGGATAACCAGCTGGAGGCCAATGCCAGGAGACCAACCACCCACATGATCACCAGATACAGTCGGAGCGCAATGGGGAACTGTTTCATATACGCAATGACTCCTTGGCCCGAACGAATGTGGTCGAACGTTGCTCTTTTTTTAGCACGAGCTCCGCGAATCTTCCATCCGTACATCTACGGAACGAAAAGAAAAAATCTGCTTTAGTTTGCGGGGGGGTCGAGCAACACATGGATGGTATGGCTTCCCCTGTTGCCGATGAACACCTGGTTTGTGAACGGATTCACCGCCGCGGCAAACGGATTGATCCCGACCCCAATCGTTGCCACAACCGATAGGGTGGCACCGTCTACCACGCTGACCGTATCGGCCGCGCTGTTCGTGAAGAAGACGTGGCCGGTCAGGTGGTTCGCTGCCACACCGCCCCCGCCGTCTGGCCCGCCGTTCCCGATCATCAATTGCGCCAGGCGTTCGAGGCCATCTGCCGTGGCCCGGTAGATCACGGCGCGGCTGACGTTGTCCTCGACGGCGCAGGCCACGTAGAGCTGACTCAGGACGGGATCGAAATCTGCGCCGTACGGCGATGATTTCGGCTCCGGACACGGTTGCACGGTCTGCGCCCAAAGCTGGGCATAGTCGTTGTCGCCGTCGAAGCTGGTCAACGTCCCGGAGTCGCGCGTGGTGACGTACACCCGATTGAGATCGGTGTTGATGGCCAGGCCCCAGGCGCCGCCACCGCCCGCGTGGACATCGGCGATCACGCTGTCGTCGGCGGAGTTGATGGCGATCACGCGGTTGTCGTCGTAGAAAGCGCCGCCGTAAGTGACGGCGATCACGTGGCCGGTGAGCGGATTGCGCCTGACGAATGTCGGCCGGCCGCGCACCGGGATGACGCCGCGGCTGTCCAGCGTTTCGGCGTTGAGCACCGAGATGGTGCTGTCGCCGAAGTTCGCCACGTACACTTTGCCTCCCTGGACCGCCACGCCCCACGGCAGGCTGCCCACTGCCGCGCTGCCCACCACGACGAAGCTGTGGCCATCTATCACGTAAACGCGGCCTGTGTCGCGGCCGGTCACATAGATCCGGTCCGTGAGCGGATCCACATCCAGTCCGTTCGGCGTGACGCCGGCAGGCAACGCCACAATCACCGGATAGATCACGGTCGCGGTCGGCGTGGGCGTGGCGGTCGGCGAACCGGTCGGGGTCACGGTCGGCGTCTGGCTCGGCGTCGGCGTGATCGTGGGCGTGGGTGTGATCGTCGGCGTCAACGTTTCGGTCGGTGTGGGCGTGATGGTGGGCGTGTGCGATGGCGTTGGCGTCGGCGTGATCGTGGGCGTGTTGGACGGCGTCGGCGTGACCGTGGGTGTCGGCGTTTCGGTCGGCGTCGGCGTGATGGTAAGCGTCGCCGTGGCCGTGGGTGTGCTGGTGGGTGTGCGTGTGGCCGTCGGCGTGTGGGATGGCGTCGGTGTCGCGGTCGCGGTCGCCGTGGCCGTGGCCGTGGCGGTTGCGGTCGGTGTGAAGGTGGGCGTCTCGGTGGGCGTGCGGGTGGCCGTGGCCGTGGGCGTCGGCGTGAGCGTGGCCGGCGGCGCCATGTCGCGGCCGATGAGCGGCAGCCAGATCCCGACCCTGCGAGCGCTGATGCGATAGGCGGGGCAATCGCCGCCCCGGCCCAGGTTCAAGATGAGTGCGTAGTAGGGGCCGGCATAGGTGGAGAGCCATGTCGCGGTAGATGCGCAATACTCGATCTCGCCCGCAACACAGCGCGCCGGATCAATGTCGTCGTGTCGGCGGATCTCAAAGCCATCTCGATCGTAGATGAACATGAAGGTGTCGGCGCCATCGGTCAGGTGACTGGTCCGTATGTTGTAGCTGATGCCGGGGCCGGCAGCGTGCATCATGACCCAGTCCACGTCGGTGGCCACGTGAAACGTGTGTGCCGCCGTCTGGCCGTCGCCTGCCAGCAGCGAGGCCTGGCTGCGTTGGTCGTCCGGCTCGTAGTTGTCGGGAGTGCATGCGGCCGGCGCCGCCATGACAGCGCGCCTGCTCTCTTCCTGGCCGACATGCTGCGCAGAGACGGCGGCGGACACAAGCGTCAACGCCGCCACTCCGATCAGTGCCAGGCTGGCGGCTGCCAGCGCGAGTCCGGAGAGACCTGAACGCATCGTGCGGCTCCTTTTGAGGGTGTCTGGCCATATTATACGACGGTTTAACCTAGCAGACGAATCGGCCGTCAGAAGGTGACGTTGTGCTGCGACCGATGCGCCAATTGCTCGCTGTGGCGCAAATGTGATATACTTGGGCCGGTCCGTCGGACTTGATGTTTCACCTCTCCGCCGAGGAGGCATGTCGTTGGAATCGTTCAACCTCACGGATCATCCGCATCGCCGATTCAACCCGTTGACGGGCGAGTGGGTGCTGGTGTCGCCTCATCGCACGAAGCGCCCCTGGCAGGGGCAGATGGAGAAGCTGCCCCCTGAGACTCGCCTCAGCTACGATCCGACCTGTTATCTATGCCCTGGCAACACGCGCGCTGGCGGCGCGGTCAATCCGCACTACGAGCACACCTTCGTCTTCGACAACGATTTCGCGGCGCTGCTGCCGACGGCGGTGGTGGGCCTGGTGGATGCGGCGGGCCTGCTGCGCGCCGAGCCGGTGCGCGGCGTGTGTCGCGTGCTCTGTTTCTCTCCCCGTCACGACCTGACGTTGCCCGAGATGTCGCCGGATGCCATCCGCCGCGTGATTGATCTATGGGCGGTGCAGACGACCGAGCTGGCCGCACTGCCCTACATCGGCCACGTGCAGATCTTCGAAAATCGTGGCGCGATGATGGGCGCCAGTAACCCGCATCCGCATGGCCAGGTGTGGGCGACAGAACTCGTTCCCAACGAGCCGGCCAAAGAAGCGGCCCGCCAGGCGGCCTATTTCGAACAGCACGGCCGGCCGCTGCTCGCCGATTATCTGGGTTTGGAGCTGGCTGCCGGCGAGCGGATCGTCTGTGCCAACGACGAATGGGTGGCTCTCGTGCCGTTTTGGGCGGTCTGGCCGTTCGAGACAATGCTGTTGCCGCGGCGGCCTGTCGCGACGTTGCCGGAGCTCGACGATGCCGGCCGCGCCGGGCTGGCCGACATCCTCAAGCGGTTGACCACGCGCTACGATAATCTGTTCGAGACGCCGTTTCCCTACAGCATGGGCTGGCATCAGCGGCCGTGCGATGGCCGGCCCTACGAGGGCTGGCTGCTCCACGCGCATTTTTACCCGCCGCTGCTGCGGTCGGCCACGGTGCGCAAATTCATGGTGGGCTTCGAGATGTTGGGCGAGCCGCAGCGTGACATTCCGGCCGAGGCGGCCGCAGCGCGGCTGCGCAGCCTGTCCGAGATCCACTATCGGCAGGCATCGTAGGGGCGAGGTCTCCTCGCCCATGCCGGGTTGAGGGCGGGGGAACTCCGCCCTGACGCGAGGATGGGCAATCGTGATCCGGAATCGTTCGAAGAGGAAGACACGCAACATGACATCTCAGATGCTTTCCTATGACGAGCTCCTGTTGAGGTTCTCCCGCCAGTTCGGCCGGCCGGCCGCTTTCATCGCCCGCGCTCCTGGCCGGGTCAATCTGATCGGCGAACACACCGATTACAACGACGGCTTCGTCTTGCCGGCCGCCATCGAACGCGAGACGCGTCTTGCTGCCGCGCCGCGCCGCGATGGCGTTGTCCGCCTGGTGGCCCTGGATCTGAATCGTGAGACGAGCTTCTCGCTCGACGATGTCCGGCGCAGCGCCACCGAAAGCTGGAGCAATTATGTGCGCGGCGTTGCGGCCGGTTTGCTGGCGGCCGGCTATCCGGTGGCCGGTTTTGACGGTCTGGTGCAGGGCGACGTGCCCATCGGCGCCGGGCTCTCATCCTCGGCCGCGCTGGAGATGGCCGCGCTGCAGGCGTTCAGCGCGGCGGGCGGCTTCACCGTGCCCCCCGACCAGGCGGCGCGCATCGGCCAGCGCGCCGAGCACATCTACGTCGGCACGAATTGCGGCCTGATGGATCAGTTGGCTTCGGCGCTCGGCCGGCCGCAGCACGTCCTGCTTATTGACTGCCGCGATCTCAGCTTCCGCCCCGTACCGGTGCCAGCGGCCGCGGCGATCTTGATCGCCGACACAGCCGTGCGCCGCCAGCTGGCATCATCGGCGTACAACGAGCGCCGCGCCCAGTGTGAGGCCGCGGCGCGCGCGCTCGGCGTGTCCGCGCTGCGCGATGCGACGCTGGAGATGCTCGCGCGTGCCGACCTGCCCGCTGTGGTCGCCCGTCGGGCGCAACACGTGATCGCCGAGAACGACCGTGTCCTGGCCACAGTGGAGGCATTGCAACATGGAGATTTGCATAAAGTCGGAGCGCTGATGGATGCGTCTCACGCCAGCCTGCGCGATCTCTATGAGGTGAGCAGCGCCGAGCTGGACACCATGGTCGAGCTGTTGCGCGATCAGACGGGCTGCTACGGCGCGCGGCTGACCGGTGCCGGATTCGGCGGCTGCGCGGTGGCGCTGATGGCGGCCGAAGCTGCAGCGGCTGCCATTCCGGTCGTGGCAGAGGCGTATCGGGCGCGCACCGGCCTGACTCCGGCCCTCTACGTGACGCAGGCAGCCGCAGGCGCCAGCGTGGTCGCGCTCCGCGATGATCGGGCCGAGGTGGCGGGGTGACCTCGATTCGAGGCTGGGAATTCCCCGACGAGCTTTACTATCAGGTCGAGAAGCATGTGTGGGTGCGGCCGCTGCGGCCTGACCTGTTGCGCGTCGGGCTGACGCCGGTGGGCTACGAATTGCTCGGCCACTCGCTGGTCGCGATCAGCCCACAGCGGGCGGTCAGCCCTGGCCAGTTCGTCCCGAAGGGACGCAGTCTCGCCATGGTGGAGAGCCTGAAGTACATCGGACCGCTGGCCGCGCCGGTCAGCGGCATCTTGTTGCGTTTGAACGAACAGGTGCTGGCGAACCCGGCGCTGGCGGAAGCCGATCCATACGGCGAAGGCTGGATCGCGGAGATGGCGCCCACAGATTGGACACGTGAGCATGAGACGCTTCTGACCGGGCCAGATGCTATCGCTGCTTACGAGGCCTGGCTCAGCCGCGAGAAGATCGGCTGGACGTAGTGCCTCGTCAGGAACGAAAAACAGGGGCCCCGACAGCTCCAGACTGGTAGGTGTTCACCTTTACAATGTGACAGCCCCCACCCCTC
>FWPU01006781.1_pt1 | contig 22261 bp, 27 predicted proteins | sample 2228361 | NCBI WGS metagenome assembly FWPU01 (sample SAMEA103939777, study PRJEB20133) | metagenome
ATTTTTTGCTACTTTTTTGAAAATATTTTTTGCATTTTTAAATTAAAAGCACCCTTAGGTGAATTGCCCCACGGACACGGAAAGGGAAACGGCCACTTTTCACCTTTGACGGTATGCCTATTGCTCTACTGCTATTTTGCTCTGAAGAATATAATTTGCTAAACAATTTTATAGATGTTAAAATTTTTTTGTGGAAATAGAATATTGTGAAACCCAAAAGGAGGATTTTAAAGGACTTTGCTCCTTGTTTGAAATTTGCTTTGGAAAAGTGGTCCAAGAAAATTATTGGGAGTGGAAATATAAAAGGGGTTACTCAATTTTGGCAAAAAAAGAGGGAAAAGTTGTAGGACATTATGGGGGAATTTTTTTTGATTTTAAATATAAAAACAAAATATTTAAAATTGTGCAAGCAACGGATTTAATGACTTCACCAGAAGTAAGGCATCTTGTAAAAGGAAAAAGTGTTTTATTAAATCTTGCAAAAATATTTTTTAAATATTGTTATGAAAATAATATTGCTTTTGCTTATGGTTTTCCTGGAGAAAAAAGTAGATTGTTAGGGGAAAAATTTTTGAATTACAAACCCCTCTGGAAGGTTTTTTACTACAGTTATGAAATTAAAAAGCCAAATAAATTATATCCCTTAGAACCCTTTTATTTTTTAAACTATGAAATTAAGGAAATTATTAAATCTAAGAAAGATAGGGGTTTTATTAGGGATTTGGATTATTTTAAATGGAGGTATATTGAAAACCCCTTATTTTATTATTACATTGCCCAAAATGGTGGTTCTTTTTTTATCTTTAAAATAAATGAAGATGGGGCAATTTTAATGGATTGGGCTTACAAAAATATAAAAGAAGCAAAGGATCTCTTGATAAGTTTAGATATTGAAAAATTTAAGTCCTTTCCCTTGGAATTAGAAATTGGAGAAAATTTTTTAAAAATAGAAGAAAATTATTACTTAGAATATAAACCCTTAAATTTGGATCCTAAAAATTTTTTAAATGAAAGATATTTTAAGCCCTCTGATTATGATGCTTTTTAAAATTTTATTTTTTTTGCAAAATTTCAAGTAAAAAGGAAGGAATTTGCCAAGAGGGTAAGACCTTTCCCACAGCTTGCAAACGAATTGCCTCCCCAGGCATACCAAAAATTATTGCTGTATCCTGGGATTCAGCAATAGTAAAACCTCCTGCTTCCTTTATTTTTAGCATACCCTCTGCCCCATCATCACCCATACCTGTCAATAAAATGCCTACAAGTTTTTCTTTGAATATATTTGCAGCACTTTCAAATAAAATATTTACAGAGGGACAATAAAGTTCATCTTCTTTTTTTTCTAAAAGTTTTATGTATATTTTCCCCTCCACTTCTTCTAAGGCAGTATGTTTACCTCCAGGGGCAATGTAAACTTTTCCTGGCTTTACCTCTTCCTTTTGCTCTGCTTCTTTAAATTCCATTGGTGCAATTTTGCATAATCTTTCTGCAAATAGTGCTGTAAAGATAGGGGGCATATGCTGGGCAACAATTACAGGAATTGGAAGTTTTGGGAGAGAAGAAAAAATTTTTTGAAGAGCGGGGGGACCTCCTGTGGAAGCCCCAATTACAATTGCCTTATAATTTTTCTTTATAGATTGCTCAACTTTTATTGGTAGTTTTTCTTCTGGTTCTTCCTTCTTTAAAATATTCGCCTTTGAGGCATTTATAACTTTTAATATTAACTCCCCTTCCATTTGTTGCAATAGGGGAGATGCCTTTCCCGTTGGCTTTGCAACAAAATCAATTGCTCCCATTTCAAGGGCTTTAAAAATATTTTTATCGGAACTTTTGGATGAGACAATTACTACTGGCATGGGAAAATTTAATTTTATCCATCTTAAAACAGAAAAACCATCCATTGGTTCCATCTCCAAATCTAAGGTTATTACATCAGGCTTCAACTTTACAATTTTATGTATAGCATCTTCTCCTGTTGAGGCAGTATCTATAACCCTAATTTCTGGGTGGCTTTCTAGCATCTTTGTAATGCTTACTCTATTATAAGCTGAATCATCTACTACAAGTACTCTTATCATTTTTGATATACCATATCATTTTTTAAATGTCTTAATTTAAACTTAGTTGTTATTGTAATTAGGGACTCCGAATGCCCTAAAAGTAAAAATCCCTTTGGATAAAGACGATCAAAAAACATTTCTATCACCTTCTTTTTTGCTTTATCATCAAAATAAATTATAACATTTCTGCAAAAAATTACATCCAGATAACCCAAAAGATAGGTTCGGTTTATATCTAAAAGGTTTAACTTCCCAAAGGAAACTTTTTGCTTTATTTCATCTTTTATTTTAATATTTCCAGGGGATACTTCTTCAAAATATTTCTTTTTAAAATGTTCAGGACAAGTTCTAAAGCTATTTTCTCTATAAATACCTTTCCTTGCTTTTACTATTGCTTCTTGACTTAAATCTGAAGCAAAGATATCAATGGATGCCTTTTGAAAATAGTTGTATTCATTTAAAAGAATTGCAATGGTGTAGGGTTCTTCTCCTGTAGAACAACCCGCAGACCATATCCTCAATTTTTCCTTTGTAGAAAGGATTTCGGGAACAATTTCTTCTATAAATGCCTTTAACTGTTTTTGTTCCCTAAAAAAATATGTTTCATTTGTGGTAATTACATCATATAAAAAATCAATCTCTTGAGCTGACCTGGGATCATATGTTAAATAGTAATAATATTGCTCATAGGACTGAAATTGTAAAGCCTTTATTCTTTGCATAATCCTTCTTTCAAGCAAAAATTTGTTTGTCTCCTTAAAATATATTCCACATTGGTTTAGGATGTAATCCCTAAACAATCTAAAGAGTTCTTCTGACATTGAGTAATTATTACTTACCTCTTGCATCTTCTTTCATTTCTTCCAATATGACAGCTAAAAACTCTTCTTTCCTTTTTTCAGAGGTCTGCCATTCCCTTTCAACTAAACTTTGAAAAATTTCCTTCTTAGAGATAAAAACTTTTGCCACATTGTCAATTAAATCAGGATTTTCTAATGCCTTTATTAAGTAATTAAAAGAAGATACATCTGCCAGTTCTTCCAAACCACTTAAAGCAGCTGTCTTTACAAAGGGATCGGGATCTTTTTCAATTATTTCATGGATTACAGGTAAAGCCCTTTTGTTTTTGGAAATTACTAAAGCATTTATTGCAGATGCCCTCAGTCGCCAATCGGGGTTTTGGGTATAACTTATTAATATATCGTATGCCTTTGGTTCTCTAATATATCCCAGGGCTTGCAATGCAGCTTTTTTAACTTCAATATCGGGATATTTTAGTTGTTCTAAGATTACTTCTAAACTCTTGGGATCTTGCAACTTTCCTAAGGATTCTAAACAATTTATCTTTACTGGGGGAATATCTATATGAAGATGGTGAATTAATGCCTTTAATGTTTGGGGTTTAGGATAACCCCCTAAAACTTTTGCTGCATTTGCCCTAATCCAAAAATCGGGATCTTCAAGGGCAGAAAGTAAGGGTTCATAGGCACCTTCTGGTTTTAAGGTATCCAATGCCTTAATTGCTTCTTGTCGGACCTTGGGTTCTTCATCAGTTAAAGCATGGATTAAGGTGGGAGAAAACCTTTCATCTTTACACTCCCCCATAAGTTGGATTGCTTGTTGTCTTATGAGAGGGTTTGGATCCCCTGCTGCTTTTTGTAAAATCTCAAAATACCCCCTTCCCTTTAAAAATACAAAAATTTGTAAAGCATTTATCCTTAAAGAAGGATTTTCTCCTTGGCATAATTTTGAAACCTTTTTAAAGATAAAATCTTTAAGGACCTCTTCTCTTTCTCCCCAATTTTTTAATATTTGAACTGCTAAACTTTGGATAGCAGGGGATGGATCTTCAAGCAAAGTTAAAACATAGACAACTAAATCTTTTTTTGGAAAAGCAGAAAGGGTCTCCAATGCTTGATACCTTACAGAAAATTCATGGCTTTCTAAAAAATTAATTATAAAGGGAATGGCTTCCTCAACTCGCCAACTCTTTATAAGCCTTAAAATTTGCACAAGAAAATCCTCCTCTTCTTCCTTTAAATATCCCTTTGCCACATTCCAAGCATCTTTTCCATATTCTGTAAGACATTCTAAAGCTAAATCTGAAAAGTCTGGATCCTTTAATGCTTCAATTAAAAAAGGTAATGCCTTTTCTTCCTTTGTCCAAGCGTAAATGCATAAAATATCCCTTTTAACTTCTTGTTTTGGAGTTGAAATATAAATTGAAAAGAGCTGAGGAATCTTTTCCCGGGGAAACTCTTCCCTTAATTTATTTACAACTATGTTTTGATACCTCTTTTTTAAAATGGAAGGCAGTTTTGCATTGTATAAATTTACTATGGCATGGATTGCTGATAAATTTATTTTTTCTTCTGTTCTTATCACATCTAAAAGAAAAGTAATTGTAGAAATATGGTTTATTTGAGATATGCTATCCAATACGGACTTTTGAAGCCCTGGCTTTTTATACAAAGGAATTATATAAGGCAGGACCTCTGGTTCTTTCAAATTTCCCAATGCCTCAACACAATGAAATTGTATCCAAGGATTTTCATGGTTTAAGAGGTGAATGAGGGAAGGAATTGTCTCTTTTTTTCTGTAATGGGAAAGGGAAGAAATGGTGCTAGATAAAAGATTGATATCTTTTTCTCTTTGTAAAAAGTTTAATAAGAGGTTAAAACCATCATCACTTCTCATATCACCTAATAAACTTATTAAAGCCAATTTTACATCATAATTTGTGGTCTTCTTTAATTCCTCTAATACATAGGGAAGAATTTTATTTCCAATTTTGTGGAGAGTTTCCATTGAGGTATTCCTTTTTCCTGCATTTTCTTCATCGTATAAGGCATTTATTAATGCCTTTATTACCTCTTTTGTAGATTTCTCAATTAAAACCTCTGATACTGCCTTTCTTACCCTCCAATCTTCATCCCCTAAGAGCAACATAAGGGGTTGTAATGCCTTTTCTAAGGGATAGGTCTTTAATTCCCATACAGCCATTTGCCTTGTATCGGGATCCTCTGATCTTAAAAACTCTTCCCATCTATCCATTTTTTCTTTCCTCAATTTTTTTCTTAATGTATTGAATTAAAAAGGATTTCATTAAATCCTCTGACAGGGTTGGTTCTTTTTCCTTTAATTTTAAAGATGCCTTCATAAAAAATTCCTTTAAGGAGTCCTTACTTCCTCCATTTAAATACTTTTCAACTAAATCTTTGTATTCATCTATAACAAAGGAAACAAAAATTCTCATTTTCCTTAACATATTTACTTCTTCGGGAGTTCTGGAAAAACCCTTATCATAGGGGAGTCCCACCAACCTTTTTATAATGGATTTAAAAACTGCCTTTGAAATTCCCTCTTCAATATATTCATCAGCACCATACAAATACTTTGGTTTTCTATGGTATCTTTCAACTTTATGTATAGCACCAATTAAAATAATAGGCAAAAACCTGGTCCTTTCCTTTGATTTTATATCTTCACAAATTTCAACGCCTAAAACATTTGGAAGAAAGACATTTAATATGAGCAAATGGGGCAATTTATTTTCAATAGATTTTTTTAAAAGCAAACCATCTTCATAAATCTCCACATTAAATTTCAATTCCTTTAAACAATCAACTAAAAATTTCCTAAACCCCCTAGGAGAATCAGCTACCCAGCACAATAAATCCCTTTTTTCTTTCTTTTTTATACTCCAATTGGATTTGCATGAAGGACAAGTAAGGATCTTTTCTTTTTCTTCCTTTAAGTCTTCAAAATAATAACCACAACGAGGACAAGTTAAAATCATATTTGTTCTGCTTTAAGTAAAATTAGCAACTTTTTTTTGTAGGGATAAACTCCCATTATTAAACCCTTTTCATCTTTAACTGTGGCTGGGGGTGGCTCAATATTTTTTAAAGGAATTGAGAGGGTTTGATGGACTCTATCCACCATTATACAAACTACATCTTCTTGAGTCCTTAACACAATTAATCTTGTATCTTCTGTTTCTTCATTTAAATTTTGTCCTAAAAAAGTTCCAATATTTAAAACGGGAAAAACTATACCCCTTAAGGAAATTATACCCAAACATTCAGGGGGAGCATTTGGCACCAATGTTATGGGATACAAGGGAATTATTTCTTGAACATAATCAATTTGAAGCCCATAAATTTCATTTCCAATATTAAAAATTAAAAATAACTCCCTTTCCCCTTCATCTGTTTTTATCTCTTTTTTAATCAATAAAGTTTTTTCTTCTTTTAGGGGCAATTCTTTTTCTTTTATTTCAGGAGAGGGCTTTTCCATTTTTTGGACTTCTTCACTTTTTCCTATTTCAACAAAATCCCTTGAACCATCTTTTTTTATTTCTTCTTCTTTCTTTTTTTTCTTCTTTCTGAGTTCTGCAATGTTAACCATAAACTAAACCTCTCCTTTTAACTCCATTTCACCATACGCCTTTATTACCATCTCAGGCAAGACCCTTTTTTCTTCCCTTTGCATTGCTTCTAAGAGGGAAAAGGAGCATATTGTATTTATAAGACGGGGTATTCCTTGGGTAAACCTATAAATTAAGGGAATACAATCCATAGAAAAGAGTTCAGGATCTCCTCCAGCTACTGTTAAACGATGTTTTATATAGGGAAAAACTTCCTCTTCACTTAAGCCCTTTAAATAATACTTTAAAGAAATTCTTTGAACTAAAGGTTCATAAGCCTTATTTTTCAACCTCCTTGAAAGCTCTGGTTGTCCCATCAATATAAAACTTAAAAGATTTTCCGTATCCAATTGAAAATTTGTAAGTAATCTTATTTCATCAAAGGTTCCCTTTTTAGGAATTAATTGGGCTTCATCCATAATTACAACAGGGGTTAGGGATTTATCATTAAATTCTATTAACTTTGTTTCTATTTGCTCTAATAAATCATTTTTAAAATGTTTTGGTTCTCCTTCAAAGAGTTTTACAAGGGTTTTTAAAAATTGGGAAGGGGACAGACGAGAGTTTATTATTACATAAAATTTATAGTTTTCATTAAAGGAATCCATAAGTGCTCTGCTTAAGGTTGTCTTTCCAGAACCAATTTCCCCTATCAAAAGTGCCAATTCCTTTTCTTCTACAGCATATTGAAGACGAGATAGGGCTTCTTGATGGTTTTTAGAAAGGTATAAAAAAGAGGGATCGGGAGTATTGGAAAAGGGTTTTTTTGAAAAACCAAAATAATCATTGTACATTTTGGGAAGCCCCTTTTAAAGAACCTAATTTCATTAATGCCATGTCCATAATAGAAGGTAAATCCAAAACTAAAACAAGTTCACCTGCTTTAAGTTCTGCTGCTCCTGCAATTCCCTTAATATTTTTTAACCTACCCCCCACGGATTTTATAATTATTTCTTGTTGTTTTAATAGTTTATCTACCACAATTCCAAAACCCCTCTCACCTATCATACTTACTACTACATAAATCCACTTTTCAGAATCCCTTTCATAGGGAATTTTAAATATATCTGATAATCTAATTATGGGCAAAGTAAAATCCCTCAAATAATATACCTCCCTTCCTTCAATTGTTTGAATTTCCGATTCCTTTGTCCTAAAGGCCTCTGAGACAGAAGTTAAGGGAATTGCAAATTGCCATTTACTAAAAGAGATAATCAGGGCTTGGATTATTGCCAAAGTTATGGGTAAATTTATTTCAAAGGTTGTACCTACATTTTTCTTAGTTGTTACATATATTGTCCCATTTAAATTTGTTATATTTTGCTTTACTACATCTAAACCCACACCCCTTCCGGAGACCTGACTTACTTTTTCTGCTGTAGAAAAACCTGGAAGAAAGATTAAATTTAAAACAGTATCATGGGGAGCATCTTCTGAAATTATTCCCCTTTGCATCCCCTTTTTTCTTAATAATTCCAAATCAATTCCCTTTCCATCATCCTTTACACAAATTGCAACAGCATTTCCCTTTTGAAATGCCTCCAAGGTAATCTTTCCTTTTCTGGGCTTTCCCAATTTTTCCCTTTCCTCTGGCATTTCAATCCCATGATCTACTGCATTTCTTATTATGTGAATTAAGGGGTCTGTTATTTCTTCTACCATCATTTTATCCAATTCTGTATCTTCACCCTTAAATTCTAATTCAATCTCCTTTTTAAAGTCCTCAGCCAGTTGCCTTACAGCCCTTGTGAGTTTATTATAAATTTGGCCTACAGGAACCATCCTTAAATCGATTATCCCTTTTTGCAAATCATTTATCTTTCTATAAAAATTTCTTTCAATTTTTAATATTTCTTGAAATCGGGAAGGAGAAATTGCTTCATCCCTTAAGACATCTAAAAAGTGTTCTAAATTTCCCCTTTCTAAAAACAAATCCCCTACTATATTCATTACCCCATCAAGTTTTGATATGTCAACCCTTACGGACTGACTTATGGACTTTAAGGATTCCACCACTGATACCCTTTCTTCTTCTTTTTTCTCTTCCATCTGTTTAATTCTTAAGTCCTCAACCTTTGCCTCTCCTCCTGTCATATTTAGTAGACTCTCATAATCCTCCTTTGTTCCATATATAAGTTTAAAGGAAATCATATCGGGCTTATCAGAAACAGAGGGTAAAGTAGAAATAACTTCACCTGCTTCTGATAATTTTTCATTTAGGGATCTCAGAAGGGTATCAAAGGTTTCAAAGGGAAAGGAAACATCAATGGAAAAAAGATTTTTGTTTGAAATTAAGTTTTCCTTTAATCTATATTCCTCATATTCCGTTAAGGATTTTAACATTTGAGGATCTAGGTTTAAAGTTGAAAAAATTGAAGGACCTTGAACCTTTTTTTCTTGGGTGGAAAACTCATGTATTTTTTCTAAAAGCTTTTGGATGGGAAAATTATCATGTCCTTCACTTTGCACAAGGTTTACCATTTGATGGAGTGCCCCTGTTCCATCATATAAAATATCTAAGAGTTCTTTGTTACAGGGAACTTTTCCTAAGCGAAGTTTATCTAATAAATTTTCAAGGGTATGGGATAATTCAGAAATTTGGGTCAGCTTTAACATTCCAGCAAGTCCCTTTAAGCTATGCATCCCTCTAAATATTTTATTTATTAAGCTGGGAGGGGGTTCACCCTTTAATTCTTCCAAACTCTTGAGATCCAAAGCCAAGTTATCTAAAATTTCTTCTGCTTCTGAAATGAATTCCTTTTTTAATTTATCTGTTTCTTTCATTGTTTTAAAAATCCCATAACCTTTTCTTTAAATTTTTCCATATCAAAGGGCTTTACAAGATAATCATTGGCACCTAATGCCTCTGCCCTTTTTCTATCTTCCTCCGATCTTTCAGTAGAAATTACAATTACAGGTGTATTGTTATATAGGGGATGTTTTTTCAAATATGTAATTAACTCCAAACCATTTATATCTGGCATGTTAATATCTGTAACAATTAGGGAAAAATTGTAATGGGGTAATAGCTTTAAAGCTTCAAAACCCGTTGCTGCTTCCACTACCTCTAAGGGAAGATCTTCTAAGGCAGCTATTAAAAATGCCCTCATTGTCTCTGAGTCCTCTACAATTAATACATATTTATTTTCCATAATACGCCTTATTTGTCTCCAAGAATTGGGATAATGCTTGAGAAAGAGGGGGTCCTAATTGAGCTAAAAAGAGCTCAAGACCATCTGTATTTCCAATGGGTTTTTTAAACTCCGCATTATCTCCATATAAAATACATAAAACCTTTTTTTGAAATGTAACTGGAATGACAATTACTTCATTTGGGAAAACCCTTCCCAAGGAATTTATAAATTTTTCATTAAAAGAAGTCCTTTTTAGTTTACCCCTATGGACTTTTCTACTTTGGCAAACTTGAGCAAAGATTGTATCTGCTTCTTTTGGAATTACAATAGAACGAACCCTTATATTCATAGGAATTTCATCCCCCGTTAAACCAAAACCCCCAATTCCCAAATATTCCTCTTCTGTACATAATAAAATCACTGCCCTTTCTAAATACTCTGCAGTAACTCTTAAAATCATTAAAAATATTTGGCTTGGGTCCGTGGGCTCTGAGAGTTCCTCTATTAAATGTTTCAATAAACTTAAAGACCTATTTAGTTTTTCCTTTGTTGCTATATCATGAAAGGCAGCTTTTTCTTGAAATTCTGGTTTTGTCTTTAGATATTTTTGCACAATTAGGAACAGTTCTTCTGAAAATAGTTGGATTGATTTTTCTGCTTCCTGGGGTGATATCTTTAAAAAATCGGGTTTTTGTAATACAAGATCAGCTCCAGTCCTCAAAACACTGTATTGTTTTTCAATATTATACTCGGGATGCAAAACAATAGAATAGCATAAATTTGGATTTGTTCCCTTTACCCAACTAACTATTTTTTCAACCATCTCATAACTTACATTTTGGGAGACCCCAATTACTACAACATAAAAATCTTCTGTATCCTTTAACTCTTTTACCTTATTTTCAAATTGAAAAATGCTATTATAATGGTGAACTCTAAACCTTTCCTTTACAAAAATCCTCTTTGCTGCAACTCTTAAAAGGGGATCTTGTTCCAAAATTACTAAATCAAGACCTCCAATCTTTTCTTCTTCTTCTTTGCTTAAAATAGAAAATTTTCCCAGTACCCTTTCCATTGGAATTGAAGTTACCATTGGTCTTATTTCCACATCCCTTGGAATTAACTCTTGAATGGAGACCTTTTTTCCCCTTACTTCTGGCTCAGGAGCTGGAGGCCTGTATTCTCCCTTATATGCCTCTTTCCCCCTCATTAAATTTTCTTGAACTTCCTTTAAAACAGAAATCTCTTCCCCCTTTTGTAAAAAACTGGAAGGAGGAAAGCCACCCATTTTAAAAATATTTTGAGGGATATATCCTAATTCTTGCGGAGAAAAAATATCTTTTATATAAAAAGAAAAGGTTCCTTCCTTGTCTTGGAGTAACGGCTTTATTATTTCTACTATGGTTTGAAAAATTGTCTTTGCCAAATTTTCAAGGGATATATATTGAAGTTCTAAGGCAAGCTTTCCTATGGGTTCTTCAGGCATTTTCTTTGAAATATTTAAAAGTTCATATACCTTTTCTTTATTTAAAAAAGGGGAAAACTCTAAATATGCCTCTAAATTATTATACTTTGCTGAAGTGCATAAAACAATCATTCCCTTTTGAAAATAAATTTGAAAGACCTCTCCATCTCTTTGGATTTCCAAAAGTCCCGTTCTCCTTGAAAGGTGAACAATTTGGATAATGTCAGATAAAGGAAGATCCTCCAGACGGCCAATTAATCCCATCTTTTTACCTCAATTTTAAGTTCCTTTAAAAAATCCAAACTTTCATAATCCCTTAAAGGTAAATGATATTTTGTTACTCTTCCTGAATTTGATAAGGGATCAAAGGAAAGCCATCCAATTTCTGGTAAGAAGACCCGAAGCCATCTATGGGGAGTTGCTTTTAAATTATTTAAATAAAAAGGAGTATTTTTCTCCTTTGAAAGGAGCAAACCCTTCACCTTTTTTGTTTGAAAACCCAAATCCTTTAAATTTTTTTCTAAAAAAGCCACAAAGGATATGCAATTACCTTTCCTCATTTTTAAAATTTGTGCATAGTCCTCTGACCAAATAAAAAAATTGTAACTTAAAAAATCTTTTACTTTAAAAACCTCTTTCAGTAAATCATCATAAATTTTTAAAAGGGGAGAAAAATCTCTATCTTGCCAAATTTCAATTTCCCATAAATTTTTTGAAATTTTATATCCCCTTATTTTATAATCAATTTCATCAATTAAAATAAAAGGGAAACTGTTATCTTTTGAATAAACCTCCAATTTTAAAGAAAAAACTAGAGGAGAAAAGAATAAAAAGATAAAAAAGGACTTCATGTCTTTACTACTCTTCCCTTCAATTCCTTGTGTAATATATTATCTAAAATACCATTAATAAATTTTGGTGCCTCTTCATCTCCATAGATTTTTGCTAATTCTACAGCATCATCTATTATGATTGCAGCTGGAGTTTCGGGATGGAAGAGGAGTTCATAGGTTCCAATTCTTAATATATTTTTGTCTAAGATTGCCAATCTCTCAACCTTCCAATTTAAAGTATGTCTTTGGATAAGATCATCAATTTTTTCTAAATTTTGTATAACTCCTAAGAATAATTCCTTTGAAAATTTTATTAAATCTTCTTCTTTTGGTTCAAAAAAATCCCTTCTATTTAAAATTTTTTCCATAGAGTTTTTTGAAATCTCATATTCATAAAGGAGTTTTAAAGTTGCCTCTCTTGCCTTATGGTTTTTATGCATTTACTTCCTTTAAAAGATTTATAAGCTCAATAGCAGATAGGGCAGCATCCCAACCTTTATTACCCAATTTAGCAGAAGACCTTTCCATGGCTTGTTCCATGTTTTCACAAGTTAAAATTCCAAAAACGATGGGTATTTCTACTTCAAGGGCTATTTGTGCTATTCCCTTTGCAACTTCTGAAGCTAAAAAGTCAAAATGGGGTGTCTCCCCTCTAATAAGAACACCCAAGGGAATTATAGCATCATATTTCTTATCTTTACTCTTTTGGTTTTTTGCAAATTTCTTTACCATTTGAGGTATTTCAAAACCACCAGGAACCCATACTATATCTACATCTTCTTTTTTTGCACCATGTCTTACAAGACAATCTATTGCCCCTTCAACAAGTTGTTCTGTAAAAACCCTATTAAAGCGGGAGGCAACCAAAAGAAACTTAGCACCTTTACATTCAAGTTTTCCTTCATAAATCATAGTTTACCCCTTTCAAATTTTAATTATATCAAATTTTTAAAATATTTAAAAGCCAAAAATCATATCTTTTTTTCAATCTTAAAATTTCTACCCTCTGGAAAAATTGTTTTATGCAAAGCAATGAATATTAGTTCTCCTTTTCCATTACCACCTGCTATAATATTCTTATCTTTCAAATAACTTAAAATTGTAGGAAAATTTAAATTTGTGTTTATTAAAGTTGAAATATTTCCAGAGATACTTTCCCTATTAAAACTAATTATATTTTTGTTATTTGAGCCACCTGCAAAGATGCTATTTTTTTCAAAGGGAATAGCCCAAAAAATTTCCCTTTCTTCAAAATCCAAATCAAAAAGTTTTTTATCCCTTATTGAAAATAAATATAAATTAAAGGGTCCTATACCTGAAAGGAAAAGGAATTCCTCTGAGGGAATAAAAGATATGGAATAAATTCCTAAGGAAGAAACCTTAAATTCCTTTAAAATTTCCCATCCCCTTCCACCCTTTTCAAAAAAAAGAAAAGAATTGCTCCAAGTCCCCACTGCTAAGTATCTTTCATCTTCACTTAGCCAGAGGGAAGCATTTGAATAATCTCCTGTCTTTATGGAATCCATTATTTTCAATTCAGGGAAAGAAAAAACCTTTAAAAATCCATCTGAAGAAGACCACAAATTTGAGGTCTTTTCAAAAAAATAGATATAATTTATTAAGTAATTATGGGCTTCTGTTTTATAATTTATTTTCATTTCTGGAATTTCCCAAACAGTTATTGTTTTGTCATCCGAAGCAGTGACTAAATTATTTCCTAGGCAAAGCATAGAGGTTATACCTTGGGTATTAGTTTTAAAACTTCTTACTTTATGTTTTTTTATATCTGTTGAATACAGATAACCATTGGAATCACCTAAAAACAATTTACTTAAATCTTCTACATAACCCATAGACCAAATTTCTACTTTTGAGGGAGCGTATTTTTTTAAAAAATTAAATTGCCTAAGGGAAATCAAATAAAATTTCCTGCTCCTTTTTTCAAGGGCTATTATTCCTTGAGGAATTAAATGAAAAAACTTAAACTCTTTTCCCTCTTCTTCAATTTTTTTTAAGCCCTTTTTTAAAAAATCCCATAATATTTTTTAACCCCCTTTGAAATTAAAAGAGTGGGAAAACTTTCTATAAATTTTATGTCCCTTGTTTTCCCTTCAAAATTTAAGGAATACTTTTTCCCCTTATCATTTAAATCAAAGAGATATACAAAATCAAACCAACCACCTATGGCAAAATATTGGACTAGATCAAAAAATTCCATTATGAAATAGCTACTGGAATCAATCTTTTTTCTAAGATTTCCCGTTTTTCTTTTATGTCATAAATGGATAAACTATCATTTAAGATATAAGCCAAAAAATTATTTGATAGGTTATAGCCCTTTAATTTCTTTCCTCCTAAACTTATGGAAAAGATTTCTTTTAAACTTCCCTTAATTAATTCATATAAAATCAAATTCTCCCTTGAGGGAAAAGTTACATAATTTAAATTTGGAGAAAATTTAAAAGCCAAAATTTTTCATTAATATCATTTAAAAGGGGGTAATTTTCAACTTCCCTTTTGTTATAGAGCAAATAATCCCTTAAAATGACTTTTCTCCCCTTTAAAATTAAAATCTTTCCTTGAGGCAAACCAGAAATAACCCTTTCATCTTCACTTAAATTTATTTTTACGGGGTTTTTTCTAAAATCCTCAAAGAGATAAATTGAATTTATCCCCCTAAAAAAACATTTATTTTCCCTATGGGTTAAAAAAAATTTAATTCCTGTGGGGCATCTAAAATTTCAACTATTTGAAAGGGTTTTTCCCCTTTAGCTTTAAGGTTTTTTAATGAAAAAAATAAAAGAAATGTTATTAAAAGGATGAAGGGCAAATAATATAAATATTTAAAACTTTTCTTTTTTTCTTTTTTTAAATGCAGCTCCCTCGTAGGTTTCTCATTTACATTTTTTAATTCTGGCACTAAATTTTTTTCAAATTCAGAGATATTTTCAAATCTTTTTTTGGATCCCTATGGGTAGCTCTATTTAATGCCTTTGCTATATTCTCAGTTAGGTTTTCAAATTCAATTTTTGCAATTTCTGGTTTGTCTAGAGATACTATACTAATTATTTCTCCAAAACTTTTTCCATCTCTTAGGGCCTTTCCCGTCAACATTTCATAGCAAATTAAAGCAAAAGTATATTGGTCTGATAAAGGAGATACTTCCTTTCCTAATAACTGCTCAGTAGATAAATATTAAGGAGTTCCCAAGATAGTGTCTGAATTTGTCAGTGTCACAGATTTTTCAGATAAGTTTATAGCTTTTGCAATACAAAAATCCCAAAATTTTTACAACTTCCTCCTTTTCATAAAAACAAATAAAAATATTTTCTGGTTTTAAATCCCTATGGACTATGCCCCTTTTATGGGCATAGGATAAACCAGAAAAAATTTGCCTTTTATAATTTATAAATCTAAGGGCAAGCCCCCTGCATATTTTGATATCTCTGATCTTAAAGAGTTTCCTTCTAAATATTCCATAACTATATGAGGAAAACCATACTCAGATATATCATAATCATAAATTTCTACAATATTTGGGTGCTTTAAAAGAGCCATAAATTCTGCTTCGTTTTTAAATCTCTTCAAAAAAGATGTCTCCAGTTTTGATGGAATAAGTATTTTAATTGCAACGGGTATTTTTAATGTGGCATGGATTCCTTTGAACACAGCCCCCATACCCCCTTCACCAATGAAGCCCTCAATCCTGAACTTTCCAAGTTCTTTTCCAATTAAGCAGTTTTCATCTTTTAAAGTTAAACTTTCCTGACAAATGGAACATTGCCTTCCTTCCATGTATATCTTTTCACAATTTAAGCAAAACTTAATTTCCACAATCAAAATTATAACATTATTCTTAAATTGAAAGAAAAATTTGGTATAATATAACAATTATATTTTTAGGAGTACCTTTATGAAAAAATTCTTTATTTTTTTATTTTTCCTTAACCTTTGTAATTTTTTATTTGCTCAAAAATTTTCCTATGATTCCTTTGAAAGTCCAAAGGTATGTGCCACCTGCCATATTGACATTACAAGACAATGGGAACAAGCAATGATGTCTTTAAGCTATACTCATCAATGGGATGAAGTGGAGTATTTTGAATTAGCACTACCTCAGGCATTAAAAGATGAAAAGGTTGCAGAAGTAAAGGAAGGATGTAATGGTTGTCATACTCCAATGGCATACCTTGTGGGTGATATTCCTCCAAAAAAGCCATCGGAAAATACAAGGGCAAATGAAGGTGTTTCCTGTGAAGTTTGCCATAGTATAAAGGGTTTCAAAGGAGATCTGCCTTTCAATTTCAACTTTGATATTTCTCCAGGGAAAATTAAATATGGCGGAAGAAAGGGAATGGTTTCCCCTCATCATGAAACAAGAGAAAATCCTCTCCTTAAAGAAGCAGAATTTTGTGGAATCTGTCATAATGAAAAAAGTCCTTTTGGGGTTTGGGTAAAATCTACACATTTGGAATGGTTTGAGTCACCACAAAGGAAAGGGGGAATAAAATGTCAGGACTGTCATATGCCCCCAGCAGAAGGAAAAGTGGCTTCTATGGGAGAAAATCTACCAGATGTAAGACAACACCTATTCCATGGTGCCCATGATGAAGGAAAACTTAAGGGTTCTGTGGAGGTAAGGATAAATCCAAATGTCTTGGAAGCAGAACCAGGTGAGACAGTAAAATTTACTGCTGTTATTGTAAATGCAAAGGCAGGTCATAAAATTCCTACGGGCTCTTCTGAAGAAAGGGTTTTATGGCTAAATGTGGAAGCCAAAGACAAAAAAGGAAAAGTTTATCACATTCCAGTGGATAAAAAGGGATTCCCACAAGAAGAATACACAATTTCTTCTGATGTAATGGCATATTTTGATATTGGTGAAATAAAAGATATAAAGGATTTTAAGGGATTGAAAAGGGATGGAGATGTTCCAGTAGGTGATAGAATTTTTCGCCTTCCTTACTTTGATCCCAAAGGAAGGATGACAATATGTCAATGGAATACCGCCTCCATAGGTGTAGATTATAGATTGGAGCCATTAAAAGCAAAGATAGAGACATACACATTTAAAATACCAGAAAACATTCCAGAAGGAGATGTAATTGTCACAGCAAGAGTATATTATTCCCGACTTGTTTCTTCTGTTGCAAAATTTTTAAAAATTGAAGAAGAAGAGTATAAGCCAATTTTAATAAGTGAACATCAAACAAAAATTAAAATAATTTATTAAAGGAGATTTTATGAAAAAAATTATCTTTTTTGCTTTAATTTTAAGTTTTTTTATTTCAAACCTTTATGGAATCCCTGCTTTTGCAAGGAAGTATTCTTACTCCTGTTCTACTTGTCATGTCTTATTTCCAAAACTTAAGGATTTTGGAGATGAATTTGCAGGAAATGGTTTTAGATTAAGCGATGTAAAAGAAGAACCTCCAAGAGCAAAAATTGATACGGGAGATCCAAACCTTTTCCTTTTAAGAAATTTTCCAATTGCAGTTAGATTGGATGGTTTTTTAGTTGAAAGAGAAAAGAAGGATGCCAAATGGGACAATCAAGTGCCTTATGTTTTTAAGATATTATCTGGTGGATATTTGGGAAAGAATTTTTCTTATTATTTTTATTATATTTTAGAAAAAGGGGAAGCAGGTAAATTAGAAGATGCCTATATCCAATGGAGTGATTTTTTAGGAATTCCCGCAGATTTAATCTTTGGGCAGTATCAAATTTGTGATCCCATTGTAAAAAGGGAATTGAGATTAGAAAGACAGGACTATGAAATTTATAAACTAAAAGTAGGCAGATCCCCAATTTCTTTAAGTTATGACAGGGGTTTGAGCTTTTCTTTTAAATTTATAAAAGATACAGATTTAATTCTTACTTTAACAAATGGAAATGGAATTGATGAAGCAGATGAAGAAGAAAACTTTGATGACAATGATTTCAAGAATTTTTCTTTAAGAATTGCTAAAAAATTTGGAAATTTTAATTTTGGGATCTTTGGATATTTTGGAAAAGATGAATTAGAAGGTGCTATAAATAATAAAACAACTTATTTGGGTCCTGATTTAAATATAAATTTAGGAAAATTTGAAATTAATAGTGGTTATCTTTTAAGAAAAGATACAAATCCCTTTTTTATAGAAGGTGGGAAAGAAATTAAAACAAAAGGAGGTTTTTTTGAATTCCACTATTTTATAAAGGAAAAAACAGCCCTTTCAATTCTTTATAATAAAATAAATTCAGGTCTTGAAGATTACAATTTGGAAGGGGTATCCTTTACAATAAATCACTTGTTTTTGACAAATTTTAGAATTTTATTTGAATTTTTTAGGGATCTTGAAAAAAAGAGAAATGAAATTAGCTTAGGTTTTTCAACTGCTTTTTAAGTTTTTTAAAGAATTATAAAATGCGTTCCAGAAGGGGTCAACCTCTGGATGTTTTAATTTGATTTCCTTTTTCCCTTCTTTTAATATAATCCCCATTGATGGCTTTGTAAATTCACCACAAATTGATGCCTTAATATTTTTTTCTTCAAGCAAATTTAAAACACGCTCTGCAAACTTTTCCCTTACAGAAATTAAAAGAGTTCCCTCTGAAATAGAAGAGTATGGATCTATTTTAAACAAATCACAGACCTCAAGGACACCTTCTTCAATTACAATTTTGTCCTTAAAAAGAACTAAACCCAAATTTGCAGCTTGAGCCATTTCATAAACACCCCCATAAATCCCACATTCTGTTGCATCATGCATAGCAGAGACCCCTTCATCCCTTACTCCTCCTTGAACTGCAGTCAAGCCATCTTCCACAACAGACATCTTATAAAAAATTTCATCTCCCTTTTTTGCTATTTTTTCCCCAAGTTTTTCTTTTATATAATTGGGAAACATAGTAGAAAAAATTCCCACTGCTTCAATTGCAGGTCCCTTTGTAATAATTAACAAATCCCCTTCCTCCATAAATTTAGGTGAAACATACTTATCAATATCTCCAACAGCTAAAACAGTTGCACCTCCCACCATAGGCCAGTTGCAGTTATCATACCTTGCAGTATGCCCACAGACAATTGCCATCCCCATTTTTTTACATTCTTCATCTATTATTTTCCAAACAATTTCTAACTCTTCTTTACTCATAGAAAGGGGGAGGTTTAAATCAATGGATAAAAAAGTGGGAGGAAGCCCAGAAGTTACAACATCAGAGGCAAGGATATGGATTGCAAACCAAGCAGACCTTTCAAAACCATATTCTGGAACAATGAAGACGGGGTCAGCAGTCATTGCCACTGCTTTTCCTCCAATTTCCACAATCCCCACATCAACTCCATGTTGTGGGCCTACCAAAACATTTTTTGACTTTGCTCCAAGGTGAGGATAAATCAAATGATCAAAGACCTCCCTTGAAATCTTTCCAATTTCAGGCAAATTGACCATAATTCCTCCTTTTTTATTTTTAAAACAACAATTTTATCACTTTTATTTCAATGTGAATAGGGCTTTAAGCCATAAAATTTTAAAAAAAATTTAAATAGAAATCTATGTGGAGGACAAAATTTTTGATTTAATTGAAAATGATCTGCTTAATTTAATCCAAACCAAATATAGCATTTCACAAAAATTTATTGGAATAAAGGATTTATTTAATTGTCTAGTGTATGTACCTTAAGGGATTGCAGAGTAATTACCTGTCCACCAACACGAAAATTTGATCGGGCTACAAACCTTGAATAACTTAGCAAACAAGCAATTTTTAATACCGCTTGTTAAATGTCGTTGCCATTTTTACGTTTCATAGTCGCTTGCCAAGTATTAACCAATTCATCTCCATTATATAGAGCTTCATAAGCTTTACATATGTCTTTGTCACGAGTGATCACTTCAAATCCATTCATATCGCTGTTTTCAATACGGAATTTTGAAAAAATTGTATTTCTATCTATTAAGAATATTCCTTTTTTAGTAATAGAATAAAAATTCGTAATTTTTGAGCCATTTAGCATTGCCCAACTTTTGTTTTCAATTTTATCACCATTAATGATAATTTCTGATTCTCCTGTTGCATTTGATATTTTTCCATCAGGAGTGACAAACTCAGAGATAGATTCCCATAAAGCCTCTTCTAATAAAAGATGCATAAAAAATGCCCTCCTTATGTTTTTTAGTATATGTAGTATTCAAAATAGCAATGAAATATAACGATTCCAGCATAAAAGAAGTCCTGAGTGGAAGCGAAGGGTTTGAGTGAGTGCCACCTGCCTGTGCTGTGCGACAGAACGGAAGCCAGATAAGGCATAAACCTTTTATACTGTGTTATATGAATTTGTGCCATTTATTTCTTATAGACCTTTTCTTATTATTTTCCAAATATCCAGCCATTTCTTTATCAGGCTTTTTTCTCTTATCTGAACTTCGGGTTTTACCATTTCCACTTCTTTTCCAGTTTCTACTCGAATAGACGCAGACTTTCTAATACCAATTACTTGCGATGGATAAACACTCCTATGGCCCGTTATAAGGAAACTAATCACACAGGTTACTGCTGAATAAGGCGCGATACTTGCTCCAAAAAGCTCTATTCCCATAATACTTGAGGCAATGGGAGTATTAGTTGTCCCTGCAAGAACTGCAGTCAACCCAATCGCTGATGCTGTTGCAAGATCTAATCCTAAAATTCTCCCAATTAAATTCCCAGAAGTAGCACGACAAAAAATATAGGAGTAATGATGCCACCACTTCCACCAGAGTTTAGTGTTATACTTGTAAAAATAATTTTTACAATAAATGCATACCAAGGAATTTTTGTCCCTTCTAAAGAAGATTGAATTGTTTCTAATCCAAGTCTTAGGAATTGAGTAGAAAAGATAAGAGTTAAACCTACGAGAACAAGTCCACCAACCAAACCTTTCAAGGGCCCCCAAATCTTCAATTTAGAAGAAAGACCTCTGAAAAATCTCATTGACTCAATCATGAGAAATGAGACAAGACCAAATAAAATTCCTGCCATGATTATCTTTATAAAGAAAGAATTGCTAAAAACAGGTATAAAATTTAAAGGATGATAAAAATACCTAATTCCTAATGATAAAGAAATATGATAACTTACGATGCCCGCGATAAAAGATGGAAGAAGGACTTCATATAGTAGTTGCCCGATAAAAAGCACTTCAACACCAAAAATGGACCCTGCTACTGGTGTCCCAAAAACAGAGGCGAATCCAGCACTAATTCCACATATTACTAACTTTTTACGGTCATTGTCACTAAACTTGAATATGTCAGAAAATGCAGATGAAAGTCCCGCACCCATCTGAGCGCATGGTCCTTCCTTGCCAGCAGAACCACCAAAAGTTATAGTTAAGACTGAGGCAATAAGTTTTACTGGAACAACCATCGTTTTTATCTTACTTGAATGTTGATGAACTGCTTCAATAACCTTTTCAGTGCCATGGCCTTCAGCATCAGGTGCTAAATATCGAATAATTAAAGAGGATAAGAAAAATATTATCGGTAGAAAAAGGTAGTAGGAATGGTATTGAGCGACAAAGGATATGCTCCAATTTAACGCTTTCAAAAATATTGTTGTTGATAAACCAACTATTACACCAATGATTGCTCCCAAAATACTCCATTTGAAAGTACTAATAAAAATAATTGTTGTTTCTTTTAACTTTTCTTTCATTCTTATCACACTATACTAACAAACATGATTTCATATAACTTCCTAAAATCCGCATTAAGTTTGGATATAATTCCAAATTTGGTATTGTAAATGAACATAGTTCGGTTATACCACCCCCTAACTGTATTATTATTAACTAAAATCTTTCTCATGTTTTTACACCCTTTGAAGGTTTATGCTTAACTCATCCAATGGACTTGTAAATCTTCCCAAATCCTTTGTGCTAATATGAGTATAATTCTCTGCATCTTTCTCCTTTTATATCCAAGTAATCCTTGCACATATCGCAAATCAAACTCCCTTAACAATAAATAGATCCCAAAGCTATGCCTCAATTTTTGACACTTTATATTTTTGTTTTTATCAATTTTATCTTTTCCAAAATACATCTCTAAAATTATATCATATTTTAAACTTATTAATTACATATTTGCTTGCATAACATAGGAGATTTTTAATATTAAAAATATTAGCATTTTAATAGAGAAATTTTAAAGATTTATGGCAATTTAAGGACTGATGGGGTTTTTGGGTATTTTGCCATCTAAAACATTTCTTAAATTTTTTATTTATTTTTCATCTTCCATTTCTACTTTTTCATTATTAAGCCTTTTTTCTTTCAATTTTTTATTAAATATTTAAACTAAGAAATTACTTTGTGC
>FWPU01006782.1_pt1 | contig 22258 bp, 17 predicted proteins | sample 2228361 | NCBI WGS metagenome assembly FWPU01 (sample SAMEA103939777, study PRJEB20133) | metagenome
CGATGACCAAGCTGTTCCATCGTGTGGTCAATCACCAGAAACGCTGGTATCATCCATTCGGCGTCCATCGTCTCCTCCGGTGTGATGTTGAGCGAACAACGACGATCATGCCGGAACGACGGATGGACGTCAACTAGCAATCAAGGTATGTGACTATCTATCTAAAGTTGGTATCACGTATCGGGCGGTCACGCCAACCAGCCGCACCCTAAACGATCAGGCGAGGGTAATAAGGGTGTCGGTTGCTTTGAGCGTCGTTTATGGATCGACCTAACGCTGGTGGCATTGCGCGCAGCGCGGCGTGGCAATCCCCGGATCGGCAGCGGCGTTGAACACCAACGCCAGACCACCTCAGGCGCGCGCGCGCATGATCTCGATTACGTCACGCAGCATCGCCTGGCAGGTGCCGAGCGGTCCATCTTCCAGACTGCTCATCGTGGTGCGCCCGGCGCTATCACTGACGATCACGAGACCCATTTCACCGCGTGACAGGCGGGCGAGCGGATGATCGGGGCCGAGCGCCTGGGGGGCGACTGTGAGCGCATACCGACCATCCGGCTGGCGTTCAGCGCGCGCGACCAGTGAGATCCGTCCGCCGGCTGCCCAAGCCGTCGCCAGCTCTGCCGCAGTGACCTCACGAATCCCGCGCACGGTCACGTCTGCCAGCGTGGTGGGCTGGCTCAGCGCGGCATTGGCAAAGATCACCAGCTTATTAGCCGCATCCCAGCCATCGACATCGAGCGACGGATCAGGTTCGACGATCCCCTGCCGCTGGGCTTCGGCCAGCGCTGCGTCAAAACTGGCGCCATGCGCCATCTGCTCGAGAATGATCTGAGTCGTGCTGTTGACGACCAGTTCCACACGCTCGATCCGCGCCCCGGCCAGATCCCGCACACCGACATTGATCGTCGGCAACGCGCCGCCAACCGCGCCGGAAAAGCGCAGGGCCGGGCGCGCGCTGCGGGGTGAGCAGTCATCAGCCCAATCACTAAGCGCTGCCAGCTCGGCAAAGGCCAGCACCAGCGGCCCTTTGCTGGCCAAAACGGCATGTTTGCCGCGGCGCAACGCTGCGCGCACAATGTCGAGTCCGGGCTGACCGTCGCGCAGATTGGTTGGCGTCGCTTCCAGCAGCAGATCATACCCGGCAGTTGCGGCCAGCGCCACCGGATCGAGGTCAGGGCGGAAGGCGGGCAGATCGCGGACACCAGAACCGCGCCGTTTGACATCGGCGACGGTTGCCGGATCGATCCCGGCAGGATCGAGCGCAACCCCGCTTGAGTCGGCAACTCCGACGAGATGGAGCGCAAATCCGTAACGGCGCGGCAACCGATCGGGATCGGCGACGATCAGTTCGAGCAGCGTGCGGCCAATATTGCCGACTCCGGTGAGAATGGTCTTGATCTGGCGCATAGATGTCTCCAACAGAACGTGATCGCTAAGTTCCAAAGCGCAGGGATATGTTCATGCCAGCGTGTCTCGCGCGCTCGCAGCAGTGACGTTATCTCCGGCACAGGTGAGCCGAGCCGGTTTTCACCGAACGCCGCTGCCAGATGATAGTCGGGAACTGACTGCGAGAGGCTGCTGCTGGACACAGGTTGTTAAGATGTGTGTAGTATAGTACAATCAATCATTAACAGTCGATATCATCGATGGAAGTGTTGCTTAGTCAAACGTCTCGCCTGTTCAATCACCCGGTCATCCAGCATTCTGTCAAGGGTTGCGCAGCGGCTGTTCTTTGGTATCAGAAAGGCAACGATGCCGTGTTCGCGAACTGTCGCACTCGTTCTGGTCAATGCAGCGCAAAACGCCACGACAGGATCCGCCAGACTGCGAGCGAACTGCGCGAGCCATCGCTATGGTATCGCCCGTGTCAGCCTGATTCACCAGATCACAGGAGCTGTCAGCATGGCCCGCCGTTCTCGCTCACATTCCAGCCCGCCCGCAGAGCTTGACAGGATCAGTGCGCTGCTTGTGTTCGCAATCATTTTTGGCAGTCTTGCCCTCAATCTGTCGATATGGTGGACCATCAGCCTGATCACAGCCGGTCTTACCATAGTTCTCTTCATCCATCGCTGGTTGCGCGCAGAGCGTCTCCGCCGACTGCGGCGCCAGCAACTGCTTGCGCTGTCGCCCAGTGAATTCGAGCAGCGGGTTGCGCTATTGCTGGAAGATTTGGGCTGGCAGCGCGTCATGGTGCGCGGTGGCAGCGGCGATCGCGGTGTCGATATTACTGCCGAGCGTGATGGATTGCGCTACATTATTCAGTGCAAACGGTACACGAAACCGGTTGGCCCGAACTACGTGCGTGACCTGGTCGGAGCGCTCCAGATTCAGCAGGCTGATCGCGCAATTCTGGTTGCCACCAGCAACTTTACACCGCAATCACGGCTGGAAGCGCGCGGACAGGCGCTTGAGTTGTGGGACGATCAGGTTCTCTTACAGCGCATTGAGGAAGCGGATCGGTTGCGCGCCCAGCAACAGCCGCGGCGCAACGGGCGCACTGCGCTGCTCGTCGCCGGCGCGGCAACGGTGAATCTGGCGGTAATAGGGGTGGCATTTCTGCTGAGCGGCATGCCAGTCATTGCCAGCGGCGCTGGCCAGACCGGTTTGCCGCTGTTCTCCGGTGTCGCGGCGAACACCTCAACACGCCGGGATCAGGCAGCCGCGCCCACGGCGACACCATCGCCAACAGCGTCGCCAACGGCAACCGCTCGCCCATCACCAACGCCATCGCCAACGCCGATCCCGACGGCAACTCCCGTTCCGCTGACGGCGTCGGTATTCAATGGCGGCAATGTGCGCGCGGCGCCAAATCTGAACGGGACAGTGCTCGATCAGATTCATGCATACGAAACGGTGTTCCTGCTTGGTCGCAGCAGCGATGGCGTTTGGTTGCGCATCATCAATCCCCGCCAGCAAGAGGGATGGGTGCATCGCAGCCTGCTCACGATTGATCCGGCCATCGAAGCGGCTCTGCCGGTCATCACGCCGTAAATTGATGCCGGTAGCAAATTGTGGCGCGAAATGGTAAGATTCTGGTGACCAGAGTTACAATAATCAGAAGCGCAATGGCCTGCCTGGTTGCAACTAGCAGGCGAGCAAGGTAGACCTTCTGACAACGTTCATGGTGAAGAGAACGCTGATATGGGTGTCTCTTCATGCCGAATATGCGGAAGTTTGTCTATCATTACCCGGGGTTGCGGTATGAAGCAGTGTTCTGTTCCGTGTTCGTTTATTGCATTACACAGCCAGGATATGGCGCAGATCCGCAAGCATCTGCTTGAGGGACATCAGTGCCGTGATGCATGGGTTGCGCTGAGCAAACTGGTGCAGGATCCTTACCAGCGCAAAGATTGTCTGGAGCGAGCATCTGCCATCGCGCCCGATGATGAGGAGTTGCAGATCGCATATCTGGAAGCCCGCCTGGCAATTAACCCACAGGACTATTTTGCTCAGCAGCGGCTGAATGAAATTCGCACGCTGCGGCTCCTCTCCGACGTGAAAACGCCGTATTTCCACGATCAGCCCAAGCCGCGCCTGATCGGCGACATCCTGGTTGACATTGGCGCGATTACTGAGGCTGAGTTGCACGAAGTCTTGAGTGAGCAGCGGCGGGGCAGTTTGTTAAGTTCCGATCGGCGGCTCGGTCAACTGCTGCTCCGCCGTGGGATGATTACGCCGACCAAACTGGCTAAGGCATTGATCATTCAGCAGCAGGAGCGGAGTCGCGCCCGCACTGCGCCCCAGGTGTTGGGTGAATATCTGGTCGAGAAGGGCTACATCACAACAGCCCAGCTCGAAGCCGTCCTGGCAGAGCAGATTCGCCTCGATCAGCAGGGGAAGCGCTTGAGCCTGGGGCAATTGCTGGTCAAGATGCATTTGATGTCGCAAGATGAAGTCGATCGAGCGGCGCGTGAATATGAGAGAATCTTCTGGTCGCAGTTTAATGCCTGAGATTGACGCAACAAGGCGTTCTCTCGTTCCCAATTCTCACCCCCTATCGTTAACGCTCATGGCAACTGTCATCATCATGCTTTAGCGCGCTGCGCTGTTGAGGATCAGCGCGCCAGGGCGTGCTACAATACGGCCACTTCCGCAGGCGCGGGATGATGGCGAGAGGTTCAGCCGTGATCGTTCAAGCCACACATCGCAATCAGTCACCAGCGCTCTGGCTGGCCCTGATCTGGCTGGCAGCAACACTAAGTATAGCCGCGCCCGGATTACTCTGGTGGGCGCCACAGTCGCTGATGGCCACGCCATTGATTATGCTGAGCGGGCTGCTGCTCTTCATCATTCCTGGCCTGGCTGTGGTCCGCTGGCTTGCCCCCGCCCCCTTGCTCTGGTTTGAGCGTCTCATCTACGCCGCCGGATTGAGCTGGGCGGTGATACCTCTGCTGTTGCTGGTGAGCGAACCGATTGGCTGGCGCTGGAATGGCCCGCTGGCATGGGCGGCCATGCTCTTGCTGAGCGTTGTCGCGCTCTGGCCTGATCGCCGTCCCCGCCCATCGCTCGCGGCGCATCGCCGCATGATCGGGTGGGCGCTGGCGGCAATCACCGTTGCTGCGCTGGCTGTGCGGCTCTTCGCCACGCGCGATCTCCCGCTTGGCATGTTCGGCGACTCGTACCACCATACGGTTATCACCCAACTCATCATCGACAACGGCGGTCTGTTTCATTCCTGGCAACCGTATGCGCCAGCCGTGACCTTCACCTACCATTACGCATTTCATGCCATGGCCGCCTGGTGGCACTGGCTGAGCGGCGTGCCTGCGCCTCAGGCTGTCATTCTGACCGGGCAGGTCATGAATGGTCTGGCCGCGCCGTTGCTCTACCTCCTCACTGCGCGTCTGACCGGGTCACGCCTGACTGGCGTCTGGGCAGCGGTGATCGTCGGCTTTCTAAGCTGGTATCCGGCCTACTATACCAACTGGGGGCGCTACACCCAACTGGCCGGGCAAACCGTGTTGCCGGTCGCTGCCGTGGCATGGATGAGCTTGATCGATGCCGCCACGCGCCCATCACGCCCACTGGCGCGCCCGCTCCTGCTGGCGATGATTGCCAGCGCCGGACTGGCGGTGAGTCACTATCGGGTGGCGATCCTGGCGATCTGTTTTGTCATCGCTTACAGTTTGGTCAGCCTCGCTCTGCGCTGGCAGGGCTGGGTTCGGCTGGCAATCGCCGGTGGTGTTGGCGCCATCGGCGCCGGCTTGCTGGCGTCGCCCTGGATCTGGCGGGTGCAGCAAGGCCAGATCACGCGGATGGCATCGACGATCTTGAGCAGCAATGTCGAGTCACGCAATCCGATTGCGCTCGACATTATTGATCGCGCATTCTACGCCGGTTTGTTCCCGCTCGCGGCATTGGGACTGGCTGCGCTGCTCTGGAACCGGCGTCCGGCAGGAATTGTGCTGGGGCTGTGGGCGTTCTTAACATGGCTGATCGCCAATCCCCAACTGATCGGACTTAATGGTCAGGGTCTGATCACTGCGTTTGCCGTGTTGATCGGGGCGTATCTGGCGATCGCGCCTGCGGCGGGCGCCGGTATGCATGCGCTGATACGGGTGGTCACAATCTGGCTGGGTCGCGCGCGGCGAGCAGCGATCTGGCTCCATATCGTCATTGCCCTGCTGGTGATCGGCTGGGGAGCGCGGATGCAGATCACCATCATCGACCCGGCCTTCCAACTGGCAACGCCGGCTGATGTTCAGGCGGCAGCATGGATCCGTGAGCATCTGCCGCCCGATGCCGCAATCTACGTCAACAGCTTCCCGGCCTACAACGGCTACATCGATGCCGGCAACGACGGCGGCTGGTGGCTGACCTTTCTGACCGGTCGCCGCACCAATCTTTTGCCGATGGCGGTTGGCTTTGAGGCGGTGCAACCTGCTGATGGCCTGCGGCAAAACGCTGACATGAACCGGATGATTCAACAATTCCCGATCGGCAGCGCTGAAGCTGCTGCTGCGCTGCGCGCTGCCGGGTTCAGTTTTCTGTATAATGGCCCGGCGGCCAATCCAGCCGGGGAATACCTTGACCCGGCACAGATCGATGCCTCACCATTTTACGAATTGATCTATCGCCGCGATGGCGTGAGTATCTGGAGCATTCGCTAGTGCGGATCGCAGTTGTTGGACCAACCTATCCGTTTCGCGGCGGGATTGCCCAATATACGACTCTGCTGGTACAATCGTTGCGCGCGGCTGGCCATACCGCCTTCTTCTATTCTTTTACCCGGCAGTACCCGGCATGGCTCTTTCCAGGGCGCAGTGATCGCGATCCAAGCAGCGCGCCCTTGCGGGTCGAGTGTGAATATCTGCTCGACCCGATCAATCCGTTCACCTGGTGGAAACTGGTGCGGCGGGTGCGCGCCGATCGGCCTGATCTGCTGATTTTGCAGTGGTGGGTGCCATACTGGACGCCGAGTCTGACCGTCATTTCCAGCCTGTTGAAACGCCCGCCGGCGATCAAGATTGCAATGGTCTGCCACAATGTGCTGCCCCACGATGGCGGGGGGGTGATCGATCGCCGACTGGCGTTAACTGTCTTGCGGCGCGCCGATGCCCTGATCGTGCATAGCGATCTCGATCGCTATCGGGCGCGGGCGTTGTTGCCGCAGGCGCAGATTGTCAAGGCGTTTTTGCCGACGTATGAACCTGTCGGCATGGCGGGAACCGTCAGCAACAGCGCTGTGCGCGCGCAATTGCAGATACCGGCTGGGCGGCGCATTTTGCTCTTCTTCGGCTTTGTCCGTCCGTACAAAGGGCTGGAATACCTGATCCAGGCGCTGGCGCAGGTGCGCGCGCAGATCGATGCCCATTTGCTGGTAGTCGGCGAGATCTGGGGGTCGCCGGCGTATTATCAGCGCTACGCAGCCGAGTTTGGCGTCACCGATGCGATCACATTCGTTGATCGCTATGTGCCAAACGAAGAGTTGCAGCCATTGTTCGATCTGGCTGAGGTAGTGGTGTTACCATACGTTTCCGCTACGCAGAGCGCCGTCGTGCAACTGGCGTTTGGTTTCGGCAAACCGGTCATCACTACCAACGTCGGCGGCCTGCCAGAAGTGGTGAAAGATGGCGTGAATGGCTTACTGGCGCCGCCGCAGGATGCCAATGCGCTGGCGGAAGCGATTACCCGTTACTTTCAGGCCGATCTCGGCCCAATGCTGGCTGCCAATATTCGCGCCGCAGCGGAAGAACGAGCCGAGTCATGGCCGCGTCTGGTCGCGATTATTACCGATCTGGCCCGGCGTCTGCGCAATGGCGAAGAGGGATGCGGAGCGGAGACGCCATGATTCGCGCTCTCTTCCAGCGGCGCGCACAGCGTCGATCTGCGGCGCGGCAGATCGTGTTTCTCTTGCCCATGGGAATCGACCGGCCATCAGGTCGCCGCTACCTGAACATTGCCCGTGGCCTGGCCCGTCGCGGCTATCGGGTGCGCCTGTTAGCCCTGCATCCCGATTTTGCCGCCTGCGCGCAACGCCGGCTGGTCATCGATCAGGTTGAAGTCTGGTACGTCGGGCAGATGCATGCGCGCAAGACCGGCAACGTGCCGGCGCGTTTTCGCCCGCACCAGTTGTTGCGCGTGCTGATCCATTCCACCCTGGGTATGATCTGGGGCATTCTCTGTTCACCTGCTGATTGGTACCATCTGGGCAAGCCGCAACCGGTGAATGGGCTGGCTGCGCTGATTGCAGTGCGCCTGTTGCGCCGTCAGCAGTTTCTGGTTGACTGCGATGACGACGAAGCGCTGGCCAACCGACTCACTGCGGGCTGGCAACGAGCAATCTTTGCCTTCTGGCAATGGCTGCTGCCGCGTCTTGCTGCCGGGATCACGGCCAACACCCGCGCGCTGGCCCAGCGGATGGCGCAGCCCGGTCGGCCATGCGTGATTGTGCCGAACGGTGTCGATAGCGCCAGCTTTACGCCGCCAGAAGCGGCTACGCGGGCGGCGCTGGCGCGCGCGTTGGGGCTGGCGCAGCGGCCAGTTATTGCCTACTCCGGCACCCTGGCTCTGCACAATCATCCGGTTGATCTGCTCCTGGCAGCATTCGCGCAGGTTGTGCAGCAGCACCCAACCGCAGCGCTCCTGATCATCGGCGGGGGCGAAGATTTGCCTGTCCTGCAACGCGAGGCGGCCCGGCAGCCATGGCGCAATCAGGTATTTTTCACCGGTCACGTCCCGCATTCTACGGTGCGCGCGCTGTTGTCGCTGGCCGATCTCAGTGTCGATCCGGTGCATGACGATGCAGTAGCGCGCGCGCGCTCGCCGCTCAAACTCATGGAAAGCCTGGCGCTGGGCATGCCGGTGGTTACCGGTGATGTCGGTGACCGCGCCGAGATGCTGGGGTTCGGCGCTGCCGGGATCGTCACGCGGCCAGGGGATCCGTATGCGCTGGCAGCGGCGATCAATGCCCTGCTCGCCGATCCAGATCGACGCGCAGCAATGGCGGCAGCCGCGCGGGCGCAGGCTGCGCGCTACGACTGGGATCTGCTGGCTGAACGCTGGGCGACCATCTATCAGCGCCTGACTACTGGCCAGGAATGAAGATGACGTAGAGCGCGCGGTATTCGCTCAGCACACCCTGCGCGCGACTATCGCCAACGAAGTAGATGCTGGCATTGAGCAAGACTCCCGGCGCGAAGATCGTTGCTTCCGGCGGCAATGGCGCGCGACTCCAGGCATCGGCGGCCACATCGTAGGTCAATCCTTCACGCCGTTCGCTATCGAAGACCAGCAGAGTATTCGACAGCCCCACCACCACCGGGCGCGCAATCGGCTGCGGCAGCGGCGCGATGGCGATCCAGCGTCGGGCGGGATTGGCGCCCGGTTCAAGCCAGGCGCTATCGCGTAGCGGGCCATGCTCGCCTTCACCACCGGTGATGTAGAGCCGACCACTCGCCACGGTCACCCCGGCGTTGCGGCGCGCTTGCGGCAACGGCGGGCCGCTTTCCCAGCGATCGAGCACCGGATCGTACACAAAGACCTCGGCCCGGATGCTGCTGCCATCCCAACCGCCGATCAGGTAGAGTTGCCCTTCCCACGCCGCCAGCGCATACCGGCTACGCGGCGCCGGCAATGACTGACCGCGAAACCAGCGCTGTTCACGCGGATCGTAAATCTCAAGCTGATCGCTGACCTGACCATCAGCCAGCTCTCCGCCCGGCACAAAGATCAGACCGCGCAACGTGATCGCGCCGGCATGACTGACGGCGGTCGGTTTATCGGTCACCCGCACCCAGCGGTCGGTCTCTGGATCGTACCGATCGACGGCAGCGCTCGCTATGCCTGCGCGACGACCGCCAATCACATATAACCGCTGTTCGAGATCGTAGCCGGTCAGGGCAAAATCATCGCGCGGTTCGCTGAGTGGTTGACGAGTAAACCAGCGCTGAACAGCGCCTTCAAGCGTTGCTGGAGTGGCGCTGGTGACCGCTGGCGGCGCGCTGAGCAGGCGGAGACTGAAGGCAATAATGGCGACCAGCGCAATCAGGCCGATCAGACCGATCAACCAGGGAACGAATCGAGATCGGAAGAGCGCGGGTTGCGCGATAGGTTCTGATCCAGGCGCAGCGACCGGCGTAACGTCCGGCGCGGACGCGGCAACTGGCGCTTCAGGCAGCCTGTCATCCGGTAGAGAAGGCGGCGCTGAAGGCGTGATCGGGCTGGCAGGCGCGTCTGACTCTGGGGTGGATTCGACTGCGTCAGCCATTCCGGTCTCGCCGACCGAAACAATGCCGGCGCGAATCGCATAGACGGTCGCTTCAGTGCGCGACTCAACCCCGATCTTGGCAAAGATATTGCGCAGATGCACTTTGACCGTATTCACGCTGATATTGAGCGCAACCGCGATCTGCTGATTGGTGGCGCCAGTGGCGACGAGGCGCAAGATTTCGCGCTCACGTTCGCTGATGGGGCTTTCATTGGTCATAACTGTCCGGTTTGATAAAACCGCTTCGATCTACGTCGATCATAGTATACCGGATGGCATAATGCAAAATGATCTGCCTTGCGGTTCGATCATTCCGCCCGCTGATGCAGGGGATTGCTGCGGGCGCGTCAGCGCCCGCGCACAGCCATGGATGGGCAGTGCGGCCAGATTCAGCGACGGAATCGCGGCGCGACGCAAGGCGACGGCGCGCGATCGCCGGTCGCGCTGCATAAGCAGGTTATCTGGCATCAGAGCGACCTCCGACGTTCGGGGACATACTTTTGAAATGTCAAAAGTTTTTGCGATTACCTGCCGGCGCAATCGCTCATGAGATCAGGCAAAAATCAACCTCATGCACAGGTTTTGCACAGTTGAAAGTTTTGACAATAGCTTGAAGTTCGTGTTATCATTCCCGAAGTTATGACGCAAAGATCTTTCTTCAATAACACGCCTGAGCCAACTCTTCTGATGATGGAGCGTTGATATGAAGCTGCACGAATACCAGGCTCGTGATCTGCTGGCCCGGTTTGGCATTCCGGTCACCGGCGGCGGAGTGGCGGTGACACCGGCAGAAGCGCGGGCAATCGCTGAGCAGATCGGCGGGCCGGTCGTGGTCAAGGCACAGGTTCACGTTGGAGGTCGCGGCAAAGCCGGCGGGGTCAAGATAGCGCAGAATCCGGACGAAGCCGAGCAGGTTGCCGGGCAGATTCTGGGCATGAACATCAAAGGTCTCACGGTCGAGAAGGTGCTGGTCGCCGAGGCGGTCAGCTACGAGCGCGAGATCTACCTCTCGGCAATCCTCGATCGGGGCAGCAAGCGAGTGATGATGATCGCCTCGGCTGAGGGCGGGGTCGAGATCGAAGAGGTTGCCAGGACCAACCCGGAAGCGATCATCAAGATTCCGGCGCACCCGACGATGGGTTTGCTCGATTTTCAGGCCCGTGAACTGGCCTTCCGCATCGGTCTGCGTGATGGCAAGCAAGCGCGTCAGTTTGCCCAGATCGCCAGCGCGCTCTACCGCGTGTTCGTGCAGTCAGATGCCTCACTGGTTGAGATTAATCCGCTCGTGATCAAAGCGGACGGTAGTCTGCTGGCGCTCGACTCGAAAATATTGCTCGATGAGAGTGGCCTGTTCCGCCATCCCGAGCTGGAAGCGCTGCGTGATCCGTCGGCGGAGCCGGAAGCCGAACGGCGGGCGCGCGAGGCTGAGATCACCTTCATCAAGCTCGATGGCAACATCGGCTGCATGGTCAATGGCGCCGGCCTGGCAATGGCGACGATGGACGTGATCAAGCTGTCGGGCGGCGAACCGGCTAATTTCCTTGATATTGGCGGCGGCGCCAATAAAGAAAAAGTGAAAGCAGCGTTGCAGATTATTCTCTCCGATCCGAACGTCAAGGCCGTCTTATTCAACATCTTTGGCGGCATCACCCGCGTCGACGAAGTGGCGCGCGGGATCATTGCCGCGCTCGAGGAGGTGCCTACGAATGTGCCGATGGTGGCGCGGCTGGTGGGCACGAATGAAGAGATCGGGCGCGCGTTGCTTGCTGAAGCCAATCTGATACCGGCAGCGACGCTGGCCGAAGGAGCGCGCAAGGCTGTGGCCGCAGCGCGCGGCGAACTGTAGCTTCAGCCGTCGAGGGCGCGGCGGGCAGCGGCGATCAGGGCGCGTTCGTGCCGATCAAGCGCTGCTCGCTCCAGTTCCTCGAGTTTCAGGCGCCAGCGATCGCGAATGGCAGCGGCGTAGTCGCCAGCCCCGCTTCCCAGTCTCGCCAGCCATTCCTGATCACGAGCCAGTAACGCCAGTTGCAGTTCGACTTCGGTGTAGCGACAGGCAACCAGCGGCAGACGCTCAACCCGAGCAGGCGGATAATCCGTGCCGGCAACAAGCTGCAATGGCTCGCATTTGAACAGTCCGGCTAGCAGCGTGATGGTGCGCTCGCTGGGCATCGATAGCCCCATTTCCAGGTGTGATACAGCCACGCGCGAAATCGCAAGGCGCTCAGCAATGTCCTGCTGTGTCCATCCCCGCTCGTTGCGAAGCCGGGCAATGCGTTGACCGATGGGTTCAATCATTGTTCAGCTATGGTAACTCACTTAGCAGACGGTTGCAGCCATTCGTTGTATAGTAGCATCGTTTGACTGCGGCGGTAATCTGTGAAGCTGCCGACAATTCGTTTTGCTACTGTGAGAGGATGCAACCAATGGCGACCAAACGGGCATTGATCACCGGCATTACCGGTCAGGATGGCAGTTATCTGGCGGAGTTTCTCCTGGCCAAGGGATATGAAGTGATTGGCATGGTGCGCCGCTCGAGTACAGTCAACTTCGAGCGGATCAAGCACATTCAAGATCGACTAACCCTGGTGAGCGGCGACTTACTCGACGAAGTGTCCCTGATCCACGTTTTACGCGAGTATCGTCCGCGCGAAGTGTACAATCTGGCAGCGCAATCCTTCGTGCAGACATCGTGGCCGCAACCGGTATTTACCGGTGAGACAACCGCACTCGGCGTAACCCGCTTGCTCGATGCGGTGCGGATCGTCGATCCGGAGATTCGGTTTTATCAGGCGTCGAGCAGTGAAATGTTCGGCAAAGTCGTGGAGGTGCCGCAGAAGGAGACAACACCGTTTTATCCCCGCAGCCCGTATGGCGTAGCCAAGGTGTACGGGCACTGGATCACAGTCAATTATCGCGAGAGTTACGGGATGCATGCAACCTCTGGCATCCTGTTCAACCACGAAAGCCCGCGCCGCGGTCTGGAGTTTGTCACCCGCAAGATTTCGCACGGGGTGGCGCGGATTAAGCTGGGTCTCGACGAAGAGCTGCGGCTGGGCAATCTTGACGCGCGCCGAGATTGGGGCTTTGCCGGTGATTACGTCGAAGCCATGTGGTTGATGCTGCAACAAGACAGCCCTGATGACTATGTGATAGCCACCGGTGAAACCCACTCGGTGCGCGAATTTTGCGAACTGGCGTTTGGCTATGTCGGTCTGGATTATCGTGACTATGTGGTGATCGACCAGCGCTTTATGCGTCCGGCTGAGGTGGATCTGCTGATCGGCGATGCCTCGAAGGCGCGACAGAAACTGGGCTGGCAACCACGCACTTCGTTCACAGAACTGGTGCAGATGATGGTCGAGGCCGATCTTCAATTAGTCAAGGAGCAGATGCGATGAATCAAGCTGAGACTCGGTTGATTGAGGAAGGATGGGCAGCATTGGTTGAACGCCTGGGGCTGGCGAATGCCAGCCGGTTTGTGATGTTGCTCGATCGACGGACGGGCGGCGCATTGCAGCATCTTCAGTCGCTGTGGGTGGCGCGTCCGGTGACAACCCAGCGATCGACGCCGCCGGTCGTCAATCAGTCTGAACAATAAACTCCTCGCTACCTGGTCTCTGTGCCCGGATGGCGCTGACGTGGCGCCATCCGGTTTGTGTTTTTGCTCAGGTTGCCAATGGAACCGGCCAGCGGATCGCGCAGAATGCGAGGGTCGCCCCTACTGCTGGCGGGAAGTGTTCGGTGGCAGCGCATTAGCCATCTGCGCGTTGCGCCCGGCGAAAGTCACGCACCAGCAGGCGCAATCGGTGCTGACCGTTCCATTCATCCACATCAATCTGATAGGCCAGATCGATCGTTGGATGCCGCTGTAGCGGTTCGGCAAATTGACCAAGGTGAAAGCCGATCGCATCGAGCACGGTTGCGCCGGCCTGCACGCGCATGCGCAGGTGAGCGCCGCCGGCGGTTGGTTGGGGATCGATAGCGGTAACGGCTGGCGCCATGAAGAGCGGCTGCGGGTTGCCCTGCCCAAACGGGGCAAGCTGTTCGAGACTGGCATACAGTTCCCACGAGAGTTCTGTCAGCGGCAACGCTGCGTCGATCACAAGGCGCGGCAACAATTGTTCGGCGCGGAGATGGTGATGCCCCAGCGTTCGCAACCGTTGCGCAAGGTTCGGAATCTGCGCGGTAGCAATGGTAAACCCGGCTGCGGCGGCATGGCCGCCATAGCGCGTAAACAGATCGGCGCACTGATCCAACAGTTCCATCATATTCACCCCAGGGATCGAGCGCGCCGAGCCGCGCGACACGTCCGGCCCTTGCTCGATGACGACTGCCGGACGATGATACCGTTCGACCAGCCGCGCCGCCACCAGCCCGATCACACCGGCGTTGAAGGTCGGGTGGGCGAGGATCAGGATCGGCTGGTCGGCATGGCCGTCCTGCGCGAGCAGCTCTTCGGCGGTCGTCTGTAACTGACGGGTCAGCGCTTGCCGTTCGCGATTGGTCTGATTGAGTTCAGCCGCAAGCGCGCTGGCAGTCGCCGATTCGCTGGTCAGCAGGAGTTCGTAGGCGCGCCGCGCGTCGGCCAGGCGACCGGCAGCATTCAGGCGGGGCGCAAGCGCAAACGCAATCGCGCTACTGTCGATCATGCCTGGCACCAAGCCGGCAGCAGCAATCAGCGCCTGGAGACCGGGGCGTTTCGTCTCATTCAGCGCCGCCAGGCCAGCTTTGACCAGCACCCGGTTTTCATCGAGGAGCGGCCCCATATCGGCCACCGTGCCGAGCGCGACCAGATCGAGCAGATCGCGACCGCGCAGGCTGGCCGGACGCTTGCCATAACGGGCCAACGCCTGCACCAGCTTGTAGGCAATGCCGACGCCGACCAGCCCTTTGAACGGGTAGGCGCACCCTGGCTGTTTCGGATTGACCACGGCCAGCGCGGGCGGCAGTTCGGCGGGCGGATGATGGTGGTCGGTCACGATGACATCCATACCCAGTCGATTGGCTTCAGCCACTTCCGCCACATTCGCGATGCCGCAATCGACCGTGATTAACAGCCTGACGCCATCGGCGGCCAGTTGGCCGATGGCCAGATTGTTCAGGCCATAGCCTTCGCGGGCGCGGTGGGGGATGTACGGGCGTATCCGGCCACCCATTGCGCTGATCGCTTGCGTCAGCAGCGTCACCGCAGTGACGCCATCGACATCGAAGTCGCCGTAGACGGCCATCAATTCGCCGCGATCGATCGCTTCGGCGATTCGACCGGCAGCAGTCGTCATGCCGCGCAAGAGAAATGGATCGCGCAACCCGGAACGGTAATCGGCGTTCAGAAATGCGCTCGCCGCAACGGGATCGTGGAAACCGCGCTGGTAGAGCAGAGTCGCTACCAGAGGATGCAGATCTTGGGCGGCAACAAATGTCGTGGGCGCAGGAGGGCGAACCTCCCAGTGCTGGCGGCGAGCTGACATACAGACGACTCCTGGTAGTTTGGTGATGGGATGTTAACCAACGTGTAGCTATTATACTGCGCTTTCAGGTGACGCGATGCTTGTGTGAGTTCTATCATAGGCGCCTTTGGTAATGCGTGTATGCTATGATCTATACCGTGGAATCTGGCTCATCGTTACATATTGTTACATCTATGCCGCCACGATTACTCGCCATCTGCTGGCTCTGCGTGATGCTGATCGGCTGTGCCGCTCCACCAGCGCCGCCAACTCCCACTGTTTCCCCATCCGGGTTGCGCATCCTCAATTGGGATACATATATCGATCCCGCTCTGCTCGAGCAGTTTACGGCTGAAACCGGCATTGAGATCGTGTATGATACTTATGCCAGCACGGAAGAAGCCTACGCAGCGCTGACTACTTCCAATCGTCGCTACGATCTGGTCATCATCGCCGATCGGCTGATCGACCGCTTGCGCCGTGAGCAACGGCTGGCTGCGCTGAACCACGAGCAAATACCACATCTCGCTAACCTCGATCCATCGTTCGACAGCATTGCTCTAATCGATCCGGGGTACCGATTTTGCGTGCCATACCTGTGGGGTGTGCTTGGCTGGGGGTATCGCGCTTCAATTGCTGACCGTCCATTGCAGAGCTGGGAAGATGTCTTCGATCCAACCCGCAACCTGCGTCTGGCCGCGCTCGACGATGAGCGGTTCAGTCTGGGGCTGGCCCTGATCGCGCTGGGTTTCAGCCCGAACACGACCGATCCGGCGATTATCGGCGCTGCCCGCGACTGGTTCCGGGCGCGATCGGCGAATATCACACATTTTGCGGCTGATGACGGTCAGAGCATGCTGGCGCGGCAAGAGGTTGACGTGGCGATTGAGTGGAGCGGCGATATACTTCAGATGCAGCGTGAGCATCTCGATATGCGATTTACGCTGCCGGCAGAGGGATCGATCTTCTCTTCCGATAGCATGTGCGTTCCGGCAACAGCGATCAACCAGGAAGCGGCTGAGCAGTTCATTAATTTCATTCTTGCCCCTGAGCCAGCCGCGGCACTGGCCCGCTTCACGCGCTACGGCACGCCCAATCGCGCGGCATGGCCATTGCTCGATGCCGATCTCCTCGCAATCATTCAGCAACACCAGCGTCTGGCGCAGGCTGGACGCCTCTTCCAGCTTGTCGATGTCGAACCGGCTGTTCGTGAGCTGTATCGCTCAGCGTGGGCCGAGGTGCGCCGATGATGACGCCGACCCCTTCGCTGCGCTGGAAGTTGCTCGGTAGTCTGGGATCGGCAGTAGCGATCTCCCTGATCATCTCCGTCATTGCTCTGACCAGTCAGGTCTTCACTCAGGAGGCGGCCAGTCAGCGGATCAACAGGCTGACCCAGGCCCACGACACGCTGGCTCAACTGAAACTTGCGATACTGATCATACACGAGGAGAGTCACCGTCTGATCGCGGCAATCCAATCGCGTCGATCAGATGCAGCAATGCCGGTTACCTTGACCACGTTTCATTCTATTGACGAGTCGCTTGCCAGGCTGACGTCGTTGAGTCAGTCGATACCAGCGCTGGCGCCATTCGATCAACAGCTTCACCGGCTGAATGATCAGCGCCAGCAGACGCTAGCGCAGGTGGCAGATACGACAGTGTTACGCCAGCGATTTGGCAGAACCGAGCAGGTTTTGCGCAATGTGTTTCGTGAACTGGCGCAAACGCTTGAACGGCAGGGCGCGAGCTTTCGTGAAGCCGGCTTGCGGCTGGCGCTGGAAGAGCAAGCGTATCTCCTGACGGGGAGGCAAGAGCACGTCGATAATGTGCGAATCCGGATCAATCAGTTGCAGACAGCCGCCATCGCCTTGCCGACAGCAGAACGAGACGCAGTGCAGCGATCGGCGCAGACATATCTTGCGGCATTTCTCAACTTGGTTTCGCTGAATCGTGACTTGCAAAGCGCTGATCTTCAGTTGAGCTATGTGAGCGCCGATCTGATCGCCGTCATCGACGATGCGATGCGGATGATCGATGCCGAGCAGCGGCAAGCGGCGGTGGCTATGGCGAGCGCTGGCCAGGGTTTGTATTGGCTGATCGGCTGGATGATTATCAGCAGCGTTGCCATTTTTGGCGCATGGATTTGGGTGGCCAATCACTATTTCAACCGGCCACTGATCGAGCTGACGACGGCAGCGCAACGAGTGGCCAGCGGCTGGCGCGACACCCCTATTCCGCTGGTTGGCACCGACGAGCTTGGCGACCTGTCTCGCGCGCTGGCGACGATGGCGGCCCACCTGAACGATCTGATTGCCCATCAGGAAGAGCAAGTTGCCCAACGCACAGCGCAATTGCGCGCTGCGCTGGCGAACAACGAGGCATTACTGGCGGCAGAGCAGCGGCGGCGGCGGTTGAGCAAGGCGCTGGTTGATCTCAGTCTGGCGCTGAATGAGGCCAGTGACGAGGCAACGATCTATCGCCGGGTGATTGACACGCTGGCCGTTGATGCCGGGATCAATGATCGAATCGGGATTTATGTCCGCGATGAAGCCAGCCAGTTGTGGGTGCCACGCCAGACCTACGGTTATCGCCATAATCCATTGATGCAACTCAAATCGACGCCAATCATTGAACAACCTCAATCCAGTCCGTGGTATATTCCCGACCTCAGCCAGTATCAGAGCAACTCACTGCCTGATGTTGAAGGTTCGGCGATTGTGGCCGCGATCACCAGGCACGAACGCGCGCATGCCATTCTTGTCATCTATCGACCCGTCACTGACGCATTTACTGAAGACGAGATTGCCACGCTGGGCGTCGCTGCGCGCCTGATCAGCCAGGCCTTGACCCAGGCGAATCTGGTCGAGTCATTGCGGCAGGCGAAGGAAGCCGCCGAGATGATCAATCGCGAACGCAGTCGATTTCTGTCGCGACTTAGTAACGATCTGCGTCAACCTCTCAACACAATGATCACGACGGGCGAATTATTGCGCGAAGCGCTGGCGACAAATCCGGCGCTGGCCGATGACGCCGGCAAGATTGCCCATGCCGGTCACCGGTTGCTCAATCGCCTCAATACACTGATCGAGAGCGCCAAGATCGAAGCCGGCGAACTAACGCTCCAGCCAGAGCCGCTATTCCTCGATGAACTGGTCGATGATGTGTTGAGTGAAATCGCGCCACTTATTCGGCGCAATCAGAGCCGGTTGGAAATCGATCGTCCGCCGAGTTTGGGCCTGATCGTCGCTGATCTGCAACGGTTGCGGCAGGCGCTGTTCAATCCGCTACGATTTGCCGCCGCCACAACCCATCGCGGCATGGTCAGAGTAACCTTCCGCCGCCTGACTGCTGTTGATGGTCTGCCGCAGTTTGAGTGCATCATCAAGGACACGGGGCCTGCGCTCAGCCAGGCCCAGATCCAATCGCTGGTGACGCCGTTTGCCATGCCCGCCGCCGACTCGCGCCGGGTCGATGATGGTCATGGCCTGGCATTCAGTTATCAGTTATGCGCCTTAATGGGCGGAGCGCTGCAAATCGAGGGCGGTAACGCTGCTGGACTGACCATCACCATCTGGTTGCCGATTACGGTCGATGAGAGTGGCGAAGCAGAACTGCCTGCGCCCGATATTGTGCTGGTAACGGCAATCGATGCGCTGAATCTGCAAACGGCGTTCGAGCAGGCGGGATGGTCGGTGCAATGCGAAACGGCGCTTGATCAGACGATCGTGAGCCGCTATCGCCGGCCAAAATTGCTCGCGCTCGATTTGCCGGCGGATCGCGCGCCGATTGATGCGATGCTGCGAGATATCGGTTGGGAAGAGACGCCGGTGATCTGGCTGACCGCAGCTCAGGTCGCTGATGTCGAGATTGCGGTCGTGCGCTGGCCGGGCGATCCGGCAAAAGTTGTGCAGATGGCGCAGGCGTTGCTGGTTCGGCCCAAACCCGTGTCGCGCACTATCCTGCTCATCGAAGACCACATAGACACAAGCATAGCGATCCGCAGACTGTTAGAGAGTGACGGCTGGCATGTGATCGTGGCCGGAACCGGGCAGGAAGGCGCCCAGCTCTGGCGCGAGGCGCAACCGCCGCTGGTGATCCTCGATCTCATGCTGCCCGATGTTGATGGGTTGCAACTGCTTACCGACATGCGCCGACAATTACAGACGCCGGTGATCGTGATCACGGCGAAGATGCTCAGTGATCATGATCGGGCCATGCTTGCCGCCGCAGGAGCGCGCGTGTTGCAGAAGGGCCGGTTTCGCCGGAGCGATCTGCTGACCCTGGCGCGCCAACTGGCCGGTCGTGGCGACGGGGATGCCTGAGCGCAATTCCTGACTCGCCGGGCGCGCGGGCGTCTTGAGCTTCCCGCAGTTGCTCACGGAACGGATATGTCGTGAACGCGCATCTCAGTCTGCGGCACATCAGGCGAGCGTGTCGGGTAGCGACTCATACCGACTTTAGATAGATGGTCACGTATCGGGCAGCCACGTCAACGCTGCCGCAGTGCGCAGGATGCGACGGGAGCGCGCCGAAGAGCGGTTGCCGGGGCAGCACCGATCGCGCGTCGAACGCTGATATGACCGGTATGGCGGCGGCGTGGCCAGCTCCTGCGCGCCCTCACTCCCGCCCCGCTCCCGCTGGGAGAGCGGAGACCCTCACCCCCGTCCCCTTCTCCCGCCGGGAGAGGGGAGAGCAGCAGCGGGCGCTGAGGCACGACCCCCGCTGACGCGGGGGATTGCTGCGGGCGCTGACGCGCCCGCGCAATGACACGGATCGGGACGGCGCCACACGCTCCTGACCAGCCAGAAGGATGGCACGGGCGCGCGGGAAGCGCTGCGCGCTGATCTGAAGATGATTGGACACCTAACGTTGGTATGAAAAGGCACACGCTGGATCATCCCCGACCTGTTCATGGGATTGCGCACCGGCTCCAGCGCGTAGATGACCCTCGTCTCTGGCCTCTCTGACTCATTACGGGGAGGGTAGAGCGGGCGCGCGCTGATGGGAATGGCGACAACGAGGCAAGTTCCCGCCCCCTCGTGTCATTGCGAGCCGCGCTCCGCGCGGCGTGATAATCCCCGGCTCCGCTCCCGCGCTATGGGAGCGAAATCAGGAAAGAGGATGACATCCATAAGCCTGAGCTTTGTGGACTTTGCGCCTTTATGGCGCAATCATCCCGGTTGATAGGCGCTGGATCGAGCGCACCATGAGCAGTCAGGCGCAACTTTTGGCCGACTCAAACGGTTTCCATGATGAAAGCGTTGCCGTGTGAGGAGTGAGTGTATGAGACGCCGAACCCCAATCGTCGCGCTGGTCAGCCTGATCGTGGCCTGGTCAATGCTGACCGCCGCCGCTGTGCTCCCCCCCATCCCCACCGATCCCCCGCCGCCTCTCATTCTCGGCGTCGCAGCAACCTCCTCCACGGTCTGGACGCTGATCGTGGGCTGTCACTTCCAGCCGCATGATCTGGTAGTTCTGGTGAATGGGGCGCCGCCTCAACCGGCGCGCGCGATCAGCGCCGCCGGGCCAGCGCGCTGGCATGCCACCTTCGACGGCTCGATGCCGCGCGCCGCTACCGTTCACGGCTGCGGGCAACGCGCGGCACTGGTCATCGCCGCGCCGCCATCCCCTGCATGGATGCTCGCGCTGTTTGGGATCGGTTTCATCGCCGCCTGTATTCTGGGCGCGCGCTTGGTCTGGCGTCCGCGCCCGCCAACAGCGTCGCCGGCGCCGCCGCCTCCGATCGCCGGCTGGCAGATGCTGGTGCAGGACGCGCAGGGTGAACGCACCATCGCCCTTACCGAGGGGATCATAACGGCTGGCAGCGACCCGGGGTGTCAGATTATTGTGCTGGCCTCAGACACTGCCCCGCGCCATGCTCAGTTGATGATCGGCGCAGAGCATGCCTACATCGTTGATCTGGCCAGCCCGGCAGGAGTGTTCTGCGGGCCGGTGCGCCGCCGGCTACGCCCCCATACCCCGATGCTCATCGGCGACGAAGACATCTGGCTGGGAGCGACTGCCCGGCTGCGGCTCTACCGCAGCGACTCGTCGGCGCGTAAAACCGGCGCTGACTGAGGGGACGCAAAACGACGAGGCAACCGGTGCGGTTGCCTCGCAACGAATCGCTCAATGCAACCATCCTCAATCCGCGCTGCGACTGAGGCCGAGGAAGACCGGCGGACGAACGCGGAGCATCAACCCAAGATCAACCAGGATGTGGATGAAAATGACTGTCCAGATGTCATTGTACAGGTAGAGACACAGACTCCATCCCAGCACCAGCGCCATTTCGGCCAGCGGACGCAGCCTGCGGATGCGCATCGACTTAGGCGAATCATCGAGATGAGGCGGCAAGAAGGGGAGCCAGAACATCCCGTGAATCACCCCGCCATAGATAACAAAAGCGGTAAATCCGAAGGCAAAGCCCATCGGGCCAACCAATCCCGGCCAGAATTGCGCGGCCAGACCATCACCGATCCAGGCGCCGATCCGGTACAGGGTAGCAAAGGCAAGCGTCTCAAACACGCCATTGCCGATGCTGAAAGCAATGGTTGGCCCCCACAGAAATGGACGGCCATCGTGACGGGCGACCAGCACGTACAAAACCTGGCTGAGGGCAAAGCTGGCAAGCAGGAACACGACAAACCACAGATTGGCGAGCGTAGCGGCAACATTCCAGCTTCGCAGCCAATCACCTAGTATCGGCACTCCGATCAACAACGAGACCAGCCAGTAGAACAGAATGTACTGATCTAGTCGGCTTAAGGTGCGCTGGTTGGTCAGTTCGTACTCCATGAGGATCTACTCTCCTCCTTTTGATTGGAATGTACAAGTATTGTTTATATGCAAATATATTACCACACTCGCTATCGTTTGCCTAGATCGGAAGCGAACAAAATGTTGCGCAGATGTGTGCATTTTATGGCAATTCGCGTCATGAGCGAAGGTAAGGCATAGTTATACCGACTTTAGATAGATGGTCACGTATCGAGCAGCCACGTCAACGCTGCCGCAGTGCGCAGGATGCGGCGGGAGCGCTCCGGAGAGTGGTTGCTGGGGCAGCACCGATCGCGCGCCGAACGTTAGGAGGACCGGGA
>FWPU01006783.1_pt1 | contig 22254 bp, 22 predicted proteins | sample 2228361 | NCBI WGS metagenome assembly FWPU01 (sample SAMEA103939777, study PRJEB20133) | metagenome
CACTATTATACCTCACTACGGCAAAATCATTATTGGAAGTGGTACCATTATAACTATACCCTGCCACTACGATCTTTCCATCTCCCTGTATGGCTACGGCTCGGGCATAATCATAACTACTACCAATATCCGTTGTCACTATACCATCAGTATCAAAACTTGTATCCAAACTACCATCACTATTATACCTGACTACGGCAAAATCTTGATTGGGAGGAATACTACTATACCCTGCCACTACGATCTTTCCATCTCCCTGTATGGCTACGGCTCGGGCAGAATCAGTACTACTACCACTAATATCCGTTGTCACTATACCATTACTATTAGAACCGAAACTTGTATCCAAACTACCATCACTATTATACCTGACTACGGCAAAATCATCATTAGAAGTCCCTGCCACTACGATCTTCCCATCTCCCTGTATGGCTACGGCATAGGCAGAATCATGACTACTACCAATAGGCGTTGTCACTTTACCATTAGTACCAAAACTTTCATCTAATAGACCAATCGCATAGAAAATTTCATTTGTAATATCATTTGTAATATCATTATCAATCATATCTAATAATCTCAGTATGTCGGATATTCCTATTTTACTATAGCTTGTTTTAAAAAAACAGGATACCATCGTTAGCCCTATGAAACTAATAAATAGCAATTTTTTTATCATATTTGCAATAAATCTAAAATATTGCTTTAGTCAACTTTTTTTTCTTTATTTTTATTTTTTTTCTTAAGATCAATGGTATTGCTAATTGATTAGACATCTATTATAGTGCTAAAGCTAAGGAAGCTATAAAATATTGTCCAAAATGTTCAAGTAACAAATTTGTTAAACACGGCAAAGACATACAACGCTATTTATACAAATCCTGTGGATACAATAATACATTAGGCAAGTCATTACAAAGCTTTTATATAGAAAGAGCTTTACGACTTTACTTAGAAACTACATCTACAAACAAATAACTACATTTTCTTGAAAAACATACACCTGTTTCTTACCATCATGTCTACATGGTCAGAGTAAGGCAGAAACCTATACTAATAGTAAGATTCTAATAGTAAAATTCGACATTTTTTGGCAAGATGTAAAAGAAAAACTAAATGCTATTCAAAGTCAAAAGAAGTCATGAGATGTTCTTTAGCTCTTTTATTTTATCTCCGGCAATATAAATGTCTATCAATTTAGTAATACCAAATTTCTTTGAATCCTTTACTAACTCTTAAAGAAACAGATAGCATTTCCTTACTGGCTCAAATTCTGAGAATTAAAAAAACTTTAATGCCGTTAATCGTAGAAGGAATCTCCCATTGTTTACAAACTTTTGTAGGCTATGGACATATGCGTGATTATGAAATTGAAAAAGCTTATCGCGACGTAAATCAATTATTAAAAATGATGGGCACATCCTATGAAATTAGTTTAGTATTATCAGAACTGGAAAAAGAATTAAACTTAGACCCAGGAGTATCTGTATGAAAACTCATATTTTAAATCTAAAAAAAAATGTTTTATCACCAGAATATTTTTTAAAGGAAATTTCTCCTTATCTAAAATTTCTAATACAATATAAACCTGCTGATTTATGGGAACTGGATACACGACTTTTACCTAAAAGATTGCAAAAATTACGAAGAAAATACAAAGAGTTTGTCCAAAAACATTTAAAATTTCATGCTTTAGTAATCGATGTTTATAAAAATAAAGAAACTCTAGATAAAATTAAAAAGATAGTTGCAATTGAAGGACATTTTTCTGAACTACTTCCTTATCCTCTGGGTTCTATGAATTTACTGACCTATCGCTATCCTTTCCACTTGATTGCTTCTTTAACTTACGAAGAGCTCTGAGCTGCCTGCATAGGTTTGGGTTTCGTGATAGGTGCTCATTCTCTTGGTCTGGCACCTTTAATTTTGTCTGGCAATTTAAACATTCTTTTTAAACAATGTATATCCCTTTTTACAAAAAAATAAACAGAGCATTCCTACTCTCCTTTCTTTTGCCATCACAGAACCTTCTGGAGGTTCGGATGTAGAAGATTCCGAAGGGGTTTTCATTATAAACCAATGACAATTGCGAAAAAAGTTTAAGGAGGCTGGCTTCTGAAAGGACGGAAGGTTTTGATTTCTGGAGGAGATATTTCCCATTCAGTAAGTGTTTTTTCTGCTATTGAAAATCAGGGATTAGAATCATGGACATGCTTCTTAGTTTATTCTGATAGAAATGGTTTTTCTCGAGGACGAAATGAATTAAAGATGGGACAAATAGCCTCCTCTACAAATAAACTCATTTTTAATGATGTCTTATTCCTGATAGCCAGGTTGTAGGCGGTTTAAAAAAGGGATGGATGTTAAATCGATTAACATTGAATTAATCGCGAATTCCAGTAGGTTCTATTGCTCTGGGTATTACAAGAAGTGCTATGGAACATGCTTTCCAATTCGCTATCAATACCCAACTGGTAGAAAAAAAATTAATAGAATATCAGGAACAGGAAATTCAGCTTCAAATTGTAGATATGCTCATTCTTACCTCTTCAGGACGATCGTTAATACGGCAATATGCAAGAAGCTAGAAAGCTCATCAATCCTTGTTATCGATGATAAAAGTCCATTGTTTTGACACCACGATGAAAGTTTGTTCTATAGCAATAGATATTTTATCAAACCATAGTTATTATCATAAAAATTATGCTGAAAAACAATTTCGTGATGCAAGAATAACTCAGATCTATGAAGAAACTAATAAAATCAATAAACTTGCTATTTTAGAAGATCAATGGAAATTTTTTTAATCCATCTCCACAAGAGGTTGATGGGTTTCAACAACATGATTTTCTTTAACAAAAATTTTTTTTATAATACCATTTTTTAGGGCTGTAATGTGATTTTCCATCTTCATCGATTCTAAAATCATAATAGTTTCTCCTCTTGAAACTTTCTGTTCTATGTTTTTAAAAATTTTTATAACTTTCCCAGCCATTGGTGCATAAATTATAGAAACATTTACTTCTAATTCTACAGAAAGATAATCCGTCTCTTTTTTCCTGACTCTTGTGTTTTTTCCATCTAAAGTTAAATAAATGTAATTCTTATCTTCTGTTATATAGCAATTATAATAGTTTTGATTCCACTCAAAAATAAAATAATTATATGAGATTTTTTCATGAGTTAAAAAATCATAAATTTTTCTTACTATATAAGACTGGTTATTAAAAAAAACTTCATAATGATCATTATCAATTTGCTTAATATTAAATCTGATTTTGTCAAGAGAAATCTCTGAACTCATACATTTCTCCAGTTTCCAATATAATTCCATACATCTATTAATTTTGAATTACTCGATGATAAAGAAAACTGATTTTGATTTCTACTGTGTAAAGCTATTGCAAAAGTTATCAATTCTTCTGAAATCTTATCTTTATAATTAAATTTTTTGGTAAAATTTGTTGATATTTTATTTTCTTTAAAATCTTCAGATTCTAAAATTTCGACCAAATAATTTATATTAGTTTTTACTCCATGAATAATATAATTTTTTAATCCATAAATTAAATATCTGATAGCTTCTTCTCTATCTCTTCCATAAGAGATAATCTTACTGATCATAGGATCGAACATTGAAGAAATTTCCGAAGGAAACTTTATTGAAGAATCAATTCTGATATTTGACATCTGTGGTTCCACATAAGTAAGAATCCGTCCCGGAGAAGGCAAAAAATCATTTTCTGGATCCTCCGCATAAACTCTTGCTTCAATGGAATGACCTATAACGCTTATGTTTTCCTGCCTTAAGTCTAAATTTTCATTTATAACATCTACCTGGAGTTTTACCAGATCCAGTCCTGTTATCATTTCTGTTACAGGATGTTCCACCTGAATTCGTGTATTCATTTCCAGAAAATAAAAATTTTTTGTTTCTTCATCATACAGAAATTCTACTGTTCCTAAGTTCTGGTAATCAATTTCTCTTCCAATCTGAAGAGCATATTCATAAAGAATTTGTTTCCTTTCATTATCTAAAGAAACTGAAGGTGCTTCTTCAATAATTTTCTGATGCCTTCTCTGGATACTACATTCTCTCTCAAAAAGATGTAATGGATTTTTATTCCCTACAATCTGGACTTCTATATGGCGTGGATTTTCTATATATTTCTCTACATAGATTTCTGGATTGCCGAAATAATTTAAAGCTTCGCGAGAAGCTGATTCGAGGACATCTTTCATATTCTCTCTCGAAGAAATCACTTTCATTCCTTTTCCACCTCCTCCAGCACTTGCTTTTACAAGTAAAGGATATTTTATATTTTGTTCCTCAATATGTTTTTGAATTTCATCCAATGAGCCAGTTATAGATTCAAGAACAGGAATTTTTAATTTTCTTGCAATTGATTTCGCAAGAAGTTTGTCCCCCATTAGCTTTATTGAATTTGATGAGGGTCCTATAAAAATTATATTCTCCTCTTCGCATCTTTTCGCAAATAGATAATTTTCCGATAAAAATCCATAACCTGGATGTATAGCATTACAATGATTTTTCTTTGCAATCTCTATAATTTTTTCGATATTAAGATAAGTCTCAATTAAGTTACCTTTACCTAAATAAATACAGGGAATTGCATATCGATGATAAGAATTTTTATCCTCCTCCGAGTAAATCCCTATAGCATCTATATTTAATTTTCTTAAAGTAAAATATATTCTTATGGCAATCTCACCACGATTTGCAATCAATATTTTTTTAATTTTATTCTTCATAGGAAATTACCCAGTATGGTTTTCGTTTTTCAAAAAAAGCATTTATACCTTCCACTGCTTCGGGATGTTTTCTAATACTGGCTAAAATCTTTGAATTCCCTTTATTAATGCTATCTTCTATAGATAATAATTCATATTGCAACATTAAAGATTTTATATTATTCATTGCATTAGGTGAATTTTCCAGCAATTGATTTAATATCTTTCTCTTTTTTTCTAAATCTAAATTTCCAATAGATTCAGTAATAAGTCCTATGGTATAAGCTTTGCTAGCAGTAAACCTTTCTCCGGTCAGAAATAATTCTTTAGCTTTCTGCAATCCAATTTTACGAATTACATAAGGACTGATCACTGCGGGTATTAAACCTAATTTTATTTCACTAAATGAAAAAATGGTTTTTTGATCACAATAACACAAATCACAAGCACCTATAAATCCCAGTCCACCACCAAATATATTCCCTTGCCCGAAAAGTACAGTTATTTTAGGAAATTTATAAATTTGATTAAACATTTCTGAAAGATTTTCCGCATCCCGTAGATTTTCATTCTCAGCTAAATTTGCAATATTTTTCATATGATGTAAATCCATACCACTACAAAAAGATTTTCCTTCTCCTTCAAAAAAGAGAAATCTAATGTTTTTTCCTTCAAATTCAGTTAATGCTTTCCTGATTTCAAAAATCATTTCAGGAAGTAATGCATTATGATAATCAGGTCTATTTAAAACTATAAATCCTATTTCGCTTTTGATTCCTGTTTTAATATATTTGAATTCCATAAATTACATCCTGAAAATTCCATATTCAGGATCGGGTATTTGCTGATTTAAAGAAATCGAAATACCAATTCCGAGAATTTTTCTAGTATCCACTGGATCAATAATTCCATCATCCCATAATCGGGAAGTCGAATAATATGGAGAACCTTCATATTCATATTTTTGTAAAATTTCTTCTCTTAGAGATTTTTTTTCTTCTTCGGAAATAACTTCATTTTTCAATTTCAACTGCTCTTCTTTTACTTGTATTAAAACACTGGCAGCCTGTTCTCCTCCCATTACAGAAATTCTTGCATTGGGCCATATAAATAACAATCGAGCACCAAAAGCTCTTCCACACATAGCATAATTACCGGCTCCAAAAGAACCTCCAAAAAAGATTGTAAACTTAGGTACATCAGCATTGGCTACAGCATGAACCATTTTCGCACCATCCTTGGCAATACCTTTACGTTCGAATTCCTTTCCGACAATAAAGCCAGTGATATTCTGTAAAAAAATAAGAGGTATTTTTCGCTGTGTACAAATTTCTATAAAATGTGCTCCTTTAAGAGAAGCTTCAGAAAATAATACACCATTATTGGCGATTATTCCCACCGGAAATCCCATAACTCTTGCAAAACCAGTAACTAAAGTGGTCCCATATCGTTCTTTAAATTCCAGAAATTTACTTCCATCAACAATACGAGCGATAATTTCTCTTGCATCCACCTGTTTTTTTAAATCAATAGGAGCGATACCATAAAGTTCCTCTGGATTATATTCTGGTTCTTCAATCGGAGCTATGTCAAGTAAAAATTTGCTGGGTAAAGGTATAGTTTCAAAAATATTTCTACAAATTTGAATTGCATGATCTTCATTTTCTGCAAAATAATCAGCAGTTCCTGAAATTCGAGTATGTACATCTGCACCTCCCAGTTCATTCGTCGATACAATCTCTCCTGTGGCAGCCTTTACCAGAGGTGGTCCACCTATAAATATAGCTCCCTGGTTTTTTACAATTATGGTTTCATCGCTCATAGCAGGAATATAAGCACCACCTGCAGTACATAATCCAAATACAATAGAAATCTGGGGAATACCTGCTCTTGACATTCGCGCTTGATTATAAAAAATTCTTCCAAAATGTTCTTTGTCTGGGAAAATCTCCGCTTGATTCGGAAGAAAAGCTCCGCCTGAATCTACAAGATATAAACAGGGTAAACGGTTTTCCATTGCAATTTCCTGGGCCCTTAGATGTTTTTTAATAGTTTCTTTTATATAAGTTCCTCCTTTCACTGTTGCATCATTAGCGATAATCATTACTTCTTTGTTATGGATTCTCCCAATTCCTGTTATAATTCCAGCTGAAGGAAATTCATTGTTGTATTGATTGATAGCAGCGAGAGGACTTAATTCAAGAAAAGGAGTATCTGGATCCAGTAACTTTTCAATGCGCTCCCTTGCCAAATATTTTTGTCTGGATTTATGTTTCTGAATGGCTTCAGAAACACCTCCTTCTTTGATTTTTTGAATTGTATCTTTTAATTCCTGTATCAATTTTCTGTACTGACTTACATTTTCCTTAAACTCCTGTGTATTCACATTGATTTTAGAAATGATTTTATTCACAAAAATCTATTAAATTATTTTAGTAATAATGTCAAATCATTTCACATCAAATTATTTAATTTTATATCATCAGTAATTAATAAAAAATACCTGAAACTATGATTATCCATCCAATAAATATATATAAACGAAAAAACTCATAGTATTACTTTTTTATCCTTTACCTTAGTAAAAAGATAAATATTATCTCGTTTTTTTAGAAGCTGGTTTTACATTCTTAAATATTATTATCAAAATGTATATTTCTGACATCAAGGAGAATGAAAATTTAGTTTCGGTAATTATAAAAACAATCCTGAATAAAAATCAGGCCCTTGTGCCTGATTTTATAAGTTTTTCAATATATCATCATAATCTGGTTCCTGACCAATTTCTGGTACAACCTGAACATATCTTACTTTTCCATCGGGATTAACTATAAAAACAATTCTTGCCAGACAACCTTTGAGACCTCCTTCTGCAATCACAACTCCCCATTTCTCCATATCTTTATATCGAAAATCCGATGCTACGGTAAGGTTGGCTATATTATAACTATCACAGAATCGTTTTTGCGCGAAGGGAAGGTCCATCGAAACAACCGTTACATCAACATCAGTATAATTTTTGACTTTTTCATTAAAAATTTTTGTTTCTTTTTCACATACAGATGTGTCCAAAGAAGGAACTGTAATTACTAATTGCTTTTTATCAGATTTTCCTCCTACAATTTTTTCTGATAGATCCTTGGTAACAACAAGCGATGGAGGAGCAAAATCACCAATCTTTAAGGGACTACCAACTAAATGAACAGGATTTCCTTTAAGCGTAACTGTAATACTCATATTTCAAACCTCGGATTCGTTATTTTTTTAAAAATAAAATAATGTTGTCTATATGAGTAAATTTATTTTTAATGGATTCATTAATTTTTTATAATTTTAAATTTATAAATATAAAATCCTATTTTAAATTATTTAAAAAATGATTGATATTTTTTAGTATTAAATTTTCATTGATATTAATTTTGAGATTAAGACTTAATCTAAGGACAATAAAAATGAAAAAATTATTTCTTATTTTTTTTTTACCCAATCTATGCTTTTACTCCTTTTACGGGAGAAGATGCTGATCCACTTGGAATATTAAATCAACAATTAGAACTACAAATTTCACAATTTACCTACTTTGATAAATCTTTAAATAAAAATTTAAACTTACAATATTCCGTAGGTATACAGGAAAATATAGATATTGCTTTTTTTTATCCCTATCTATGGTATCAGTTTCATATACCATATGATATTATATCCTTTCAGATCATTCCTTTTGAAATTAAAATTCTTAGTCCCGAAGAATATCTGAATTTAAAGTTAGAAAATGAGATCAAAAAATATCCAATTTTATGGTATTTTTTTAAAGAAACATCCTTAGAATATTACTTAAATGAATTTCTTAATCCTTATTTAGAAAAATATATACCAAAGCAGAAACATAATATCGAAGGTTTTGGGAATGCAGGATTTTATATAAAGCATATTTTGATTCAAAATAATATTCTTTCTATGGGGTATAAATTTCAATTCAATATAAATACTTCAGAGAATTATCAAGGAAACAGAAGAATGGATTATAATTTTAGTTTAATCTTTCAAAAAATGATAAAAAATTTTATTGTTAATTTAAATTTTGTTTACTTCCAGTCTTCTCAAATCGGAGAAAATTTTAGAGATACTTACGCATTACTAATAGGAATTTATTATAATTTATCGCCAACGTTTTTAATTGGAGGTGAATATAAAAATGCTATTGTAGAAAACAAAAAAATAAACTCTCATGATGAACATTTCCTCTTAGGTATAGTTTATTATGTGAAAAATAACATCAGTATCAACGTTGGATTACATAAAACTTTAATAAAACATAGTTCTTTTTCAGATTGGGGTACAATAGTTGCTATAACTTATGGATTTTAATTCATTTAAGAAATGTATTTAGTTTAAGAATTTAAATACTTTCCAAATTTGGGATTCAGGGTGTATCTGGAAAATCATAAAAAAAATTCTTTTATATAATGATTCAAAATTTAATCATTTTAACCTCGTTCACAAAAAGATTATATTATCCAATTCAGAATTTCTCGTAAATACTTATTGGGATTTATGATTTTAAAAAAACTACCACATTCAAGTAATTTTGCCAGAGCCATTTTAGAGGATAATAATTTCAGTTTATATGATTTATCCTAATCTAATTTTTTTTACCAAGTATTTATAAATTTAGTTAAATATTTTTTGGATTTCTGGTAAAAAAGTTATTATTTTGAATTGAATTTTTATTACCTTCCAATACTTCTTCTACCAAATTGTAATAAAACTAATATCTTAAAGCTATTTTTTATTGACAGATAGACCATTTAAAAAAAAAGGTAATTGAGAGGTTAATTGTGGCAAATTTAAAATCCTCAAAAAAGGACATTAGAAGGTCAGAAAAAAGAAGAATTAGAAATAAATCAAGAATGTCTACATTGAAAACCATTAAGAAGAAAATTATTAATCTTTTAACACAAATAAAAATAGAAGAAGCAAAGAAAATATACAATCAATATGTTTCTCTGGTAGATAAAGCTGCAAAAGTGGGGCTAATTCATAAAAGAAATGCAGCAAGAAAAAAAAGCAGATTAGCTTTAGTAATCAATAAAAAAGAGAAAGAATTATTAAATCAAACCAAATAATGGGCGATTAGCTCAGCTGGAAGAGCACCTGCCTTACAAGCAGGGGGTCAGTAGTTCGAATCTACTATCGCCCACCATATTTCCTAATTTTATATGTTGATTTCTTTACAAATACATTTACAGCCCAGACGATTCGGTTGTCATTTAATTACAAATGAAATCAAACATAGAATTAATGATCACATTAAAAATATCAAAAAAGGTATTTGTTTTCTGAATTTATTACATACCTCAGCCGCGATTACCATCAACGAAAATGCTGATCCAACTGTAAGAGAAGATTTTAAAACATTTCTTATGAAGCTTGTTCCAAGAAATTTTCCATTTATTCATAGCATGGAAGGACCTGATGATATGCCAGCCCATATTTTATCCAGCTTACTGGGAACCCAATTACAAATCCCTATAGAAAACGGAAACCTTGTTTTAGGAACCTGGCAGGGTATTTATCTATGTGAATTTCGAGATCATACCAGCAGTAGAAAATTGCAAATTACAATCCTGTATGAATAATTTTGGTTTGATTCCCTGAAATCTATAAATAATATTATACTGATATGATTCCTATTTATAATTACAATGAATTAACATATGATTTAAAACAAAAATTATTTTTCAGAAAATCATTTGAAGATATACAGGCTTATCAAATTGCGAATGAAATTATTGAAAAAATAAAAAAAGAGGGGAAAAAAGCTGTAATAGAATTTACCCGCCAGTTGGATAAATATAATGCAGAACCATTAGTATTAACAAAGCAAGATTTTGAAGTTGCAGAGTCACAACTATCTGAAAAAGCGAAAAAGGCTTTTTTACAGGCGGCTTTAAACATTAAAGCTTTCCATGAATTCCAGAGGGAAAATTTAAAAAATGAAAAATTCCTTAATAAAGATGCAACACTGGGTTATCTATACACACCTGTAGATACAGCAGCAGTATATATACCAGGTGGAAAAGCAAAATATCCATCCTCTGTACTAATGGGCGTAATTCCTGCAAAAATTGCAGGTGTAAAACATGTTACAGTTATTACTCCCGCGGATGAAAACGGAAACATTGATCCTTCAATTCTATATTGTTGCAAAATCTCTGGTGCAGATGTATTACTCAAAGTAGGCGGAGCTCAGGGGATTGCTTCTGCTTTTTTTGGCATCGATGTGCCACCTGCTCAAGTAATAGTGGGTCCAGGTAATCGTTATGTAACAGCAGCAAAAAATATCATAGCTTCAACTGGTAAAGCAAAAATTGATTCACCTGCGGGTCCCTCTGAAATTTTAATTATTGCAAATGTAGAAGAAAATGCTCGATTTATTGCGGCTGATTTATTGTCCCAGGCAGAACATGGAGAAGATAGCGTTTGTGTTCTTTTAACAGATAGTCTGATTCTTGCAGAGAATGTAATTACAGAAATAAAATTTAGTTTAGAAGAAAGACCTAAAAGAAGATCCATTAAAGAAAAAAGTATAAAAGAAAATTCATTTATTATTCTTTTTAATAATTTTCAAGAAACTGCATATGATGGAAGATTAAATTTAGAGCACGCTTTTGATATTGCCAACGAATTCGCACCAGAACATCTCGAAATATGTTTATCCATTCTGGAAGAACCAGAATCTTACTTAAAATATGTCAAATCCGCGGGAAGTGTATTTATAGGTACATATGCACCAGTTGCCCTAGGTGATTATTTTAGCGGTACCAATCATATTTTACCCACTGGTGGATCCGCAAAAATGTTTTCTGGATTAGGAGTAGATACATTTCTGAAAAGAATAACATGGCAGTACACAACACGAGAAGGTTTAAAGAAAGCATTAGAACCAATTTTAACTATGAGTGAAATTGAAGGATTGGATGAGGAACATGGCAACTCTATAAAGATAAGATTTCAATAAAGAATTAAATCGCTAATTCTACTTTCAGGAATTCCACTTATATTGATTCACAACATAATTCCAACCATCAATTCTATAAATGCCATATTTTTTTGCAATTTCTACTGCTTCTCTATATTCATTATAAGTAATTCTTCTATCTAAAGGTGGTTTTTGAAAGGCTTTATAAGCTGGATAATATTGATCCATTATATTCACGTAAGTATTTCTAGAAATTTCTGTAGAAATAAACTTCATTACTTCTTCTGTATCTGCTAAATTTTCAGGTAATACTAAATGTCTTATGATAAGCCCTCTTTTTGCAATACCCTGTTCTATGATAAGATCCCCTACCTGTCTATACATTTCCTTAATGGCTATTTTTGCAAATTCCATATATTCTTTAGCTCTTGAATACAAAAAGCCATTTTTACTATTACCGTATTTAAAATCTGGCATATAAATATCAACTACACCTTTTAATATTTTCAATGATTCCAGAGATTCATATCCTCCACAATTATATACAATAGGAATAAAAAGTCCTTTCTCTATTGCTTTTACAATCCCTTGTAAAATCATAGGCATTTGATGAGTAGGTGTTACAAGATTTATATTATGACAGCCAAGGTTTTGTAACTTAAGCATAATTAAGGATAAATCATCTGATGTAATAATGCTACCTTCACCTAAATGGCTAATAGAATAATTCTGACAAAAAACACATCCTAAATTGCAATTTGTAAAAAAAATTGTTCCAGAACCATTGCTACCAACAAGTGGAGATTCTTCCCCAAAATGGGGTCCCCATGATGATACAACAAGTTGATTGGAGGTTTTACAAAAACCAACTTTACCTGAGGTTCTATCTATTTTACAATTCTTAGGACATAAAATACAGGATTTTAATAATGAAAATGCTTGTTCAACTTTTTCTTGAAGTTCTTTTAAAGAATAGTTATGATAAATTGGCATTGATAAATATTATATGAGTTTTCAGTAAATGTCAAAAATTTTTTGTTATTAATTTAGATGTTTTATTTTTACAATATCTAATTCTAATTTTAAAATTTCTCATTTACCATAGTTATGATATAATAAAAAAACCATCAATCTTAAAAATTATTTTTTATATTTTGAGGATATAAATTATTACCATAGTTATGGTACATTAAAAATTTTATCAATTTAAAAAATTATTTTTAGATTTTTCATTCTAAAGTAAGAGAACAAATTTCTCTAATTCGTTTTTATTTTTCTTATGTATAAAATTTTATGAACTTTTGCAATAGTCTGATTGGTTTTATTTTCTCTTACTTCTACGAAAAACTCTTTTTCTATACTTTTTTTAAATTCAAGCTCTTTTATAATATGATTTATATCATCCTCTGATAGTAAAAATTCAGCAAATACATCTTCTTTTGTTGCTTTTATGAAGTCAATGGATGCTTTTTTGTCCCACACAATATAATTTTCTCCTAGATTTTTTAAAAGCATTAACATATAAAAGGGATCCGTCATAGAAAATAAAGCGCCTCCAAAATGAGTTCCCACATAATTTTTATTTATAAAATTTAATTTTAATTCCACTCGCATTGATCTATAATCGTGACTAACACTTGTAACTCGAATCCCCATTGCAAGGAAAGGTGGGTAAATAGAAAAAAAAATTTCAGGTTTTAAAAAAGTTCCAAAAAATTTCCATAAAGGATCAGGATTAGTTTCAATAATACGGTTTTTCATCAAGTGATGAATTGATTTTTGAATCAATAAGTCAAGTAAAAAAAAGAAGGCAGGTTTTACCTGCCTTTGGAAAAATTTAAGCTAATTTTCTATATCGATACCAGGTAATTAAACCAATAGCACCTAACACTAACAAGGAAACAGGTAATAAAACTTTAAAAGGAAGTTCTGGATTTTGCAATAAGAAATTAGCAATAACAGAAACATTACCAACTCGTTTAACGCTTACTCTCGTGATTTCTATATTCGCATCATATTTGGGAGGTTGATATCTATCATTGAGCCAAGTTATATTGATTCTTACATCTCCTGCTGGTAAGTCTAGTGTAGCAATTCCTCGATGTACATTTTTATCATCAGCTTTAATAGTTGCATAATCTGACCTTCCTTCAGAGGCTACAAGAACTTTGAATTCTTTATAATCAGGCATTAAAGGTAATCCATTTACCGCATTTCTAGCTAAAATTCGTATTTGATATTTGCCAGATTTATGAGTTCTAAAACAATAAGTTACTGTTTGATCTTTCCAATATGTATATACAGATGGTGGATTTGTTCCTACATACCATCGGCCAGTAGAATCACAGAAAATACTTCCTTTTCTAGATAAAATTGGTTTTAGTTTCTTAGCATTCATTTTTTTCAATGCAATTCTCTTAATCTGGATATTTGCATCGTATTCACCTTTTTTCCAGGCATCGTTTTTCCATAGAATATTTAATACATTTTCGCCTTTTTGCAAATTGATATCAATAAAACCTCTATGATAATTTTTATCAGAAGCTCGAACCATAAATGTTCCCAGATTGTCTCCTGTAGTTTCATTTTTTACAAGTATTGAAAAATACTTATAAAAATCAGGTAAAGGTCCATGAATATTTTTTGCAACTACAATCAATCTATATCTTCCACCATCACAATCGGAATTAATATTTACCAATAAAGTTTGATCTTGCCAGTAAGTATGAAATCCTTTTGCTTTAATGGTTTTTTTAGGATTCTTGGGATGTGGTAGTAATTCTTCCTGAGTATTATACCATCTTCCTTTTGATGTATCAATAGAGGTAATTTTAGCTTTACACTTAGGATCCACTGGAGTTGGAGCTGGTACTTCGGGTAACGGAGTTATAACTTCTTCTTCTTCATCTTCACCTTCTTCACTTTCACCTGGTTCCACTGGTTCTGGTGTAGGTACTGGTTCTTCAGGTAATATGACAACGTCTTCTTCTGGATCTACTGCAACGTCATCATCAACTGGGGGCTGAGGTTGTTCTTCAGCTGGTTTACCAGAATTATCATCAACTGGGGGCTGAGGTTGTTCTTCAGCTGGTTTACCAGAATTATCATCAGCTGGGGGCTGAGGTTGTTCTTCAGCTGGTTTACCAGAATTATCATCAGCTGGGGGCTGAGGTTGTTCTTCAGCTGGTTTACCAGAATTATCATCAACTGCGGGCTGAGGAACAATAATTACACCTGGTTCAGAACCTGTGTTTCCTTCATTTCCCGTATTATTAGTCGAACTTGTATCTACAGTAGTTCCATTATTATCAACTTCCACAGAAGGTGTTGATTCCTGTGTAGAAACATCATTGTTTTCTGATGCTTTTGATTCGGGTGTTACTCCTGGTCCCCCTTCTCCTTCTGCTAAGGGTGGTAAAAGTAATAATCCTTTTTTCTTGCCACCACAATTAGCACCAAAAAGAAGGAGACTTACTATGATTGACACCATAAAAATATATTTTGTCTTCATGTTTACCTCCAATTATTCTTTATAAATCATAGACGAAAAAAAAATAATAAAACAAAAAAAATTCATTCAGATTCTTTAAAAATTTTATCACTTGATTTTATAGAATTTCCTAAAAATATGTGAATTTATGTGTGGAATTATTGGATATGTTGGGAATAAATCAATTAATTCTGTTTTACTGGTAGGACTGATTCGATTAGAATACAGAGGCTATGATTCGTCTGGAATTGCTGTAATTGATAAAAATGAATTAGAAATCAGAAAAGAAAGAGGAAAAATCAGAAATCTTGAAGAAATTTTAAAAATGTATCCCGTGGAAGGGAATATCGGAATTGGACATACCCGGTGGGCAACACATGGAGAACCATCTAAAATTAATGCTCATCCTCATGTAGATTGTGATAATACTATTGCAGTTTGCCATAATGGTATTATTGAGAACTACAAAAAAATTAAAAATGAATTAATAAGTAAAGGTCATATTTTTCGCTCAGAGACTGATACAGAGGTTGTGCCTCATTTAATAGAAGAAGAATTAAAAAAAAATAATTCTGATAATATTGAAAAAATTTTACCAAATGTAATCCAGAAACTTGAAGGGAAATATGCCATTTTAATTTTAACAGAAAAAGAAACCAACAGAATTTATTATATGAAGAAAGGTTCTCCGCTGATTTACGGAAAAGGAGATAATGAAAGTTACTTTACCAGTGATATCATTGCAATTATACCTCAAGCAAATGAATACTATGTAATACAGGATGATCAATGGGGTTGGGCAACTCAAAACGATTTTTTTGTATTTAATGATAAAAATGAAAAAATCACTTACAAATTTGAAAAAACGAAATTACAAACCATCCATATAGATAAAGGTGAATATCCTCATTATATGCTTAAAGAAATTTATGAACAACCTCATATATTCAGAAATATTATTTCTTTAAGAAGTGGTGAAAAGGGAAAAATTCTTTTTCAAGAAATGAAATTAAATAATGAACAATTGAGTCGAATTTCCCGAATTATGATAACAAGTGCAGGGACTTCCTGGCATGCAGGGCTTGTTGGTAAGTTATATATTGAAAAATTTGCAAGAATTTCAACTGAAGTTGAATTATCTTCTGAATTTCGTTATAGAAATCCTGTTTCTGAAGGAGATACTCTTGTAGTATCAATTTCACAAAGTGGGGAAACAGCTGATACATTAGCTGGAATTTATGAAGCAAAATATCGATATTTTAAAGTTTTATCTTTTGTAAATCGTACTGAATCTACCATTGCAAGAGAATCAGACGCTTATATAGATTTAATAGCAGGTCCGGAAATAGGGGTTGCTTCTACCAAAGCTTATACATCAGAATTAATTCATCTTCTCTATTTTTCTCTTTATTTATCCGGTATTAAATGGCTAACAAGTAAAGAAGAAAGAGAAAACATATTAGAATCCATCCGTAAATTACCTGTTTTGATGGAATCTATACTGAATAAGGCTAATGAAATTAAAGACTTAGCAAAAATTTTTAGAAATTATAAGGATTTTATTTTTCTCGGAAGACAATTTGATCATCCTACTGCCTTAGAAGGAGCATTAAAATTAAAAGAAGTGGCTTACGTTCATGCTTCAGGATATGCAGGAGGAGAATTTAAACATGGTCCCATTGCCTTAATTGATGAAAATGTAGCTGTAATCTGTATTGCTCCCAAAAATTCAATTTATGACAAAATGGTTTCTAATATTCAGGAAGTAAAAGCTCGAAAAGGGAAAATTATTGCTATTGTCACAGATGGTGATACTCAAGTTAAAGAATTAGCTGATTATACAATCACTATTCCTTATGTCGAAGATTTTTTAACACCTACCTTGACAGTAATACCACTGCAATTATTTGCTTATTACTCGGCTCTGGAAAGGAATTGCGAACCCGATCAACCCAGAAATTTAGCAAAATCTGTCACAGTCGAATAAAATGACAAAAGAAAGAATCCTTCTTATAGATTATGATTTACCTTTCTGTAGAATTATTGCAAGATATAAAAGTATTTTTCATTTTAGAAATGGAATTTTTTCTTTAATAGAAAGGATTCAACTTTTACATCCCGATTCTGAAATAATTTATTTTCATCCTAAGGAAAAAATCGAAAAAATTTTTTGTATAGAAAATCAATGGCAATCATTTCATCAATTATATCCAGAAATAGCAAAAGAATGCGAAACCAAAACAAATCAATACGAAATTCATAACTATTTGAAAAATGTTTTTGAAAATCATATTATCGTTAATTCTTTTGAAATAGATATCCTTAATTTAATTGATAAAATAGAAACTCATATTGTAGGAGATCTAAAATTCTTATCAAGAGAAAATTTTCTAAATTCACATCCTCAAATTCAAACAATAGGGAACTCGAATGATATATGGATACATAAAAGTGTAGACTCTACTTCAGGTGTAATACTGGATGCAAGGAAAGGACCTATAATTTTAGATGAAAACTGTAAACTAACTGCATTTACCTATATTGAAGGTCCTTTTTACGCTGGTAAAAGTACCTATATTGATAATGCAAGAATTACGGGAGGAGTAATTTTAGGTGTCTCAAATCGTATAAGTGGTGAAGTTGAAAATAGCATTTTTGGAAATTTTTCAAATAAACACCACGAAGGTTTTGTGGGGCATTCCATTATAGGGAATTGGGTTAATTTAGGAGCCATTACTACTACTTCTGATTTAAAAAATAATTATGGTGAAGTCCGATTGTACATACCTTTATCTACATTACCAAATCCTACAGAAAATCCTACAATCATTTCCACTAAAAGGATTAAATTTGGTTCCATCATTGGAGATTGTGTTAAAACAGCAATTGGAACTATGTTAAATACAGGAACTGTTATTGATATTGGATGTAATGTTTTTGGAGGAAGTCCTTCTCTATATCTTCCACCTTTTTCTTGGGGAATTCGAGGTCATAAATATGAAATGAATCGGTATTTAAAAGATTGTGAAAAAATTTTTGCAAGAAGAAATCAACCAGTAAATACTTCTTTTATTGAATTAACAAAAATGTATTATTTAAGAAATTTATAAATTGACTTTATGGAAAAATTCAATTTTGAACAAACACTGAAACGACTGGAAGAAATTACGAACCTTTTAGAAAAAAATGAAATCCCATTAGATCAATCTATTGAACTTTTTGAAGAAGGTATGAAATTAAAAGAACAATGTGAACAATATATACAAAGAGCAGAAAAAAAAATTTTAAAAATTATGAATCAAGAAATCAAAGAAATTTCAGAAGAAGAAATTTTTAAAAATACTAATATGTTTGAAAATATATAAATATTTTTATTAATCACTTTATTATTTAAAATCATATTTTTAATTTTCGCAATCGGGAATAGAAGAAATAGATGCACCAATCGACCAGCTACTGGTCCCATAATCTACTTCTTGAATCTCGAAAAATTCAATTTGCGCGACATGATAATAAAAAAGATAACAAACTCTATCTATATATTCTGTTTTTACCAATTTTTTTAAATCATTTTTACCCAAAGAGCATATTTTTTTTCCAGAATTATTCAACTCTTCTTTTTCCAGACTTTTTTTCCCTATGATTAAAAAAATTGTTTCCCAGGGTTTGCCAAGTGTATATATTTTATTTTTTCCCTGCGTTTGATTGGAAAAAGTTTTTTTTATATAATTTTGATATTCTTTAATAACAAAATTTTTACAATCATCAAAATCTTTTGAGGAAAGAACTTTACCATAACTACATTTTTCAAATTCTTTTTTTTGTTTTAACTTTTCATAAGCTAAATTCATCCCCAATGGTAGACTGATAGATTGAAAATCATTTAGATTTCCATAAGCCAATTGTATAGTAGCTCCGCCAGTTTCTAGTATAAAATGAGAGTTTGAATTATACAATATTTGTATACTTTTCCAGGCAAAATAGGCTTCTTCCTTTCCTGTAATAAATTTAATATTAAATTTAATTGGAATCTTCGAAAAATAATCAGAAAGAATTCTATATTTTTCTTTTTGTTCTATTTCTGATAGTTTACGAAAACCCCCTGTTCCCAGTAATGATATATATTCAATTTTTTTTTGATTTATTCTATGAAAGCCCTGATCCAATAGGAATTCAATTTCCTCTTTTGTTAAATTAGCAATACCATTTTTTGCTGGAATAGATTTGCAACTTTCTTTATAATTTTTTAACATACATTGATTTTGATTTTTCTGTATTTCATACAAACAAAAACGTGTTCCTGATGACCCGGCATCAATTACTAAATGATAAAAAGAATTATTGTTTTCTTTTCGCTGACAGAAACTAAACCCCAGCAGGATAAGAAAAATTACAATTCTCATAATTTTAAATTATTTAAATAAAATTCTTTAAATTTTATATAAATTTCATCTCTGACTTTCCTAAATTTATTTAAAACTTCTTCTTCACTACCAGAAGCTTTTGCAGGATCTTCAAATCCAAAATGAAGTTTCTGTGCAGCACCGGGGAAAACCGGACAAACTTCTTTTGCTTCATTACAAACGGTAATTACATAATTAAAATTTTTTAATAAAAATTGTTCCAGAGATTTTGGATGATTTTGAGAAATATCAATACCTATCTCCTTCATTACCTGTATTGCTACAGGATGAACTTCATTTGCTGGATGAGTTCCTGCTGAATAAACTCTAAGATTTTTATCAAGAGATTTTAATATTCCTTCTGCCATCTGACTTCTACAGGAATTTCCAGTACATAAAATTAGAATAGTAATTTGATTCAATGGTAAAATATGAGTTTTTTCTAAAGAACTTCTATCAGAAAAGCCATATTGTGCATTCCCATCCAAAGTATGTTCTCAATAGTTATATTGAAAGTTTTTGCAGATAATTCAATAATTTGGCCACAAGAGAGTACATTTTTATAATAAACATCAATTTTCTGCACTATCGCTAAAACAATCTAAGTCAAAGGTCCGTATTTTGCAAACCATTAAACACAACCATTTATACTTTTAAAAATCTTCTTTTTTACTTAATAATTTTTCCATCAGCAAATTTAATAAAAACTTTTCGAATAAAAAAAGATAAACTATCATTTTTAGATACCATAAAAATTACCTTTGCTCAATAGCCTTTTGAACTTCAAATTGAATTTGTTTTTTTAAGTTTTTCCCGGATACAAAATGGATACACTCACAGTTTTTCCAAGAACCTTCTCGTTGTGCACATTCTTTTGTATTCACTCCTTTAATAACACCAGATCGAATAGATGTAATTGCATAATTCGTAGCTTGACCATCCAGCATTCCTGATTGAGCTTCCAGAGTTTCACCTATCATTTTGCGAATCATATTATCCATAGCCTGAAGTTTAGAAGCTTCTATACAGGAAGCTTTCATCATTTCATTATCGTCTTTTTCTATTGCATTTTCACTGGCTCTTGCACCAGTTCTAACATAATAATAATCAATCCCTTCCTTGGTAACCCAACCTTCAAATTCTTCCCCGCCAGAAACTTTTGTAGCTGAAGAACAGGAAAAATTAACTAAACCTGACATAAAAATAATAAATAAAATTTTTCTATCGAACTTCATAAGAACTATAATTGTAAGTTTTAAAAAAAGTCAACTCAAATAATAATCTTAAAATTCTAAATTCCTTTAAAAAAACTTATTCTTAAATAAATTTACAAAATTGGAAAAGTTTATTTTCTTCGATTAAACGCCTAAAAAAAATAGGATATAAACCTAATGCAAAATATTATATGATTTAGATAAATATCTTATGATTTAGTTTCTTCCACTATGAAATAAAAATTTTTTAAAGAATTACTATTATCTTTTATAAACATTCCCCGAATTTGCTTTTTAAATTTTTTTATGATGGCTATTTTGTTTTGATCTGGAATTACATAATAGTGTGTTACTAATGAGGTCAGTAGCATCTGAATCGAACCAAAAAAAACAAGAGTTAAGATTTTTGATTCTATATTAGGAGATATATGTTTGCTCTTTTTTCCTTTTTCTATAATGTCAGCAATTTTATTTAAAATACGATTAGCAATGAGTTGGTTTTTGTTAATAGCATGATCTTTTATAACTTCATTAATCAATACCTGAATAATTTCTTTGCTAGCTATATAGGTATCAAACATATAATCACTAATCTTACATAGTTTTTCAATTGTATGAATCTCTTCAGAATCAATTTTATCAATTTTCTCTGAAAATCTTTTTGTTACTTCATCAAGTATTACATTAATTATATTTTCCTTTGAACCGAAATAATGATAAACCAATCCATAAGCTACATTTGCCTCTCTTGCAATATCTGTAATCCTTGTATCATAATAACCTTGATTTGCAACAACTTTGATAGCTGCTAATAATATTTTTCTTTCACTTTTTTCTCTTTTAGTTGCCTTTTTAGTCATATTCTCTAACATTTGCGTGTTTCCAAATTATTTTTCTTTTAAGTAAAAAATATTATATTGACTGAATTGTCAATCTTTTTTAGTCGTATTTCCATTCTTCCCATAGAATTTTTACTAATAAACTATTATAAATGATTATTAAAATAACAAAAAATAATAAAAAAATAACTCTCACGATTACAATATATAAACTATTAAAATAAATTACAATAAATTCTATTATAATTTCGTTAAGTCCAGAGATTAATAATAAATAGGAGAAAATCTCAATTCTTTTTTTTCTATTTTCTTTTTTATTCAAAGACCTCACCAGATGAATCATAGTAAAAATGATAATCCCAAAACCTACAGCATGATTCAAATTTTTTTTTATCCTTCCTTCAAATGTCATCTTTTCTTTAAAATTATCTTTTGAATCGGGAAAATATTTTAATTTTATTTCACTACCAAGGTAATACTCTGTCCAGGAATCTATGGAAAAACCAGCTTTTTTATAAAAAATTATAATTCCTGTTAAGATTTCAAAATAAACAAACAAAGAAAATAATAATAA
>FWPU01004045.1_pt1 | contig 22253 bp, 15 predicted proteins | sample 2228361 | NCBI WGS metagenome assembly FWPU01 (sample SAMEA103939777, study PRJEB20133) | metagenome
GCGGGGCTAGGGGTGAGGGCATTCTCCCCTCGCCCCGTGGGAGAGGGGCTGGGGGTGAGGGCACTCTCCCCTCGCCCTGTGGGAGAGGGGCTGGGGGTGAGGGCACTCTCCCCTCGCCCTATGGGGGAGGGGTTGGGGGTGAGGGCATTCTCCCCTCGCCCTGTGGGAGAGGGGCTGGGGGTGAGGGCACATCCCCCCAGCACTGCCGCAAGGATCAACCCCGCGGTAATCTTATACCATTTCATGCAACGTCCAAATTGGTTCGTTCTTTTAGATTGTGCTTGATGTTCACCCAAAGGGTATCCGCTTGTTCCTCCAGCTTTTGGAGCTGGCTCAACATCTTTTCGGCAATAGAAGCGTCCTCGATGCCCTGCAGATTAATGCGCACATTCAAAGCCGCCCCTCGCAGCGCTGCCTGCGCCTGCGCAGCCGCTGAACCGCCATCGCTGATGGCATTAAGGTTGCCCGTGGCAATCACTTCAGCCGCCAGTTGCATGGCTTCTACTGCCCCCTGTGCTACTTCTAAAGGCACCGTGGCAGCTTGCAGCGTAGCAGCTTGTAGGGCTTGTTGACGAGCTTGTTGTTCTGCATCGCTATCCTTGGGCAAGCGTAAGGCAGCCATCACCGCCTCAAACGCTTGGGCATCCCGCAAGACCGCGGCTTTCATCTTCTCGCGCAGAGCATCGGCTTGCTCAACGATCTCTTGCATACGCTTTTCCACGGCCGCGTATTTCTTCTTTCCAATCGTCAACCGTGCGACCATAGCGACCAAAGCTGCTGCGGCGGCGGCGCTATAAGCGGAGGCAGACCCACCGCCTGGGGTGGGCGTGGCAGCCGCCAATTCGCTCAAAAAGTCTTGACTCTCCTGCGCTGTCCTTTGTTCCGCCAGCGCTGCCTCCAGCCGGCGTTCCAAAATCTGCTGCGGTTCAAACTGATCCAATTGCAGATACCAGACTGCACTATCCACCAAAGCCTCTTCGGGAATCAGCCCCACCAGTTCGCTGTGGTGAATTGCTACCCCATAACGAGCGGCTTCACGGCGTACCAATTCCTGCACAGTGTGGATCGCCGTTTGACGGAAATCGGTCAGATTCATCGAAACCTGCGCCCGTCCTTCGACCAACAATCCTAAGGCTTTGACGAAGCGCAAGCCCCCTGAGGAATGTCTCACCACCTTGGCGATCTTCTTGGCGATCGCCACATCATCGGTAGTCAGATAGATGTTATAAGCGATTAGGAACGGGCGCGCCCCAATCACTGTTGCACCCGCCGATCCGAGCTTCGCCGGCCCAAAATCGGGTTGGCGATCGGGATTAGTTTCGATTTCTACCTTGAGCCCCTCATATTCACCGCGGCGCAAGTTCTCTAGATTCTTGCGCTCTGGGCGAGTGGCGGCTTCTTCGTAAAGATAAACCGGGATACCCAATTCCTCACCCACCCGTTTGCCGAGCTGACGGGCAAGTTCAACACACTCCTGCATCGTCACGCCGCGAATCGGCACAAATGGCACCACATCAGTCGCCCCAATGCGAGGATGTTCGCCGCGGTGCTGATTTAAGTCGATTAATTCTGCCGCCTTGGCAATGGCGCGAAAAGCCGCTTCGGCAACCGCCTGCGGTTCGCCGACGAAGGTCAAAACCGTACGGTTATGGTCGGTATCCGAATGACGATCGAGCAGGGTTACCCCGCCAACACTTTGCACCGCCTGCATAATGGCTTCGACAACCTCGGGACGACGGGCTTCAGAAAAATTGGGTACACATTCCACCAAAGCGCTGGGCATAGAAGGATCCTTTCTTGTGGAGATTGGAATACAATCAAAAACCAGCGAAATTATACTCTCTTCGGGATGGTTTTCATCCCACAGTCTCGATCTGCCGTTTTCGGCGAGCCCCCCAAAATTTTGAGGCTTGCCCGTCAACCGTAAGATGAGATGGCTGACATTATATGGATAAAAGCGGACGATGAAACTTATACAAAGATCAGGTATAATGCAAATAAGCCTCCAAATACCACCCCTGAGTTGGATTCTAACCCTCTCATCTGAACATAGGCGTTTATCCATTCGACCGCCTCATCTCTCCCCCTAACTCGCCGATCATCAAGCCCGTGGTAGAGGATTGGATGCTTAGGGTGAAAGGTTCTTTCAATGTTAGAAGAGAAAACCGCTGCTCCGCCTCTAAAAATCTGCCTCTTGGGACGGCTAGAATATTGCCGTGGGGATGAGATTCTCCCGCCTCTGGCTACCCAGAAGACACAGTCCCTTTCCGCTTTTCTGATTTGCCACCGCCATCAAAGTCATAGCCGCCAGAAACTTGCCTGCCTCTTTTGGGGGGATTGCGATGAGATTCATGCTCACCACTCATTAGCTACAGCCCTCTGGCGTATCCGAAAACTGTGGGGGGAAAATTATCTCTTGTGCGAGTCAGACTGCATTCAATTCAATCCATGGGCTCCGTTTTGGTTGGATGTGACCGAGTTCGAGAGTCGGTTGCAGCAAGCAAGACTAGATGATCATAACTTAACCTCCTGCGCCATCGAGCATCTCGAAGAGGCAATCAAGCTCTACCGCGGCGACTTTCTGGAAGGTTTTTACGACGATTGGTGCCTTGACGAACGCTATCGGCTGGAAGCACTGTATCTCAATGGGCTGGGACAGCTCATCAACTGGCATGAGCAAGCAGAGGATGCGGCCGCGGTGTTAACTTTTGCCCAGCAATATCTTGCCAGGGATCCACTGATGGAAAGCATTCATCTTGCAGCCATGCGTGCCTTGATGAAAAAAGGGAATTCGCTTGGCGCGCGCAGGCAATGGCAACGCTGTTGTGAAATTCGTCAACAAGAACTTCATCTACCTCCTTCCCCAGAAATGCTTCAACAAGCTCGGCGGATTCTGGGTAACCTGTTTACCCTTCCGCCGAACGATGACTTCCTATTGGCAAAAGAGAAACCCCGACCGATAAACCCAGAGCGCTCACCCTTTGTCGGGCGCACAAAAGAAATGACATCCTTGACCATGCTGTGGGAACAGACAATGCAAGGGCGGGGTAAGACGGTCTTTATTCGCGGAGAATCGGGCGTTGGAAAAACACGCCTCACAGAGGAACTGTCAGCCCTCGTCCGATGGAGTGGCGGCATCCCTTTACACGGCAATTGCTACGAGCCAGAGCGCGGCTTACCGCTCCAACCAATTCGTGAGATCCTGCAAAGCCTTTTCGCTAAGGATATCACCGCCTTCCAAGAAATCGGCGATTGGGAGCGCAGAGAAATCGCTCGCCTCCTTCCAGAAATGATGGTCCCTCGGGCGCAACCGCAACCTTTGAACATCCAACTTCATGCGGAACAGCAAACCATTCTTTTCCAATCGATGGTCTCCACACTTTGTCATTTTGCCAGACGAATGCCTTTGCTCTTGGTGATCGAAGATGTGCATTGGGCAGCCGATACCACCTTAGCCGCCTTGCACTTTATCTCCCGTCGGATTGGCTCTGCTCCTATCTTGATCGCCGCAACGTTTCGCCCAGAAGAGATCAGTTCAGGCTGCACATTAGAGAGAATGGTTTGTCAACTCGTGCGCGACGAGCTGGCAAGCGTCTTAGCCCTCGAACCTTTGTCTAAAGAGGCGGTTTTTGAACTGATTCACCGCATGGAGATCAGCCCGCCAAATCCTGACTGGTACGAACGACTGTATGCTCATACAGAGGGAAATGCCTTTTACACCATCGAAACCCTGCGTGCCCTTGGCGAAGGTTCCGCGCCGCCCGATACCTTGCCGGTACCGAAGAGCGTGCAGGACTTGATTCGCTCCCGCTTGGGTAAATTGTCTCCTTTGGCAAGTCAGCTCATCACGGTTGCGGCAGTTGCCGGGCGGAGTTTTGATTTTGATCTAATCCGCCTGGCAGTCGATGTTGACGAAAACACAGCCTTAGAGAAGGTGGAAGAATTATTGCAAAAAGGATTCTGGCGTGAAGGGAGCGGCGCGGTAAAAGCAGATTATGAATTTATCCATCAAATTGTCCAAGAAGTGGTTTACCGCGACATTCATCATCGCCGCCGACAGCACGCCCATCGCAGAATCGGGGAGGTGCTGGAAAATCTCTTCACGGAGCAAACCCTCAATGCGGGTTTATTGGCTTTTCACTTCGACTGTGGCGGGGACTTAAAAAAAGCCCTATCCTATCACCAATTGGCAACCGAAAGGGCAAACGCTGTGTTCGCTTGGCAGGAAGCAGAGCACCATCAAAGACGAATTCTGGACATCCTCTCCAGCTTGGATGCCGATCTCTCTCAAACTGCTTACCGTCATTTATACGCGCAGGTGCTTGCCGAGCAAGCCAAATTGCATTACCTTCGTGGTGACCTCGCCAAACGCGATCAGGACTTAAGAGCGCTCAAGGAATTGACAAACCTGACACAAGATCATCATTTGGGCTTGCAAGCGCTGCTAGCCGAGACTTGCTACCTCAATTTAGATGCCTGTTACCCACAGGCGATTGATGCAGCACAAAGGGGAATTCAATTGGCTGAAATGCTCGGCGACACCGCAGCGCAGTATTACTTAATCTCTCAGCTTGCCTTTGCTGACTATTTTTTGGGTCAACCGCAGGCAGCTCTCTGCGCTCTCGAAGCGGCTCTGGATCTGATTCCAGACGATGATTGCGAATCTCGCCGACACATTCTTCATATCCTCGGTTATGTACATTTCCATCTCGGCAACTATGCCTTAGCTCTCGAATATCAGCAAGAAGCGTACCGCCACCATGAAAGACTCGCAGATTTTAACGGGATGGCGTGGGCAGGATTGGATATCGGAGCAAATTATCTGCAATTAGGCGATCTGCACGAAGCAGAGCGCATCATCACAGAGCATTTGAGTCTAGCCCAACAAATGGGAGCACGCTCTGCCGAAGCGTATGGACTAACCCAATTAGGCACTTTGGCGCTGAAACAGGGAAATGCTCCAATGGCGGTGAAGACCTTTCAACAAGCTTTGTCGCTGCAAGAAGGCTTACGCACCGAACATGGTCGCGTCGCCGCTCAATTGGGGATTGGTTTTGCGTATTACCACCTCGCAGCCGAGGCAGAGGCGCGTAGATATCTGGAAATGGCAATTGAGACTGCTCGCCGCATCGGTCACCTGCGAAGATTGGTCGAAGCCTTGATCGGGCTGGGATTGACCGCCTTGCGCAGCGGAGCGATTTCAGAGGCACATTCTTGCCTGACCGAAGCGGTGCAAATCGGGCGCGATAGTCAAGCTCTCGGCAACCTCGCCGCAGGGCTGGCTGCGCTGTCTCGCCTGTACCGAAAAACAGGATGTTTTGAGATGGCACGAACCTGCGCTTTAGAGGCAGTGCAAATTTCCCGTCAATTGGCATTGGTTGCCTGTGAGATGTGGGGAGAATTGGAACTTGGGCTTCTCTGTTTGGCGCAGGACAACTATGAGACTGCCTACCAGCACATCCAACGGGCGATTCAATTGAGCTCTAAGGGAGATGATGGCTGGATCGGCATAGAACAGGTGCATCAAGCTCATGCTTTAGCTTTGCGCTTGCTTGGACACCAAGAAGAAGCCAAACGACAAGAGCAATTGGCAGAGCAGATCATTGCGCAAAAAGCTGCCGCCATCACTGATCCAAATTTACGGACAAGGTATCTCGAGGCAGTAAAGAGCCCTCTCTGACCTGAAGGAATTTCCCCTTTTGATAATTTTTTGATACCACTTTGATAGACTGCTCCTAGAAAGAGCAGTCTCTTTTCGATTGGTCAGAGGAATGATGCGTAATCAATCCGAACCACCTCAGAACACCTTTGTCATTCGCTTTTGGCGGGAGTGGCAAAGTGGTGATTCGGATCGGATGACAGGTTGGCGAGGTCGGATCGAGCACATCCAGAGTGGTCAAGGAACAGCATTTTCTGAGCCGCAACAGATGCTTGCCTTTATCGAACGTTTTGTCCATCGCACCCCTCCCCTGCATTCTGAAGAAAATCATCAGCCATCAAGGGATGCTTGATTTTGAAAGGAGGCAGATGAAAAAATCGCCTTATGTGAACTCAATGGAGAAAGGCATTACCTCAACCAAATGCTCAGACAGGAAGCCTGAACTTTAGAGATGGATTTGAATGTGTGTAATTGGGAATCCCGAGATGGTTGAATTGAATGTTTCCAGAAAGAAGTGAAACATGAGCAAAAAATTATCTTTTCTGATCCTCATATTCGCCTTAGGTATTTCTTCCATCTCCTTGGATTGGTCACATGCAGGGGGACAAGCAGCCTTTCGACCTGATTTTTCGTTGCCATGGCTTCAACCGAGTATGTCACTTGCAGACACGCTTACCGATTGTACGATCCCCACTCAAAACTTACCCATCAGCGGTGTTACCGTGTTGTGTCCAGGCACGTATAACCTTCCTGATCCAGAAGGCGATGGGGCTTTGATTATTGCTGAGGATGATGTCTGGCTTGACTGCAATAACGCCAAACTGGTTGGCAGCAATAAAGACGGGGTGGGGATTTATGTTGGTAACCATCATCGAGCAAACATTCGGGGATGCACGGCATCGTTTTATAACGCTGGCATCTTCGTCTCGTACGCCGAAGGAACGGTTCTGGTCGGTAATGAGCTAACAGACAATGTGATTGGATTATTAGTCGAAGATTCCACTGCCACCGCGATTGGGCGTAATTTCACTGCCTATAACCGCGATGGGATCATTCTCTATTATTCCGATGACTCTACACTCGATGAAAACATTTCTTGTAGCAACCAGGAAGCAGATATTCGTCGTTACAACGGGAATAACAACAGCGGTGAAGATAATGAGTGCGATCATGCCATTGATTGGGACGACGAAGGTCAAAGGGGATGCACGTTTGCCTGCGGGGTGTGCCGTGATGTAGACCATGATGGGCACTGCGATGCCTCTGATAACTGTCCGATTATTTACAATCCCGACCAAACGGATACGGATGGCGATGGCAAGGGAGATGTTTGTGACAACTGCCCAAATCACGCTAACGCCAACCAAGCTGATCAAGATTTTGACGGCGTCGGCGATCCATGCGACAACTGTCCGACAACTTATAACCCTTATCAAGAGAACAGCGATGGGGACTCGCTCGGAAATGCCTGCGATAACTGTTATTGGGTTACGAACCCCGACCAAAAAGATGATGACTCAGATGGTTTCGGTAACGTGTGCGATAACTGCCCTACTGTCTATAACCCAATCCAACAAGATACTGACGCCGATGGGGTGGGCAACTTCTGCGATAACTGCGTGTTGGTCGAAAACAGCGATCAAGCCAACAACGATGGCGATGCACGGGGCAACGCTTGCGACAATTGTTGGAACAAATCGAATTCCTCACAGGAAGACACCGATCTGGATTGCAATGATGTCAAAGGGATGGCAGGCTATTACGATTGGTCAAAAGGTAAATGGCTCAAAGACCCACGCTGTGGAGATGCCTGCGACAATTGCCCTAACCATGCCAATCCTTCTCAAGAAGATCGGGACAACGATGGAAAGGGAGATAACTGCGATTGCGACGATAAGTTTTGGAGTAAAACTGAAGTCGCCATGGATTGTGGAGGCCCTTGTGCTGCTTGTAAAGGTACCTGTTTTCCTATCCTTACCCATGGAGATCCGAAAGATAAGCTTGACATCCTTATCTCATTCACCAATGATTATACGAATGCTGCTGCCTTTCGACAGGATGCCCTAGCTACCATCACTCAGTTTTCTACGGCAGATGTGATCACCCAAACGCTTTCGCGTTTCAATTTCTGGTATATCAACCAAAAAGGAGGATTGAGCGTATCAAACGGGGATTGTGCTTGGAGTGCACCAACCAAATGGCAAATAGATTGCCCCCATGTGGAGGAGGGCAGTTTGATTCACACAACCTCTTGTAGGGACTCTGCTGTACAAGACTTCTTTTCCTTTGAGTTAGCAGATTCCAGTTTTGTTCATGAGATAGGGCATTCGGGTTTCCTGCTCAGTGATGAATATGATGATACCCCAAACTGTACTACAAACTACAATAACTGCTCGGGAAAATTTTGTAATATCTTCAATAGCCTCGACTCATGCAAGAAAAATTCCACCAATCCATCCAACTGTGCTCAATTTACGACTTGTCAAGGAGGGTGGTGGAAATCTCAACCACCTAGCACAATCATGGATGGAGGATCGACAAAGTGGGGGCCGGATGCCAAACGGCAGGTGTGGGATATCCTCAGCCAATATAAAGCCACTGCCTACCTTCACACTCTTGAAGACGATAGTCTGGACAAGGCAATCGTAGGATATTTTCATTACGATGGCATAACGCTTTCCATGACGGAAGCGGCAATGTTGTACGGTGATGCACCGCAAAGATTTCAACTGCGAGGAGACCTCCAGTGGCAATTGACCGATGCTCGGGGAAACGTGCTCTATGCTTTCTTTCTCAACGACCCGCGCTATCGCCGTTATTATCCGACCGGAGGCGAGCTGATGGCACAAGCAGATTTCGGGGTGGTCATCCCGTTTCTCGACCATCTGCGCTCGCTGCGTGTTTACCGCCCAGAAGATCAACGTTTCCTGACAGCAGTAAGCCTTGAGCCCATTATTCGAGACTTTTGTGCAGAGCATTTGACCGATCTACAGTGCCAAAAGTGGTTGGTTGAGAATTGGGTCTTTTTGCCGCTGATCCTGCGATGAAGGACTTAACCTGACACAAAGGGGTGTCATTGTGGTTCAAGTGATTGATTATCTCGAACATTCGGATTGTGTTTTTATAAAAAGGAGGACCTATGTTTCGCATCAAACGTTTGAAAGTCGGTTTGGCACTTGCGGGAGTTTTACTCCTTGTGGTGGCTTTTGCCCCTTGGATTGGCAAAACGGCAGCCCAAACTCCACCATCCACTGCCTCCAGTTTGGCAATCCCCTACACTGCAACTCTTTTCGACGAAGAAGGCAACCCGATTGTCGAAGGGCTCTACGATTTTCGCTTTGCCATCTATGATGCCGAAACGGGTGGCAATCTACTCTGGTCAGAAACCCAAGAGCAGGTGCTGGTTAGGGAGGGAGCTGTTTCCATTCTGTTGGGTAGCGTGGTTGCGATACCCGATCAACTCTTTGAGGGGCAAGCTCTCTGGCTGGCAGTAGAGGTGCGTGGTCCAGGCGAGGGCACTTACACCTCGATGAACCCTCGCCAGCAGTTAAGCGCCTCCACCCCTTCAGTGGAGGACAATCCTACACAAGCCAACAGCCTATCCTGTGAGCACACTCATTTGGGAGAAGTTTGGACAGGAAGCGCACTAGTAGGGTTACTTGTTGAAACCCCGAGCGGCAACCTCGGCGGTGCGGTGTTTGGAAAAACCGGCGGGCTTGGGTATGGGGTTTTTGGTCAACAACAGGTGAGCCTTAGCACAACAGGGGCAGGAGTCGCCGGCTTTAGTAACTCCTCTTCGGGCTATGGGGGATATTTCAATAATACGGGTGGTGGCATAGGGGTTGTTGCAGAGAGCAATACAAATTTTGCCATGTTTGCTGCCGGGAAAGATGACTCCTTCTATGATAAATATGGCGATCTCTGGGTCGCCGGCGACAAGGGTGAAATTTTTGCTGGGAGGAGCCTGGATCTCTACAGCAATGGTGATATTTACCTCGACCTCGACGATGATAACAACGACTCTAGCGCTTGTTTATATATTTACAATGGAAATGATTCGATCGTTGGTAAGACCTGTGAGGATGGAACCAAGAGCGCTGTCTTGCAAACCGAAAATCATGGACAACGCGCCGTATATGTCATTGAAAGCCCAGAAGTCTGGCTCCAGGATTTTGGCACCGCAATCCTGTTAAATGGGCAAGCTACGGTGACCTTCGAACCCATTTTTGCTCAAACCATTAACCCCCAGATGGATTACCACGTCCAATTGACCCCCCTTTGCCAGAAGCCGCTGCTGTTATTTGTGGTTGCCAAGACACAAGTTGGTTTTACGGTGAAAGGCGTCGGCTTGGACGGCAACCCTTCGAACTGCAGCTTTGATTACATGATTATTGCCAAGCGACTCGGCGTGGAGGAGCTACGTCTTGAACAAGTATTGAGCGAAAAATAGGAGGGCAGGGATGAACCGTCAGCGTCTCTTTCTCGGTGCTTTGGTTATCTTGGCCGTGTTTGGCGCGGTGGCTTTTATCCCCGCCTTCATCGCATCAGTCGATCAGACCGCTGTTGCCTCTGGGATTTCATCCCCAAAGGTTGATCATCTCGCCGGGGCTGTTTGGCAAGTGCAAGGCGTTTCGGTTGGCGGAGGCTACCAACTATGGAGCGTGCCACTTAGTCCAAGCGGTACAGGCACGCAGTGCTGTTGCACCTACTTGCCCTGTCTCTTGAAAAAGCCCTAACTCCGCCAGTGCGGTGAGGGGTGTTGCTTGTCACCCTTCACCGCTTCTTCAACCGCTTATTCAAGCCAAAACCACCCCGAAGTGTGGGTCGATTCCTTGCTAAAGAGGATGCCTTGCTCGTTTTCAGCGGTCGTTGGCAAGCGATGAAACTGGATAAAATCTCTCAAACCTTCTATTTCGCCCTTTGGCTTTTACCCTTAACATCGTTGCTTTGCTCTCTGGTAAACAGACTTCTCCCGCCTCAGCCCCTTGCAAACCGCTCATCGGAAATCGTCACCCCAGTTCGCGCGCCTGCATGGCATGAAACGACTCTGCCAGAAGGCCTTACCTCACCACATCCGCTGAGATTTCCTGCCACCACCGAGCCAACCAGCAAAAAGGTGTACTACGTCGCCCCATCTGGCGATGACACCAACCCCGGCAGCCTCGAGAGGCCGTGGCGGACAATCCAAAAGGCAGCCGATAGCCTTGTAGCCGGTGAGGTTGTCCTCATCCGTCAAGGTGTTTATTCGGAACGTGTCCGCCCTAAAAATTCGGGGAAGGCGGGAGAAGAGATCGTCTATATGGCATACCCTGGCGAGCATGCCGTCATTGACGGTCAGGAACTCCCTCTGCCGGACGATCTGGCAGGGTTGTTCGAGATAGATCATCAAAAATACCTTCGTGTAAGCGGCTTACACGTGATCAATAGCCGTCCCTATGCGGATAACGCCGCCATCTTGGTCGTCAATTCTGAACACATCACCATCGAAAACAACACAACGCTCAACACCGCTTCCTCGGGTATTGGGGTGTGGCACAGCCAAGAAATTGTGATTGTCGGCAATACCGTTGAGCAAGCAGGCGTGCGCGGCGGTCAAGAGTGTATAACGGTTGCCGCGAGCAGCGGTTTTGAGGTGCGAGAGAACCACGTCGTAGATTGTCAAAAAGAGGGGATTGATGCTAAAGATGGTTCTTTCCATGGAGTGATTGTCCACAACGTGGTCGATCATCCGAGGGCAGTGGGGATTTATGTGGATGCCTGGGATAAACCGACAGGGGATCTGATCATTTCGCGCAATATTGTTTTTGATTCGGTAGAGAGCAGCGGTTTGGCAATTGCCTCCGAAATGGGGGGACTTCTCACCAATGTTCGCGTGGAAAATAATCTTGCCTACCATAACCACACTTATGGCATCGAGGTTTCTGCATGTTGCTCGGTGAATCACCCGATGGAAGGAATTGTGATCATCAATAATACGCTTTACCAAAACGGGATAGGTTGGGGCGGGGGCATCCTGCAAGATAACGCTCAAGCGCAGAATGTGGTCATCCGCAACAATCTGGTGAGTCAGAACCTCACTTTTCAGATTGCTGTGGCTGCCAACGTGCCTGAGGGCACTGTTCGGGTTGATCACAACTTGATTGATGGATATCGCGGCTATGAAGATGAAGTCTATGGGGACGATTACGTTGAAGGGGAAGCGAGATTTCTCAACCCCTCTGCCTTCGATTTCCACCTTTCTGACGCCTCCCTAGCCATCGATCGCGGGTCTCCCCTAGATGCACCCCTCACAGATTTGGATGGCGACACTCGACCCATCGGCAGCGGCTATGATATTGGGGCGGATGAATGGCAAAGGGCAATTTATCTGCCTATGGTGAGCGCTAAGTTGGAAATAGCAGCGCTCTCATATTGGCACCTCCCCTAGCAAATCAGGGGAGGTTTTCATTCCTCACATAACTCAATCGATAGGGTCAACCTAAAAAGTCAAATTCCGAAAGGACTTGGTTGACCCGATCCGGACGGTTAGACATCAGTCCATGCACTCCAAGACGGATCAGGCGGCGCAATTCATCTGGCTCATCCGGATCCCACGCCCAAGTCATCATGCCGCACAGGCGGCTCTCTTGCATGAAGGCTTCATCACAGCTTGTGTAATAATAAGCTACAATATTTGCCCTCGATGGCAGCACCTGATCCATGACTTGTTTAGCAGTCAAGCTGCCATCCTGTGGATAGGGGTCGATCACCAAAGGGTATCGGGGGTCCAGCTCTATTGCCCGCCGCAAGATGATCGGGGAGAAGGATGTTAGCACAGCTCGGTCTCGAAAGCCAGCTCGGTCAAGCAATTTGATGACAGCCTCAGTGGTCGCTAATCCCTCCTCCAAATACTTCTCTGTATATGTTCGTTCAATCTCGTACTTTAATTCCAGACATAACCTCACGGGGGTCGAGCGAACTAAATCAATCACTTCTGCCAAGGTCGGAATGCGTTCACCTTGTCCGGCGTCATATTGGCGAAGTTCGGTTAGGGTGTGATCCCAAACATACCCCTTGCCATTCGTTGTCCGTTCAAGGGTTTCATCATGGATAATCACGATTTCTCTATCCTTGGTGAGATGCAAGTCCATTTCGATATAATCCACACCCTGCTCGATCGCCTTTTGGAAAGCCAAAAGAGTATTTTCTGGGTATTGTGCGGAAGCCCCTCGATGTGCAATCCGAACAATTGGAAAGTCCATTTTTCGTTTTCTCCTTATCATGACTACTTTGCATGCAGAATAGCTATCTTAAGGAACATCCTTGCCGCAGTCCCTCGGCAAGGATGTTTTTCTTAAGTTGTTGTTTGTTATTTCATCAACACTTCTTGGGTAAAGGTTTCATTGCCGTATTTTTTATAGGGAGCTGGATACCAAGGCAAACCATATTGCTGTCGCTCTTCTTCGGATAGAATGGCAATTTCACCAGTTATATCAGTACGGGCCACATAGGGACCAATCATGTTGTTCATTTCCACCTGTTGTTCTTTAGAGGTAAGAAAGTCAATGAACAACAAAGCTGCTGCTTTATGAGGAGCATTCTTGGGGATACCAATCGTATCTCCACCGCCCGGCATGCCCATCTTGGGGATATACATCTTAGCATTTTTGAAGAGAGTACCTTTGGATAGTGCTATCTGGGTGTCATCATCCCAAGCGATCACCAAAGAAACTGCACCTTGGTTTAGCAAGTCGAGAGATTCGTTGTTGGAGGCGGTCAGGACATAGGAATCCTCATGAGCATTAAACCAATCCCAAACCACAGACCATTTTTCTACCTTAGCAGGATCAAGCTCGGTGTCGCCCAAATACTGATCCAGACCACCTGTTAGATTAATGACCGCAGTATAGACCATGGCTTGACCAGTGCCGCCCTTGTTAGGGTCACAAAAGGCGAATTGTTTCGGATTCTGCTCGATAAATTTCGTCAGTTCATCCCACGTTTGGGGAGGAGTGCTGATTTTATCCGGGTTGTAAAGAAACCCTGTTTGGTTACGGTAGAGCGGCACCAAATATCCTCTCGTCTTAACACCTTCCTGATAGGAGCCGAGTTTCTGATCTAGGTTGGCAACCTCAGGCATAATTGGAAGGATTGGGCCATAGAGTAGGTCAGCATCCATAACCGTCTTGACGGATGCTCCCCCAAAAACTTGTACATCGATTGTTCCAACCTTTTTATCCTTTTCGGCAAGAAGCTTATCAACATTGTTGTCAGCGATAATCACGTTGACTTTGATCCCATATTTCTGTTGGAATTTCTCAGCGGCGGTTTTCCAATATTCCTCGCCCCACCACATATAGAAAGTGATTTCTTTTTCAGCTTTTGCTTCTTCGACGATCTGATCCCACGACATGGAGAGGTAATCCTTTTCGGATTGTTGCGATGGGGCTTCTGTCATGGCTGGCGCGCTGGTTGTTTGAGGAGCACAGGCTGAGACCAGCATTGTCATCAGCAATACAATTGCCAGTGCTTGGAAAACATTTGTTTTCATGAGTATCCTCCGTATCAAATAGTTTCATAGATGAATTTAGGCATTTTGCCCTAGCATGTACAGATCCAACTAACTAATTGGATAATGTTTTCGGTTGACGAGACCAGAATTGTCTGATACCTCCTTGAACTTAGAGTTTTCCATATGCGGCGGTAAGGTAATCAGTTTTCAAAGCCCTGTCGGCAATGAACAACAAAATCATATTTGGCACCATTAGGATTAGCGATACAACAGCCGCATTGGTGCGCACGAAGTGATAACCAAGGAATGCAAAGAGAATAGTGGGGATTGTCTGGTAGCTGGGTGTCCCAATCACAAATGTGAGATTGAATTCCTCTAGGCTAGTGATAAATGCAAAGATAGACCCCGCAAATATCCCCGGTAATAACATAGGAAGATAGACATGCTGAAATGTCTGCAGGGTAGTTGCTCCAAGATTTGCCGATGCATCTCCAATGTCTTTTGGTATTGCTTCGAAACTGGTCGATAATAGGCGAAGCATATAAGGAAGTCCCATTAATGCATGGCCTAACACCAACCCAACAAAGGTCTGGCTTAATCCAATAAAATCGAAAACCCGGCTTAGAAACAATGCAACGACCATCCCTGGCAGGATAATTGGCAGCAAGATGATGATACGAATGAATTCTTTGCCGGGAAAACTGTATCGAGCAATGGCGTAGGAGGGCGGTAATGACAAAATGAGTGCCAACAACGTAGCCAGCGGTGCGATCGTATAGCTGGTTAGCATTGCTTTGGTGATACCCGTATACTTAAAAACATGTCTCCATTGCCATAGGGACACATTGGTCGGAAATAGGTCTGGATAGGACCAGGGATAATCTGGATTGACCAGAGACCATAGCACAGCCATCAAAACTGGCAGACCATTTATAACAAGAGCAATTGTGATGAATACCAATGGCACAAAAGTTCTCTTAACAATTTTGTCCAGAGTTTTCCTGCGTTTGATGTCAATAGATAGGCTATTTGCTGCCACAATTTACCTCACAACAAGTTTGGCTAGACGGGAAAACACCCAAGCGTAGATCATGGAAAAGAACATGATGATCATCGCAAGGCAGGCTGCTTGTCCCCAGTTATTAAGAATTCGTGCACTGATAAACATCCGCATCGCAAGGGAGGGGGGATATTTTGGGCCTGCAATGGTGTTGATAGCATAATCCCCGAAAATGCCGATAAAAACGAGGATGATACCGGTCAGGATGCCTGGAATGGACAACGGAAAAAGGATGTATCGAAAGACATCCCAGTTACCTGCCCCCAAATTCTTAGCCGCGCTTTCTAGATCCGATTGGATGCTAGCCAATACCGCAGTCACGATGAGCGTTTGAAACGGCAAGTTTTTCCAGATTTGGATGCCGATGACGCCCAATCCAAAATCATCATGGATCAATCGAAGGGGTTCCCTAATGACCCCCAGCCAGACAAGTATCTGATTGACAATACCATGATAGGCAAACACATTGAGGACCAAAAAAGCAGCTACTAATGCTGGCATAAATAACGGCATACGAAGGATGGCATTTAGAACTTTTTTGGCAAAAAAATTTTGTCTTAGATAAAGAGCAATGGGATAAGCGAGGATCATACAGAAAAATGCACTAATTAGCGCCACCTTGGAGGTATACAGAAACGCATCCAAAGTCTGCTGGTTGAATACTTCAATCCACTCGTGAAGACCGAATATACTCTCTCCGGTGAAATTAAACAGTCCAAAGCTTTGCATTACCGTCATGACCAGCGCCGAAGTAATCATCAAGGTAATGTACCCAACCCCTGGAAAAAGAAGCAATAAGATCGTGAGCGTGTGATTCTTCTTCGTCACCTTCACCCTCCAATCGCCCGCACTTTGTCCCTTGAAATTCCCATGGTAATCGTATCCCCTAATTTCAAGTCAACATCGCGGTTTATTTGTGCCTTAAGCGTGACCCCCTTTATCTCGACAAAAAGGTCGGTTAGGTTTCCCATAAAAATTTTTTGGACTACGCGGCATTCAAGGCTATTTTCCATTCCATCCTTGTGAAAGGTCATATCCTCTGGACGCCAGAAAACCACAACCTCTTTGGATGGATTTTTTAATACGTCGGAGGATTCAAATTGACCGATGGCTGTTTCGATCACACACCCCTTCTCTGAAGATGTAAGGACGGTGCCTTTGATCATATTTGCTTGGCCCATAAAATCAGCCGTAAAAGCACTATTTGGCTGGGTATAGATGCTCACGGGATCGCCAATTTGGACAATTTTTCCTTGATCCATAATGACAATGCGATCGGAGATCACCATTGCCTCAGCCTGGTCATGCGTCACATAGATTGAGGTAATCTTTAGTTGACGTTGCAATTCACGAATATCAATCCTAATCCGTTCGCGAAGTTTCAGGTCCAGGTTCGAGAGGGGTTCATCGAATAAAAGCAAACGAGGTTGAGTGACAATCGCCCTCGCCACAGCTACGCGTTGTTGCTGCCCACCCGATAACTCGCCTGGGCGCCGTTCTGCAAGGTCGCCTAATCCCATCATCTCTAAGACATCTTTCACCCTTCTCTCGCGTTCCGCCTTGGAGACCTTTTGCATTTTTAGACCAAAACCTACATTATCTCGAACACTCATGTGAGGGAATAAGGCGTAGGTCTGAAAGACCATCGATGCCGAGCGTTGATTTGGCGGCACATCGTTCATTAGCATGTCATCAAAATAGATCTCCCCTCCATCAATTTCAACTAAGCCGGCGATAGCTTTCAAAGTAGTTGTTTTCCCACATCCCGAAGGACCTAACAAAGTGATAAACTCTCCATCATTCACCGTCAGATTGATATGGTCTACAACCGTTTTATCGCGATATTTTTTAACCAGGTTTTTAATCCTTAGAGTCGTCATTTTCCAAGCTGTGTTCCTTCAGTAAAGGTTTGTAGTTTGATTGCTCTTTCTACCAACAAAGGCTCGAATTCCCTACCCGTGCAAGAGAAACTTTTCTTCCTGACAATTAGCACCAGACCTTAAGTAGATTATTTTCGATTCCCTCGCCAAGTCAGCAGTTTCATGCCAACCGTAGCACTACCGAAAGTGCCAAATTGGTTCGCACTTAGAGATAATTATATGGACGGTATATTAAGCTAGAGTCAAAACAGTTAAAGGTTTTGTAAAGCCTTCATGACAGAAGTTTCAGAGACTTTAACGTGCATTAAGCATCGCTTCACCTTCTGCGTTACAGGCTTAACGCTTACAACTAGACGGATGACAAATACCAACCTGTGGAGAAGACCTATTCCCCCATTAAATATTCAATGGAATTTGATCAGCACAATGCGCGGATGTCACGCGCGCCGATCTTGCGTTCCTGATAGGTATCTCAAACAGAATGGAAAGCTTATCTCGGAGACAAGGAATTCAATCAGTGGGTTCGATCCCTAGAAAAGGGTCAAGGATGTATGCTCTCCCACACCGCCGGCAGCACTTCATAGATACCCATCTGCAAGAAGCCCAGATTGGTCGCCAGCCAGACGGGAACGTTTTTCCCCGCCGGCAGAGGATTGACCACCCCCAAGTCCACGTCACGCCCGTTCAGCGTATAACGATACTCCCCTCGCCATTCGACCGTCACTTCCATCTCCAGGAAATGGCGCAACGCCTCGCGTTCGCTCGCCGTCAACCACTGCGGTAGATCAGAGGTGCTGCGAAAGCCACATAGCAAAGCGAAATCTTGCATCAAACGGCGTTGCTCGGCGGTTAAAGCATTGTGTCTGGAACGAAAATAGACCACATCCGGGTCTATATCTATCAAAGGTTTCAACCACAGACGATGTAAACAGGTGCGCAGGGCGTTTTGGGTGCTGGGATGATTGGGGTTGTTCAGCCAGGCGCTGAGCGGGCGGTTCAACCAGTAGGGCGTCACATCGGGTCCGATGCGGATGCCGTCACACAAACCTAAAGAAGGCAAAATCGGAGCGCCACAGGCGAGGAGATAAGCCCGCGGTGCAGTGCGGCGGACGAGCTGCATTGCCTGCCGATACGCCGCTTCGCGGGGCATGTCCTGATAGCGTCGACCGGGTAGCGCCGCGGCGTAGAGGAAATCCAGCTTGAGATACGAATACCCCCACTCAACCACGCGGGCGATGGTCTCTTCCAGCCATTCCAAAACGGCGGGATGGGTTACGTCAAGGGCGTAAGTGCTGCCGCTCCAGTTGCGCCCGGCAAACACCGCTTTGCCTTGCTCATCGCGCAACAGCCAATCTGGGTGGTGGTTATAGATGGATGAGTCACGGGTGACGATAAAGGGCGAAAGCCACAAGCCGGCCTGTCTGCCACTTTCCCGAATGCGTGCAGCCAGATCGGCCATGCCACTGGGAAATTTGTGGTTTGCCTGCCAATCCCCCGTGCTGATTTGCCATCCGTCGTCAATTTGAATCACATCGAAAGGCAAATCCCCCAGCTCACCCAAGATGCGCCGCAACAGCTTTTCATGGATAAATCGATACAAGCTGTACCACGAACACCATACGCGGGGCGCCTTTTCTTGCCGATGGCGGGGATATTTTTCCAACAAGGCTTGCGCATACTGGCTAAAGACCTCCTCTTCCTTCCCTCGCACCAGCAACCACTCACCGCTGCCTGACTCGTAAAATGCGCTGAGACGCTTTTCTTCAAGCTGTAGACGTGCCCCCAAGTCCAGCCCACCCACTAGCACAATATCATCTGAATTGAATTGGACGGCTGCTACCCAGGCGCTGGTATGCTGTTGGCTGAGGGCGTAAAGGGGATCTTCGTCCTTGACGCGGAACTGGGCTGCGCGCACCGGCAAGGCAGGGGTTTGGGGATCAATCCAACTGCTAAACGTCCACGACTGCCAGCCATGGCGGTAAAACCTTTGGGGGGAGGCAGGGAATTCAAGCGTCAGGCGGTCGCTGTTTAGCCGCTGGGGTGCATTTCGATCAGGGGGGATTTGAATCGTTGGCATATCTTAATTATGACCACAAAATGCCATTTGGAAAAGGTTATCAGGGCGTTTAAGTCACAGAAAGGCACAAGATTTCTGATAAAAGATTAATTTCTAATTCGGCTAAATAAGAGTATTATAGTAGCAATAGGCTATGAACCGTGCATACGATGGAGATGGGCAGATGAAAACCTCGATATGGAAAAGCATCCCGATTCGTTCATCGGAAATCACCCCCAAAAGCCTCTACCTGCGACGGCGAGAGTTCCTCAAGTTAGGCGCCCTTGGCGCAGCAGCAGCTCTCTTGGCCGCTTGTAGCCCGGCTGATAGTCTGTCTTCCATCCCGACAGCGCCGCCGCGCCAAACCCCTCAGCCGGGTCAGGATGAATTTGGCAACCCCCTAACTTCTTATGAAGCAATCACCAATTACAACAACTATTACGAATTTTCGACCAATAAGGAGGCGGTTGCCCGGCTTGCCCAAACCTTTCAAACCCGCCCGTGGACGGTAGAAGTCGGGGGTCTGGTTGCCAAGCCGCGCGTCTTCGAGATCGACGATCTGCTGAAAATGTTCCCCCAAGAGGAGCGCATCTATCGTTTACGTTGCGTTGAAGGGTGGTCGATGGTGATCCCGTGGTTGGGTTTTCCGCTTGCCAAACTGCTCAGGGAGGTCGAGCCGCTCGGTTCTGCCCGCTATGTCAGTTTTGTTACCATCTCGCGTCCAGAAGAGATGCCCGGCATGCGCTCCAGCCTTTATCCTTGGCCCTATCGCGAGGGGTTACGCTTGGACGAAGCCATGCACAACCTGACCATCCTTGCCAGCGGCTTATACGGCGAGTTGCTGCCCAATCAAAACGGTGCCCCGCTGCGGTTGGTTGTACCGTGGAAGTACGGTTTCAAGAGCGCTAAAGCGATCGTCAAAATCGAATTGACCGAGCAACAACCGCCGACCTTTTGGAACCTGATTGCACCGAATGAATACGGTTTCTATTCCAATGTCAATCCCCAGAAACCACACCCGCGCTGGTCACAGGCAACCGAACGGCGCATCGGGGAAAGTGGGCGTCGTCCGACCCTGATGTTCAACGGCTACGCCGAGGAGGTGGCTCATCTTTATACCAATATGGACTTGATGACGAATTACTAGCTGCTGATCCGATTTCATCTGACACAGAGGTTCACTGTTTTTGATACTGCGAACCCACTTTAAGTCCATCACTTGGACACAAAAAAGGCAAGTTTTTATCAACTTGCCTTGCAAAATCGAGGTTTTGTCCGTTTCGGCTTTTCCGTATATAGGAACTTAATGACCCTCATACACTAGCAAAGCCCCTCGGCCTGCAGGGAGGGTCAGTTGCGTTGTAGATGGGACTTGGTAGGGGGTGAGAAATGTCTCATGTCCCAACACTCGAGCTGGCTTTGACAGGCTATACTCCAACGGTTGATCGGTAATATTTACTACGATCAAGCCCCTCTCGAAGGGGCGAAGCCACAAGCCATTGGCTTCCTTAACCGCTTCGCCCAAGGGGGCGCCGAAGTCCGGCAACCGATCATACTCAGGATAGAGATATTGATCCTGATAGTCCCATGCCGAAAAGGCAAAATAACCGTTGGGATTCTCATAGTCAAAATTATAGCCCAGCAAAAAACTCATCAAGCTGAACCACAGTACCTCCCAACCATCTGCCCCTGATTGATTAACACACTCCATGCGGGCTAGGCCTCGCTCACTGCAAGTGGTGACGAAGCGATTCATCGAAAACAAGCGATAGCCGCGCGCCTCGCGCAGGTTGGCTAAAGCGCGCTCCCAATGTCCAACCGTAGGGGCTTTGCCAGAATAATCGCCATAAAAACTATATTCATCCATCACCACAAAGGGTTCTATGCGATTGAGATCGGTACGATATGGTCGATCTGAGGTCTCAACCACGATCCAGACGTTTAAGCCGAACAGGAAATTTCTCTCCTTCCAGTAAGGAACCGCACGACCAAGAAAGGTCACTAGATCGGTGTACCATTGGGCGGTATTGTAGCTGCCGTTTTTATAATAGAAATCGGGATGGTCAATGGCGCTATTCTGGTTATCTCCACAGTATGCTCTGCTGCTTCCTTGAGGGATATAGAGCTTGCTCTCTGGGCACCAGAGATTTTGCCAATGCACACTAGGTTGCATGCCATCGGCAAAAAGACCATCAACCCCTGCCAGATACTTAGGCTGGTTCGGTGTGAAGAAGTCCTCAACCGTGCGTTGATTCCAATAATTCTGCCAATTGACATTGCCTAAATGCATGGCGCGCTCAGTCGGGTAAGGCAGTGCCCGCAGCACTTCCCTCGTTGATACACCCAAGCTAAGCCAACGGTCGGAAGAACCTTGACCGTGATTCGCCTTGACCCAATCCAGCCCATCACCGACTTTTCCCCAATCTGACTCAATGTATTGTCCGGGTCCCATTTGATAAACCATGATCTTGAGCCTGGGGTTAAGGGCTTTTAGGCGCAGAAAGGCGTCCCTTTGCGAGGAGGCGCTTCTCCAGCCGGGATAACTTGCCGAACGGCTGGTGATGATCAAATCATAACGCGCAGCTTCCTCTAACGAAATGTAACCCTCGGGATGGCGAAAATTGCCGTAAAAAACCGCCCCAATTGGAAAACGCAACCTTGAAGTTTTCAGGATGAGCGGCAAATAGAGCGATTGCCCTTCAATGGAATCGGAAGCTGCAATTGCTGATCGAGCAGATAGGGAGACAGCCCGATTGAGCGAGGTGCGGCTTGATAGCCCCCATGCGGGGTGAACGACGGCGCTAAAGAGAATCAGTGCAACGCATAAGATGAAGACTCCTGAGCGTTTCATCCTTGCTCTCCTTTATCTTTATGAATAAACCGACCAGTGCAACTTTGTATACCTATATAATATATAGCACAAAATTTATTGAAAAAGATTAAAGTCCGGTATCTTTTTTTATAAAATGCGCATCTAACATGAAGATATAAAGTATAATGAATCAATTAGGAGCGAGGAGCAAATCTAATCAACACCCGCAAACCAAAGTGTATATAGATGCATTAAGGAGGAGCCTATGAAGAAAGTTATCATCTCCTTGCTTGTC
>FWPU01006787.1_pt1 | contig 22236 bp, 9 predicted proteins | sample 2228361 | NCBI WGS metagenome assembly FWPU01 (sample SAMEA103939777, study PRJEB20133) | metagenome
GCCCCGCCATCCGGCGGGGCTGGGTGGGGTGTGCATTTTCCCTACCTGACGCCTACGGTCTCTACCCTAGACTGTTGAGCGTAACAACTTTTCTGCGCGTTGAGCGCTGGAGGCCTTCCAAAGCAGGCCTCGAGATGTGAGGAGGAAAAGGTGAGTCTGCACCGCTTCATAGAGTTCTTCCACGAGTTCAGGCAGCCGACCGGGTTTGAGATGTACCTCATGAACCTGCAGCGGCACAGCCATTCCGCCGCGCCCAGCGTGGACGAGGCCAGGCGCGACTACCGGGCTATCCTGAGGCTGGAGGTCACCTACCCGCTCTAGCCGCGCCTCCAGTGAGACCCTGGGCGATGGCCCAGATGGTCCGTCGCAGCGTCACACAGAGGAGAGCCCTGTGTGACGCTTTTTTGGGCCTGGAAGCTGCTGGATACCCGTCAATTTGGCTGGTCCTGGCCGTCGCTTTGCCTTGACGGTTCGTCAGGCGACGCCTACCATTGCCAGCGACCGGCCCGGGTGGGCCTCAGCCAAGTGGTGTCCATGAAGCAGCAACTAGCCTGGACCAGCATCTGCGTTGCCCTGATGGCCGCGCTGGCGTCCCTCGCCTGTGGCCAGGCGCCGAGCGCGTCGCCAACGGCTGCACCGGTGGCATTGACTCCCACGGGTGGCACCGTGGCGACCGCCAGCCCTTCATACTCTGGAGGCGCACCCCAGGGCTTCACCATCTACTTCATAGACGTGGGACAGGGGGACGCCACTCTTATCGTCGCCAGCACGGGTGAAAGCCTGCTTGTGGACGGCGGCCGGAGCCAGACGCTCATCAGGGACAGGCTGCGGGCCATGGGCGTCACGGACCTGGACGCTGTTGCCATGACGCATCCTGATGCTGACCACATCGGCGGTCTCATCGAGGTCCTGGAAATCTTCCCCGTGGAGCGCATCTATCTCAACGGGGGCGACAGCATATCCCGGATGTTCAGCGACTTCATGAGGCTTGTGAGGGCCGAGGGCGCGGAGGTTGACACCGTCAGGCGGGGCGATGCCATCCCTCTGGGCAGCCTGAGCCTCAAGGTGCTCCACCCTGGCAGCCTCACCGGCGACTCCAACGAGGACTCCATGGTGCTGCTCCTGGACTGCGGCGAGGTTGAGGTGCTGCTCACCGGTGACGCCGAGGTCCCCTCCGAGCGGGATATGCTCAGGGCCGGTGTGCTCTCGGACATTGATGTGCTGAAGGTAGGCCATCATGGCAGCCGCACCTCGACATCCGAGGACTTCCTGGACGCGGTCAGGCCGGAGGTGGGCATAATCAGCGCGGCGCGGCAGAGCCCCTACGGCCACCCGCACCCGGAGGTGCTGGCCAGGCTGGAGGCCGCTTCGGTCAAGGTCATGCTGACGGATACCGGCTCCGGCGCCGATACGATAGTCATGAAGTCGGACTGCCAGCGGTACGAGTTCGCCAGCGCCGGCTAGCCCTGGCCCGTCCTCCTACTCCAAAGACCTGTGGCGGCCAGCACCCATGGCTTTTTTGCACTGTACTGAAGTACTACGCAAGGTAGCACTTGTGTCCGCTCGGATGCCCCCGAGAGGTGGATGGTATATAAGGAATGGCAGATAGCTATGTTTTGCCCGATTTGAGGCCTGGACCGCCAGGTGAGCACGGCCCTCTCGTGCCCTGGACGCCTGGCCCTTTAGCCTCCCTTTCGGTATGGCAGAGCCATATCCCAGATCCGGAGAAATACCAGGTATGTCAGAAAAGCAGAGTGGGCAGGATGCGGCGCTGGCTGAGGTGGGGCTTGTAACTACTGTTCCCCTGGATGTCGAGGATGTATGTAACCGCTTCGCTGAGCAGGTCCGCAAGCTTGTGCCCTCTGACCTCATCAGCATTGCTGTGGTTGACCTGGAGGAAGGTACAGGGGTGGTAGCCTACACCACGGGTACGGATGTGCCTGGCCCCAGAAGGGGCGATACCTTCCCCCTGGACGGCACGCTTACAGGAGTGGCTGCTCGCAGAAAGTCTGCCGTGTTGCTGGACAGCGCGGACAGAGAGCACGTGGCGCGAGAGTACCCGACGCTCCTGCCCTGCTTCGATTCTGGACTACGCTCCTTCATGGCTATCCCCCTGGTATCTGGCGACCGCGTGCTGGGGGTGTTGCACCTGCAGTCGGCCTGCCCCGCTGCCTACCGCGACGCCGACGTGTCCCTGGTGGAATGCCTGGTCGGATATGTCGCAAGCGCCCTCGTCAATGCCCAGCTCTGCGCCCAGCTCAAGGCTACCGAGGAGGAGTTGCGGCGCGTCCAGGACCACCTCGAGAGCCGGGTCAAGGAGCGGACGGCCAAGCTCATCCGGGCCAACGACCTGCTGATGCGCGAGGTGACAAGGCGTGAGCAGGCCGAGAGGGCCCTCAGGGCTAGCGAGGAACACTTCAGGTCCCTCATCGAGAACGCCCTGGACATCATCGCAGTCCTTGAACCCGACGGCGCTGTGCGCTACGTCAGTCCCTCGGTCAAGAGGCTGCTGGGGTACGAGCCCTCCGAACTGGTCGGCAGGAATGTCTTTGATTTCGTCCATCCCCAGGACGCCGCGGAACTGCTGGATAGGTTCGGAAAGTCCATAAGCGATCCAGGGACTCCCCCTTCCAGAGAGCTGCGCCTGTTCCGGTGCAGGCACAAGGACGGCTCCTGGCGGGACATAGAGTCCATCAACAACAAGATGGTGCAGGACGGGCGGGTAGTCGCCATGGTGGTCAACGCCAGGGATATCACCGAGCGCAAGCGAATGGAGGAGGCGTTGCAGCGCAGCGAGGAGAAGTACCGCACCCTCGTTGAGACTTCCCCCGATGCCATCATAATGACCGACCTGGATGGCGCCATTGTCATGGCAAACAGGCAGGTCATTGAGCTGCTGGGCTACGAGCGGCAGGAAGACCTGGCCGGCAGGAACGTATTCGAGTTCATCGCGCCCGAGGACCACGAGCGGGCCAGAAACAGCGCCAGGCAGGCGGTGGCGACAGGCAGCGTGAAGGGTATTGAGTACACGCTGCTATGCAAGAAGGGGTCCCGCTTCCCGGCGGAGGTCAACGTCTCCGCCATTGTTGACTCGGCGGGCGAACACAGGGGCCTGGTCCACGTGGTACGGGACATCACCCAGCGCAGGCTGGCCGAGGAGCGCCTGAGGAAGAGCGAGGCCACCTCGCGGGCGCTGGCCCACGAGAACGCCGTGCTGGCCGAGATTGGCAAGATTATCACTTCCTCCCCGAATATCAACGAGACCTATGAGCGTCTGGCCGAGCAGGTGCACAAGCTGGTCCTGTGGGACCGGTTCGCCATAGGACTCATCAATCCCGAAGGTGTGACCTTTTACAATACCTATGTCTCGGGAGTGGATATTACAGAAAGACGGAAAGGCGGCGCGGCCCTGCTGGCCGGCACGACCATAGGTTGGGTGTACGAGACACGCTCATCCCTCCTTTTCCAGCCCGATGACATATCAGAGGTGGCGCGGCGGTTCCCGCGGCTGGCCCTGTCCTTCAAAGCTGGCCTCAGGTCCTTTCTCGTGGTGCCCCTGGTCTCCAATGACCGCGTCATTGGCTCCTTGCATATAGACTCCACTACTCCCCACGCCTATAGCCAGCGGGACCTGGCCCTTGGAGAACGCATCGCGGCCCAGATCGCCGGCGTCATCGCCAACAGCCAGCTACACGAGCAACTGCAGAGGGCGAAGGAAGCCGCCGAGACTGCCAACAGGGCCAAAAGCATGTTCCTCGCCAATATGAGCCACGAGATCCGCACCCCCTTGAATGGCGTCATCGCCGCCACAGACCTGCTCCTCAGCAGCAACCTGTCCGCCCAGCACCGGAACTATCTCCACATGATCAAAGTCTCTGCGGACTCCCTGCTGACTGTCATTGACGACATCCTGGACTTCTCCAGGATCGAGGCGGGAAAGCTGGAGTTCGAGATGACTAGCTTCAGCCTCCGCCGGAGCCTGGAGGATATCATGAGCATGTTTGCCATTCGGGCCAGGGAAAAGGGCCTGGAAATGGACTGGCAAATCGCGCCAGACGTGCCCGACCAGCTTGTGGGCGACCCAGGGAGGCTCAGGCAGGTCATCGTTAACCTGGTGGGCAACGCCGTCAAGTTCACCGAGCGGGGAAGGGTGCGTGTGGACGTGGAGGTCGAGTCCCATGCGGAGGGTATCGTCCACCTGGTGTTTGCCGTCAAGGATACCGGGCCAGGCATACCCGCCGACAAGCAGGGCATGCTCTTCAAGCCCTTCTGCCAGATTGACCAGAATGCGTCGCGCAAGCACGGCGGCACCGGGCTAGGCCTCGCCATATCGTCCAGGTTAGTGGAAATGATGGGAGGCCGCATCTGGCTAGAAAGCGAGCCGGGCCAGGGAAGCACCTTCTACTTCACCGGCAGCTTTGGCCTTAGCGACCAGAAGGCCGAGGACAGGTCCAGTTCGCCTGCTGGAGGCCCGGTGGTGGCCTTGAAAGAGTGCCCCAGGCCCCTGCACGTGCTTGTGGTGGATGATAACTTTATCAATCAGCAGTTGATAATGGACCTTCTTCGCACCAGGGGCCACCATGTCCAGGTGGCCAGCAACGGCAACGAGGCGCTGGCCATGCTGGAGAAGAGCAGCTTCGAAGTCCTGCTGGTGGATATCCAGATGCCGGGCATGGACGGGTATGAGCTTTGCGGCCATATCCGCCAGAGGGACAAGCAGACAGGCAGGCATACGCCTGTGCTGGCTATCACTGCCTATGCCATGAAGGGCGACAAGGAGAAGTGTCTGATGGCCGGAATGGACGGCTACATATCCAAGCCTGTGCGCGCCAACGAGCTTTTCGGCATCGTGGAGAGCGCCGTCACAGTCGAGGGACGCCACGAGGTTGACCCCTGGAAGCATTGGCAAACGCAGGGCGTCATGGACAAGGCCGAGGCGCTGGGCAGGCTCAACGGCAACGAAAATCTGCTGAGGAAGACGGCAGCCCTCTTCCTGCAGGAGTACCAGAACTACCTGGCCGACATCAAGGAGGCTGTGGCAACGGGGGACTGCGAAAGGCTGCGCCGGGCTGCTCACACCCTCAAGGGCACCCTTGGCTACTTCTCTGCCAGGCGTGCCCACGAGACCGCTCTTGTGCTGGAAGCCCTGGCGAGGGAGAGCAGGCTATCCGAGGCTGAAGGGGCGTACTCAGCCCTGGAGGCTGAGGTAGAGCACCTCAACGAGGCGCTGCGGACGCTGGCGCAAGGCCCGGTGCCAGCGCCCACCCGCTGACCCCTGGCGCCGCACGGAAGAGTGGAGCCAACGGAGGGATTCGAACCCACGGCCTGCGGTTTACGAAACCGCTGCTCTACCGCTGAGCTACGTTGGCCCTGCGCCAGCCTGGGCACAGCCATGCGCCCAGTGCAGGCGGCCTACCATAGCTATTGTAGCATGCTGCCGGCGCTCTTGCACCACGTTTTGAGGGGAGTGTTCAAGGGCCAGCGCAGCGACTCCCTCCAGCAGCCGCGTAAAGGTGAGGCGTCAGTTGGGCGAGCCGTTGTGCCTGCTTCCCTGGAGGAGGCTTTCAATGGTGTTGGTGAACTCGGCGAGGCGTAAAGGCTTGCTCAGGAAGGCGTTGATGGCCAGGTCCATGCTCCGCACCCTGGCCTTTTCCTCGTCAAGGTTGGCAAGCCCGGTGAGGAGGATTATGGATACGTCGGAACTCTGCCGCAACTGGCGGCAGAACTCGTGGTCATCCATGCCGGGCATCAGCACGTCGCTGATCACCAGGTCGGGCCGGACTTGCTGGAACTGCTCCAGCCCCTCCAGGGCGTCGGCTGCGGTGGACGGCTCGTAGCCCGTGAACTTCAGCCACCTCGCCGGCATCTCGCGGATGCTCGGCTCATCATCCACTATCAGGATCCTCTCGCCTGCCATCTCCCACCTCCACCGTCTTGGCTCCAGCCATTTTAAAGCGCCGCATTGCCAGACGGCGTGTGTGCTGACGCCCATTATGCCACGGTGGCAAGCGCAGCAGAGGTGCTCAGCAAGGGCAGTGTAACCGTCACCAGGGTGCCCTTGTCTGGCTCGCTTTCGACCAGTATCTGTCCCTGGTGCTCAGTCACTATCCTGTGGCAGACGAAGAGGCCCAGCCCGGTCCCCTTGCCCACACCCTTGGTCGTGAAGAAGGGCTCGAAGAGGCGCTGTTTGACCTCACTGGGGATGCCAACACCAGTGTCCCGGACGTAGGCAATGGCCTTGCCCTCACTGGCCGAGACACCCAGGGTAATGGTGTCCCAGGTAGGGGTCGCGTCAATGGCGTTGCTGATGAGGTTCATGAACACCTGCTGCAACTGGTTGGCCACTCCCCTCACTCGGACCGAGTCCCGGTACTCCTTCACCGCCGTCAGGCCCTTGGAGGACATCTTGCCAGTCAGAAGGTTGAGGGCAGCGTCCATCGCCTCTTCCAGGCTTACCTCGGCCACGGTGTCCGAGCGCCGAGAGTAGTCCAGCAGGTGCCTGACTATGGAGGAAATCCTCATGCCCTCGTTGAGGATGGCCTCCATGTCCTTGATGGCAAGCTCGCTGTGAAGGTAGCTGTCGTCGGCCCTCCTGAGCATTTCCAGGAACAACTCTGCCCTGCCGGTGATGGCAAAGGTGGGGTTGTTGATCTCGTGGGCCACGCCGGCGGCCAGGGTGCCCACGCTGACCAGCTTGGCCGACTGGATTAGTTGGGCCTGGGTCTCCTTGAGCTCTTTGAGCTTGAGCTGCAGCTCTTCGGCCAGCCTGGCCTTCTCCGAGGCCTCCTCCACGCTGCGCTTGAAGCCATAGTAGCCCAGGACAAAGGGCACCAGGAGCAGTACGAGGCCCCAGCCAGCCTGGTCCGCCACCAGGGCGCCCACCAGGCCCAGGGCTATGAGGGCGCCCTCCTGGACCATATCCAGCGCCCAGGCATCCCTCCAGTTGTTCCAGAAGGCCCTGCCCTTGACCAGGGTGATCATGCCAAATAGCAGCGACAGGTTGGTGGTGTGGAGCACCAGGGCCGCCGCGCCTGCTGCCAGGGCCAGTGCGGGCGTCAGCGACAGGCTCGCGGCTTCAGGCTGCAGGAGGTGGAACACCAGCCCAGCGGCCCCACCTGTTATGGCGGCGTTGCTGACGTTGAAGGCCAGCACCCGTGGCGGCGCCTTCAGCAGCCGCTCGGATATGAGGCTGCCCAGGGCGCCCGCCAGCACTGCGCCGAAGGGCGGCAGCATCAGCACCGACATGAACAGGGGCACGGTGAAGAGCGAGGCGTCGCCCTGGGGCGAGACCTTGAAGGGGAAGCGTCCGGCCAGCGCCACCAGGGCCACCATGGCTGGCAGCAGCCACAGCCTGGACATTTCTGGCAGGAGAGGTCCAGCCCAGGCTGCCAGTCCCGCGACCATGATGGCAGTGGAAGCCACCGCCGAGATATATATGCGGATGCGCATCTCTCTTGCAGTCATCTCAGCACGCTCCTCAGCCACGCCCTGCCCAGGCCCAGCGCTGGTGGTGTCTCAGGGCCGGTAGGCCCTGGAGTCTGCACACCCAGCGCCTGCCAGCCCTCAATTTCCCGGTGCAGTCTGTAGGCCAGTTCCTCCGCTACCATGCCCTTTTTGGCTGCATATTCCACGGTACGCTTGAGCACCAGGTAAGCTGCCAGGGATGGCACGATCATGAAGACCAGCCCCCAGCTTGCCTGCACAGCAAGCAGCGCAGCAAAAAGGCCAAGGCTCAGCAGCACCCCCTCCACCACGGCTTCCAGCACGTAGGAGTCGGCCCAGAAGAGCCAGAACCTCTTGCCCTTTCGCAGGGTGACCATTCCGACTACAGGCAGGATATTGTGCAGGTGCAACACCAGCCCGGCCAGCCCGGCCGCGATCATGTGCCCCTGAGTGAGGGCCAGGCTGGCTCCCTCCGGCCTCAGGCTGAAGAAGACGATGCCTCCCAGCCCGCCGGCTGTAGCCGCCATGCTGACGTTGAAGGCGACGGCCCGGGCAGGCCGTTTGAGCATGAGCTGGAAGATCAGGGTCCCTGCTGCGCCGATGAGCGCTGCCTGGGTGGGATGGGCAAGCAGCACGGCCATGTACAGGGGCACGGTGAACAGCGATGCCTCGGCCTGCCTGGACAGCAGGATGGAGAAGCGGCCAGCCAGGGCTATGAGCAGCGTGGTGAGCAACAACAGCCAGAGGGAAGGCGTGTGGGCCTCGATGGGCCAGAGCAGGGCGGAGACGCTGCCCAGCGCCACTGCAGCCGCAGTGAATGCGCCGATGTATAGAAGTGTGTATAGCTCGGTCCTTTGACTGGGTGCCACCTGACACCTCCCAAGTGGGACAGCCGCGACACCAGGCCTTTGCCGCGGCTGTCCTTGCTTGTCCTCACCCATGTTCCTGGCAGCGCGGTGGCATCACGGGAGGGCCTGGAATTAGCGTGGCCCTACCGGCAATCTCGTTGTGTCCCAGCGTCTCCAATTCCGTGTGTCCGCTCGCTAATTGACATCCACTGGCTCACACTGGAAGCTCTGGTTGGTCATGCCCTCGCATGTCCTTACCAGCACGCCGTCCCTGTACACCTTGACACGGACTTCGAAGCTGTCCGACGCCGGCACATATACCCGCTTCAGAGTGAAGAGGAAAGGTACGCTTATCTCCTTGACAGTTGTCTGCGTGCTGACCCGGGATAGGAGGTCGCCGCAACTGAATACTTCCACGGACTCGGAAAGGAGCTGAGCGCGGGCGTTTATTTCCACCGAGATGGGCCCTGTGATGGAACACTCCCTTCCTGTTTTCCACTCGACCCATACATTCATGACGTGCCCGTTGGCCAGAAGCACGGGGTCTATGCCCGTCCAGGATATTCCCCCGTGTACTACTGGCGCCACGGCCAGCAGCATCAGGACTGCTACAGACAGCCCCAGGGTTAGCTTGAGCCTGTTTCCAGGTATCTTCATACTCAGTTGGACTCCCCGTTATTGAGTCTAACCTGCCCTGACAGAATAGTGACTACGGCCGTTTCCGTGGCTGGTCTTTTCCTTTGGGTCTGGCCTTGCTTTCTTGATTGACCTCGTCGCCAGATAGATAGACCGGGGCGCACTGCACTGTAGCATTGGACTTACCTGAGCAAACTATTTTTTCTACACCGTCCACTGCAACAGTTATATCCACCGGTATGCGCCTGCTGTCCGAGCCGATATAGGCGGATACGTACACTGCGTCGGGGTTGCCGGCGTGCTCGTCTAGCGTGGTAACGGTGTAGGCGCCGCACTTGGTATGGTCAGGGTTGGACTGGAAGGAGCGGCCCGGCACGATCTCGCCGGTGGACTCGGCCACGAAGAAGGCCTGGTCCAGGTCTGGCATCAGCACCGATACTTCAATGGCCTTGTCTAGCTCGCACCAGGTCCCTGGCGGCACTGCGATGACAATGTTGACCCTGTGCCCGTTTACCTTCAGCTCCGGGTCTATGCCTCTCCACCTGCCCCCACCGTAGGCAACAGGCACTGCCACGAGCAGGAGTAATAGGGACAACATCGTGGCACTCACCCACTTCAGACTGCGTAACCGTTGCATAGAAGTCTACCTCCAGTCAGTCGCGGCTAGTCGAGACCGGTCCAGGACAGGCCCAGTGGCTCCAGAATGCTGTCAACGGGCCGGCCTATAGAGCTGGTGGCGCTCTCCTTTCCTCCGTTGGCCTCCGCATGCCCCGTATTAGCCGGGCCCAGGGCCAGCAGGACCAACGCTGCTACCAGAAGCACTCCAAGGAATGCGGGCAGCCATCGTCTGGAATTCCTCAACACGGCTTGTGACTCCTTAAATTCCCTACCTGGAAGTACAAAAGTGTGCAATTCGTGTGCTAATTTGCCTTTGGTGTGGATTTCATTGTGGCAGAGATGGATGGAAGAGTCTTTGTGGTTACCTTGAGGAATGTATGGGGGAAATTGCGTGGGGGGTGTGGGGTGGGCAATAGGTGTGCAACGCAGCGCCTCGCCCAGAGGTGTAGTATGCCTGCCTGGGGCCTTGCCTGGATGGCTACTGGCGTGTTACCACCCATAAAATATGAGTAGCGGCACCTGTTCACCGGTGCATTGTCCCGGCGGCTCCCCGCTGGAGCTGGCGAGAGACTGCTGCCGAGGGGTTGCGTGCCGTACCGGCCTGCGCTGCTGCCCTCAGGCCACAGGTGGGCTGTCCCTACTTCCGGCATGACTGCTCCGTTGCTTTGGTCGCCTGGCGCCGCCCATAGGGACAATACCCGACCGGGAAACTGAGCTAGGCAGCGGGTCTGCCCGCAAGCCTGTGGTCCTGGGCGGCCCAGCATGCAGTCCCAGGCCTGGGACTGCCGGTCTGGCCTTTTCCCATCAGCGGCCAGGCATTTCTTGTCACTTCCCGTAGAAGTGTTGTCACACTTTTTTCTTCGCCTGGCGACCAGAAATTCCCTATTCCTTTCATCTTCTGTCGGTAATGTGTGACACACTGTGGGCCTTGTAGTCCGTTACCCATGTCTTGATGCATTGCTTGACCCCCTGTAGTCCCCCTTCTCAAGGGGGACAGCACCAGGTCCTCCCTCTTACGAAGGGGGAGCCAGAGGGGGTCAAAAAGCCCCAATTCAGGAGTGACAGACTACCAGTTGAGTAGAGTGCACCGGTGCTTAGTTTTCTTGACACAAAAAGTCACTTTTAGTAGCATGCGCTGGGACTGGGGGCAGTCTATCAGTACGGCCTGGCGCCCTGGGCCATCGCCGCCATGATACTGGCGCAGGCTTCGCTGGCTGGCCGCGTCCGCCAGCAAGCTCGCCGGGACCGAGTGGAGCGGGGTGCTGGCCCAGGCAAGCCTGGCGTGGCGGGCGCTACTGGTTGCTGCTTACCCTCGCCGTCTATTCCCCAGCGGGCCTTCCATCCACACGGGCGCTTTTTTACTGCAGGGCCTCTGCATCTCATCACTGCCTTTGAAGGTATAGATGAAAGGTAGCGGCAACGTGGTTCGCGCTCTCCAACGTGTCTTTGCTATGCGTTGCACCATTTCCCCTGGGCAGCGGTCCATCCTGGTGACGCTGGCCGCTTTCGCTTTGCTGGTAGCCACCACGGCTGCGCCAGTCGCGGCCCGGTCCGATTTGCAGGCCGCTGCGCTCGCGCCTTCCGCCTCTGGCGCGGGCGAAATTAGCGACCAGGCCGAGTTTCCCCTGGAGCCGTGGCCCTGGCGCCTGACAGACGGGACAGGCGGCGCCTTTCCCGTGCTGCCGCGAGTCAATGCCGCCGCTCCGACCGTGGAAATCGCCTCCAATGTGGACACCGAGCTGAATGAAGGCGAGACTCTGGACCTCACGGCCACGTTTAGTGAAGACCCCGGCGACACCCACACCGCCACCATTGACTGGGGCGATACCCAGCAGGACACCATTGACCCCGCCACCAGCCCCATCACCAGGTCTCATAGCTATGCCGACAATGGGACCTACACGGTGGAGGTCTGCGTGACGGACAGCACCAGCGCCCAGGACTGCGACTCGGTGGACATCATCGTGAGCAACGTGGCGCCCACCATCAGCGTCACCGGCAACGCCTCGGTCAACGAAGGGACGGCCTACAGCGTTACCCTGGGCAACGTGGTTGACCCGGGCCAGGACACCGTCACCGCCTACACCATCAACTGGGGCGACGGCAGCTCGGACCAGTTCACCGAGTCGCCCGATGGCGACACCCGGACGCATACCTATGCTGATGGGCCTGCCAGTCCCACCATAACGGTATCCCTGACCGACGAGGATGGCACCGTTGTCGGCGGCACCGTTAGTGTGACAGTCAACAACGTTCCGCCGAGCATCACTTCGGTCACCAATGATGGCCCCATAGACGAGGGCGAGAGCGTCACTGTTACCGTGGTCGCCACCGATCCCGGCGTGAATGACACCCTGTCCTACGAGTTTGACTGCGACAATAACGGCGATTTCGAGGTCAGGCCTCAGCCGGGGAACAGCGCGCCCTGCACCTTCTCAGCCAACGGCATACACGAGGTGGACGTCCAGGTGACCGATGGCGACGGCGGCTCGGCATCAGGCTCGACCCAGGTCAGTGTTAACGAAGCGCCCAGCGTCAACGCCGGCGCCGACGCCCAGGTGGCCGAAGGCAGCGCCTTCGGCCTCAGCGCCACCTTTACCGACAGCGACCCTGGCGACTCCCACACGGCCACCATTGACTGGGGCGATACCCGGCAGGACACTGTTGACCCGGCCACCAGCCCCATCACCAGCTCGCACACCTACGCAGATAACGGGACATATACCGTCGAGGTCTGCGTCACGGACAGCAACAACGCTCAGGACTGCGATGACCTGACGCTTACGGTCACCAACGCCGCGCCCAGCGTAGACGCCGGCGCGGACAGGCAGGCGGACGAGGGCGTTGCCTTCGATCTCAGCGCCAGCTTCAGCGACGCCGGCACAGCCGACACCCATACGGCCACCATTGACTGGGGCGATGGCAGCGCTGTCGAAGCGGCTACCGTGGACGAGGTCAATGGCAGCGGCACGGCCTCCGGCTCGCACACCTACGCTGATGACGGCAACTTCACCGTCACTGTCTGCGTCACCGACGACGATGGCGGCCAGGACTGCGACACACTTGGCGTTACCGTGAGCAACGTGGTGCCCAGCGCCTCCACGGACTCCTACACGACCGGCGAGGACTCGTTGCTTTCTGTGAATGCCGCCTCGGGTGTGCTGAACAACGACAGCGATGTGCCCGCCGATACCCTCACCGTGACCGCCTTCGACGCCACCAGCGCCCGGGGCGCGGCGGTGACGGTGAACGCCGATGGCAGCTTCACCTACGACCCCAGGGGCGCCACCGCCTTGCAATCGCTCAGTGCCGGCGCCAGCGTTGGCGACACCTTCCAGTACACCGCCAGCGACGAGGATGGAGGCCAGGACGGGGCCACGGTCACTGTCACGGTGACCGGCGTGAACGACGCGCCTGTCGCCAGCCCCGATGCCTACACCATGGACCACGACCAGGTCCTGTCGGTGAGCGCCGCCAGTGGCGTGCTGGCCAACGACACGGAGATAGATAGCGGCGACAGCATTACGGCCAGCCTGGTCTCCGGCCCGTCCCATGACCGCTCGTTCTCCCTGGCGCCCAACGGCTCCTTTACTTACGTACCAGACCTGGCCTTCATTGGCAGCGACAGCTTCACCTACAGGGTCTTCGATGGTATAACCTTCTCCAATATAGCTACAGTCTCTATCAAGGTGCAGGACACCGAGCAGGCCGGCCCAACCTTCAGGGTCACCACCACGTCGGACAGCGATGACGGCCTGTGCGGCGACATCCACTGCTCCCTGAGAGAGGCCATCCAGGCCGCCAACTCCGCCAGCGGCCCCAACACTATCACGTTTGGCATACCCGGCGCCGGGCCGTTCAAGATTTCGCCCACCTCCGCCCTGCCGGACGTTACCGAGGAAGTGGTAATTGATGGGACGACACAGCCAGGCTACCCAGGCTCTCCCATTGTCATGCTGAGCGGCGACGGTGCCGGGGCCGGCGTCAGCGGCCTGCGGCTTGCGGGAGGCAGTGCCACGGTCAGGGGGCTGGAGGTCCGGGGCTTCGGTGGGGCAGGCATAGTCCTGCAGGGCCAGGGCAGCAACCTGCTCGAGCAGGACTCCCTTGTTGGGAACGGCGGCAGCGGCGTGCTGGTCTCCGGCTCTTCGAACAACACCATCCGCGACAACACCATATCCGGCAACGCTGGCGCTGGCGTGGCTGTCCAGTCTGGCACCGGCAACGCCATCACCTCCAACGCCATCTCCTCCAATGCAGGCCCCGGCATAGACCTGGGCGATGACGGCGAGACAGCCAACGACACGGGCGACGCCGACACCGGTGCCAACAACCTCCAGAACTCCCCTGCCCTGACGGCTGCCCGCATAGACTCGGCAGGCCGCTTGCGGGTCTTCTACAGCATTGCCTCCGCCACCACCAGCTCTAGCTACCCGCTGGCAGTGGAGTTCTTTGTGGCCAGCGGCGGCCAGGGGCTTGCCAGGCTCGGCGGCGACACCTACGGGGAAGGCTCGGCCCAGGCTATACAGGTGGCGGACCTGGGAGACGCGGCTGGCCTGGGCGTTGGCCTGGGCACGCCCATCGTCGCCACGGCCACCGACGCCATTGGCAACACCTCGGAGTTCTCCGGCGTTGTCGCCGTCCAGGACGACACGGTGACCGTGGACTCGGTGGGCGACGGGCCAGATGCCGCGCCCGGCGATGGCCTGTGCGCCGACGCCCAGGGCCAATGCACCCTGCGGGCGGCCATAGAGGAGGCCAATGCTACCGGGGCCATCACGGAAATCAAGTTCGCCCTGCCCGACCCGCCGGTCATCCAGGTCAGCCTTGGCCCGCTGCCTGCCATAGCCAGCCCGCTGGCCATTGACGGCACAACGCAGCCCGGCTTCGTGGGCATCCCCCTGGTGGGCCTGGACGGCAGCCAGGCCGGCTACGGGGCCGATGGCCTCACCATCACAGCAGGCCCGACCACCATCACGGGCCTCGCCATTTACGGCTTCAAGGGCAATGGCATCCTCATCCAGGGCGCGGGCGACAACCTCATCCAGGGCAACTTCATCGGCACCGACAGCCAGGGCACCTCGGCCATCGGCAACGGCGACCAGGTTGCCAGGGTCGGCGACGGCGTGAAAATCGTGGACTCGCCGGACAACACCGTCAGGGACAACGTGGTCTCGGGCAACGCCGGCAATGGCATCAGCATCCAGGGCAACGCCGCCACGGGCAACAGGGTCGAGGGCAACTTCATCGGCACCGACCTGGACGACGGCGTGCCGGGCACCCGCTTCACCGGCCAGCGTCGCCTGGGCAACCTGCTCAATGGCGTCCTGGTCCAGAGCGCCTCCGACAACGTCATCGGCGGCGACAGCGCCTCCGAGCGCAACGTCATCTCGGCCAACCTGGGCAGCGGCGTAGCCATCCGGGGTGCCGACGCCAGCGATAACGTCGTCGAGGGCAACTACATAGGCACCGATTCCACGGGCAGCTTCCGGCTGGGCAACATGCTGCATGGCATCCTCGTTGACGCCGCCTCAAACAACCGCATCGGCGGCACGGACCCGGACGAAGGCAACATAATCGCCGCCAGTTGGCGGCATGGCGTCCTGATTACCGGCGCGACGGCCTCGGGCAACCTGGTGCTGGGCAACACCATCGGCGCCGACGTGACTGGCGACGTGGACCTGGGCAACCGGGGCAGCGGCGTGCTGCTCCAGGGCAGCGCCTCCGGCAACAGCATTGGCGGCGAAGACAGCGGCGCCGGCAACACCATTGCCTTCAACCGCGGCGATGGCGTCACGGTGCTGTCGGGCACCGGCAACGCCCTGCTCTCCAACGCCGTCTTTGGCAATGGCGGCGCGCCCATTAACATCAACGAGGGCTCGGGGGCCAACAGCGCCGAGCCTGCGCCCACCCTGCGCACCGTAAGGACGAACCAGGCGTCCAGGCAGGTGGTCGTAGAGTACCTGCTGGAAACGTCCCCCTCGGCCCCGGACCTGAACTACCCCCTGCGCGTCGAGTTCTTCAAGGTCGCGCCCAACGGCAGGGCCACGCTGCTGGGCAGCGATGACTACAACGTGCCCGGCGAAGTCAGGCTGGCCAATATCTCCGGCGTGGACGTGGACACCGGCGACAGCATCATTGCCACGGCTACCGACTCCCTGGGCAACACCTCCGAGTTCTCGGCGTCGGTCAACGTGGGCGAGGTGTCCATCATAGTCGTCACCTCCACCGCCGACCAGGACACGGGCAGCCTGCGCGCCGCCATTCAGCAGGCCAACGCCCTCCCAGGCTCCGACGTCATAAACTTCAACATTCCCACCACGGACAGTGGCTATGACGCCGGCACTGGCACCTTTGTCATACGGCCCCTCTCGGCCCTGCCCACCATCACCGACCCTCTTAACATTGACGGCACAAGCCAGCCGGGCTTCGATGGCGTCCCGCTAATCGTGCTGGACGGCAGCCAGGCAGGCCCCGATGTGAGCGGCCTGCGGGTCAACGCCGGCAGCAGCACCATCAAGGGCCTTGCCATCGTCCTGTTCCAGCGGGACGGCCTTCGGCTGGAGACGCGGGGCGGCAACGTGGTCCAGGGCAACTACATCGGCGTTGGCCCCACGGGAGCGGACGCGGGCAACGGCGGCGATGGCATCCGCATCAGCCGCTCGCCCTCCAACACTATAGGCGGCGCCAGCGCCGGCCAGGGCAACGTTATCTCGGGCAACGCCTCCAATGGCGTGACCATCTTTGGCATTGAGTCCGTCGGGAACGTCATCCAGGGCAACCTCATTGGCACCGACCCGACGGGCACCAGCAGCGTGGCCAATGGCGGCCACGGCATCTTCGTCCTGGACGGCGCCTCCAATACCATCGGTGGCACGGCCTCGGGCAAGGGCAACACCATAGGCTTCAATGGCGGCTCTGGCGTGTCCGTGACCCGTGGCAACGGCAATGCTATAAGCTCCAACTCCATCTTTTCCAACGATGGGCTGGGCATTGACCTGGCCGATGGCGCAGCCGCCAACGGCGGCCAGCCGGTGCCAGTGCTGGGTGTGCCTCTGGTGGACGAAGCCCTGCGGCTGAAGCTTCCCTACCCCGTCACCGGGGTTGCCGACTGCTCCAGGTACCCCATGCAGGTGGAGTTCTTCCTGGCCGACGCCGCCGGCGAGGAGGGTATGTCCTGGCTGGGCAGCGCCTCCCTGAATTGCTTTGCCAATGATGTAGCCAACCGCAAGATTGTCTTCTCCAGGGGTTCCGGTAACTCCGCTGAAATCTACGTGATGGATGCCCAAGGCGGCAACCTGCAAAAGCTCACCAACAACACCGCCGAGGACATCTTCCCCGTATGGTCGCCCGATGGCACCAGGATTGCCTTCACCAGCAACCGGGACGGCAACCAGGAAATCTACGTCATGAATGCCGACGGCTCCGGCCAGACCAGGCTCACCAACCACGCCGCCGAGGACGTGGACCCCACCTGGTCGCCCGACGGCGCCCGCATCGCCTTCGTCAGCATGCGCGCCGGCAACCTGGAAGTATACGTGATGAACAGCGATGGCACCGGGCTGGTCAACCTGTCCAGTAATGCGGCTGCCGACTATGCCCCCGCCTGGTCGCCCGACGGCACAAAAATCGCCTTTGTCAGCACGCGCGATGGCGATAACGATATCTACCTCATGGACCCCGATGGGAAGAACGTTTCCAATCTGACCAACAACGGCACGGGCGATTTCTGGCCCGCCTGGTCCCCCGATGGCTCCAGGCTCGCCTACGTCAGCGACGCCGACGTGGGCGGCGGTCTGGAGATATATGTCATAGGCCGTGATGGCACGGGCCGGACCAGGCTGACCAACAATGGCGCCTTTGACACTAGTCCTAGCTGGTCGCCGGATGGCAGCAAGATAGCCTTCGCCAGCAGCAGGGACGGCAATCTTGACATTTACACCATGGACCCTGACGGTTCTCATGTTGCTCGGCTGACCCAGGCAGGGGATATCGAGGATATGCCCCACTGGAAGCCGCTGGTGGTGGACCTGGGCCGCGCCGTCGAGCTCAACGTGGTTGCCGGCGACAAGCTTGTCGCCACGGCCACCGACAGCGCCGGCAATACGTCCGAGTTCTCGGCGGCCAGCACCGTGGTGGGCGTCTGGGGAGGCCAGACCTACGTGGTCAACTCCAGCGACGGCAGGCTGGACGGCGTGTGCAATACCAGCAACTGCACCCTGGCCGACGCCATCAGGGCCGCCAATACCAACTCCTCCAGCGGCAAGCCGTCCCTGGACCGCATCATCTTCCGCATCCAGTCCGGGCCGAAGACCATCCAGCTCTTGCAGCCCCTGGAAGCTGTCCAGCAGCCGGTGATAATTGACGCGACCACCCAGCCAGGCTACGCCGGCGAGCCGCTCATCGAGCTGGACGGCAGCCGGGCGGGCGCCTCCGCCAATGGCCTCCATATCTCGGCGGGCAACAGCCTGGTGCAGGGCCTGGCCATACGCGGCTTCGGCGGCGATGGCATACGCCTGGAAGGGGGCGGCAGGAACACCATCCGTGGCAACTTCATCGGCACGGACAGGAGCGGCACCGCCAGGGCCGGCAATGGCGGCTCCGGTATCTCGGTGGTGGACTCCTCCTTCAACACCATCGGCGGCACCGAGGCTGACGCCGCCAACGTCATATCCGGCAACGCCCAGCACGGGGTGTATATCCTGGGCACCGGCTCAAACAGCAACCAGGTAAAAGGCAACTTCATCGGCACCGACAGGAATGGCGAGGTGGCGCTGCGCAACGGGATAAACGGCGTCCGTATCGAAGACGCCTCCGGCAACACCATAGGCGGCGCCGAGGCTGGCGCCGGCAACGTCATCTCGGGCAACGGCGAGCATGGCATAGAGATCAGGCGGCAGCAGAGCGGGGCCATTGTGAAGGGCAACGTCATCCAGGGCAACCGCATAGGCACCAACGCCGCCGGCACCGGGGACCTGGGCAACGAAGGCGCGGGCATACGCCTGGAGAACGCCTCCGACAACACCATCGGCGCCACGCTGATCGTCAGGTCGGCTGGCCCATGCACCGGCGCGTGTAATACCATCGCCTTCAACGACGATGGCGTCTTTATCAAGTCGGGCGAGGGGAACGCCATAAGGTCCAACTCCATATTCTCCAACAGCGGCCTAGGCATTGACCTGGAGCCGCGCGGCAGGACGGAGAACGACCGGGGCGACCTGGACATGGGCGCCAACCGCCTGCTGAACACGCCGGTGCTCCAGGGTGCCCACATCGGCAATGGCAAACTTACTGTCAGGCTTGCCCTGGACACTATCGAGAAAGTGACCGTGGAGTTTTACAGGGCAGACCAGGACAGCGAGGAGGGGCAGGCTTTCCTGGGGTCAGCAGACCTGGACAGCAAGGTCCGCGAAGTCCAACTGGGCGATGCCGCGGCCCTCGGCGTGGCCAGCGGCGACCGCATTGTCGCCACGGCCACTGATCGCCAGCGCAACACCTCGGAGTTCTCCAGGCCCATCACCGTGGTGGGCGGCGGGCGCACCTTCGTCGTCAACTCCACCGACGACGACAGCGACGGCAATACCAGCGACCCGGAGGGCGCCTGCGACACGGGCCAGACCACCCTCACCGGCGAAGTAGAATGCACCCTCAGGGCCGCCATCCAGCAGGCCAACGCCTCGTCGGGCCAGGACACCATCCAGTTCCAGGTGCCAGGCCCGGGGCCTCACACCATAATGGTGCTTTCGCCGCTGACAGTGTCTGACGCTGTAGTGATAGACGCCACCACTCAGCCCGGCATCGTGGTGGACGGGTCCAGCGCCGGCAACGTGGCCGGCCTCACCATCACCACCAGCGGCACCACGGTGCGCGGCCTCACCTTTACCGGCTTCCAGGGCGGCGGCATCGTGCTGCAGGCGTCGGGCAACACCATCGGCGGCGACAGCTCTGGCGCCAACAGCTTTGCCCAGAATACGGGCAGCGACATTGCCGTCGAGGCTGGCACAGGCAACACCGTCCTGTTCAACGTCTTTGCTATGGACGGCGCCCTGCCCATTGACCTGGTCGCCTCTGCCGAGGCCAACGACATCCAGGACCTGGACGCCGACACCGGGCCCAACAACCTCCAGAACTCGCCCGTCTTGCAGGAGGCGCACCTGGACATCTCGGGCACGCTGCGCGTCGAGTACGACGTCCCCTCCCTGCCAGGCTACGCCCAGTTCCCGCTGACCATCCGTTTCTTCGCGCTGGACTCGGATGGGGAGATGACCTTCCTTGGCGCTGACCAGTACGAGGACTCCCAGGTGACGCGTGTGGCCGCCTTCGATGCGTCTGGGGTGCTGGACGGCGACCAGGTCTTCGCCACCGCCACCGACCAGGCGGGGAATACCTCGGAGTTCTCGGCCGGCGTCGCCGTTACCCAGGCGGTGAAGCTGGTGGTGAACTCCACTGGGGACGCGCCGGACGCGGACCCGGCGGACCGGGCCTGCGACACCGGCGACACCACGCCGTTGGGGGACCCCGAGTGTACCCTGCGGGCCGCCCTGGAGCAGGCCAACGCCAACCAGGGCCAGGACCTCATCGAGTTTGCGGCGCTCAACGGGGCCTGCGCCTTCCAGGTGACTGTGCAGTCCGCCCTGCCCGCGGCCATTTACCCGGTGGCCATTGATGGCACCATCCGGCGCCAGTCTGACGGCCAGGCCCTGGACTGCTCCTCCACGCCCGTGGAGCTGCAGGGCGCCAGCGCCGGGCCAGGGGCTGTCGGCCTGCACGTCCTGGCCGGCGAAAGCACCGCGCGGGGCCTGAGCATTACGGGCTTCCAGGGCGGCGGCATCATCCTGGAGGGCGAGGGCGGCAACCTGGTCGAGCGGAACGTGGTCGGCTCCAACGGCGACCCGGTGGCCCAGGCCGGCGACGGCATAGCTGTCCTGGACTCGCAGGGCAACACCATCAGGGACAACGTCATCGTGGGCAATGGCGGCAGCGGCGTCTCGGTATCCGGCGGCAGCGCCATCGGGAACATGATAGAGGGCAACTTCATCGGCGTGGACAGGCAGGGCGCTGCCCAGGGCAACACCCTCCACGGCGTGTCCATCAGCGATGGCGCTTCCCAGACCCAGGTGGGCATCCTGGTGGCGCCCGATGGCAGCGAGACGGGCGCCGGCAACCAGATTGAGAGCAACGGCGGCCATGGCGTCCTGGTGGCCTCGGGCGCGTCCAACGCCATCCGGGGGAACACCTTCGCCGCCAATGGCGGCCTGCCCATCAGGCTGGAGGGCGCCGGCGCCAACGACCCCGATGACGCCGACGACGGCCCTAACAAGCTCCAGAACTTCCCCGTCCTCAGCCCGCCGGGCTTCGATCCGGGCACAGGCTTCCTTGAGATGGAGTACCGCGTCAGCTCTGCGACCGTCCACGCGGCTTTCCCGCTGCGCGTGGAGTTCTTCAGGCGGGACTCCAGCGGCAGGACGACCTTCCTGACCAGCGTGAGCTACACGTCGCCCGTGCCGGCCGTGGTGGACCTGACCAGCGCAGGCGTGGCCATAGGCGATGGCGACTCCATTGTTGCCACCGCCACTGATGCCCATGGGAACACGTCCCAGTTCTCGGACGCCGTTGGCGCGCCGGTGGTGGAAGCCGACCTGGGACTGACGGCTTCGGCCTCGGCCCAGACCGTGGACGTGGGCGACGACGTGAGCTATGCCGTTACGGTTACCAATGCCGGCCCATCGGCGGCCACGGACGTGCGGGTCACCGCGGCCTTCTCGGCGGACGTGAGCTTCAACTCCGCCGCCTCGTCGCCCGGCTGCTCGGTGGCCGGCCGCACCGTGACCTGCACCATTGGCAGCCTGCCCATAGGTGGCAAGGCCGTCACCATAGTGGTCAAGCCGCTGAGCGCTGGCGCCCTCCAGAATACGCTGCAGGTAGTCGCTGCCCAGCAAGACCCTGACTCCGACGACCGCTCGGCCCTGGTGCAGGTGACGGTGAATGCGCCTGCTCCGCCTCCCAGTGGCGGTGGCGGTGGAGGGGGTGGTGGAGGCGGCGGCGGTGGTGGCGGTGGTGTGCTGCAGCCCGCGGTCATCGTCCTGGGCCAGGTCAGCTTCAGCTTTGAGGCTATCCAGGGTGGCCCCAACCCGCCGCCGCAGGTCCTGGAGGTCTCCGGCGATGGCGACGTGGACCTGGAGTGGTCGGTCTCCGATAACGCGCCCTGGCTCTCCCTCTCGCCCACGTCTGGCGAGTCCAGCGGCGAGGCGGACGAAGTGATCCTTACAGTGAACCTGGCGGGCCTTGGGCCGGGGAACTACGGCGGGACTATTACGGTGGCCGGCGCCGGAGCTGACAACTCGCCCCAGGTGGTGGAGGTGGCCCTGCTGGTGCTACCGCCGCTGCCTGCCATCGCCGTCGGCCAGTCCACCCTGAGCTTCAGCGCCGTCCAGGGTGCTCCCCCTCCGGCCCCCCGTTCATTGGAGGTCTGGAACTCGGGCGGGCGCAAGCTGGAGTGGTCAGCGGCCGCCGATGCGCCGTGGTTGGCCCTGGACCCTGCCGCCGGCGCTTCGGAAGGCCCTCCGTCTTCCATGACGGTGACGGTGGACATCACCGGGCTGGGCCCCGGCGAGTACCAGGGGGCCATCACCCTGTCGGCGCCAGGCGCCGCCAACAGCCCTCAGCGGGTCGCGGTCAGGCTCACGGTGCTTCC
>FWPU01006788.1_pt1 | contig 22234 bp, 22 predicted proteins | sample 2228361 | NCBI WGS metagenome assembly FWPU01 (sample SAMEA103939777, study PRJEB20133) | metagenome
ATATTTTAATAATTATTAATAATTTTTAAATCTTAATGAAGATATTTTAATATTTTGCCACCTTACTTGCGAAAGACGTCAGGGCAAACCACCATGGTTTGTTATGCTAATGGAGGGGCAATATTTTAATATTTTAGGAGATTACCTCGTCGCTCCACTTGTGGCTGTTCTTTTCAAGTTGGAGGGCGCAAATATAATTCAAACTGATTAAAATAATTTTTTAAAAAATCAAACGGGCTTAAAGGGAGGTGAGAAAAGCATCTCAGGACCATGATTGAAATGACGCGGGTGTGCAAAGCTTATCCTCAAAACCCTCAAGCTCTCTTCGAGATCTCGTTCAAAATTGGAAAAGGGCAATTTGTTTATCTCCTGGGGCCAAATGGCTCGGGTAAGACAACTCTTCTTAAACTCCTTTATGCAGCGGAAAGACCTACCAAGGGAAAGATTAGAGTAGATGGCTTTGAACTCCACCAAATTAAACCTCGGGAAATTCCTTATTTACGCAGGAAATTGGGCGTCATTTTTCAAGACTTGAAACTTCTGCCTCGCCTGCAGGCCTTTGAAAATATAGCATTAGCTTTAGAAGTCATGCGCTTATCGCGAAGAGAAATAAAGAAGAAAACATGGGAGGCCCTCCAATTAGTAGGCCTAGAACATAAAGGAAACTGTCTCCCTAGCCAACTTTCAGCCGGGGAACAACAACTTTTAGCTATTGCGCGAGCCATAGTAAAAAATCCCTTAGTAGTCCTGGCCGATGAGCCAACAGCAAACATCGGCTTGATTATTGCTGAAAAAATATTAAAAATATTTGCGGAGATTAATCTGTGGGGGGCAACTTTGGTCTTCGCCACCCATAATGAATTTTTACCCAACCTGTTTCCTCGGGATAAGATAATTTTGGAAAGTGGACGTATCATCGAAAGCTCCATTCCCTTATCAACTCCTGAAAGGATGGGCTAAGAAGCATGGGCTATTTTTGGAAACAGGCTTGGCAAAATCTAAACCAAAATCGTTGGCTGAATGCCGTAGCTTTGATCACTATTACTTTATCTTTCATTGTGGTCGGCATTTTCTTAATAATTTTTTTGAATACTCAGCAACTACTTCAGGATTGGCAAGGCCGGATGCGCATCACTACTTATCTCTCTGATTTCTTAAGCCCCAAGGAAATTCAAAAACTAAAAGAAGATTTATTACAGCTTACTGAAGTAGAAGAAGTCACCTTTCGTTCCAAAGAAGAAGCTTTGAGATCGCTTGTGGAAAGATTAAAAGATAAACAAAATTTGCTTCAAGGTTTGCCCCGTAATCCTTTACCCGCTTCATTTGAAATTCGACTTAAACCTCCTTATCGGCATGCGGCTGGGGTTCACCATCTCGTCAAAAGACTTAGGAGCTTTGCCCAAATTACCGGTCTCCAATACGGAGGAGAGTGGATTGAAAAATTATCTGCTTTCCTCATTCTCTTCCAAGTGCTGAGCTGGTCTTTAGGCGGGCTGCTCGCTATTACTACCATTTTGACGATATCTAATACTATGCGGCTTAAAATTTTTGCCCGCCAAGAAGAAATTGCCATCATGCGTTCTGTGGGAGCCACAGGGTTGTTCATTAGAGCCCCCTTTTACCTGGAAGGTTTATTTCAAGGGCTCTTAGGCGCTTCTTTGGCTATCCTCATTCTCTTCTTAATTTTTCACGCATTTTTAAAGACAATTTATGAACCTTTGCAGTCTTTACTGGGGAATTTCCCAATTTTCTTTCTCAACGGAGAACAAATAGGGTCCTTAGTCTTAGCTGGTCTTATCTTAGGGTTTTTAGGTACTCAAGTCTCGGTAGGGAGGTTTATACGCCTTTATTAGTTTTAAATACCCTTGTTTTTTTGCTGATTTTAATCGGGGCAGGGAATTTTGTCTCCGCCAATCCAGAAAAAATACAAAAAGAGGCGTGGGAACAAAAACTTGGTGGTCTCAAAAAAAAGATTGAAGAAGAAAAAGAAAAGGTCAAAAAAATTCACCAGAAAGAATCTTCCGTCATCTCGCAATTGAACACTTTAGATCGGAACCTGTCTAAGAAGGTGAGGGAGTTAAAGTTATTAGATCAGAAATTAAGTATAGTCGCGAAAAAGGTGGAAAAAACAAATAAGGAAATCCAATCTTTAAACCAAGCTATTAACGCCCAAATGAAATCATTAGAGGAGCGGTTGGTAGCTCTTTATAAAATCGAGGAGATAGGACTCCCCCAACTGCTCTTGAGCTATGAGTCATCGGCCGATTTGGCTAATAACCAGTTTTTCTTAGCTACTATTCTCCGGCAAGACCGACAGATAATTGAGGAATATCAGCGTCGGCAGAATCTGCTGGGGAATTATCGAGAACAACTGCAAACCGACGAGAAAGAACTGCAGCTCTTGAAAATAAAGGCTGAAAAAAAACGGGAGGAGATTCGCCAGGATCGTTTAAAGAAAAGTAAACTCTTGGCATCGGTGCGCAATGAGAAAAAGATCCACCTGGCCGCCCTTAGAGATTTAGAAGTTGCCTCTATGAATCTGCAAAATTTAATAGACCGCTTAGAGAAAGAGATGCGCGAGAAAGCGAAGAAAGAAATATTAGTATCGCCAAGTAGAAGATTCGGTACGCAGCGAGGTAAACTGCCTTTCCCTGTGGAAGGCCGTCTTTTAAGTGCTTTTGGCCGGAACGAAAACCCTAAATTTAACACTTTTACCATTCAGAAAGGAATAGAAATCGAAGCTCCTCTGGGGGCAGAGATTCGAGCTATTTATGATGGGCGAGTCCTTTTTGCCGATTGGTTCAAGGGCTACGGAAAAATTTTGATTATCGATCATGGAGAAGGGTATTATACTCTTTCCGCTCATGCTTCACAGCTCTTAAAAAAAGCTGGTGATGAAGTTAAGGCAGGCGAAGTGGTCGCCTTGGTTGGGGATACAGGATCTCTTAAGGGACCGTGCCTTTATTTCGAAATTCGCCGGCAAGGGAAGCCTTTAAACCCGCTGGAATGGCTGGCCCAACCTGCTAAACCATAACTTTCCCGCGTGGTTTAAAAGGGAGAAGGGAGAAATTTATGTATAACCCCATAGCAAAGAAAAAACTTTTCATTTTCATTGTCTTAATCTTGGCCGGGGGATTAATAATTGGTGGGAGTCGTCTCCATCGAGTGCGGGCGGATATTGACTCTACTTACGAAAAGCTTAAGATCTTAGCCGATGTTTTCGCTATTGTGGAAAGAAATTATGTTGAGCCGGTTAAAGTCAACAATCTCATCCATGGAGCCATTAATGGTATGTTGGAAACTCTCGATCCCCACAGCTCATTCATGACTCCGGAAGTTTATAAAGAAATGCAAACCGAGACCAGAGGAAGTTTTGGAGGGATCGGCTTTGAGATTACTATCCGGGATAAAGTGCTCACGGTCGTCGCCCCCATCGAGGATACTCCAGCCTACCGGGCTGGTATTCAAAGTGGTGATCAGATTTTGCGCATAAATGGCAAATCTACCAAAGAAATGAGTTTGATGGATGCCGTCAAATTGATGCGTGGCCCTGAAGGTACACAAGTAACCATTACCATCATGCGTTCCGGATTTACTGAGCCCAAGGATATCACTTTGACCCGGGCCATTATTCCTATCCGCAGCGTGCGGTATAAGATGCTGGAAGAAGGCTATGGTTATATTAAAATTAACCAATTTATTGAGAAGACCCATGCCGACATGGTAAACGCTCTAGAAAAATTGGAAGAAAAAGAAGGATCGCTAAAAGGCCTCATCTTAGACTTGCGTAATGATCCAGGGGGGCTTTTAGACCAAGCTGTAAAAGTGGCGGATGAGTTTTTAGAAGCAGGTTTAATCGTTTATACGGAAGGGCGAGTCGAGGCCCAAAAGATGAAATTTTATGCGCAGAAAAATACCAAAGTGCGTGATTATCCTTTGATTGTCTTAGTTAATGGGGGCAGCGCCAGTGCCTCAGAGATTGTGGCCGGCGCATTACAAGATCATGAACGCGCCGTAATACTAGGAACTCCCACCTTTGGCAAAGGATCAGTCCAAACTATTATTCCTTTGGAAGACGGTTCTGCTGTCCGTCTGACTACTGCCCGCTACTATACCCCTAATGGCCGATCAATTCAAGCTCAAGGAATTACTCCAGATATTATTGTAGCCGATGCCATTCCAGGGACTGGTCGCCAGACTACCCCCCGCTTCATCCGAGAAAAAGATCTGGAACATCACTTAAAAGGGGAAGATGCGAAAGAAAAAGTTGATGAAAAATCTAAGATAAAAGAGGAAGCCGCGGCCAAAGGTACAGAAGATCCACCTTTGGAAAGAGCTTTAGAGCTTTTAAAGACCTGGAAGATCCTGAACAAAACTGCCAAGCCTAAAGCTTCCTAAACTTAAAGGAGAGCACCTCTTGGGAAACTTGGAAAAAGCTTTAAAATATCCTTGGGGACAGCCCGGATGGGGAACGAAATTTTTAATTGGTGGAATTTTGAATCTCTTAGGGGTAGTTTTAAGTTTTATTCCTCTGGCGGGGATAATTCTTTGGTTTATTCTTTCGCTTTTTCCTTTAGGCTATTCCTATCGCGTTTTACAAAATTCTGTGTTGGGAATTAGGGAAGAACTACCTGCCTGGGAAAAATGGGGCTCCCTCTTTGGTCAGGGTTTTTTTATCTTTCTAATCTGCCTGGGCTACGGGATTATCCCGTATTTCTTTTACTGGTTAGGAAAAAGTCTATGGTATGGCGGCGGAATCGGAGCTTTCCTTGGCGTCCTTTGCCTTATATTAGGGATCAGTTCTGGTTTGGTAGCTTTTTTCCTTCTCCCCATGGCTATCGTCCTTTATGCTTCTCATGGGGAGATGTTAGGTACTGCCTTTCATTGGCGAAGCATCGTGGAGAAAATATGGTTAATTCAAAAAGATTATTTTATAAGCTGGTTAGCTGCGCTTATCCTTTTATTTGCCGTTCATTTTTTCCGCTTGGGAATTCCTTTTTTGGGCCTGATCATTTACTCTTTTGCCGTTTTTTATATTAGCATATGCTTAGCTTACCTTTTTGGTATTATCGCGCGAGATGTGGCTCAGGAAGATTAAAAATAAGGCCAAAAAGCCAGGTTCTCCTGGCTTTCTTTTTGTAATTTTAATTTAAAAGTTAAGGGGAGGAAAATACGCGAGTTCCTTTATTAGATTTAAAGAAACAATATGCTCAAATTAAAGAGGAAATAAATCAGGCTATCCAGGAAGTATTGGAGAGCCAAAATTTTATTCTAGGACCTTTTGTCGAAAAGTTTGAAGCCGCGGTAGCTGCTTATTTGGGAGTACCCTATGCTATCGGCGTCGCCTCTGGAACCGACGCCCTTCTTCTCTCCCTTATGGCCTTGGATATCAAGGAAGGTGATGAAGTCCTCGTCCCCGCTTATTCTTTCTTTTCCACAGCTTCCTCTATCTCCCGCTTAGGAGCCAAACCGATTTTCTTAGACATTGATCCCTTGACTTATAATCTCGATCCCCAAAAATTGGAAGATTATCTGAAAAAAAATAACCACCGGCAGAAGCGGCCGCGAGCGATTATCCCTGTTCATTTGTTTGGACAGATGGCTGATATGGAAGCCATCATGAGCATTGCCCGCCGTTTCCATTTGCATGTGGTGGAAGATGCCGCCCAAGCCTTGGGGGCAAGAAAAAAGGAGTGGTCCGCAGGTACCCTCGGGGATTTGGGTTGTTTTTCTTTTTATCCGAGCAAGAATCTGGGTGGTTGGGGTGATGGCGGAATGGTCGTCACTCATGACCGGGAATTAGCCACTAGAATTCGCCTCCTTAGAGTTCACGGCTCAGAGCAAAAGTATTACCATCGCCAAATAGGTATTTGTAGCCGATTAGATGCTTTGCAAGCGGCTGTTTTAAACGTGAAATTAAAATACTTAAAGCTTTGGAATGAAAAGCGTCGGAAAAACGCCCAAATTTATGAAACTCTTTTCCGCGAAACCAAATTGAATCATCGTCTTGTTTCCCTTCCGACAGTCCAAAAAGGATGCTATCATATCTTTAACCAATTTGTTATCCGGGCTCGCCAGCGCGATGAATTGCGCCAGTATTTAATTGCTCAGGGGATAGGTACTGAGATTTATTACCCAATTCCCCTTCATCTGCAGGAGTGCTATCGTTCCTTGGGTTATCTTCCGGGAAGTCTTCCCCAATCGGAGAAGGCTGCCCGAGAGACAATTGCTTTGCCTATTTATCCGGAATTGACTCTCCGGCAGTTAACAAAGGTCGTGCAAGCTATAAAAGATTTTTATTCATATCGCAGGGCAAAACGCCGTCCCCAATAAGGTGCGCTGCGGTATAAAAAATATTATAAGGAGAAAAATGAAAATATTAGTGACTGGGGGAGCAGGATTTATCGGCTCGCAGGTTGTTGACCGTTACTTGGCTGAAGGACACAAAGTGGTGGTCGTTGATGATCTAAGCACTGGCAAAACCAAGAATGTAAATCCTCAGGCGCGTTTTTACCATTTGGATATCTGTCATCCCGATTTAGAAAATGTGTTCGCCAAAGAAAAACCCGAAGTAGTTAATCACCATGCTGCTCAGATAGATGTCCGTAAATCGGTAGCAAATCCTGTTTTTGATGCCCGCGTCAATATTTTAGGTATGTTAAATCTATTAGAAAAATCTTTACAATATGGAATTAAACGTTTCATCTTCGCCTCTTCTGGAGGAGCCATATATGGTGATCAACCAGAAGAAGCTCTTGCTCCGGACGAAGATACTCCTCTGCGTCCAGTCAGCCCCTATGGAGTAGCAAAAGCTGCCGGAGAGCTTTACCTTTATTACTACCACATCATGCATGGCTTAAATTATCTAGCCTTACGTTACGGCAACGTTTACGGGCCGCGCCAGGACCCCTTGGGAGAAGCTGGCGTGGTGGCTATCTTCACTAAAAAAATTCTTACTGGAGCTCAACCCCTGATTAATGGGGATGGGACCCAAACGCGGGATTATGTTTTCGTGGCTGACGCAGTGGAAGCCAATGTCCGAGCTTTACATTCTCCGATCTCGGGGGCTTTTAACATTGGCACCGGCTTAGAAACAAATGTTAATCAGCTCTTTAGATTGCTTGTGGAAATTACGGGTAAGTCCGTGACCGAAGTTCATGGGCCGCCCAAGCCGGGGGAACAAAAGCGCAGTGTCTTGAATTGTCAAAAAGCCTATAATCTTTTAAAATGGGAACCCAGAGTATCTTTAACCGATGGGTTAAAGCAGACTGTGGAATATTTTAAAAAGGAAGAATAAAATTTTTTGGAGGAGAGGTGAAAGTTAAATCTAGCCCAATAAAAAAGAAATCTACTTTTCGGGAATATGCGGAAGCAATTGTCATCGCTTTAGTACTGGCTTTTTTAATTCGTACTTTTGTCGTCCAAGCTTTTAAGATTCCCTCGGGTTCAATGGAACCTACCCTGGAAATTGGTGATCATATTTTGGTTAATAAGTTCATTTATGGTATTAAAATTCCCTTTACCTCCGTCCGCCTCTTCCCCTTAGAAAAACCTAAAAGAGGGGATGTGGTCGTATTTATTTACCCCTTAGATCCCAAAAAAGATTTCATCAAGAGAGTAGTCGCCGTGGAAGGGGATACAGTGCAAATTGTTAATAAAAAGTTACTTATCAATGGAGCTGAAGTCCCTGAACCTTATGCGGTTTACAACGATGAGATAATTTTTCCCGGAGAAGTCCAGAAACGGGATAATTTTGGCCCGATAACTGTTCCTAAAGGAAGTCTCTTCGTTTTGGGAGACAATCGAGATCGTAGCTTAGATAGCCGCTTTTGGGGTTTCGTGCCTATCGAAGACTTGCGTGGTAAAGCATTCATTATCTATTGGTCTTGGAATAGCCAAGAAACTTCTATCCGTTGGCACCGGATTGGAAAGCTCATTCGGTAGTGAGGGAGAAATGAAGTACATCGAAAAGAAAATGATCATGGATAAAGAAGAGATCGAGCGCGCTTTATTGCGCTTGACCCACGAAATTCTCGAAAGAAATAAAGGAACAAAAGACCTGGTTCTTATCGGCATCCGTACGGGTGGGGTTTATCTGGCCGAAAGGATGCGCGACAAAATTGCCACATTGGAAAATACCAAAGTTCCCTTGGGCATTATTGATATAACTCTCTACCGCGATGATTTTGCCACTGGGCTTCCCCGACCTTTAGTGGGCAAAACGGAAATTCCTTTTCCTCTTAAAGAAAAAAGAGTAATTCTCATTGATGATGTACTCTATACGGGACGGACCGTCCGGGCGGCCATGGATGCTTTGATTGATTTTGGCCGACCCAAATTTATCCAGCTGGCCGTGCTCATAGACCGTGGCTATAGGGAACTTCCTATTCAAGCAGACTATGTGGGTAAAAAAGTTACTACTTTGCCCACTGAGGATGTGCAAATTTATTTCCGCGAAGCCGGAGAAGAAGACCGCGCCGTTATTCGAGTGCGTATAGATTAGGTTTACCTTTAATTTATCACTTCCAAATTTTGTAAAAGAGGCTAAAAATGGATGCCCGCCCAGACCAAAATAAATTAAGCCAAACCACAAATCAGCCAAAATCTAAGTGGCGAAGAAAGGATCTGCTCGGTATTGCTGACTTGGAGCCGGCGGAGATTGAACTTATCTTGAATACCGCTGAATCTTTTAAAGAAGTCTCCAGCCGCGAAATTAAAAAGGTACCCACCTTAAGAGGGAAGACAGTTATTAACCTGTTTTTTGAACCAAGTACGCGGACGCGCACTTCTTTTGAAATTGCCGCCAAGCGCCTGAGCGCGGATGCTATAAATATTTCAACTTCCACGAGCAGTGTCATCAAAGGAGAGACGCTTATTGATACCGCCAAGAATCTCGAGGCCATGAATCCGGATTGTATTGTTATCCGCCATTCTGCTTCCGGAGCTCCCCACCTTTTGGCTCGGCTTATGCGGGTGCCCATTATAAATGCCGGGGACGGAGCCCATGAACATCCTACGCAGGCTTTACTTGACCTATTTACGGTAAGAGAAAAGTTAGGAAATATAGCGGGTATAAAAATAGTAATCGGCGGGGACATATTACATAGCCGAGTAGCCCGCTCCAATATTTTGGGGTTTGCTAAAATGGGAGCAGAAGTGCACCTAACTGGACCCCAGACTATGCGGCCTCCTGAAATAGAGAAGTTGGGTGTCCGCTGGCACAAATGTCTGAAAGAAATAATTCCCGAAGCAGATGTAATCATGATGCTCCGGTTGCAACTGGAAAGGCAAGAAGGCGGCTTTTTCCCCACCCTCAGAGAGTATTCTCGACTCTTTGGCTTAAATATGGAACTTATGAAGGAGGCTAAGCCAGGGGTGCTCATAATGCATCCTGGCCCTATAAATCGGGGAGTGGAGATTTCTCCTGAAGTGGCTGATGGACCTTTTTCTGTAATTTTGGATCAAGTTACCAATGGAGTGGCTGTGCGCATGGCTCTTCTTTATCTTTTGGTGGGAGGTACAGAGTAAACGAAATGGGGAGTCCAAGATGAATTTATTATTTAAAGCTGCGCGGGTCATTGATCCGGCCAGTGGCTATGATGAACAGGGCGATGTTCTCGTAGAAGAAAGAAAAATTAGAGAAATTAGCCCGCAGATACCCGAAGCGAAAGCAGGGTCTACAGCAAAAGTAATAAATTGCCAGGGGAAAATATTAGCCCCTGGGTTAATAGACATGCATTGTCATCTTAGGGAACCGGGTCATGAATACAAGGAGACCATTGAAACGGGTTCCCGAGCCGGGGCGGCAGGGGGGTATACTTCCTTAGTATGTATGGCCAATACTTTACCAGTGAATGACTGCCGCGCGGTTACTGAATATATCCTGCGTCAAGCCCGCGAAAAGGCTCTAATAAATATTTACCCGGTGGGCGCCATCACCAAAGGTTTAAAAGGGGAATCCTTAGCTGAGATAGGAGATATGCAGGAAGCGGGCATAGTAGCCGTTTCTGATGATGGCCAGCCGGTGATGAACTCTTACCTCTTTCGTCGAGCCCTGGAGTATGCGGGCGGCTTAGGGATAACAATTATTTCTCACTGTGAGGATCTAAATCTTCGCGGCCAGGGAGTCATGAACGAAGGATATATGTCTACAATTTTAGGCTTGCGCGGGATCCCCAAGGCCGCTGAAGTAATCATGGTGCAAAGAGATATTATTTTAGCTGAACTGACCGGCACTCTAGTGCACATTGCCCACGTGAGCACTGCCGAATCAGTCCAAGTTATCCGGGAGGCTAAAAAAAGAGGGGTTAAGGTAACTGCCGAAACTGCACCTCATTACTTTTCTTTGACTGAGGAAGCTGTCCGCACTTACGATACAAACACCAAGATGAATCCACCTCTAAGAACAGCGGCTGATGTAGCTGCTATCATTGCTGGGTTGCAAGATGGCACGCTCGATACTATTGCGACTGACCATGCTCCTCAGAGCTCTGTAGAAAAGGATGTCGAGTTTGATTATGCGGCGAATGGAATTATAGGGTTAGAGACAGCTTTGCCTTTAACCTTGCAACTTGTGCACGCAGGTCATCTCTCCCTAATAAAAGCATTAGACAAACTCACTTATCAGCCAGCGCGCATTCTCAATCTCCCGGGCGGCAAATTGCAGGTGGGCGCATTAGCTGATCTCACTTTAATCGACCCTAATCGTGAATTCACAGTGGATGTTAGTAAATTTAAATCAAAAAGCCGCAATTCTCCCTTCCACGGCTGGAAGCTAAAAGGCAAAGCCGTCATGACCATTGTCTCTGGAAAAATTGTTTATAGCGAAGTCTAATCCCTTTCCTGATGTCCAGAGGTTGCAAGTCAATTGGGAAGGAGGAAGGGGGTTCTTTCTTTATGAGAACAGAGAAGGCACAGAGGAAAAGATCCTATTTTTGATTAAAAAATAATGAAAAAATTACCGAAATCTAAAAAGGAGGGGTTAAATTGCAGAAGATTCCCATGACTAAAGAAGGATACATGAAACTTCAAGAAGAGCTTGATCGATTAAAAAGGATAGAAAGGCCTCAAGCTCTCCAAGCTTTGAATGAAGCAGCGGCTTTAGGTGACATTTCGGACAATGCTGACTATCGCGTAGCCAAAGAACGACGGGATTATATCGAAAGTAAAATCAAAGAACTTGATGATAAGCTGGCGCGGGCCCAAATAATAGATCCTAAGGATATAAATACGGATAAAGTAGTCTTTGGCTGCACAGTGCTCTTGGGAGATTTAGAGACTGAGAAACAAGTCCGTTATAAAATTGTAGGCGCCGACGAAGCAGATATAAAGAATGGGCGGATCTCTATTAATTCCCCCGTAGCCAAAGCGCTTATTGGCAAGAGTGTGGGCGATATAGTTACCGTGCAGGTACCTTCAGGTAAGAAAGAATTTGAAATCCTAAAGATAAGTGCGGATTAAAAACCACTTTCCAGACAAAAAATGGCCAGAATTTTAGTAGTTGATGACGAATTAAGCATGCGGGAGTTTTTGAAGATTCTCCTCGAAAAAGAAGGGCATACGGTTTCTTGCGCCGAAGATGGGGAGAAGGCCTTTGCTCTATTCCAATCTGACTCTTTTGATCTCTTAGTGGCGGATATCAAAATGCCCAAGATGGACGGGCTGGAATTATTAAAGCGTGTAAAGGATCTCAAGCCCCAAACCACGGTGGTGATGATTACCGCTTACGCTTCTCCCGAAGATGCTATAACCGCCATGAAAGCTGGGGCTTATGACTACTTAACCAAACCTTTTAAGCTAAAAGAGATAAAATCTGTGATCCGCAACGCCATCACGCGGGTGGCCGAGCAAAGAGAGGACGAGGCTCCTGCGGGAATTTTTTATGACCTGGTCAGTCATAGTCCTAAAATGCTCAAAATCTTTAATCTCATTAAACAAGTAGCCAACACCAAGACCAATGTCCTTATTTCAGGAGAAAGCGGGACGGGGAAAGAATTAGTGGCCAAGGCCATCCATAAAATAAGTCCTCGCCGCGATAAACCTTTTGTAACGATAAATTGCAGTGCCATTCCAGAAAGTATTATGGAGAGCGAGCTTTTTGGCCATGTTAAAGGTGCCTTTACCGGAGCTATTACCAACAAAAAAGGGCTCTTTGAAATTGCCCATGGAGGCACGGTCTTTTTAGATGAGATTGGTGACCTCTCTCCTTTCTTGCAAGTGAAGCTCTTGCGCGTAATCCAGGAGCGGGAATTTATTCCTATTGGTGATACTAATACAATAGCAGTGGATGTGCGGATCATTTCGGCCACCAATAAAGAGTTGGAGCAAGAAGTAATTCAAGGGAGATTTCGCGAAGACCTTTATTACCGACTTAATGTCGTGCATATTCACTTACCTCCTTTGCGGGAAAGGAAAGAAGATATACCCCTCTTAGCTCAGTATTTTTTAGAAAAATACTCGCGAGAATTAGGAAAAGATGTTCGCTCCATTTCTTCTTATGCCCTGGATGTACTCATGAATTATAGTTTCCCCGGCAATGTGCGTGAGTTAGAAAATATCATTGAAAGAAGTGTGGCCCTTGAAAACTCGAATATTATCTTACCTGAAAGCTTAGTGCTTTCCGAGCATAAGAAGGAAAATAAAGCAGGACAGATCAATTTCATCCAGCTAACTGACAAAGGTCTGGATTTAGAAAAAGAAATGAGCGCACTAGAAAGGGACCTTATCCGGCAGGCCTTAGAAAAAAGCAATGGGGTGATCAAAAAGGCAGCGGAACTTTTAAATTTAAGTTTTCGTTCGTTGCGGTGGAAGATTCAAAAATACAATCTGCGCAAGTTTGTAGATGAAGCTAAAGAATTATAAGACCTCCACCCACCTTTTTAAATACTCCCTTTTCTAAAGGGGGGATAGGGGGATTTACAGGCCAAATAATGATTAACAAAGACCAACCAACTCGCAGTTATCCAAGAGAAATCTTCTTCTCCAAAATAAAATGGTTGATGTTCTTTCGAGCTGTGGTGGCTACCATCCTTTTGGGAGCCACCGCTTTTATCCAGATAAAAGAGAACCAGCTCTTTCAGCAACTTTCTCCCCAATTCCTTTACCTTCTTATTGCCCTAATTTATGTTTTAACCATCCTTTATACCATCATTCTGCCCCGCCTTAAGCGCCTCAGGGCTTTTGCTTATGGACAACTCTTAGGCGATGTTTTATTTGTTACCATCTTGATCTATCTTACTGGCGGGATAGAATCTATCTTCTCCTGGGTTTATCTGCTGCCTATCTTTGGCGCCAGCACTATCCTTTATAGACGCGGAGGGATATTTATTGCCTCGGCCAGCACTATCTTTTACGGAGCTCTTATAGATTTGGAATATTACCAGATAATTCTACCTGTGGGAAGTCGTCTCATCCTCCCTCATGAATATAAAGGAACCTATGTTTTTTATCTTCTGGCCATGAATATGCTGGCTTTCTATCTGGTAGCTTTGTTGAGTGCTTACCTTGCTGAACAGCTCCGCCGTAAAGAAGAAGAATTGAAAGAAAGAATAACCGATTACTCCCAACTGGAAAAGCTCTATGAACATATAGTCCAAAACGTAGCCAGTGGTTTGATAACCGTGAATGCGCAAGGTATTATTACTTCTTTTAATCGCATGGCCGAAGAAATTACCGGCCTTAAATTTGAAGAAGTCTATCACCGAAAAATGGAAGAGCTCTTTCCAGGATTTTTACTCAAAGATAATATGCCGGCTTCTACTTTTGGCAAAGAGAGAAAAAAAATCCAACAAGGGCGCTGGGAAACTAAATTTCAAAGAAAAGACGGAACAGTTTTAAGCCTGGGCTTTTCCGTATCCCCTTTAAAAGATTCCCAAGATAATGAGATCGGCACTATTTTTATCTTCCAAGACTTAACAAAAATAAGAGAAATGGAAGAAGATTTAAAACGCGCCGATCGTTTGGCCGCTATCGGAACAATGGCCGCCGGCTTGGCCCATGAAATCCGCAATCCTCTGGCTTCCATAAGTGGTTCTATTGAGATCTTGAAAGAAGAGATGGATGGTTCGCGACAAAGCCATAAACTTATGGATATTGTGTTAAGAGAGATTGGCCGCCTTGATTCTCTAATTGCCGATTTTTTACTTTTTGCCCGACCTTCTTCGCCGCAAAAAAGCTTAGTTAACTTAAATAAAATAATTAATGAACTCATCCAAGTTATAAGCAATAGCCCTGAATGTCGCCCAGGGGTCAATTTTTTTACTAAATTGGAAGAAGAAATCTATCTTTTAGGAGATGAGCAACAATTAAAGCAGGCTTTCTGGAATCTCCTAATAAATGCCACCCAAGCCATGCCCAAAGGTGGAGAAATAAATATAACGCTACGCCGTCTTTTTCCCTCTGAGGAAAAAGAGCCGAGGCAAGTTGAAATTATTATAAGCGACACAGGCATAGGCATAGCGGAAAGCGATCTGGATAAGATATTTAACCCCTTCTTTACCACGAAGGAGCAGGGCACAGGTTTGGGTCTTTCCATAGTTCACCGCATTATCGAAGCTCACGGAGGAAAAATCACTGTCCAAAGCCAGCTAAATAAAGGAACCATCTTCCGCCTTACCCTTCCTATTAATTAATGACAGGCAATGTCTATAAATTGTCATTTTGTGTCAATTCTCTAAACTCACCATTTTGAAGATTTCTCCTTTACCCTGGGGGGAAAGGTTGAGGTGAAGGAGTATTCGCTGATAAAATATATAAATATCAATAAGTTATAAATTTAAATTTTAAAGTGGGCCCTCTTTTAAAGATATTTCCCTTTAAAGATCATCCTTCATTCTTCCTGGCAACAAAATTGCTTTTAGATTCTATATTATATATTCTCTCCCCGTGGAGATGGAATGAAAACAAAATCATGCCCCCAAAAGAACGGTTTTACTTTAATCGAATTAATGATCGGCATTGCTATTGTCTCCATTTTAGCCGCTATTGCTATTCCCCAATATCAACTATACCGAACAAGAACATATATGGCTATGGTGAGATCCGATACCAAAAATACGCACACGGCAGTGCAAGCATGGATTGCCGAAAATCCTAATGCCAATTCAGTTCCTGAAGAGTCGGCAATCACAGGCCCAGGGTTTTTAACGCAATACTCAAATGTAAAGATATCAGCTGATGTAACTATTTCAGTTAATTCTAGTGGAGATGTGACAGGAAGTCATGCCTTGCTAAATGGAACTTACATAATTTTGGTAAATGGAACAGTTATTGATACGTTATTCACTCCATAAAAAAATTTATTTACAAAAATTGACATTTTTTGTCAATTAATTGATTTCAAATTAAAAAAATTTTTAAATGATAAAAGCTTTAAATATAAAATTCATTAAATATCAGCAAGTTAATAATTAAAGCCTTGGGCAGGAGAGATTGGCAAAAAAATTGCATTAAAAAGATTAGAAAGCAAAAAAGAGAATGAAGGCAAAGGGGGTGAGAGGGGGCTAAAGAGATTCAAAATTTAAAATTTTAAAACAAAAAAATAATTAAAAGGAGGAAAGAAAGATGTTAAGAAAATTTAAAAAAGGACAGAAAGGTTTCACGTTAATTGAATTGATGATCGTCATCGCGATCATCGGCATTCTGGCAGCCATTGCCATTCCCCAGTTTACAGCATATAGGATGAGAGGCTACAATGCCACGGCGAAGTCTGATTTGAAGAATGCTTATACAGCAGCTCAAGCCTTCTTCAGCGACAGCCCAACTGGCACTGTTACTTCAGCGGCTCTGGCTAATTATGGTTATAGGCAATCAGCGAATGTGAATCTAAATATTGCTACTGGGACATTAGCAGGGTTATCAATGACAGCTGTTTATAGTACCTCAGGGGCTCAGACTTATAGTGTAGATTCAACTGGAAACATTACACCTTAATTATAGATAAATGCAGCCCAAAGACATCTGGGGAAGGAAATTTCCTTCCCCTTTTTATAATTCCTACTTTGAAAATGATAATTTTTTCTTCATCAAACAGATTTTATTATCTCTTAATTGCCCTTGTCCTTCTTATAGCTTATGCAAATTCTTTCCAAAACTCTTTTCATTTTGATGATTATCATGTCATCGTAAGTAACCCAGCCATAAAAAACCCAGCCAATATTAAACAGTTTTTTTTTGATCCCCAGTTGGGAAGTAGCATTTTCAAGGAAACCAGTGGTTATCGCCCTCTTCTTATGATTTCTTTTGCGCTTAATTATTTAATAGGGGGCTTAGACACTTTTGGTTTTCACATTTTAAATTTTCTCATTCATATCCTTTGTGCCATTTTAGTTTTTTCTATTACTTTTTTCTTTTTCCAAATTACTTATAATGTTAAAGAACTAAATCAAAATAGGTATAAATGGGTTGCTCTTTCAGCAGCTTTAATTTTTTCCCTTCATCCAATTCAAGTTGAATCTGTTACTTACATAACTGGCCGCTCCTCTTCATTGACTGCTCTATTTTTTTTAATATCATTCTGGACATACCTTCAATTTAGTATTAGCGGGAAAGTATATAATTTACTCACTTCAATATTTACTTTCGCCCTTGCCCTTTTAGTCAAAGAATCGGCTGTAACTTTAATATTAATTTTAATCCTATTCAATATACTTTTCCCTTTATCAAGAACTTTAAAGAGTCGAATTTATACTCTTTCTCCATACCTTTTTATAATGGCTCTTTATATCTCCCTGCGTCTCTATCTATTTGATACATTAATGTATTCTTCTCAACCTCTCCGTCCTTTTTATGATAATATCTTAACTCAATTTAAAGCATGGGTTCATGCTCTTGGAATTTTAATCCTTCCTTTGAACTTAAACGTTGATTATGACATACCAATATCGCATTCAATATTAGAGAGTGAAGTTCTTTTTTCTATTTTCATATTAATTTCTATCATATTATTAATATGGACTGTTTCAAAATATTGTCGGCCAATAGGTTTTTTTGCCTTATGGTTCGCAGTTAATCTTGCTCCTACCTCCAGCGTCATCCCCCTGGAGGATATAATAACCGATCGGTGGTTATATCTGCCATCAGTTGGATTTGCAATAATTGTAACATTTGGCCTTGAATGGATATATAGGAAAAAAATTTATTTAAGGCCTCGCGCAGTCCGATGGTTTTTTTTATTCCTAACTGCTCTATTAATAGAATTTTACGCTTTCCAAACAGTATTGCGGAATTTTACCTGGAGGAGTTATTGGACTCTCTGGGAAGATGCCGTAGAAAAATCACCCAACAAAGCACGGCCACATATTGCCTTGGGATTAGCTTTGAACGCTGTTGGTCTTACAGAAGAAGCTATGCAAGAATTTAAAAAAGCTATTACCATAAGTCGCCATGCTGGAGAAGCTTATTTAAATATCGGCCACATATATTTTATTAAGGGCAAATATGAAGAAGCCATACCTTTTTTCCATAAAGCGATGCAATTACGTCCTAGGCTTGCCCCAGTGGCCCATAACAATTTGGGAGCACTTTATTTCAACATAGGCAAAACAGAAAAAGCGTTTAAGGAATTGCAAGAAGCTTTGCGAATAAGGCCCTTTTATGCTCGGCCTCATTACAATTTCGGGCTATATTATTTAAATAAGGGAGATCTGGATAAGGCTATTTTCCATCTGCAAAAAGCTATTGAATTTGAACCGGAATTTCTTCCAGGGCACAACCTATTGATCGTAGCCTATGAAAAAAAAGGACTCAAAGAAAAAAGCCAAGAAGCTTATAGAAATTATTTGCGGTATGAAAAAATAGGTAAAGCTTATATGGCTGGAGAATGATCTTTTTCAACCAAAATATGAGAGGGTCGACTCCATTTTTATCTCTAATAATAGTTAATTGGAACGGAAAAGATTGGCTTAAGATGTGCCTAAAATCTTTAAAAAATCAAATTTTTAAAAATTTCGAAATTATCATAGTAGATAATGGTTCTAGCGATGGGTCAGTTCAGTTCATAAGGTCTGAATATCCTGAATGTAAGCTAATTTGCAATGATTTCAATAAAGGATTCGCCAAAGGAAATAATCAAGGAATTAGAATTGCTAAAGGTAAATATATCGTTGTATTAAATAATGACGCCCAAGCAGATCCTAATTGGTTATCGGAAATGGTTGAAGTGGTGGAAGAAGACTCCAAAGTGGGAATGGTGGCCTCAAAGATTTTTTTACAAGGTTGCGATAAAGTTATAGATAATGTTGGACATCTTATTTATCCCGATGGATTAAATCGGGGACGCGGAAGGTTAGAAAAAGATTATGGCCAATACGATAAAAGAGAAGAAGTGCTTTTTCCTAGCGGTTGCGCTGCTCTTTATCGAAAGGAAATGCTGAATGAAATAGGCCTTTTTGATGAAGATTTTTTTGCTTATGGAGATGATACGGATATCGGATTAAAAGGGAGATTGGCTGGCTGGAAATGCGTGTACGTTCCAAAGGCTATAGTCTATCATAAGTATTCCCAATCGAGCGGCGCTTATTCACCGCTTAAAGCTTTTTATGTAGAAAGAAATAGAATTTGGATTGCGATTAAATATTTCCCTTTTACTATGCTTTTGCTAAGCCCCTTTTATTCTTTTTTGCGCTATGGACTGCAAGCTTATGGAGTTTTGACGGGTAAAGGAGCTTCGGGAAAGTTTAGAAAAGAATATTCTGCTTTTCTTCTTTTTTGCACATTAACAAAAGCTCAAATCTCCGCTATTAAAGGGGCTCCAAAGATGTTGAAGAAGAGAAAAGAAATTAAGAAAATTACACGGCTAAGCGAAAAAGAAATTAAAAATTTGTTAAATCGATTTAGAATAAGTCCTAAAGAGATTGCATTGAAAGATTAATAAATGAAAGTATTGCTTATCCAGCCACCTGCAAGAGTATTGAGGCGGGAAAGTATCGTAATACCCCCTTTAGGTCTAGCTTACTTAGCTTCTTCGCTTGAACAAGATGGCCATACAGTCAAAATTCTTGATGCATTTGCCAAAGGGTTGAATTGGACAGAATTTAAAGAAGAGGTCAAAAAGGAGGAACCCGATCTTATTGGCATTGGGGGAATGACGCCAATAATTGACAGCACCATCAGGGCCATTAAGATATGCCGTCCTCATACATCTTTAATAGTTGTGGGAGGACCGCATATAGCAGTGCATAAACAAGGTTTTTTCCGAGAATGCCCCCAAGCAGACCTGGGAATTTTGGGAGAAGGTGAGGAGAGTTTTAGATTACTTTTAAAAAGAATAGAGAGCGGAGGAGATTACAGGGATATTCCAGGATTAGTTAGCCAAGAAATACTAAATCCCCCGCAGAATTGGATAGAGAATCTTGATAATTTGCCTTTCCCAGCTCGCCATCTTCTCGCCAATGATTTATATCGATATGCCCTTTGGCCGGGAAAAAGAATTACTACAATTATTACATCCCGTGGGTGTCCATACCAATGTATCTTTTGTGATAAATCGATATTTGGCTCTCAATGGCGTGCCCGCAGCCCTAAAAATGTGGTGGACGAATTAGAATTAGTAGTGAAGGAATTTGGAGTTCATTCCATTGTCATTTACGACGATCTCTTCACGCTGAAAAAGGAAAGAGTTATAGAAATATGCCAGATTATCTTAGAAAAGGGATTGAAGATAAAATGGAAGTGCGAAGGAAGAGTAGATCTGATTGATGCCGAGATGTTGAAGTGGATGAAAAAGGCTGGTTGTACATATATTGCTTATGGGGTGGAAAGTGCAAATGAACATGGCCTAAAGTACTTAAAAAAAGGAATCAAAATTTCTCAAGTACGTCGGGCTTTCGAATTAACTCGTCAAGCGGGTATAAAGCCCATGGCTTATTTCATATTGGGAATTCCTGTAGAAACTTTTAAAGAATCCCTGAATACAATCAAATTTGCAAAAGAGTTAGATCCCGATTATGCCCAGTTCAGTATTCTTTCACCTTACAAAGGGACAAAACTCTATGAAGATGCAAAGCTGCATGGTTGGTACAAAGAAGTTGAGGCCAATAATCCTTTTGATAAAGATCAGAAACGTCCCGTTGTAATTTCGAATAACTGGTCAGAAGGAGATCTTCAAAAGATTTTGCGCAAAGCGCATAGGTTTTTCTATTTTCGTCCATCTTATATGTTCAAGAAATTAATTAAAGTTAGAAACTTACGCCAAATCTCCGACATATGTTCTGCTGGTTGGGGAATGATTCGTTGGTATTTTTCCTAGGAGTATCTTAATGACAGGTCCACTTAACCAAAGGAGACAATACGCCAAAGGCGGTATTGGAAAATGGTACTGGGATTTCCGTGACGAAAAGGCGCTAGCTTTTATTGGCCACGAAAAGAAAATCCTTGATGTAGGCTGTGGAGAAGGTATTACTTTAGAAAAGTTGGTGGAAAAATTCCCAAATCGCTTGATTAAGGGAATAGATTATTCCTTGGAAAATGTTAAAGTTTGTAAAGAATTCAATTTGCCAGTAGAATTGGGCAATGTCTATCAAATGAATTTCGAAAACAATTCCTTTGATTGCTGTCTGTTCATGGAAGTCATAGAACATCTCGAAAATCCTTTGAAAGCCCTGGAGGAAATCCACAGAATTTTATGCTCTAAAGGACTTTTATTATTGGTTTTTCCGCATGATCTCCCATTCAAATTAGCTCGGTTAGTTTGTTTAAAGTTTGATGAGGCTTTTACCCCCTCTGGCCATATCAAACAATGGAATCCTCGAGAAATGTGCCAGCTTTTAGAGCAGACGGGATTCTCAATCATAGCCATAAAATATCTTCCTTTACTATTTTGGTGGTGTAGCCTCCACTGCTTAATAGTTAGCAGAAAAAAATAGGAGAAGATAAGAATGTCAGATAAGGAAAAGTTCCTCAAGAAAGAAAAAGTTCTAATTTTAATCCCTGCATTTAATGAAGAAAGACAGATTGCCAGCGTCATAGAGCAAGTTAAGAAGGAAATTCCGGAAGCCCAAATTTTAGTAATAAATGATGGTTCATCAGATGCTACAGAAAAAAAAGCAAAAGAGGCTGGCGCTAGAGTCTTAAATCATCCTTTCAATTTAGGGTATGGAGTTACTCTCCAGACTGGCTACAAATTTGCTCTAAAATATGGTTTCGAATATGTGCTTCAAATAGATGGAGACGGTCAACATGATCCTCGTTATTTAAAAAAGCTCCTTGAAGAAATAAAAAAAGGAGATGTCGAAATTGTCATTGGCTCCAGATTTCTTGGCGAAGGAGATTATAAAACACCATTTTTACGCGGACTGGGCATGACAATATTCGCTTTTATAGCCGGGAAGATAATCGGTCAGAAAATTTCTGATCCCACCTCTGGGTACCAGGCATTAAGTAGAAGGGCCATAGAATTTTACAGCCGAGATTTTTTCCCGGGAGATTATCCAGATGCTGATGTATTGATTATGCTGCGCCGGGCAGGTTTACGCTTCCGTGAGTTTCCTGTAAGAATGTATCGTAATCCGAATGGCTATTCCATGCATAATGGTTTAAAACCAATTTATTATGCCTATAAGATGCTCCTTTGTATTATGCTAAATTTAATAAGAAACTCATAATTATTAAAGGGGGTATTAAAATGTTCTTCCAACAAAAAGTTTTCGCCATTTTAGTAAGCATTTCTATAATGGCCCTAGTAGTGGAGATGGTTAGAAGAAGAAAGCTGAGAGAAGAATACTCTTGGCTATGGATATTAACTGGTATACTTATTATTCTTCTTGTTGTTTTTTACGATTTACTTATTTTTATAACTCATCTCATAGGGGCTATTGCACCGACTACCACACTCTTCATTTTCGGCCTTCTTTTCCTGATGTTAATCAGTCTACATTATTCTATTCAAATTACAAAATTATCAATTCAGGTAAAAGAAATGGCTCAACAATTGACTTTGCTAAAAGATCAAGTTGATAATAAGAAAGAAATTTGATTATCCATTTTGGCCATGCTAACTTTTATGAATTTCCAGTTGTATTATTTATGATTAATTAAAATCACTGCCTGGATTAAATTTCCAAAATTATTAAAATTTTCTATACTTCACATTTTAAAAATATCTTGCCTAATAGTCTAAAAAGCCTTATATAAAAGAGAAAGCTCAATATTTAAAAGCTGTTTTTATTTTATTAATGAGAGCAAATTATATTTTACTTCGTATTGTATCGTCTCAGAAATATATTGAATATGTTTTAAG